>BNJT01002418.1_pt1 | contig 181279 bp, 214 predicted proteins | sample 8540491 | NCBI WGS metagenome assembly BNJT01 (sample SAMD00202455, study PRJDB9452) | human saliva metagenome | host: Homo sapiens
GAACTTGTCGCGGATAGCTTGTGTATTCATCTGAGTGATGGACTTGATAGGAGTGAGTAAACGTGGTATGATAGCAGTCCCCTGACGCACCGATGGGGTGCGGGAGGGGACTGATGGGATTGTCCTTAGAGGACTAAGGGAGCTGGCGAACCTTGTGACCTACGAGAGCGTAGTAGAGGAGGTAAGCTTCACCGATGAGGACGATGATCCAGGTGAACTGCCAACCGCCGAGGCTGTCTGCGAGGAAGCCTTGTACAAGGGGCAGGATAGCACCACCGACGATACCCATCATCAGGGCACCCGAGCCAGCGGACGTGTACTTACCGAGCTTGTCGATAGCCAGTGAGAAGATAGCCCCCCACATGACGGAGTGGAAGAGACCAGCACCAGCGAGGAGGTAAGGATTGTTCAGGATCATACCGCCGAGGACGAGGAGACCTGCACCCAGAGAGGTGATGAGGAGCTGCTTGCTGGCGCTGATGCTGCTGAGGAAGCTACCACAGAGACGGCCGACGAGCATCAGACCCCCAGTAGATGGTAGCCAGAAGTGCTGCATCCGAAGGCTCGAAGTTGAGGCTCTTACCATAGAGGTTGATGTTGTTCCCGATACAGACTTCGACACCGACATACATGAAGATAGCGACGACACCGAGGGCGAGGTGCGAGAAGCTCCATACACTCTTTTCGAGGACTTCGCCTTCCTTCTTCTCCGTGCTTGCGATCGCGGGGAGGTGGAGCTTAGAGAGCGCTGCGATGAGACCACCGACGAGGACGATGAGTACGAGGAAGGGGATGTAGAGTGAGCTCAGTGCAATGTCCAGACCGCTCTTACCTGCGAAGATGACCGAAGCCACAAGGATAGGAGCGATGGTAGCCATCGTAGAGTTGGCCGTACCAGCGATAGACTGACGCGTGACACCCGTCGTGCCCTTCACGTCACAAGCGACGATGTATGGGTTCAGCACTGCCTGCAGGAAGGTCATAGCAGAGCCTGCTACGAAGCCAGCCAGAAGGAAGATGTAGTAGGCCACGGGGATGATGACGACGTTAGGATCGGTAGCAGCCTGGAACTTTACGAGGTCTACTGACTCGAAGACATAGGCCGAGAGCTCATACAGTCCGAAGGCAGCGATCAGCCCAAAGAGACCCGTGATGAGGGTATTCTTATAGCCCTTCTTCTCGATGCACTTGGCGCTGGGGATACCCATAGCGAGGTAGCCGAGGAAGAAAGCGAAGGTGATCAGCGTGGTGAGCGCATTGGTGAGCGAGCCCGATTTCTGCAGGAAAGCGGCCTGCATAGGTGCTTGGAACTGCCCGTTCAGGTTGGTGATCAGACCTACGAGGGCCATGAGCACGACCATGATGATGAACGGCACCAGATAGCTCTGAGTCTGTTTCTGTTGTGTCATTGCTTACTGTTTATGTGAATGGATTTTGTTTGTTAGCTGGCTAAGCTTCGAGCGTGAAGCGGAAGATCGTCGTCGAGCGGAAGGTCTCTCCGGGATTCAGACGCGTCGAAGGGTATTCGGGCTTGTTGGGGCTGTCGGGATAGTGCTGCGTCTCTAAGCAGAGTGCGGCACGTGCCGGATAGCGGTGATCGTGCTTCCCGCGGAGGTTGCCGCTCATCCAGTTGCCCGTGTAGAGCTGTACCCCAGGCTGGTCGGTGTAGACCTCCATGACGATGCCCGTCTTGGGTGAAGAGCAGCGCGAGGCAATAGCGAGCTTGCCCAGCTCCTTGTCCAATATATAGGTGTGGTCATAGCCACGTGCCCAGCGAAGTTGGTCGGTATCCGTGTCGATACGCTCGCCGATGAGGTGGGGCGTAGAGAAGTCCATGGGCGTACCTGCTACTGCAGCGGGAGCACCATAGGGGATAGCCGTCTCGTCGGTGGGGAGGTATTCCTTGGCGAAGATCTCTAAGGTGTGGTCGTGTACCGAAGGATCGCCTTCGCCGGAGAGGTTGAAGTAGGCGTGATTGGTGAGGTTCACTACCGTAGGACGCGTAGTCGTAGCCTCATATTCGATGCAGAGCTCGCCTTCATCGGTGAGTGTGTAGATGACACGAACAGTGAGCTGGCCTGGGTAACCTTCTTCGCCGTCGGGGGAAGTGTAGGTGAAGGCGACCTTGTTAGGAGCCAGCTCTTCGCCATCCCAGATGACGGCATTGAAGCCCTTGAGTCCACCGTGCAGGCTGTTCGGGCCATTATTGATGGGGAGCTCATAGCTTGTGCCATCGATGGTGAAGTGACCTCGGGCGATACGATTCGCATAGCGCCCGCAGATAGCACCGAAGTAGGCTTCTTCGCTGTGGATATATTCGTCGAGACTGTCGTGACCGAGGACGACGTCTGTATAACCTGTGCGGCTGGGGACTACGAGAGAGACGAGCTTAGCACCTTGGTTGATGAAGTGCGCTTCGGCTCCTGCCTTATTGATCAGAGTGTAGAGCTGGACGGCTTTACCGTCTACGACTCCACGGAAGGCCTCATGGGAGAGCCCGGCTTTATTCTGCTGCATCGTTAGTTTGTAGTTAGTTGGCTGTGAAAGCCACTCAATTGAAGCTTTAACGTGGTCAAATATACGAATAAGTACGCATACAGCCACGGCTCTCGGTACTTTGTCTTGGAGCGGAATGAATAGATAAGCCGACGCCCCGCATCCAGTACTTGGTGCGGGGCGTCGGCTTGTATTTGTAGGGAGTGCAGGCTACTTCTTCGGGGTGTAGAGGCGCATGCGCTTGATGATGACGTTTTTCAGCGGGCGGTTGTTGTCATCCGTCTCGACGCGCTGGATCTTATCCACAGTACCCCAGCCATCGAGCAGGCGACCAAAGACTGTATATCCGCCATCCAGGTGTGCTGCACCGCCCTGGAGCTTGTAGGCTTCGCGCTGCTCGGGCGTGTACTTCCACGAGCGACCAGCTTCCATCTCGTCCAGATCCATGTCGGTATAGTACTTCCCCGTGACGATATAGAACTGGCTGAAGGATGATTTCTTCTCGGGGATTGGTATCATCTCCCTCGCGGGCAGCACCGATATAGCCGCGGACGTGGACGAACTTCTCGGGCATGATCTCTGCCTTTATCGTCGCTTCGTCGGAGTCGCCAGGGGAGGGACTTCTCGCGGGAGAGACCGCGGGTCTTTAAGTTCCCAGCCTGGATCATGAAGTCCTTGATGACGCGGTGGAACTGTACGCCGTCAAAGGCATGTTGTCTGACGAGCTTGAGATAGTTGTCACGGTGGACGGGCGTCTCGTTGAAGAGCTCGATGATGAAGTTACCCTTCGTCGTCTCTACGAGGATCTGGGGGCGCTGCTCGCTCTGTGCGCTGACGATAGAGCTTAGGCTAAGGGCGCAGAAGAGCGCAAGTAAGGGGCGGAAAAGCTGTCGCATGGGTGTGTGATGTGTGAGATTAGGGGAGGAGGCGTGCTGTCGTTGGACGCATCAGCTGTAGTGATGAAGGCCTTGGGGTCAAGATCCTTGACGAGCTTCTTCAGCATAGCGAAGTGCTTACGCTCGATGATGATGAAGAGTACCTCACGAGGCGTACCTGAGTACATCCCTTGGCCGTGGAGGAAGGTGCCACGCACGCCGATTTGTCCGATGAGTACCTCACGAAGCTCCTGCGGTTTGTCCGAGATGATGAAGACCGACTTGTGAGGGATTCTGAGGCTGAAGCGCATCGACGACCTTGCTGTAGACGAAAGATAGCGATCCACGAATAGAGGGGGACACGCCAGTCTTGGAAGACCCACAGCCCTAAGAGGACGATCAGCGAGTCGATGAGCATGATCAGGGTGCTGACCTTCGTGTTGAACGCACGAGATAGTACGCGTGCCAAGGTATCGGTACCAGCGCAGGTACTTTGTGCCGTGAAGATCATCCATACACTTACTCCGAGCAGGGCCCCGCCGTAGAAGCTACAGAGAATAGACTCTTCGACGAGCGGACGACCGCCTGACCACGTCTCGATGAGGTCAGAAAAGAGAGCGACGAGGACGAAGGTCACGACGGTCTTGACTGCGGTGATCTTCCCAAGTCCCTTCATCGCCAGGAGGAAGAGCGGGATGTTGAAGACAAGAGCAATGGTACCAAGGCCCACTCCAGCCCTAAAGAGGCTGCGAGCGACCTCGCGGATGACGAGCGCTAAACCATAGACGCCGCCCGGGCTAATGTGTGCTGGGGCGAGGAAAAGGCTGTAGCCAATGGCCAAAATGAAAGAGCCGAAGACGATGAGAAAGGCATCGAGCAGGAGCTGCTTCTTCGTTGTCGGAGCGGTAGGCATAGTGTATGAGGTAGATGTTTCTCTCACAAAGATAATTCCTCTGGTTGATTCTGCAGCCTCCCGAAGGGAGATCCCGATGAAACAGCCTGACGAAGCTACTGGAAGTTGTATGACTTCGCCTCTGAAGTTATATTACCTTGCCCCGAATATTATATTACTTTCACTCAAATGTTATATAACTTTTCACTGAATGTTATATTACTTTTTGGTCGAAAGTTATATTACTTTTTTTCCAGTCCCTCCGAATACCCTGTGTAGATAGGCTTTGTAGAGGCCTCCCGAATTGCCTTCTGACCCGAGAAAAAGTCTTTCCCCTCCCTCCGCTTTTTAGGCGAAGGAAGGGGAAGGAAAAGGGCTCTTTCAGCCGCGTGATGGGCTGAATTAGATGGAGAGTGAAGCGGTGAACTGGACGTTGCGCCCTTCGGCGGGGAATGAAACTGCGTGCTGTTGATCGTCGTGCTGTAGTAGACGGTGTCGAAGAGATTGTTGACATTCAGCTGCAGGCTCAGCGCCTTCATAGGCGAGAAGCTTACGACGGTGTTGAAGATCGTACTGGGATCAATCTTATAGATATTGGTCTCGTCGGAGTAGAAGCTACCCGTGTGGATCGCACCGAAGCCCAAGTCTCAGGACGGTCTCGCTACTGAAAGGAGCGTTGTAGAAGGCCCAAGCGGAGACCTTATCACGAGGAACGCGCTTGAGGCGATTGCCCGCGGAGACGTTTTTGCGTGAAGTTGCTCGACGTGTATTCGGCGATACGCGCGTCGGTGAGCGAATAGCCGAGGTTGAAGTCAAAGGCAGAAGAGGGCGCGTAATTCATCTCCAGCTCGACACCCTTACTGATGGACTTACCCGATAGGGACCACCGATCTTGCGGCCGTCAGCAGCCACACCGAGGTTGGTGCGGACCATATTGTTCAGCGTGATATGGTAGGCGGCGGCGTGAAGCGAGAGTTGGTCGCCGAGATCCAGATGCAGACCGGCTTCCCACTGGCGACCCGTCAGCGGCTTGAAGCTCTTGAGTTCTTCGGCACTCATCTCATGTCCGTCAGCAGCCATATAGACTACCTCGGGCGAGAGGGTGATGCGCTGGGGCTTGAAGAAGGAGGAGACGGAGCCGTAGACGTTGAAGCTCGGCGTAATGTTGTACACAGCGCCGAGGCGATAAGTCAGTGCGGCATTCGTAAGTATCTGGTCGGTGGTGCGGTCGAGGAGCTTGCGGTCATCCGTATTGTAGATGCCGAAGTCACGACGGAAGAAGTCCATACGTACCCCAGCAAGGAGTCGCAGATTCTGCCACGTCATGAAGTCCTGCAGAGATACCCCATTGACCAGGTCCTTGAAGATCTGCATGCGGCGGTACTTCATATAGATCGGGCCCTGATCGAGGATAGGATCCTTCAGCGTCACGATAGATCCGACGCCAGCACCGGTATAGAGTGCGCGGTCAGAGCGACGAAGATCCATGTAGGAGAAGTTGTGAGCAGCGAGGATCGCGTGGCTGGTATTGCCCCAGCGTAGACGTCCCGTCAGCTCAATCTGGTTCTGTGCCGTCAGCGTCCCATAGGCAAAGCCGAAGCCATCACGCTCTACGCGGTCGATGAGTACAGGTACCTTCGTCGTGCCGTCGAGGTAGTAGTGCTTAGCACCGGTGGCTTTTGCTCCCGTGAGATAGTTCAGCCCGTCGGTGGAGTAGTAGTTGAGGCTATCGTAAGCGAAGAAAGCGTGCTCAGAGAGTCTCCAGCGCTCGTCGATCGCGTAGTTGTACTTGGCGTGGAACTTGACCGTCTTATTCGTCAGGAACTCATTGGGGTCGGTGTAAGCTCTCGAGGCAGGTTCGCTGCTGGGGAAGGTACCTCGCTTGTAAGCTAATTCATCGGTCGTGCTATCATAGACGTCCCACTTGAGGTGAGGCTGACCATAATCGCCACGGAACTGGTCGTGGCTGATGATCGCAGCGAAGCCAAGCTTGTGCTTGGGCGAAAGCTTAATGTCGACAGCGGCATGTGCATTGGCGATCTTCGTGTAGTTACCTCGCCAGCCATCACTGGTCGAATACTCCACGTCGGCGCGTGCATTGGCCTTGCTGGAGATCGCACTTGTCCCACCAGCAGTGATGCGATGCGTGCCGTACGAGCCGATGGTATAGCTTGCGTCGAAGGCTGGACGGGCCTTAGGTTGCTTATTGATGATGTTGATGACACCACCGAGGGCGGAGTGACCTACGCTCATCGAGGCAGCACCCTTGAGTACTTTCAATGTGGTCTACCGCTGCCATCCCCTGTGAGTGGTGCTGATTGCCAGAGCGCATGACGCTCATCGCGCATCCCATCGTTGAGGACGACGGACTCGTAGAAGCCTCGGAGGAAGAACATATGGAAGCCACCATAGTCCTTGAATGCCCCCTACACCTGGGACGGTCTGCATCGCTTGTGCAGGGATCGGTGTAGCCTAAGAGGCGGATCTTCTCAAGAGGAAGGATATTCGTCGTCAGGGGGATCTCACGGCGTGGAGCGGGGATCTTGACGACTGTACTCGGTGCCATCACACGGGCACCACGTACTACGACTTCGCCGATGACCTGAGCCGAGTCGGCAGTGTCTGTAGTCTGGCCTGCCAGCGTCATAGGTAACGCCAGCGCCAGTGAGGCAGATAAATCGCTTCATGATGTACAGGTTTTTGGTTTGTATAAATAGGTTTTGGCGCCTGCTGGGGGTAGGAGTGCACGCATTTCACGTGCTGGTAGCTCCCTCCCGTGAGGCTGTCGCAAAGGTATAGCTTTCCTGTGAGAGGGAAAAGAATGCGCAGGGCGATCAACTGACCGCCCTGCGCATCCATATAATAATGTATAGCCCACGCTAAAGCACCTCGAGCTGGGCAAAGAGGCTCCTTCTTATCTCAGCGTAGGCAGAGGAACAGCTAAGCGATAGAATCCCCATACAGACTTTCTCTTCCTCTATCTCAAGGAGTAGTTCACGAAGAGGCTTTGTCTCGGAAAGGATTTCTCTCGGCTCCTTCTTCGGGATAGATCACAAGACAAGGAATTGGCTCCGTGATGGGATCCTTGAAGAGCTTTCGATCGCGTGCATAGCCCGAGAGCTGCCGGATGATGTCGGAGCTGATCTTGGATCTTATCCTCGAGGCTGGGGATGTACTTCGTGTCTATGATAAGCCGAGGATCAAGGCAGATGAAGTCTGGGATAACCTGTACTCCCCGTTTGCCTGATATAAGATCCGATCTTCATAGGCTTCGCGAAGTAGCCCGAGGACGTAGTGCTCGTAGAGTAAGGGCATATCCAGCCAGAAGACGGGGCAGTCTTCTTCGCTGCTCTGTATGTTCGTCAGGCTATAATCGTAGCGACGCAGGATGAGCTGCGCCAGACGTATCGCTTCGGAATAGGTGCAGAAGAGCTTCTGATGCTTGAGATGCTTGAGTTCCCATACCTCGATCTCGTCGCTGACGTGGGCGAAAAGCCGAGAGACATTGATTGAGTGTGTGCTCCAGCGACGAGCGGCTCTCCGAGTGAGGGAAGGTTTGCAGGAGCTGTCGGACGAAGTTCAGTGCCTTCTTCAGCAGGCGATTCTCTGGGATATCTATGGAATACTCTTGGTAGCGGCAGAAGACTTTGTCGGGACGCTTGCGTAGGACGTTCGTGCGCTCGTGGCGAAGCACGCTGATATGGCCCTTGACCTTCTTGAGGTTCTCTTCTCGCTGGATGTAGTCCTTCTTTAGTCCACCCTGCACGATCGCTCTCACCACAGAGAGGAAGTGCACGACGATGAGGGGACTGAGGACACTCTGCAGCTCGGGAGCCTTGATGCGCGGCTGCTCCATATCGATCCCATAGATCTCAGAGAAGGCTTCTAACTCAAACCCCGCCTGCAGACAGCGGCTGAAGAGCTGGAGGAAGTCAATCTTGCTACATCCTGCTTTGGGCGTGATGACTAAAGGCTTCTCATCATCGAACCACTGTGCCCCGATGACGTAGGAGGTGTAGTAGCCAGGCCCTTTATCGGTCTCTGCGTTCTCATCTTCCTCTCCAGGGAAGATACCATTCCACTGCCACCGAAAGAACCAGCGGTCTTTTTTTCCTGCTTAGATGGCAGACGCATCCCCTCCTTCCACTTCTCGTGGGGGAGGAGATGCCATCTAATTGCTGATGCTCTTGATATAGCATTAGGCTTCGCTATCCGAAGATGCTTCGGGCTTCTCAGTGGTGGCAGGGTTAAAGCATTCGCCCTTCTCCCAAGCCGCGAAGTACTTCTCATCATTCTCCTTGCCCCTGCAAGATACCGTCCTTTGATATATTCTCGGAGGAGCGGGATGACCTCGTAGCGCATCTTCATCTGGAGTGCTTCAAGTGTCTCAGCCAAGAAGTAGCTGTGCCCGACCTTCAAGTCCTCCAGATCGAAGTCGCCTGCCTTATGTGTCGCGATGAAGGAAGTCGCTTCGTCTGTACCATCGCCATTGATCTGCTTAAAGAGAGCTAAGGCCTTGATGCGCACCGCGTCATCCTTGATACAAGTCTTGATGACCTCGGGATCCGTCTTGAGTGTGATGAAGGCAAAGCGGCGACGCACAGCATAGTCGATCGATCCTGTAGAGCGGTCGGTCGTATTCATCGTGCCAATGATATAGAGGTTGGAGGGGATAGAGAAACTATCCTTAGAGTAGGGTAGGGTGACCTTAATGGGATGCTTCCCGTCCCCCGTACGCTTATCAGCTTCGAGGAGCGTAATAAGCTCTCCGAAGATACGAGAGATATTGCCTCGGTTGATCTCATCGATGATCAAGACGTGAGGCGTGGTGGAAGCCTCGTCTTCTAGATGGTATTCATCCTTGACAGCTTTAATGAATGCACGCGCATAGGAAGGCCAGTTATTTTCCACCCTTCTCCGATAGCGTGTGCTTTAACTTTTTCTATGTTAAGCGGGGAGGGTGAATGTTGCTCACCCTTTGTAATCTGAGAGAGTGTGCTTCGGGTACTTATCGTTTTTATTCCCCTCTTCCCACCAGATCAAAAGCTTTGATTTTTCCTGAGATCGTTGGTATCTCTCGTCGGTTTTTTTATAGCCTCGTATCTTTTTGTAGGTAGTCATCAATACAAGCAATGATATCCTTTCCCTCTGTAGTTCGTGCTTGTTCACATGTTTGTTTGAAGATACCCGCCTCGACGTTGTAGGGTGATATGCTCTCCTTGTAGCTCAGGCTTCACTCCTTCGACAAAGTCCTCATAGTCCATAGATTGGTGGAAGGTACAGAAGGCTATTTGCCCTGACTTCCGAAGTCTCTCGTACTCCGCCATCACTTTAGTATGGTCCTCCAATTCAGAAAAATTGGGATTACACAAGCGTACGGCGATAGAAGCTGTGGTGTAAGTCTTTCCCCACACCAGGCGCACCTTGCAGGATGATGTTTTTCTTCTCTCGTAATAGAGTATTATATCTATCCAGTAGTTTCTTAGCTGGCTCAGGCATGTGGGGCATTGGATCTGTCTTTGTTAAGTGATCAAGAATTCTTTGAATATACGGATATTGTTGAACTGATCTTGAGGTACAGTCCCCACATCTTTGTCTGAACCAAGTGGCTTCAGGATCCTGCCAATCGGAAGGAATGTTACCAATAATTTCTACTTTTCTTTTTACAGAGTAAACACCTTTCTCTTTCAGCTTCCTCTTTCGTATGAGGAGCGTCATCGATCATTTTACATAGCATCTTAGGCTTTTTATCCTGCATAACCAGTAGAATTGTTCCTTGGGGTTCACTACTTAAGTGACCTGAGAAAAGACTTATGTTCTGCAGTCAGCTTGATGATTGTCTCGCTGGGTAGAGACATTTGGTCGAATTCCATCTCTGTAGACATATCAAGATTTATATGCCAATAACGTGGTTTCGTAGCGTTTGCCATAGTTTTTATTCTTGAGCGAGTGTGGTTGTATTGAAGTCTAAAAAGGGAGTAATTCTAAAATGATATAGATGCACTTCTCTCCTCGGCTAAAGTACCTCGAGCTGGGCGAAGCGCAGGAGGAGCTTCTTCGTCTCGCCCGTGTCGAAGGTGACGGTAGCCTTGGCATTGTCGCCACGACCTTCGAGTTCGTCGATGACACCCGCACCGAAGCGCTTGTGCACGACGCGTCCGCCGACAGCGAGCGCACCGATACGCTTGTGTTTCTCCTCGGGTGTATCACTCGCCTCTCGGCGCTCGATGAGGACACGGCGCGAAGGTGCGGGAGGTGCCGAACGGAAGACGGGGCGATCGGAGAAGTCCGTCGGGAGGTCACCACCTGCGGGACGTACTGCCTTGGGTCGGTCCCAGGGCGAGGCGTGACTGCTTAGCCCTGAGTCGAAGGTCACTAATTCCTTGGGGAGCTCACGGACGAAGCGGCTGGGACGGCTGAACTCCGTCCGCCCGTTGCGGAAGCGCTCTCTCGCATAGCCGATATGACACGTCTTCTCAGCACGCGTCAGTGCGACGTAGAAGAGTCGGCGCTCTTCCTCCAGCTCCTTGCCCCGTATTGCTCATCATCGAGGGAAGAGATCTTCCTCCAGCCCTACGATAAATACGTGAGGGAACTCCAGTCCCTTTCGCTGAGTGGACGGTCATCAGCGTGATGCAGTCTTCCTCGTCGCCCGCCTTGTCTTGGTCGGTCATCAGCGCGATCTCGCTGAGGTAGACGCCGAGTGAGGGCGTCTGGTCGGCCTCGAGAGCGGCGTGGATGTATTCGTCGATACCACCGAGTAGCTCCTGGATGTTCTCCACGCGCCCCTTGCCTTCGCTGGTGGTGTCGCTCTTGAGATCGGCGAGGATACCCGTCTCATTGATCACGCGCTCAGCGATCGCATAGAGGTCGTCCTCCTGCTGGTTGTAGGCACGCAGGTCATCGAGGAGGGCGGCGAAGGCTTGTAGTCGGGCAGCGGTGGGCTTATTGACCTCGACACCATAGACGAGGGGATCACGGAGGATCTGCATCATCGGCAGGCCCTGCTGTGAGGCGGCCTGACGCACACGCTGTACTGTCGTGTCGCCGATGCTTCGCTTGGGGTAGTTGATGATACGCAGGAGAGCCTCTTCATCCAGCTCATTGACCAAGACGCGGAAGTAGGCGACGACGTCCATAATCTCCTTGTGGTCAAAGAACGAGCGTCCGCCATAGATACGGAAGGGGAGTCCTACACGGCGGAAGACCTGCTCGAGGGTACGGCTCTGCGCATTGGTGCGGTAGAGGATGGCTACCGAGCTGTAGGGATTGCCATCACGATGAAGGCGCTGCACTTCGTCGGAGACCCAGAGGGCTTCGAGGTCACCCGTGAGCGCCTCATGTACGGTGATAGGCTCACCGACAGACTCCTCCGAGAAGACATCCTTGGGGATCTGGTACTCGTTGTTCGCGATGATCTGCCCCGCAGCCTTGACGATGGTCTGCGTGGAGCGGTAGTTGCGCTCGAGCTTGAAGGTGCGGGCGTTGGGGAAGGTCTTCTCGAAGCTGAGGATATTGTCCAAGTTCGCCCCGCGGAAGGAGTAGATACTCTGGGCATCATCGCCGACGACGAAGATAGCACCCTTGTCCTGCATCAGCTGGCGTGCGATCATATACTGGGCGAAGTTGGTATCCTGATACTCGTCGATGAGGAGGTAGTCGATGCGGTCCTGCCAGAGCTTCAGCACATCAGGGGTGCTGGCGGAAGAGGATATTGATCTGCAGCAGGAGGTCATCGAAGTCCATCGCATTGGAGCGCTTGAGCTCAGCCTCGTAGTGCTGGTAGATCTCGTAGAGCTTCGGCAGGCCGCTCTTCGCATCGTACTTGAGGAAGTCGGTGTAGGAGGCGTAGGCACTGGCGGTGATGAGGCGGTTCTTCGCCGAGGAGATGCGGTTGTGCACGACATTGGGCTTGTAGACCTTGTCGTCGAGACCGAGCTGCTTGATGATGGCTTTGATACGGCTACGGCTGTCGGAGGTGTTGTAGATCGAGTAGTCCGAGGTGTAGCCAAGGAGGGGAGCATGCTGGCGGAGGATCTTCCCGAAGATCGAGTGGAAGGTGCCCATGTGGATCTGCCGAGCTACCGAGCCGACGTGGCGGGAGATACGCGCCTGCATCTCACGGGCGGCCTTGTTGGTGAAGGTCAGCGCCATGAGACCTGCGGGGTGATAGCCCGAGTCTAAGAGGTAGAGGAGCTTGTAGACGAGGACGCGGGTCTTGCCGCTGCCTGCGCCAGCGATGACCAGTGCGGGGCCATCGTTGTAGACGACGGCAGCACGTTGGGCTTCGTTGAGCTCACTGAGGTAGGGTAGGTCGAGGGTATCACTTGCACTCATGCCGAGAGGGGTATATATAATAATGTAGGGGAAGGCCGATATGCCGAGCTCTTGCTTGGGGAGCTAAGGGCTTCTTTTGCCCCGCAAAGGTACAGCGAATCTCTCCATAATATATAGGTATGAGCCCCACAATGCGGTCGCATTGCGGGGCTCACTGCTCTTAGAGCGTCGCTGTCTCCGAGCTACAGCTTAGTGCTGTATGCTACGATGGCTGTGCCAGTCTCTACGCAAGCGATGGAGGAGGCGACGCGTGAGGCGTACCCCTTCGGGGATAGCTCCGACGAGGAGCATGAAGAGAAAGAGACTGGGAAGACGATCCTTCCAGTTGTCACCAGCGGACTCTGCGTAATAGAGTAGCCAAGCGAGGAAGGCGTAAAGGATAGTGAGTAGGATTCGCTCCATAGGCATTATCAAATTGTGGATTCAGTTGAGCTGTATGAGGGGAGCCTGAGGGCAAGTGCGTATGTTGGTGCCAAGGCTCACCCTGCGAAGATAGTACATTATTATTATATAGATGCTTATCCTATCGAGCGCCTTGTCGTTAGAGCCTCTTCGGCAAGGTCTGCTGACCCTATATGAGCCTGTTGCAGCGAGTCCTGTCCTCTATTTAGAGTGCTAAGGCATCGCACGCCCAGTTCCCCGATATACCTCTCCGAAGTGATATACAAGCCCTTCGCCTTATCGCGCGTATTCCTCTTATCCAGCGGAGGGAAAAGTGTCCTTCTCGTGAAGGAAAAAGCGCCTTCACGTAGTGGTTTTCTCTGTCTATGTACGTAGTCTTAAAGACCAGGCACGTAAATCCAATTATCCACGTACGAAGTTATTAGAGCCACGTACATAGCCCAAACTTATCTGCCACTCGTCCAAAATTTTTATCCCTATGCGGAGCAACAACCTAATATGAGTCACTGCTCCGATCTATATAGATCGACGTCGTGACCTATACTGCTCCGTGTGATGACCTATACTGGTCCGTGTGATGACCCTATAGGTTCGCCCGCCGACCAATATAGGTCGGTAGCACTCCCTTATGCGAGGGGTACGATAGACTCATAGAGAAATCTCTTGGCTTAGGGGGGATGAGGGGGCTGTCAAGGGCGAGACAGAGAGCCGATTTATTCGTAACTTTGTGTACTATACATTCTTTCACGGTAGGCTCTGCTCGGGTCTTCCTTTCATTTATTAGATGCAAGACTTAGATATTCGTGGTGCCCGCGTGCACAACCTTAAGGACGTGGATGCTCACATCCCTCGCTACTCGCTGACGGTCTTCACCGGCCTGAGTGGTAGCGGGAAGTCCTCCTTGGCATTCGACACCATCTACGCTGAGGGCCAGCGCCGCTATATCGAGACGTTCAGCTCCTATGCCCGAGGCTTCCTTGGTGGAGGTCTCGAGCGCCCTGACGTCGATGAGATCACAGGTCTCGGCCCCGTCATATCTATTGAGCAGAAGACCACGAATCGCAATCCCCGCTCTACCGTCGGGACCGTCACGGAGATCTACGACTTCTTCCGCCTCCTCTATGCACGTGCAGGTACCGCCTATATCGTACCTCTCGGGCAAGCCCATGGTGCGCTATACCGAGGAGCAGATCTTGGAGCTCCTCCTGGAGCGCTATGAGGGGAAGAAGGTCCTCCTCTTGGCCCCCGTCGTCAAGCAGCGTAAGGGGCATTACAAAGAGCTCTTCGAGCAGCTTCGTAAGAAGAGCTTCCTCACCGTCCGCGTCGACGGGGAGCTACGAGAGATCACCTACGGCATGAAGCTCGACCGCTACAAGCTCCATAGCGTCGAGGTACAGACCGACAAACTCACCATAGCGGAGAAGAACCGCGACCGCCTACTTGCCAGCCTCCGCCTGACCCTCAAGGAGGGCGACGGGGTGATGATGCTCCAGGAGATCGCCACGGGCGAGGTCGCTTACTTCAGCCGCCATCTGATGGACCCCGAGACGGGGCTGTCATACAACGAGCCCGCACCGCACAACTTCTCCTTCAACTCGCCCAACGGCAGCTGTCCGCGCTGTAAGGGCCTCGGCGAAGTACGTGTCATTGACCTCGATAGCATCGTGCCCGACCGCACGAAGAGCATCTATGCTGGGGGCATTCTCCCCTTAGGGGAAGTACCGCCGTACGCTGGTCTTCGCCCAGATCGAAGCCCTCTGCGCTAAGTATGAGGTCTCGATCAAGGATCCTATCTCCCAGCTGCCCGATGACCTACTCACAGAGATCGTCGAGGGCAGTGAAGAGGACTTAGTCCTGCTGGACGACCGCTTCACAGAGCTGCGTGGCGTACCCCTCTCTTATGATGGCCTCGGTGCCTACCTCATGGCGCAGAGCGAAGAGGAGGAGAGCCCCCGAGGTGCAGAGAAGTGGATGGCACAGTTCACCCGCGCAGAGGTCTGCCCCTGAGTGCCATGGTGGACGCCTGAACAAGGAAGCCCTGCACTACTTCATCGGCGGGAAGAATATCGGAGAGGTCGCTTCGATGGAGCTGACGCACCTGGCCTCTTGGCTCGAGGGGCTGGAGGATAAGCTGACGGATCAGCAGCGTACCATCGCTACCGAGGTACTCAAGGAGATCCGTACCCGTCTGTCCTTCCTCCTGGATGTGGGTCTCGGCTACCTCTCTATGAACCGCATGACCGCCTCCCTCTCAGGGGGCGAGAGCCAGCGTATTCGCTTGGCGACGCAGATCGGTACCCAGCTGGTCGAGGTACTCTATATCCTCGATGAGCCGAGCATTGGCCTCCACCAGCGAGACAATGTGCGCCTCATCCATTCGCTGCAGAAGCTCCGTGATCTGGGGAATACCGTCATCGTCGTCGAGCATGACAAGGATATGATGCTCGAGGCAGACCATATCATCGATATGGGGCCGAAGGCAGGCCGCCTCGGTGGCGAGGTCGTCTTCTCGGGTTCGCCCGAGGCGATGATGCGCGCTGGTACGCTGACGGCACGCTATATCAGCGGTGTCGAGACCATCGAGATCGCCCCCGAGCGTCGCCCGATGACCGAGCGTCAGCTCCGCCTGACAGGCGCACGTGGCAATAACCTTCGTGGTATTGATGTCAGCCTCCCACTGGGGACAATGATATGTGTCGCTGGGGTATCGGGGAGTGGTAAGAGCACGCTCATCAATGAGACCCTGCTGCCTATCCTCAGTCAGCACCTCTATTCTTCGCTGAAGGATCCGCTGCCCTATGATAGCATCGAGGGGCTGGAGTACGTCGACAAGGTCGTCGCCGTAGACCAGTCGCCTATCGGCCGTACGCCCCGTAGTAATCCTGCGACTTATACGGGTGTCTTCACCGATATCCGTAACCTCTTCGTGGGGCTTCCCGAGAGCAAGATGCGCGGCTACAAGCCTGGGCGCTTCTCCTTCAACGTCTCGGGCGGACGCTGTGAGACCTGCTCGGGGAATGGCTACAAGACCATCGAGATGAACTTCCTCCCCGACGTCTTCGCTCCCTGCGAGGCTTGTCACGGGCGTCGCTACAATAGAGAGACCCTCGAGGTGCGCTTCAAGGGTAAGTCCATCGCCGACGTCCTCGATATGACGATCAATGCGGCGGTGGAGTTCTTTGCTCACGTCCCCCATATCCTCAAGAAGCTTCAGGTCCTGCAGGATGTAGGCCTCGGCTATATCAAGCTCGGGCAGTCCTCGACGACCCTCTCTGGCGGAGAGAGCCAGCGTATCAAGCTGGCCTCCGAGCTCGCTAAGCGTGACACGGGTAAGACCGTCTATATCCTCGACGAGCCGACTACGGGCCTGCACTTCGAGGATATCCGCGTCCTCCTCGGCATCCTCAATCGCCTCGTCGATCGTGGGAAATACCGTCATCATCATCGAGCATAACCTTGATGTCCTCAAGAGTGCCGACTATATCATCGAGATCGGTCCTGAGGGTGGGAAGGACGGTGGGCAGCTGCTCTTCGCTGGTACTCCCGAGGCTTTGGCAAAGGTCAAGGACAGCCCCACGGCACCCTTCCTCGCCGACGAACTCAAGCTTGCTGGCCGTAAGAAGGCTTCACACAAATAGTATGTTGTATTGAATAAACCCTTACCCCTAACACTATAACCACCACACCCATGAAACTTGGAAACCGTTTATCCAACAAGATCTGTCCCGACAACATGACGATCGAGGAGTGGCAGGTAGCCCTCCGCCGTGAGAACGCACGCGAGAGTGACTTCACCGTGGAGCACCTCGACAAGAACCGCATCTGGGGTGACTACCTCGTCTGTAGCACCACCGGCCGCTACCGTGTCGCCTTCCGTGGCGTACAGAGCGATCGCAACTTCTGCTCCTGTCTGGACTTCCGTACCAATGGCCTCGGTACGTGTAAGCACCTCGAGGCGGTATCGCTCTTCCTCGAGGAGCACGTCCCAGGCTACCCCTGGGCTGGCCTGAGCTATGCTGCCGAATACTCCTCTATCTATGTCAGCTACAAGGGCGGGCGTAGCATCCGCCTCCGTGTAGGCGATGCGTACCGTGCCGAGTACGAGCGTCTGAAGGAGAAGTACTTCTCTCCCGAAGGGATCCTCCCCGAGAGCAACTATCACCTCCTCGAGCAGATCTGTGAGGAGGCCCTGGCGATCTCATCCTCCTTCCGCTGCTACGAGGATGTGCAGGAGTTCGCCGAGGAGTGTGCCCAACTCAGTCAGTGGAAGACCGAGCTCAGCTCCGCCTATCCCGAGAAGGCTATCCCCTGGGATAAGAAGCAGATCAATCCCGCTTACTCCGAGGTCGAGCACCTGCTCTATGACCTCTGCTTGAATGGCTTTGGCTTCATCGTCGGCCTCAAGCATCCCTTCTACATGCACCTCTTGGCCCGCCTCGTCGAGGAGGTCTATCAGGGGGAGGTAGAGCGTAACAAGGGCTATATCATCGTAGGGAATGAGACTGATGTCCTGCTCTGGCAGTCCATCCTCCTGCAGTACAGCGAGTACATCCATCTGCCTGTGCAGGTAGTCTCGCAGCAGACTTTCCTCAAGCAGCCCATACAGCAGGGGGCGAAGGCAACCTTCGTCTACGTCAATGATGCCGACTGCTTGAAGGAGTGGAAGAACCCCGTCTCGCTCGCCATCAAGCGCCTCGAGATCAAGCATCTCTACATGCATGTCGAGACGCTCCAGCACTTCACTCCCGTGCAGCTCTCCTCGATCCTGCAGCACATCAATCCCTTCATCATCGGGCCCTTCTACAAGTTCATCCACACGTACCGCCCGATGTTCCCCCTCCGTGAGCGTGCTGACTTCCTCCCTCCCGAGATGCAGCCCTTCACGTTCTTCGTGACGCAGGTGCTCTTGACGGCGCTCGTCCTACCCTCGGGAGATGCTCCTTCGTCGGCTCCCTCTGCCGGTAGAGGAGATGCTGACCCCCGAGACGCGTGTGACGAAGTTCCTCTCCCTGCTCGGCGAGATCCTCGACGACCCGAAGTCTACCGAGATCCTTCGTGAGCGGATCGCCCGTGGTGCAGGCTTGCGGTAGCTTGTCTAAGTAGTCTATTTAGATTACCTTTGCACTCAATTTGTTAGGGTGCTGTGGACGGAGATCTCACCTCCTTGCCCGACCCGACAGATATTACGAATAAGCATAGTATACATTAAATAATAAAAGACGAATGGCTGTATCGATTAAGCAGACCTCCGATGTAGCAGCTGTCATCACCGTCCAGGTGAGTGCAGCAGACTACCAACCCCAAGTAGATAAGGCACTGAAGAACTATCAGAAGAATGCTTCTATCCCTGGCTTCCGTAAGGGCCACGCGCCCCTCGGCCTCATCAAGAAGCAGGTAGGCACCTCGGTCAAGGTCGAGGAAATCAACCGTGCTGTCGTCAGCGCTCTCTTCGGCTATATCGATGAAGAGAAGCTCCAGATCCTCGGCAATCCCCTGCCTGTAGAGGACGCTGAGGAGTACGACTTCGCTACGGAAGAGAACTTCGAATTCTCCTACGACGTAGCCCTCGCTCCTAAGATCGAAGCTAAGCTCGAGAAGAAGGACAAGCTCACCTACTACCGCATCGTCGCTACCAAGGAAATGGAAGACGAGCAGATCAAGCGTATGCTTGAGAACGCTGGTAAGCAGATCGAAGCTGACACTGTAGAGGACAACGACGTCGTCTACGGCCGTGCCCTCGAGCTCGCTGATGGTCAGCCCAAGGAAGGCGGTATCGAAGCTGCTCAGGCGCTGATCCTCCCCCGCTTCACTAAGAGTGAAGCTGAGAAGGCTAAGCTCATCGGTGCTAAGCTCGGTGATACGATCACCTTCGAGCCCTTCGCACTCTATGACGGTCAGGCTCCTGAGATCGCTTCACTCCTCCAGATCGAGAAGGAAGCTGTCCCCGCCCCTCGATGGTGTAGCCTTCTCCTACCAGATCACGAAGATCTCACGCCGCGAAGCTGCTGAGCTCAACGATGCCTTCTTCACCGAAGCCTTCGGCGAAGGTAGCGACATCCGCAGCGAAGAAGCTCTGCGTAAGAACATCCAGGAGAGCTTCGCTGAGCAGTTCGCCACCGAGAGCGACTTCAAGTTCACGCGTGACCTGCGTGCCCTCCTTCTGAAGAAGGCTGGCAAGGTAGCGTACGATGAAGCTCTGCTCAAGCGCATCTTCCTCGCTCGCAACGCTGAGGCTAAGGTCGAAGATCTCGATCGTGACATGCCACAGATCATCGATGACATCACCTTCGACCGCATCAAGGGTCAGCTCCCTCGAAGCTGCTGGTGTGCAGATCTCTGATGAGGGACCTCAATAAGTTCGCCCTCATCGTAGCTAAGAACCAGTTTGCTATGTACGGCATGACTTCTGTGCCCGACGAACTGCTCGAGAACTACGCTCAGAGCACGCTCAAGGACGGGCGCACGAAGGAGAACCTCGTCGACCGCGTCGCTGACTCCAAGCTCGCTGCTATCGCTAAGGAAGCGATCACCGTCACTGAGAAGGAAGTGTCTCCCGAAGAGTTCAATAGTTGATGAGCGAAGACACGAAGGCTTAAGCCCTCAGCTGTCTTCCCAGCAGATATAGATAGAAGCCCCGTCGCAGATCCCTGCGGCGGGGCTTTTGTATTGTCTGGTATGGAGAGATTGATATTTAATAGAGACCATTGCACGGTATTTCAAAGGTACGCAGGGTTGTAGCTACTTCATATATCACTGATATTTAGTGTCTTCACAGTCAAAACAGTCGTATAGCTACACCTACCAAACAAGCTGAATCCGCTCTGAGCTTCCTACAAGTTTGTAGCTGCATCTTTCATCATAGCTGTGGGGAGATTGCTTTGACTTGTATAAACTCAAGCTTTCTGTGTGTAGGACTGAAAAGGCAAGCCCCTCACCCATAGCAGATGCTACGGGCGAGGGGCTGATGCTTAGTGGATTCGTCCGAAGGACGGAGGAGGGTTACTTGGCCTCGAGCTTAGGCTGGATGAAGAACTTCTCGATGCCGATGAACGTACCTTGGGTGATCTGGCGTGAGCTTGAGCGGACGAAGCCGTAGGAAGCCCAGTACTGCTCCGAGGAGATCTTGCTCTTCTCCTTGAAGATGAGCTTGCCGTCATGGTTGACGGAGATCAAGACGGGTTCACGTGTCCCGATGATGTAGGTCTTGTGCTCAGCAGTGAAGTCATCGGCGGCGAGGACGCTCATGATGTAGATGTTCTTGCCGCTGGCTGGGTCTGTCGCCGTCTTCACCACCTTCCCGTTGAGGAGCTCTAGGCCTTGACCAGGAGTGAATGCAGCCTCCCACGTGTAGGTGCCGTCGATGATGAACTGCGCCTGTGTGTCGCTGACCTTCTTGATCTCCACGTCGGAGCTCAGGGGTACCATCGTCCCCGTAGCAGCATCCAGCGTCATAGACGTCTGAGTGTATTGCCCTACGATGTCGGCGAGATCGACCTGCGTGACCTGAAGTGAGTCAACGAGACCGACCCCCTTGGCAATGATCCAGCCCGTGCGGGGGCGGCCCGTGGTGTTCTCTGCGACGATGACGCGAAGCTGCTGATCCTTGGGCTCCAGCTGGATCCAGTCGGCCGAAGTGGTGTAGGTGACGGTGATATTCGAGGGTGCCTTGATCGTCTTGTCAATGGCAGCATCTCCCCCGATCATCGCTTGCTCTTTCGGCAGGCCGAAGATGATGCCGGCCTGCATGATGTTGATCGCGATGGAGTCACCCTTGCTGTCCTTGAGGACCAGCGAGGCGTTGCGTGACTGGGGATTGATATTGTCGGTCGAGGTAAGGCGGATCGTCGCACCTTCCTGAGCTACCTGAAGCCAAGAGGCGGAGCTGTAGGCCTTCGCAGGGGCCTTGTCTAGACGTACGGTCGCCGTAGAGGACTCTACGGGGAGGTAGGTCTTAGCCTCCAGTACGGAGAAGTCCACCTGGCTCAGTCGAGGTACATCCTGCTGCTTCTTGCACGAGCTACCAAGGCTCAGCAGTCCGAGAGCAGCGAGGAGGATTAAGCTTATTCTCTTCATGAGTATTGTAATCATCTGAATTGAGAGAGGTACATACGAGGCTGGCACTAAGGCTGCTTCTTGATGTACTGGATATTCTCGATAGCGATCGGCATGACGAGGTTGCCCTTACTATCGACGAGCGGAGTATTGAGGTCTTCACCGTAGGCGATACCATAGAAGGAGTCGACCTTACCATCGGCGAGCTCGGTACCCTTAGCGACGGCTTGCTGGAGATCTTCATCCCAAGCGAAGGTGATGCTATGGAGCTCAGCGGCGAGGAGCTTGCGCCCATCAGCCAGTGATGCAGGTACGAGGATGATACCACCAGCATATCTATTCGTCGGGTCGTGCAGAGCCTGTCCCTGGAAGCTGATCGTACCCGTGGTAGCATCGTAGGGAAGCACCATCTTGTAGCTGACTCCGTAGAAGGTGAGGACAGCCGAGAGGGTATTGGCTCGCTCACCAGCTGAGAGGGTGAGGGTCGTAGGCTTACGCCAGCCACGGACGGGGTTGTGTCGGAGCGTCCACGTGCCGTACCAGAAGTCGATAGGCTTATAGCTCTTGGGGAGGAAGAGCTTAGCGACGAGGTCGCCCGAGGTGAACTGCTGGGCTTCGCCATCCCAGGTGAAGGTGCGGTAGCTCTTGCCTTCGACCACAATGGGGCTCTGTAGCGTGATACCCGTAGCGGTGAAGTTGAATGGCGTGTCGAAGCTACGCTCACCGATCTTGACTGAGAGGCGACGGGCGTCTCCGCGGATCTCGCCCTGAGCCAGCTCCTTGCTTCCGAGAGAGAAGTCGAAGGTGCTTGCTGTCATCCCTTCGCGGACATTGAGGATACCGAGGATCTGCTCCTCGATACTACTGTCGTCGGGGATGCGGACGAGGCGCATCTCATTGCCCCACTTCTTTCCGAGGAGGCGTACTGTATCAGCGGTGGCTGATAGGATAGCGAACTCATAGTCCCCCTGGATCCCCTCGGGATAACCGAGTGATGCGGAGGCCAGTGAGTGAATCACCTCATTGTAGGTGGGGAAGGTCAGCACAGGGCCTTGGTCGCGGACGATCGAGTACTCGCTGGTAGCCAGTAGCTCGGGATCTACGTTGTCACCAGCCATCGTCACGTGACCGTTCTCGAACTTCATCAGGAGCGTGAAGCCAGGACCCGAGTAGTCTCGGCCAGCATAGTACTCCATACGCCAGCCCTTGGGCGCAGCTTCGAGAAGGGCTTTCTCCTCAGCGATGAGGGCGTCGATGCGAGCTGCCGCAGGCTTGTCGAAGATCTCCTTATTGTCCTTGAGGCAGGAGGGGAGCATGAAGCTCAGTAGCCCCAGGAGGATATATATATAGGTAGGACGCATGATTAGTTGAGCTTAGTTAGGTCTAATGTGGCGATCTGGCCACCACGGCGCAGGACGACGTCACGCAGGTCATCGAGGTCAAGCTTCCACGAGTCACGGGTATAGTCCTTGACGCGCTGGAGCTTGCGCTGGATGAGTGCGGCACCAGCAGAGCCTGCATTGTTGAGGATCTGCTGCCACTGCTGGGGCGTGTAGGTGACGTAGTAGGAGAGCATCTCAGCGAAGTCCTCCGCATCATTCTGCATCGCGTAGGGCGATACGAAGCCAGCACGATTGGCTGCACGCTCGGACTGGTTGAACCAGTCACCACTGACGTAGCCCGACTTCGTGATGAGAGCAAAGTCCGTGCTGTAAGGCTTCTTCTGATTGAGAATGTGGGTGAACTCGTGGTGCATCGTGTGGAAGTAGTAGGTCGTCATCGTCTCGTAGTCGGCCAGAGCTTGGTCGGTGAGCGAATTGACCTTCCCTAAGATGACCTTGTAGCCACCGTCGGCACTACCGACGACCTCGGTGCGCTGGCGCGTGTAGCCAGGCGTACCGATAGCTACGAGGATACGTGGGGCATTGAGCTTCATGAACTCAGGCCCGAGGACCTCGGCATAGGCATCGAACCAGAGGTACTTCGTGATGATCGCGAGCTTGGCTGTCTTAGCCGAGTCGGCGGGGATGAAGTGATAGCTGAGGTCCGTCTCGGAGTCCTCGAGCTTGTACTTGAAGCGGATATTGTATGGACTGCGGTAGTTCACGTCCAGCCACTGCTCGAAGTCATTGAGCTTCTCCGAGGTTGTGGGGAAGATCGTGGGATCCTTCGGCTGGTCATCGGAGCAGGAGATGATGCCTACGGTGAGGAGTAGCCCGATGAGTCCTTGATATATGTAGTTCATAGGTCCTTCGTCGCTATGTTAATGTTGGGAAGCTCGGGGATTAGCTTCGAGCTGAGCAGAGATGACGTCCTGAGGAAGCTGGACGGCCAGACGTGGGTCGCGTGCCTCCATCTTGTCGGTCACAGCCTCGACGGCATTGCTGACGTTCACACGACGGCGGTAGATCGTGATGCCGTAGCGCTTGACGTCCTGCATGCGGAGACCTTCGTGGATGGTGATGAGGCGGCGGAGCTGGAGAATAGCCTGCAGGAGTGGCTCCTGAGTCTCCGTCTCGAGGGCGGGTGTCGTGTGAAGCTCCTTCTTAGGAGTAGGCTTCTCAGGCGTGTAGTACTTGATGCCTTGGTAGAAGTCCTTGATCTGCTGAAGGGTCAGCTGTACACTGCGCTTCGTGAAGGCGCTGAGCTCGATGTTGAGGTCAGCGAGAGCCTCGTCATAGTGCTGCAGAAGGGCCTTCGCCTCGGCACGCACCATGAGCGTCTCATCAGTGGTGAAGGTAGCGTAGGTCGAGTAGGGGATACCGATACCTGCTACACGGTCGATGTACTTCGGCGTGTAGGGGAGCTTGTGGAGGGCGTACTTAGATACCCCGTTGTTGTTCACCACGACGTAGTTCATCACGTCTCCACTGGCACCCCATGGGCCGTCGGCCTGGAGGGTCTCGGTGGTGGAGATAAGTGCACCATGGGCGTACTTACTACCACGCAGGATGGGGATGCTGACGCCACCCCATTCGGTAGCTACCGTCTGCAGGAGGATATTCGCCTTGACAGAAGACTGGATATAGGCGTTAGGCTGTACATTGCCTGAGAGCCCCTGCTTGCTCCACGAAGCCCAGTCACGTAGGTCGGTGCGTGGGTTCGATCCCAGGGCGGCATCAGCGTGCTCAATAGCCTTGGCATACTGACGGGCATAGAGGTAGAAGCGTGCAGCGAAGGCATGAGCAGCCTGTGCCGTGAAGTGATACTTCGGCTTACCATAGTTCGCTGAATTGATATCCTGCAGGCCCTCGGTGAGGTCTTGCTCGATGTGCTTGTAGAGCGCTTCGAGCGTGCCTCGGTGATGGAGGGTACGCCCAGGATGCTCCTCAGGCTCGGTAGGATAAGGCAGGCCATAGTCGGAGGCTGCCGTCTCGGGAGCATAGGCTTGGCAGAAGACATTTCGCCAGCTGGAACATCGAGTAGGCGCGGCATAGCTTGGCTTCGGCGACCTGACTGGCGTAGGCGTCCTTATTGCTTACGCCAGCGACGTGCTTGAGCACTTCATTGCAGACGGTGATCGCGGTATAGTGTGCGTCCCAGAGCTGCTGAGGGGTCTCCTGCTCGCGGATCTCGGAGATATCGCTCCAGCGATAGGCCTGCTCCTGGAAGGGGCTGATAGCGCTCCACGAGGTGTAGTCGTGCTCGTCGCTATTGTCAGAGTACATCTCCAGCAGGTAGGCTGCATGGGCATCGGGATAAGCCGATACGAGGAACTTCGCCGCATCCTCTGGGGTGTGCAGCTCCATACGGTTGTCGGGGTACTTGTCGAGGTACTTACCGCAGCTCGAGAAGAGCAGTGCCAGCGAGAGGACTGAGGTGATGATATGTTTCTTCTTCATTGGTGTCGATGCGTTAGAGTCCAAGCTTCAGGGTGAGAGTGAACTGTCGGGGCGTAGGCGAAGCTACCCCACCGATGTTGAAGAACTCTGGGTCTTGGCCATTGAGCTTCTTGTCTGCATACAGGAGGAAGAGGTTCGTAGCCTGGACCTTGACCGAAGCGCTACGCAGAGGCGTACGCTTGATCAGGCTTGTGGGCAGGTCATAGGCGAGGGAGATCTCCTTGAGGCGGATGAAGTCGCCCTTAGCGATACGTGCCGTAGAGTAGTTGTAGCCGTTGTAGGCGTAGCGCAGATTGTTGTTGGTAGCGTACTGACGACGGCTCAGGATGGTGGGGATGTCCGTACGAGCCTCCTCGCCAGCAGCCTGCCAGCGGTTGATGAAGGCGTGCGTCATCGAGGCCATATCCCCGTAGTAAGCCTTGAACTTCGGATCAAGTCGGACGACATTGCCGAAGGCATAGGTGAGGAATACGTTGAGGTGGAGGCCCTTGTAGGAGAGTGTATTGCCGAGTGAGCCCGTGTGGGTGGGGTCAGTAGGACCTTCGTACTTGAGGTACTCGGTGTGGTTACGCTCCTGGAAGTTGATGTTGTCGGTCGTCACCTCACCCTTCTCGTTGATGAGCTGGGGGAAGACCTTGGTTATTGAGGCCGACGAAGGGGATAGAGAAGAGTGCACGTGCGGGGTAGCCCTTCTTGGCGAAGCCGTTCCCACTGACGAGGTCGATCATACGGCCCCTGGTTGTAGAGCTTGGTGATCTCCGAGTGCGTGTAGGAGTAGATGAAGCTCGTCGTCCAGTTGAAGTCCTTCGTCTTGATGTTCTGCGAGGTGATGCTGAGCTCAAGACCACTGGACATCATCTCTGCGACGTTGGCAGGACGGATGATCGTACCACCGATACCCTGCGTGATCATGGGCCCCATTTCATCGAAGTTACGACGGGTGTAGGCATCGAAGGAGAGGCTGAGGCGATCACCGAAGAGCCCTGCGTCGAAGCCGGCGTTGAGCTCGTTCTTCTTTTCGTAGGTCAGGTCAGCATTCCCCAGCTGCTCGATACCGATCCCAGGCTCTTGGTCTTCGGCGAAGAGGCGGAAGGGGATGTACGACTTGAGGATGGTCGTCGAGCTGCTATAGGAGGGATCAGGAGGTGTCCCCGTGAGGCTATAGGAGAGACGGAGCGTGAGGTGGCTCAGAGGCTTGAGCTTCTGGAAGAAGTCTTCCTCGTGCATGTTCCATGCGCCCGAGACGTTCCACGTAGACATCCAGCGAGCATTGCTGCTGCGCCCGAGCTGATTCGAGCCTTCGTAGCGGTAGGTGCCGTTGACGACATAGCGGCCCTTATAGGAGTAGGTCGCATTGCTGTAGAAGGCTACCGTACGATAGTTCGTGTTGTTGAGGTTGTAGTAGCTATTGCCGTCCTCTACCTGCTTCTTGAAGTACTGGTAGGGGTAGAAGGGCGTCTCGCCAGCGGCATACTGCAGCCCCCAGCCCGTGAAGGCGGTGCGGTTGCGCTGGATATTGGTCGTCTCAAGACCGCCGAAGAGGTTGAGCGTGTGGACTCCGAAGGTACGGTTATAGTTCGCCGTAGCGCGGAAGTCGTAGTTGCTCATGCGGTTCTCCCCCTTGTGCATGAAGCCGCCATTGGGCAGGACGGTGCTGGGGAGATCGTAGGGATGATCAGGGTCACGGTAGAGGTACTTGTTGGACTCTCTGATGACGCTGTTTGGGCATGGCACGGTAGGCCAGTGCTTGGTTTGAGTTGTCACGCACATTGTGCTGCTGTGAGGCAGCCGTATGCTTGAATGCCCCGAGGAGGGTCAGCTCCAGACCACGGATAGGCTTGAAGCGCAGCTCAGCTTGGAACTTTGCGTCGAGTACATCCAGGTCGATGTAGTTATTCTCCAGCTCGTTGAAGATATTGAACGGAGCGTAGTTCGCCGTATAGTACTCTCGTGGGTCGAGGACACGTGAGGTATTCGTAGCGTAGGAATAGGGGTTGATGTCGAAGTCGCGCTTGACCTCACCGCCTACGACGTCTACATCCTGACCGAGCGTACCAGGCGCACGCTGATTACGATAGGAAGCACCCCCGATGACATTCAGCGAGAGGCTCTTCAGGAGGTGATGCGTGACGTTGAGGTTAGCGGTATATCGCTTGACCTGACTCTGCTTGTACCACCCTGGATCGATGAGGGCGGAGGCAGAGGCGTAGTAGTTCGACTTGCTCGTACCACCGCTCATGCTCACCGAGTGGGTCTGCATGATGGAGGGCGAGAAGAGCTCCTTGAACCAGTTTGTATTGCGTCGCTCAGCCTGCTGGAGGTAAGCGTTCTCTGCCTTCGTCGTATTGTCGAGCAGGAAGGTGCGGGTCTTGGGATTGTACGTGTTGATCAGCTCGTACATCTTACCATAGATCCCGTAGTCACTGCCGTTGAGGACCTCGGCGAAGTTCAGCCATCCCTTATCGCGTAGCTCGCGGTAGATACTCATCTGCTGCTGCGAGTTGAGGATGTCGAAGTCGCGGTAGGATGGGATGAGGCGGCTGGTGAACTCACCCGTGTAGTTGAAGTTGGCCTGACCTTGCTTCCCCTTCTTCGTCGTCACGACGATGACGCCCGCCATAGCGCGTGCACCATAGATAGAGGTAGCCGAGCCGTCCTTCAGCACCTGGAAGCTCTCGATGTCGTCGGCATTGAGGCCAGCGATAGCAGAGCTGATGAGCGTCTCAGGATTCCCCGAAGCGAGGTCATCAGCACCTACATTAGATACGTCTTCCATGATGACACCGTCGACGACCCAGAGGGGCTTGGAGCTCCCGTAGATAGAGGTCGCCCCACGCACGCGGATCTTAGGTGCTGTACCGAAGGTCCCCTGAGACATTCTGTACCGAGACCCCTGCGGCGCGGCCTTCGAGGGCGCGGGCTGCATCGGGTACCCCGTCCAGCTTGGCTTTGTCGCCGCCGAGCTTAGCGGAAGCCCCCGTGAAGAGGCGCTTGTCTACCTTGGTGAGCCCCGTGACGACAACCTTGTCCAGTGTCTTCTCGAGGGCTCGAGTGTGATCTTCATCTTGTCCTTGATAGGCACCTCTTGGGTGAGGTAGCCTATGTAGGAGATGCGCAGGGTCTTAGAGCCTGCGGGTACCGTGATCTTGAAGCTGCCATCCAGCCCCACGGTCGCTCCCCACCTTGCTATGTTCCTTGACGATGATCGAGGCTCCGATGGCGGCCTCGTTGTCGGGGGCGGTGACGACTGTGCCCGTCACCACCTGCTGCGCGAGCGCAGGCAGGAATCCCAGGAGCAGGGTGAGGAGGAGTAATGTACTTTTCCTCATTCGTTCAATTAATTGTATAGGTGTTTGAATAATTTATGCTTGTCTGTATTCCGTGGTAAAAAGAGACGAGCGACCACCTCACTGCCTACGGCTGGGGGGATCGCTCATCGCTTGCTGTCCCCGAGGTGAGGAACAGTGACGCTATATTATATAATGTAGAGCCATGACAAAGGGAGCTATCGTCCGCAACCAAAGGCGGGGAGATAGCTATCGCATTCGCTTGTCAAAGCTGAGGGCTGTGTCGGTGTTCTTTCAGATACCTCATGAGTGCGCTTTCGTGTCTCAAGGATATAATATTGATCTAGTATCAGTGACAAAGCTACGTATTTATTGGATACAAAGTAGTGTGTGCCGAAAATTTAAATGGCGTATTCTCGTCCAAGCTCTCTATGGTTCTCATAGATGACAGCCCCTCATAGAAGGGACGATCCAAGCTATTCATAGTGAGGGGTAAAATGAACCAGTACTGGTCGCTGAGTTGACCAGTACTGCTTGGTGGTATGTACCAGTACTGGTCCGAAGTCTGACCAGTACTGCTCGATTTAGTGACCAGTACTGGTTCAAAATCGAGGGTACTATTGAAGCCCGCTATCTGCTTGCGTAGACGCATGTAGATAGCGGGCTAAGTTGCTCTGTCCCTTTGTAGTGCTTGCTGCCTTTTTAGATCGATAGGTAGCTTAGCGACGGATGAGCTGGAAGGAGAGCTGAAGGCTATCTACGAGGAGGAGGCCTTCGGTGAGTGGAGAGGGAAGGTCCAGCAGGAGCTTGAGGGCTTCGGCGGCGGCGATAGAGCCGATGACGGCGGGAGTGGTCGCCATCACGGGGAAGGGGGCTTGCGTGGGGCTTGGGGCATCTCCCTCATCTCCCTCGGAGAAGAGGTCTCGGTAGCGTGAGGGTGAGTCGGGGAGGAAGAGTGCAAGCTGTCCACACCACCCCTCGAGCGAGGCATAGAGCCACGAGATATGGTGCTCTGAGGCGTAGCGATCGAGGAGAAGGCGTGTCGCTTCGTTGTCGGTAGCGTCGATGAGAAGGTCGACCTCCCCGATGAGGCGGGTGGCATTCGCCTCGCTGAGGCGCTCACTGTATGCCGTGATGTTGCAGTGGGGATTGGCTGCGCGGAGTCGCTCGGCAGCGCAGTGCGCCTTGCTCCTACCGACCTCGTGCGTGGTGTAGAGCGTCTGACGGGGAGGTTGCTCACCGAGATGCTATCGTCGTCGCACAGCGTGAGGTGTCCGACCCCCGCTCCCACGAGGAGGGGCAGGAGAGCTGAGCCCAGCCCTCCTGCTCCGATGACGGCTACCCGCTTCCCAGCCAGGCGCATCTGCCCCTCTTCCCCGACTTCGGGGAGGCTCATCTGTCGGACGTAGCGGGTCTTGAGGTCGTCTATCTCAGTCGTATCCATTGCTTCGGATCTTGCATCCAATAAAGGGGAGCGGTCAGAGCCAACTATCCCAGTCCTTCCATACCGGCTCGTAGCCTGCGCTACGTAGGTGGGCGGCGAACTCCGCGGGAGTACGGCTGTCGTTGATGACGAACTGCTCCAGATCTTCGCTACTCTCCGCATAGCCCCCGGGCTCGGTGTGGCTCCCAGCGCTCATACTCGTGATACCCAAGGGGAGGACGTGGTCACGGAAGGAGGCTGACTCACGCGTCGAGAGAGAGATCTCCACATGCGGATCAAGGAGACGGAAGGCCAGGATGAGCTGCGTGATGCCGAGGTCGTCAATGGGTGAGGAGGGCTCATAAGCTCCCACTGCGGGGCGAAGGCGAGGTAGGGAGATGGAGTAGCGGGTCTGGCGGTAGCGCTGACGGAGATAGCAGAGATGCAGGGCGGTGAAGGTGCTGTCGGTACGCCAGTCCTCGAGCCCTAAGAGGGCACCGAGCCCAATCTTCTCGATACCTGCTTGGGCGATACGGTCGGGTGTCTCGAGACGGTAGCGGTAGTCGGCCTTCTTACCCTCGGGGGTGGTAGCTGGGGTAGTGTGCTTCGTGGTAGGTCTCCTGATAGACGCAGACATAGTCTATCCCCCGCCTCGTGGAGGGCGGTATATTGCTCGGTCGTGAGGGGCTGGACCTCGAGGCTGAGCTGAGCGAAGTGCGGGCGGATATGCTCGACGACCTGCAGGTAGTACTTCCAAGAGCTGGCACGAAGGTCTTCGCCACTGACGAGCAGGAGATGGCGGAAGCCCAAGGCCTTGATGGCCTCTACCTCACGGTCGATCTCGGAGAGCGTCAGCTGGCGCCGTCGGATCTTGTTCTCCACGCTGAATCCGCAGTAGACGCAGCTATTGGAGCATACATTAGATAGGTAGAGCGGGATGTAGAGCTGGATCGTATGGCCGAAGCGCTCTACGGTGAGGCGGTGCGCCTCGCGTGCCATCTCCTCGAGGAGGGAACGGCAGCCGGTGAGACGAGTGCCATGAAGTCCGCTATCGTGCGGTGTGGTGCAGCGAGGGCGCGCTGGACGTCCGCTGTCGTCTTGCTATAAATCTCCCTCTGGAGGGTGTCGAAGTCATAGGCCCGTAGCACGTCATAGGCCGTCGTGTCGGTGGTCATGGCTCGGGAGCGAAGAGGAAGGCGGTGAGAGGTGAGGAGGCTACCGCTTCGTGACTCTGTGGGGCGAGCTTAGCTTCGTAGGCCATGCGACCTGCTTCGACCCCGAGGCGGAAGGCACGTGCCATAGCTACGGGATCTTGTGCTGTGGCGATAGCCGTATTGACGAGTACGGCATCAGCACCCATCTCCATACATTCGGCAGCATGGCTCGGGCTACCTATGCCCGCATCGATGACGACGGGGACGGTACTCTCGGCGATGATGATGCGTAGGAGGGCACGGGTGTCCAGTCCGCGATTCGTGCCGATAGGTGCTGCCAGGGGCATGACGGTGGCGCAGCCTACCTCCTCGAGGCGCTTGCAGAGTACGGGGTCTGCCTGCACATAGGGTAGGACGATGAAGCCCCGCTTCACCAGCTCCTCGGCGGCACGTAGCGTCTCGATGGGGTCGGGCATCAGGTAGCGCGGGTCGGGGTGCACCTCGAGCTTGAGCCAATTCGTTTCAAGGGCTTCGCGTCCCAGCTCTGCGGCGAGGATGGCTTCTTCGGCGGTCTTCGCCCCGCTGGTATTGGGGAGGAGCTGGATGTGAGGGCTGTCGAGGGGAGCCACGAGGTCATCGCTGTCGGCATGCTGGAGCTCGACACGCTTGAGAGCGAGGGTGACAAGTTCGGTCCCCGAGGCTTTGACAGCACGAGCCATGAGGGCGGGGGAGGCGAACTTCCCCGTACCGAGGAAGAGTCGCGAATGGAAGGTCTTGTCTGCTATGGTAAGCATAGTGGTCAGGTGTATTAAGGTCGGTCGTCCGCAGCGAGGCGGGCGGCATAGATGAGGCTACTGCTCATGGCGACGCCGTAGAGTCCGAGGGCGTAGAGGGCGGGGATATCCTCGGGGGACACGCTGCCGATGGCATAAGCAGGGAGGGGGAAGGCGTGGAGCTGGAGAGCACGATAGCCCTCAAGCCCCAAGATGGGGGCGAGCTTCTTCTTCGTCGAGGTGAAGCGGAAGGGGCCGATGCCCACGTAGTCGATGGGGAGCGTACGTGCCGTGGCGAGGTCTTCTGCACTGTTGCACGTGAGGCCGATGAGGGCGTGTTCCCCTAAGAGACGTCGGGCCTCCGTCGGAGACATATCTCTCTGTCCGAGATGCACACCATCGGCACCCGTGAGGAGCGCGATGTCTACTCGGTCATTGATGAGTAGTGGAATGTCGTACGCATGACAGAGCGCTAAGGCTTCGCGTGCGGTATGGAGGATGGTCTCCCACGGGGCGTCCTTCATGCGTAGCTCCACGATATCTGCTAAGCCCTGACGAAGGACGAGGTCGGTCTGCTCGAGGATCTCCGCTGTGGTGGTAGCGTGCGTGACGAACATCCGTCGGCCGAGTGGCAAGCGTCTTACGGGTGCTTCCTGCCCTCGCCCAAGGCGGTAGTGCATCGTCGCACGCTGGGCTGCGTGGAGTGCCTCTTGGTAGTCTTTCGCCCCGAGCTAAGGCAGCGCACAGCGTCGTAGCGTAGAGACAGCCCGTGCCATGGCGGTCTTCTCCGAGGCGTGGTGCGGTGCTCTCGATGAGCCGACCATCAGGGAAGGTAGGCCCTGTCGGTGACATCCTCCTCCGTGCAAAAAGCAGACTTCGCGATGACAGCGGTGGCGGTGTGCTCTGCCCATTCGCCTGGTATGCTCTCCCCGAAGAGCTGGCGGGACTCGTAGTGATTGGGGAGGATGACGTCTACCAGCTCTGCCACCTCGAGGAGGCTTTCACGGCTGGCATCGGGGAGAAGGTCTGCGCCCGAGCTGGTGCGTAGTATCGGATCCCAGACGATGCGACAGGCAGGGAAGAGCGCACGGATCTCACGGACGAGGAGGCGCAGCTGGTGGAGCGAAGCGATGAGCCCGATCTTAGCTACCTGCGGTGGCGACTGCCTACGAAGAGCACGTACGGCCTCGATGAGGTCTGTGTCAGCTACTGCCGTGAGGCGGGTGAAGGCCACGGCATCCTGACAGGTGAGTGCCGTCACGAGGCTATAGGTGCGTACTCCTAAGCGTGCGGCATGCTGCATATCCGCTGTGAGCCCTGCCTCTGCCGTCGGGTCGATGCCCCCACAGAGGAGGAGTGTCGGGGCGCATAACTTCTGTACACGCTCAGTGAGCTCATGGAGCTGCTGACTTGCGAAGTACCCTAAGAGTGCGACACCAGCGAAGCCCTCTTCGATGAAGCCCTGGGCATTTGCCTCTCCGATACCGCCCAGAGCGATGAGAGGGAAAGGGATGCGTGCCGTGACGGCTCGCCTCAGCTCGGGCGTCCACGGGCTGTCACTCCCATAGCCAGGCTTACTGATGCTTGCTGAGACAGGGCTCACATAGGCGTAGTCGGGACGGAAGGGTAGGCGCTCCAGCTCCTCTACACTGTGGCAACTGACACCGACGATCTGCTCGGGGCGAAGGGCGTCCGTTGGGCGCTCACGGAGTGTGCTCCAGTCGGCTACGGAGAGGTGCACACCGCCGAGCCCCCAGAGTCTCACCAGCTCGATGTGATGCGAGAGGATGCAGCGACTGCGGAGCTCACGAGGGATGGAGCGGATGAGTGCCCTCGAGCTCCTCTACCGTGGCGTCGGGCTTGCGTATGTGTACGCGCCCGATGCCGAGACGGAGGAGGTGAGCGATGCGCAGGGCTTCGCCTGCATCACCGAGTGAGGGCGGTGTGATGGCGATGATCTGCTGGGGACAGCATAAGGGCTATCTATGGTGGCTACATGGGGCTTCGGTGCTGAGTGCAAGCCCTTCGGAGGGGACAGCTGAGCGTGACTGCAACACTTGACGGAAGGAGCGGTTCGCACGCATTGAGCAGAAGTGCTCACCACACATCGAGCAGAAGTGCTTCTCCTTGTGCTCCTCATCGGGGAGCGTCTCATCGTGGAACTCCTGAGCACGCTCGGGGTCGAGTGCCAGATGGAACTGGTCTCTCCAGCGGAATTCAAATCGCGCCTTACTCATCGCATAGTCACGCAGGTAGGCCGTCGGGTGTCCCTTCGCCAGGTCAGCGGCATGGGCAGCGAGCTTATAGGTCACGACTCCCTCACGGACGTCATTGCGCTCGGGGAGGCCGAGGTGCTCCTTCTGCGTGACGTAGCAGAGCATGGCGGTACCCTGATGCCCGATGATCGAGGCACCGATAGCCCCCGTGATGTGGTCGTAGCCAGCACCGATGTCGGAGACCAGCGGGCCGAGGGTGTAGAATGGGGGCTTCGTCGCAGTCGAGGAGTTCGCGCGTCATGTTCTCTGGGGATGAGGTGCATAGGGGATGTGCCCAGGGCCCTCGATCATCACCTGCACATGGTAGCGAGCAGCGATACGGTTGAGTTCGCCGAGGGTCTTTCAGCTCTGCCATCTGTGCTGCATCGTTGGCGTCATGGATACAGCCTGGACGCAGGCCATCGCCGAGGGATAGAGAGACATCGTAGCGGGCAGCTATCTGACAGATCTCCTCGAAGTGGGTGTAGAGGAAGCTCTCCTCGTCGTGCTCGGTGCACCAGCCCGCCATGATCGCCCCACCGCGGCTGACGATACCCGTAAGGCGCTTGAGGGTCAGCGGGATGTGCTCCTTACGTAGCCCTGCATGGATGGTGAAGTAGTCGACACCCTGCTCCGCCTGCTCGATGAGGGTATCGCGATAGATCTCCCAGCTGAGGTCGTAGGCCTTGCCGTGGACCTTCTCCAGTGCTTGGTAGAGGGGGACGGTACCGATGGGTACGGGGCTATTGCGGATGATCCACTCGCGCGTCTCGTGGATGTGACGCCCAGTGGAGAGATCCATCACGGTGTCGGCGCCCCAGCGGGTAGCCCATACGGCCTTCTCCACCTCCTCAGCGATACTGCTGGTGACGGCAGAGCTGCCGATATTGGCATTGACCTTACAGAGGAAGTTGCGCCCGATGATCATGGGCTCGAGCTCAGGGTGATTGATGTTGGCTGGGATGATGGCGCGCCCTCGGGCGATCTCTTCACGGACAAATTCTGGGTGTCACGTATGGGGGGATCTCTGCACCCAGCGGGTCACCCGCCATGGCATGACGCTCCTTGGCCTCGTCGATGAGCTGGTTCTCACGTATCGCCACGTACTCCATCTCCTCGGTGATGATGCCTTGGCTGGCATAGTAGCGCTGGGTGATACAGTGCTCCTTCGCTACTCGTGGGTGGAGGGAGATATGACGGTAGCGCAGGCCGTCAAGGGCGCGCTGCTGGAGGCGTGAGCGGGTGTATTCACTGCCGAGCTCTTCGCTACGGGTCGTATCGTCTCGGCGGTCGATCCACGGCTCGCGTAGGCGTGGTAAGCCCGCCTCGAGGTCTACCCGATAGGCGCTATCGGTGTACGGGCCAGCCTGTGTCATAGACGACGACAGGGGCATTGGGGGTACGGCTCCCATCCTCATTGTAGGTGTCGGAGAGGGCGATGCGGCGCATGCCGACGCGCAGCTCGGGGAAGAGCTGGCCAGGTACATAGATCTTCTCCGAGCCGATGAGTGGGCCGTGAGTAAGGACATCTTTGATCTTCATAATAGTAGGGGAATGTGTGTGTCGTGGAAAGGGTAGGACTTAGCCTCCGAAGGTCGGTCGGATGAGGAGGAGGGTGTCGCCCTCCTCGAGCTGGTAGGTGGCTAAGGCTGTGCGGGGTACCAAGCGCTCATTGACGGCAATGGCCGAGCGAGGTGGTAGGTCGATCGCTGCGAAGGCAAGGGCTTCGGGGATCGTGCATACATGGGGGAGCGTGGTGGGAGCTCCGTTGATCAGGATCTTCATCGTAAGTAACTCTATCGTCATGGTGTGATGAGGAAGTGCGAAGTGACGACACACCTCCAGCGAGCCTACTACCACAAGGGGGCAGACACTCTCTGGGGAACTATGACGAACCGATGGGCTCAATCACAGCGTGAGTAACGGAAGATCTTAGAGGATGAGCGGCGGGATATCGCCTTCACTCTCTGCCTACGCCAGCATTATCTGGATCAGGTCTTCGGGTATAATCTCAGCACAGCGTGGACTCGTGTCCTACGCCAGCACCCCTTTGAGTTGCTCTACGGACAAAGGTAGGCCTTTTCTTGATACTGCCAAGAGCGGGCTTTGACAAGCCCTTTAATAGTGGGCTTTTCTCCGATATCATAGAGGGGGTGGTGTCGACCTATATTGGTCGGCGGGTGAACCCATATAGGTCTGCGAGCGAACCTATATTGGTCGATAGTATGAACCTATATTGGTCCGCGCACGAACCAATATAGGATTGCTTACAAACCAATATGAGACTGTTGAGCAGTTATTCTGCTAAGGCATCGTACGCCCATCTCCCCGATATGCCCCTCCCAAGAGATACGCAAGCCCTTCGCCTTATCGCGAGTATTCCTCTTATTCAGCGGAGGGGAAAGTGCTATCCTCGTGAAGAAAAAAGCGCCTTCGCGTAGTGGCTTTTCCGCATCTATGCACGTAGTCTTAAAGACCAGGCACGTAAATCCAAATATCCACGTACGTAGATATTAGCGTCCACGTACGTAGCCCAAACTTATCTGCCACTCGTCCACAACTTTTTATTCCCTACGCGAGCAACAACCTAATATAGGATTGCTCACAACCCAATAGTGCTTGCTACGCCTCCTGCACCCAGCTACACGTTCCCCTTCGTATAAAAGGTAACACCCGCCGACCGCAGGAGCAGTCGACGGGTGTCGGTAGGGAACGGGGCTAATGGCCTGCCTTAGAGCCCGGGCCAGTAGCTGAGCGTAGCAGGCGTAGCGGGAGATTCTGCCTCGAACTGCTGCTCGATGTCGTCGGGGAAGTTATGGAAGAGATCCATCCCGAGCTTTGTCTCCAGCTCGTCGATAGAGAGGGCGACGCTACGCATGGAGGTCTCCGCCCCATAGAAGCGGTGCTCGACCAAGAAGCCGATGCCGTGGTAGGTAGAGCCCTTCTTCAGTACGAGGGCCATCCAGTAGTACTTAGGCACGACGATGACGCCACGGACCTTCTTGCTCTCGACCTGATCATCACGGATCGTCCCGCCCTTGGCGACGTAGAGGACGTCACGGAGCTGGGAGTTGCGACCCCCATGCCTGGACTTTCTGCTCGAGCTCCATCCAGAACTTCTGGTTGAGCTCGCCGAGCTGAGGGACTCATGTTCGTGTAGTAGAAGGTCTGTCTATTGGCCTCGGCGCTGAAGAGGCGGTCAGAGGAGGCTACCATGTGACCACGGTCGTATCCGCTCCCACGGAAGAGGTTCTCCGTAGAGAAACGCTGAGGGACATAGGGATCCCATTGCCAGGCATCGCTACGCTTGACCGCTTGAGCTGAGTTCGTATTGTCGAAGGTGAAGCAGACGAAGCGTGGGTGACGCTTGTCGGTGTCGTACTCGAGGGAGTAGTTCACGATACCACCAGCGCGGTGCGTGATGAAGTAGTTCTGACTACCACCATAGAGTGCGGGGACCTCGAGCATCGTCGCATCACCGAGGATATACTCACCCGTAGGGGAGGGGATGGGTGATGGCGTAGGGGTGACCTCACCCGTACCCTGCTGGCTGATGATGAGGGTGTCACGAACGCCCGCCGAGGTCGCGATGATCTGCGCTGAGCGAGAGGCGCCGAGATTCTGACTTACCGAGACGGAGATAGAGGTGCTGGATGTGCCATCCCCCTTGCTACGCTCGAGCTCGATCCATGAGGATGCGTCCTCTGGCGTGACAGTGAGCGTCCAGTCGGAGGCCGCACGGAGCTTGATGTAGAAGTTCGAGCCTTCCTTGGGCACGCTCTTGATCTTGTCGGTCGAAGAGCCTGGGAGGGAGAGCTGGAGGCGGTCGGAGGTGCGAACGGGGTGGTCACCACGCTCGGTGGTACAGCTGGAGAAAGCCATCCCCATGAGGCCGAGCCCCATGAGGATGGTCTTTATCCGAAGAGATTTAATCGTCTTCTGCATAGAGAGGTAGGACTATCGCTTACCGAGGTAAGACTTGATGGTAGCATCCTGATTCTCCTGCGTGATGGCGACGCGCTCCCACTGGTCAGCGGAGAAGGTCGCAGAAGGCGCCTTGACGGGTGCGATACGGTGGAGGACGATGTCGGCACCAGCGAACTTACCGTCGCTGCTCAGCCAAGCCGTATCCATACCATTACCGATGTGGTCGATGGTCTCCGTGCCCTTCAGAAGAGCGATGGGGTCATTCCCATTGAAGCTGAAGTTAGCGACCGTGCCTTCGGTATAGACTTTCGCCAGCTCGTGGCGTAGGACGAGAGAAGCACCAGCTGCAAGCTTACCCGTGAGGGCGATACGGCTCTCTGCATGCTCCCCAGTTCCAGGCTTATTTTTACTTCCGAAGTTCTTCACGAGGAGCGTGTAAGTGCTGAGGTCGATCTCCTGATCCGTGGGGTTGGAGATCTGGATGTACTTCTCGTTGCCGAGACCCTCGATGTAGGCAGAGATGATCAGATCACCAGAGGTAGCTGGAGGGGTAGGTGTGGGCGTAGGAGTAGGGGTAGGTGTGGGCGTAGGAGTAGGCGTGGGATCGGGCGATGGGGTAGGCGTAGGAGTCGTGCCCTCCGTGCAGCGCTCAGCCGTCAGACCAGCGAGGTCATCAGCCGTACGAGGCCAGAGGTTGTAGTGCTTGGTGCTCTGCCCCGAGGTCTTGTTCGTCGTCACCGAGCGCTGGATGATCCCGACGATGCGGCCGTTCTTGTCGGATGCGATCGTCGTCTTGAAGGTCGAGTAGTAGGAGATAGCTACCGAGAGATCGGATACACCAGCCGTGACCTGCGTGAGCGCAGTCCGTGAGCGCATTGAAGTAGCTCCCTGCAGACGTCTTACCCTGAGCAGGCTTGTTGGGGTTGAGTTCCTTGCCAGGAGTCTTGAACTGAGCGCCATCGACAGCCACGAGGATGTTGTCGTACTTACCTGCGTAGATGTCATGCGAAGGTGACAGCCTTAGGGTGTGATCGTTGCTACTTCGCCCGTGGGGAGTCACCATAGAGGCAGCATCATTCAGACCCGTATAGTCGATCTGCAGTGAGCCATCCTGGTAGCGACCGACCTTCGTGCCCTTGGTCTTGATGGTGAAGACGGCACCGGGACGCCAGTCCTTAGAGGCGTTGGCATTCAGACGAAGCGTGATACCGACTTCGCCAGCCTGCACGACGATGTTCTTGAGGCTGGTCATATTGTTCGCCGTGATGTCCGAGAGGAGGACGGCCTTGAAGCTCGTCTCTTCGTCTACCGTGACGCTCTGGCCCTTGTCGTACTTCTCGATGAAGGCGGCGAGTGCTGCGCCGTCTACTGTCGTGGGGTTTGAGGGCAGGTTAGGAGTAGGCTGATCCTTACCTGGGGTGATGACTGCAGAGCCGTCGCCAGCTTGCGTGATGGTATAGTAGAGGGTCTCGTTGCCAGCCTTGAAGGCGAATTGGCCTTGGCGGGTAGCGCCTGAGGCGTTCTTGAGGACCTTGATCGTGACGTCACGTTCGCCAGCGTCCCCTGACTCGGGGCTGATGCTCAGCCAGTCGAGGGCGGTGGTAGCCGTCCAAGAGCGGTTGGTGCGGATGTGCAGTGTGGCCGTGCTCTCGTCCTTGCCGATGAGGGTGTTGCCGTTGCTGTCCTTCGTCAGCTGGGTGACCGAGATCGATGGGCGCTCGTAGGCGTCATCGTTGTCCTTACACGAGGCGAGGGACAGGGTAGCACAGGAGGCTAAGAGAAGCGTCCAGCGCGTGATCTTACTTGTTGTCATCAGTCAATCGTATTTGTTGAGATGGTGAGTGCTGTAGGGGAGTGATTAGAAGCGTGTGCCCGTGAGCTGGACATCTTGCTCGCGCAGGATGAGGAGCTGAGGGGTGTCACGGAAGTAGGTGAGGATAGCCGTGATCGTACCCGAGCCCGAGGGGACGGTGCGACCCAGCGAACTTCGCATAGCTGCTCGTGCGGACGATGAGCTGTGCGCCAGAGCGGTCTACGAGCGTGCGGTTCACATTGCGGTTCTTGTCCTTGCCCTGTGGATCAGCATAGGTCTGACCCAGCTCAGAGGCGAGGAACTGTACATCCTTGAGGCTGACGAGCGTACCAGCGTACTTCTTATTCAGCGTCGCGATGGTGAGCTCGTGGGGCTTGATGTCGGTGTGACCTTCCTTGAGGAGGACGCGGTGCACGAGGAGCTCTGGGTAGAAGGCTGTCTCATACTTCTCATCCTTGGAGGCATATCCGAGGTTGATCTGTCCAGCGTAGTCGCCGAGCTGCAGGCCCTGGCAGAGGAGGCGTACTCGCGTACCCTGAGGGTAGACAGAGCTGAGGTTGCCGAGGGCGAACTTAAGCTCCATACCGCCCGTCTCATCCTCGATGTAGCAGGACTTGTAGAGGTTCCCCTCGCTGTCGTCCGAGGCGATGACCGCAGAGATGACGATGGGCTTGTCGATGAGCGTACCACCACGCTTGTAGAGTGCCTTGAGCTGGCTGATGGTGTGCGTGGGCAGAGGGAGTTCATCCGTACTCTTCTGGTCGGTACGGGGAGGATCGACTTCGTTGTACTTCGTGCAGCTCGTAGCCCCTATCCCGATGAGCATCGAGAGGGTGAGTGCATATATAGCATGACGATTCATAGGATCTATGCGTGTAGGGGGTTAGAACTGGAGGGTGGTATTGAAGAAGAACGTCGTCCCGTAGACATAGGAGAGCTTCGTATCGAAGGGGCGATAGAGCTGCTGCGTCCCGTCGGTAGCACGGATTGTGCGGATACGGAGCTGTTCGTAGCCACCATTGGGCAGGCTGCGGTTGTTCAGCACGTTGCTTACCGAGAGGTTGAAGCGCAGGTACGTGCCGTAGGTGATGCGCCAGGAGTAGCTCGCGAAAGAGGTCTACCGTGAAGCCATCACGCAGCTGCTCGGGGAGAATATAGTTGTAGTCAAGCGAGGTGCGCCCGCGGTCGGTGCGGATGACAGGCGACATCGAGACGAAGTTGCGCCCGAAGTAGTTCGCGTTGATCCCGAAGTTCGCGTACCAAGGAGAGTAGTACGTCAGCCCGAGGGTCGCAGCCGTCTGAGGCGTACCGCTCACGTTCAGCCCCTTCCAGTAGATGCGGTCGCGGTCGACGATCTCGTTGGAGTTATCGATGCTCTGGATGTAGCTGGGGTTGTTGGCATACTGATACTGGCCGAGGGCAAGCGCTGCGTTGGCCGTCAGCGTGGGGCTGATCTTCACTTCGAAGCCAGCTTCTGCCCCGAGGTGGCGGGTGGCGATGCCGGTGATGATGTAGTTCGAGAACGAAGCTCGGCTATCATCGTAGAAGCTCATCGAGCGCGTGTGGTCTGCGATGTGCGTGTAGAAGGCCGTCACACGTCCGCGCAGCCAGGGAAGGCGTACGAGGTAGGAGGCTTCTGCTGAGAAGATCTTTTCGCTCTTGGGATCCTCGATATAGCTATCGCGTGTACGAGGTGAGATGAAGAGATTCTGGAAGGTCGGTGCCTGCTCGAGGTATGCTACATTCGACTGCAGGTAGTGGTGCCCATTGAGCTTGTAGGTAGCCCCAGCCTTTACCCCGAGGTCGTTGAACTTCACACGGTCCGACAGCCCGTAGGAGTTGTCGGGGAAGAGCCCGCGCTTCTGATGCCCTTCGCGCTGCATACCCGTGTGGGTATAGGAGATACCCGTATAGGCATCGAGGCGCGTGAGGTGGTAGGTCGCATTGGCCCACATCTGATAGCGGTAGCTCTGTGCCGTGTAGTCGTAGCTGAAGCGGTCGCCCTTTTGGACGATGCGGTCGGGGTGTAGGAGGTCTACCTGACTCTTTGTGGCATCGCCACCGAAGTCACGCTCAGCGAACTTATCGATGTCATAGACAAAGTCCGCACCGAGGAGGTCACCTACCTCGGCATAGTTCGCCGTGCGGTTGTGGCGGAAGTTCGCCCCACCCGTGATCTCAAGCCAGCTCTTGGGAAGCCAGTTGGCAGAGGTCGCCCAAGCGAATTCACGCTGGTCAGTGTGGCGGTCTTCGATCATGTAGAGTGCCTTACGCCCCGTAGCGAGGGTGCGGCCAGAGGCATCCTTCACCGTCGTGAGGTTCCCGCGGTTCACTCATAGAGGCGGTCCCAATTGATATAGCGGACGTTGGGATCTGACTTCCACAGCTCCTCATAGATCGCTGCAGCATCGCCATCCTGACTATTGGGATCAGCCATACGTGTGAAGTAGGAGGGGAGGTAGCGGTAGTAGTCCGCACGTGGGTCGGGAGCGTTGTACCAGTTCAGCGATGAATAGGCATTCTTCCCGAAGCGGTAGCTGAAGGTGGTATTGATGTTGAGCGTCTTCTCCAGATTACTGAAGTAGTGCGAGAGCTGGACGATAGGCTCGTGGTTGCGGCGCTCACGAGCATTGCGCCACTTGCCGCCCTGACGCCCGATGTTGGGGTTGTAGAAGTTCGAGCCGACGAGGTCATATACCTCCTGCGTGGTGGCGCTGGCTACACCACGGCGCGTAGGAGCACCGAGGGCGATGAGGCTAAGGCTATTCATCTCGTCGAGCTTCTTCTCTACGCCGAGGAAGTAGCTCCAGGCATCGTAGTACTGCCCCCGGACATAGGAGTACTGCCCATTGCCGATACGGCGGGCGATGCTGGCAGCGAAGCTCCAGCCATCCTTGCGCTCTCCCGAGGCATAGGTATAGGCGAAGCGGTTGCTGTAGGTGCGGTTGCTATTCGAGTAGGTGAGGCGATGCTGCGCGCCAAACATCGAGGGACGTGTCGTCACGTTGTTGGTCACGCCGACGGCACCAAAGCCCGAGACGATGGGCTCGAAGGACTGCGAGGTCTGCTGCTGGCGGGTGACGTCGTTGAGACCGCCCCAGAGCGACCAAGCCGAGTAGCCACTGTTGAGGTCGTTCATCCCGATGCCGTTGAGCATCTGCTCATTGTACTGGGAGTCGTAGCCACGGTTGCGGAAGCGAGCCGTGCTGAAGACGTAGCCCGAAGCGCTGAGGAAGGGGTCGCGTGAGGAGGTGAGTAGGGTGACGCGGTCTTGCATGCCGGCGGCTTCGTTGCCGTCCTCTTCGCTGACGATGAGGTCATCGTAGCGAGCATTCCCGCCTTCGCGGAGTGCGACGAGCTTGAGCTGCTTGAGGCCCGAAGCTTCGTTCTCCTGCTTGACCAGCTCGATCTGCTTGGTCTCGTAGCCTTCAGCGGAGAAGGTCAGTGTATATCGTCCCTTGGGGAGGAGCGCCAGGACACTTCGGGCGTCTTGCCCGAGGAGCATCTTCTTCGCCACGGGGCCGTAGATGCTGACGTGGACCTTAGCGACGGGCTTGCCACTCTGGCTGTCGATGACCAGAGGTTCGCCCGTAGTCTGTCCGAGGCCTACACTGGCGAATGTCAAGGTGCAGGCGAGTACGGTAATAAGTTTATTCATGCGGTCGCATTATATCGATGACGCTTGCATGCACTCCGTGGATCGTGCAGACCTCCCGCTCCGTCGTCGGAGCTCCTGTCATTATGAGGTGTAAGCCGTTTATCCGTGCTGGAGCTTCCTCCCTATCTTCGAAGCCGAGATACGAAGTAGCGCGCAAGATTTGTTACATTTGCACGACTAAATTACATAATCTATCTCGGATAGCCTCTTAAACGACAAGCTTATGCTAAGGAAAATCTCCGCTCTCACCCTCGTCCTTTCTCCTCGCTCTTTGCTCCCTCCAAGCCCAGAAGCAGGTGCGCCTCACGGTAGCCTTCTACAATCTGGAGAACCTCTTCGACACCATCGACGGGGAGAACAACGATGCCGACTTTTCCTGCCCGACGGGAAGAACCAGTGGACGCCCGACAAGTACAAGCAGAAGCTTCACAACATGGCCTACGCTATCAGCCAGATCGGCTCGAAGCGAGGACCCGATATCCTCGGGGTCTGTGAGATCGAGAATAGAGGCGTACTCGAAGACCTCCTGAAGGAACCCGAGCTGGCGAACTCTGGCTACGAGATCGTGCACTTCGACTCTCCCGACAAGCGCGGTATCGACTGCGCGCTCTTCTATCGCCCCAACTACTACCAGCTCACCGCCGCACACCCACACCCCGTCATCCTCAAGGGGGAGGAGCATATCAAGACGCGTGACGTCCTCGAGGTCAATGGGCTCTTGCTCGGCGAACCCGTATCGTTCCTCGTGGCTCACTGGCCTTCGCGCGTCGGTGGCGAGCAGGTCTCGCTCAGGCGTCGTCTGTACGCTGCCGAGGTCATGCGCTCGGTCACGGACTCCCTCCTCGCGGCAGACCCTAATAATAAGGTCATCCTCATGGGGGACTTCAACGACGATCCCACCTCTCCCAGCGTCGTCAACGGTCTGCGCTCCAAGACTTCGGCAGAAGGTCTGGCACCTACCGACCTCTTCAACCCCATGGCTGCCCTTTACTCTTCGGGCCGTGGCACGCTCGCTTATCGTGACGTGTGGAATCTCTTTGACAACCTCGTCGTCACGCCCAACCTCATCGGCGGGCCCGCTGATCGCCTGCACCTCCAGCAGGACAAGGCTACGGGGAACTACGGCTATATCTTCAATGCCGACTTCCTCACGCAGAAGACGGGGCACTTCAAGGGCTATCCCTTCCGCACCTTCTCCTCGGGTCGCTTCCAAGGGGGCTATAGTGACCACTATCCCGTCTACCTCTATCTGACGAAGACCATCGCCGAATAGCCCCGCCGCTTACTCCCGCAAGCTTAAGCGAAAAGAGTCCTGCGCCCACCTCAGTATACTGAGGTGGGCGCAGATTTTATATCGTCTGGGGGCTATCTTTTTAGTGCTATGGGAAATGCATATGAGTGCAGCTGATCGCAGGGGACTTTTAGTGCTGGGGAGTGCTTAGCTATGAAGTGACTATAAGGGCTGGGAGCCAGTACTGGTATGCCCAGTACTGGGACCATGACAGAGTGCCTGCGACCCAGCTCAGTATGCTGAGGTGACCAGTACTGGTACGCGACCAGTATTGGTTGCCCTATGTGACCAGTACTACTTCGGAGTCGGACCAGTACTGGTTGGATCGCTGACCAGTACTGGTTCGTTTTTAGCGGATGGCGACGGCAGCAACGAAGATGTGGACTTCGCTGACGCCACACTGCTCCAAGAGATCGGTGAGGGCAAGGAGTGTGGAGCCCGTTGTCACGAGGTCATCGACGAGGAGGATGCGCTTGACCCGTAGCTCCTGAAGGCGTTCCGTCTTGTCGGTGAGATAGAAGGCCGCTTGAGCATTCTCACGGCGTGCGTCACGATCCAGCGCCGTCTGTGAGTGACTGCCCCGATGGCGTAGGAGGTAGCCTTCTGAGCAGGGGACGCCGTAGTGCCGTGCGAGGGCTTCGCCGAGGAGGGCGGCTTGATTGTAGCCACGGGCTTCGAGGCGTGTGCTTTCGATTGGGACGGGGAGGATGAGGTCAATGTCGCCAGGCTGGGGTACAAGCTGCCCTTCGGTGATGGCGGTGCGCACGACAAAGTCCGCGACCTCACCATAGCCTCGGTACTTGAGGGCGATGATGAGGTCGTAGGTGGGATTGGCGTGCTGGTAGATGAAGGGGGAAGAGAGGCTTCGGATCAGGGGCGAGCCAAGGAGGCGCTCGTCAGCATGCACGAAGGTGGGGGCATGGCGAGGGAGCTTCGTGGCGCACTCCATGCAGACGCAGTGCTCCCGCTCGGCGAGACGCACCCGACAGATGGCGCAGGTGCGGGGGAAGATGAGGTCGGTAAGGAAAGCGCCGATGCGCTTAGTCGTCGCCCAGATCATCGTGGAGGTCGGAGAGGAGTTCGCTGATCGCCTCGCGCACATCCTCATAGGGATAGCCCCGATAGAGGGCGAAGCGTGTGAGACGGTCATAGACCTTGCGTGGCTCAAGCCCAGCGGGGAGGGAGCGGTACTTGCGCTCCAAGAGGGCGGTGAGTTGGTCTTCGCCCTGCATCTCTTCCTCCTCGAGCTCCTCGATAGCGGCGTCGATGAGGCGCGAGGGGATGCGATGACGACGGAGCTCGGCCTGCAGGCGAAGCGGCCCCCAGCCGTTGAAGCGGTACTTATCTCGCACGAAGGCTCGGGCAAAGCGCTCCTCGTTCAGGTAGCCCTCTCTCTCCAAGCGCTCAATGAGGGCATCGCATACCTCGTCGGAGAGCTCCCAGCCCTGACACTTCTTGCGCACCTCTTGGGCGGAATGCTCAGCGTAGGCGCAGTAGGAGGCGAGGCGTGAGAAGGCTTCTTCGGGAGTAAGCTCCTTTTTCTTCTTCTGGATCATTCGGCGGGGCAGTAGGTGAGGTGAAGGAAGCGAACCTTCCCACTCAGGTCATGGATGAGCTTGGTCTTGGCGTGCCGCCTCCCGATACGCTCGAGCATCGCTTCCTCTGTCGCCGTAGCGTAGAGCGGATTCAGCTCGACCCACAGATTTCCTCCCGAGCGGAGATAGCCTTGAGCTACCAGCTCTGCCAAGGCAATATAGTAGGCGATGGGGGAGGCTTCGGGAGCGAAGAGGGCTAAGTGCGGCTCGTGAAGCAGGACTTGAGGCGTCATCTCTTCGGCTTCCTCGGGGTGGATGTAGGGCGGATTACTTACGATGAGATCCAGCGGAGGCGTCGGGGGAGTATGTTCCTCAAGGAGCGTAAAGAGGTCGTGCTTCCATAGATAGACTTCGCGTCCCGTGGCCTTTGCGCAGAGCTTCGAAGTTGGCTTCGGCAATAGGTGCGGCCTCGCTGGATACTTCGAGCGCTACGCTTTGGCTCACCTCGGGAAGGGCGGCCGTGAGGGCATAGGCGATACAGCCACTCCCCGTACCGACGTCGAGCAAGCGCTGCGAAGCTCGGCTCTCAGGGTGCTGTAAGATCAGCTCGATCAGCTCCTCCGTCTCAGGGCGTGGGATGAGTACCCCAGGGGCGACCGTGAGGCGATGCCCTGCGAAGTGAGCATAGCCTAATACATATTGTAGGGGAGTACCAGCGGAGAGGTCGTGCAGCATGCGCTCCAGACGGGCGCACTCTGCGGGTGATAAAAGCGTATCTTTGCTCAAGAGCAGTAGCTGCGTGCGGGTACATCCTCGTACTTCCTCGAGGAGTTGGCGGGCTATCTCCCGCGCTTCCGAGGGCTCGTAGAGTGCCGTGAGACACTCCAGAGCCACCTGCTCGAATGATCGTATCGTATCCATATAAGCAAATATAACGAATACAGATGACAGATGATGAGCGCTATATGCGCCGTGCACTTGATCTGGCAGCCCTCGGTACGGGCTATACTTCCCCCAATCCTGTCGTCGGTGCCGTCATCGTGCACTCGGGTCGTATCATCGGTGAGGGCTATCACCACCGCAGTGGGCAGCCCCATGCTGAGGTGATGGCTATCCGCTCGGTGAGGGAGCGTAACCTGCTCCCCGAGTCAACGATCTACGTGACGCTGGAGCCCTGCTCGCACTACGGGAAGACACCTCCCTGTGCCGATCTCATCCTCCAAGAGCGCATCCCGCGTGTCGTCGTCGCCATCCCAGACCCCTTCCCCCGTGTGGCGGGTAGCGGACTGGAGCGCCTCCGTCAGGCGGGGGTAGAGGTCACTGTAGGAGTCCTCGCTGACGAAGCCCTTCGCCTCAATGCCCCCTTCATCACAGCGCATACCCAGCACCGCCCGCTGGTGACGCTGAAGTGGGCGCAGAGCCTCGATGGCTTCATTGATCGATCTCGGGAGAATAGCATGGAGGCTCCCGTCCTCTTCAGTACGTCCCTGCGTCAGCGGGAGATCCATCGCGAGCGTATGCACCACGATGCTATACTCGTCGGCTACCGGACGGCTCTACTTGATGACCCGCAGCTGACGAATCGCCTCTGGTATGGCTCGTCGCCCATCCGTGTGGTCTTAGATCCCGCAGCTGGCTTTGCCTCCGACGCTTCGCCTCTTTCACGGATGGTCTTGCCCCAACGTGGGTGATTTACCTCGAGGGGGCCGGCGTGCCTCAGCCTCGTGAGGGTGTGCGCTATCTGTCTCTTAGCGGAGAGCGTATCGAGCCGAAGCAACTGCTTCAGCTCCTATATAGAGAGGGCATTCTCTCGCTTCTCATCGAGGGGGGAGCCGCTACGCTGTCATCTTTCCTTAGCTTAGGGCTCTATGATCGCCTCTTAGTGGAGGTCGCCTCGAAGACCTTAGGTGAAGGAGTTCCAGCGCCTGCTATCCCGACCGCCCTTTAGTCGCTTGCTCTTATAAAGGCCGTCCCCCAAGCAACCCGGGTTGCTTGGGGGACGGCTTCTTTTAGATCGAGTAGCTACCCGAGCTGCGGACTAATAGTTGTGTCCGTCTGGGTCGAGCATCTCCTTGCGCGTGATCTTATGCAGGTCGAGCGCACGCCAAGCGTAGACGATGTACGCTAAGACGAAGGGAATGAGTAGCGATACGAAACTCATCGCCTTCAGAGTGAAGGGGCTCGAGGAGCTATTGCGGATATTCAGCGAGTGGTTGATCAGCTCGGGCATATCTGCGCTGTAGGCAGGGTAGTAGGAGGTATTGTTCCACCCAGCGATGAGGAAGAGGGCGAGTGCCGTGAGGACGACACCGATACCTTCGAACCAGATCCCCTTGCGGAAGCCTTCCTTGAGGAGCGTCAGCAGGATACCTGCCAGCACGAGTACCACCCCGATGAAGAAGACCGCAAAGACTGCGGGCATCTCGATGAGGTTCTTCCAGTACTTGTAGTCCACGAGATAGGTGACCTCGGGGTTAGCAGGATCATAAGCGAAGCCCTGCTTCGTGAGAAGGAAGAAGAGGTAGGCGAGGAAGAGGATGAGGAAGATAGCGGCGTTCCAAGCGAGTGCACCACGTGAGCGCTTGTAGATCGTCTCATCATCGATGTTGTTGATGAAGAAGAGGAGCGCCGTGGTACGTGCGAGGAAGAAGACGGCAAGGCCGAAGACGACATTCCAGATGTTGAGTACTGCTTCGAGGCCGTGGAGCTGGATACCCTTGTAGGGGAGCCACTCGGAGATGACCTGGCTGGCACCAGAGAGGTCAGCGATAGCCTCGCGGTTCACCATGAAGGTTGAGCCCGTGAAGAAGGTCGATACAGCGGCACCGAGGAGGATCGGAGCGAGGAGGCCATTGATGAAGAGGAACGTCTGGTAGGTGCGGCTACCGAGCACATTACCATTCTTATTCTGATACTCGTAGGAGACTGCCTGGATGATGAAGCAGAAGAGGATGAGCATCCACACCCAGTAGGCACCGCCGAAGCTGGTCGAGTAGAAGAGGGGGAAGGAGGCGAAGAAGCCACCGCCGAAGACGACCAGCGTAGTGAAGGTGAATTCCCACTTACGGCCGATAGAGTTCACGAGGAGCTTGCGGTCGAGCTGCTCCTTGCCAATGCTAAAGAAGAGCGATTGGCCACCCTGCACGAAGAGCAGGAAGACGAGGAGAGCACCGAGGACGGAGACTAAGAGCCACCAGTATTCTTGGAAGAATGCGTAGTCCATAATAAATCGTTTGCTTAGCTTGATTAGATGACTTCGTGGGGCTTAGTGCTGATCAGGGCCCTGCTTGATAGCCTTGCGCATGATGTTGATCTCAGCCACGAGCATGATCGTGAAGAGCAGGAAGAAGAGTGCGAAGGTGATCATCACCGACGAAGCTTCGATCTTCGAGATAGCTGCATGGACGGGCAGGAGGTTCTGGATAGTCCAGGGCTGACGACCCACTTCGGCCACTACCCAGCCAGCTTCACTTGCTACCCATGCCAGAGGAGTGAGGATGATGCTTGCCCAGAGGAGCCAGCGAGTAGAGGCGAGCTTCTCATTACGCTTGTAGGCATACCACGTCAGGATGAGGAAGAGCAGGAGGAAGGCACCACCGAGCCCGACCATGACACGGAAGGAGTAGTAGGTCAGTGGGATGTTGGGGACCGTCTCATACTTGCTGGTGAAGTAGCCATAGCCGTAGTAGGGGAAGTTCTCCATCAGTACAGTGCGGTGCTGCTCAGCGGAGATGCTATCCCCAGCCTTGCGAGCGGCACGGAAGGCGTTGAGAGCATCGATAGCGATACGACCACGACGCATCTTCTCCTCCGTAGAGATGGCGATCTTACCATCGGGCTGACGGTAGCCACCTTCGAGGATGTTGATCACACCAGGTACGTAGTGCGTGCCCGTGCCAGCGACCATGTAAGAGAGGAGGCGGGGGGCTTCGATGTTGAAGATGTGTGAGGGCTTGCCGTCGTCGGGAAGCTGCTTGTCGGGGTTGAGCAGGCCGATGACGCCGAGGCCGATACCCTTGCCATCCTCCGTGCAGCCTTCGCCGGTGCACTTACCCGTGTCGTAGATAGCCTCCATGGCAGCGAGCTTCATGGGCTGATTGGTAGCGACGTCGACAGCCGAGCTGTGACCCGTCATAGCCGTCAGCATAGCAGCTACTAAGCCGAAGGGAGCGATGATCTTGAGGTTGCGACGAGCGAACTCTACGTTGCGCTTGCGCAGGAGATAGAGTGCACAGATACCGAGTGCGAAGAACGTACCGAGCGTCCAAGACGAGGTGACCGTGTGGAGGAACTTGATGATAGCCGTGGGTGAGAGTGCTACTGTCCCAGAAGTCGCTCATCTCATTGCGCATCGTCTCGGGGTTGAAGACCATACCCTGAGGATTCTGCATCCAAGCGTTAGCGATGAGGATCCATACTGCAGAGATAGTAGCTCCCGATGATGGTGAGCCAGCTGGAGGCTAAGTGGAAGCCCTTGCTGACCTTACCCCCAACCGAAAGAACATCACGGCGATGAACGTCGACTCCATGAAAGAAGGCGAGGATCCCTTCGATAGCGAGGGGCGCACCGAAGATGTCACCGACGAACCAGCTGTAGTTTCGACCAGTTGGTCCCGAACTGGAACTCGAGGATGATCCCCGTAGCTACGCCGATAGCGAAGTTAATCCCGAAGAGCTTCTGCCAGAACTTCGTGGACTTCTTCCAGAATTCATCACCGCTGCGATAGTACTTCGTCTCAGCTAGTGACATGATGACCCCCAGGCCGAGGGTCAGCGGGACGAAGAGCCAGTGATACATAGCCGTCAGGGCGAATTGCGCCCGCGACCATGAGACTAAAGATTCTAGATCCATTGTAAATAGTTATTAGAGTTTGATATGTTTATCTCGCATGAAGAGGTGGGGCGTCATCGGGCGACGGTATCGCCTGGCGCGCGACGATTGAGGAGCTCGTCACCGACGAACTCAGATCGCTCGATATGCTGCTCCTTGGCCTGCTGCTTGACGTGGTTAGGGAAGAAGAAGGCGCGCAGGATAGCAAACATGATGAAGAGCTTCAGCGCAATGATGAGCCAAAGCTTCTTTGCTTGTCGGGGTCAATCCTCGGAAGCCATCGCGATAGAGGCGGAAGGCTCGCACGAAGAAATTGGGTTTTGGGGGCTCAGTCGGCATAGGGTCGATGAGAGGGTGAGAATGATAATTTCGTCGGATGAATCCGGTTCAAGCAAAGATAGAGCAAACGAGTGAGTGGACTGCAACCCGAGAGCCCCGATAACCCTGATAATGAGCCCTTAGTTTGATAGCCTATATCTATGTGTGTATTTATGAAATTGATATATCGGGGTGCTGGAGCGAACTAAACTGCCTGCTGGTGGGAGTCCAAGGAAGGAGAGAAGTGCCAGGATTTATTTGTCGGAGGCTACTGGGACTGTACGATTTGATAGCATGTAGCTTTGGGGTAAATGGCATCTTTCTCGAATAGAATAGCCCCTACGCAAATCATTGATTTACGCAGGGGCTTTCTGTAAGTGGCTGTACCCAGAGTGGGAGTATCAATAATCACTCGCTATTGCCCTCTATTGTTCTCTATTGCGCTGGCGGAGCGAGGCTTGCGTAGAGGCTTGAGATAATAAGGAGCAATAGGAAGCAATATAACGCTACTAAAAATCGTCCTCTATTCGTCCTCTTTTTCTCGAGCAGGGGACGATTGAACTTTTCCATCTCCTGAGCTTTGAGGGTGTCGGCTGTTGCGATGTACGGGCGCATCGTCGCTTCGGTTTTTGTGGCCTGTGTATTTGCGGATAACCTCAGAGGGATGCCGAGTGTGAGTACTGCACCACGAAGGTATGGCGACCGACGATTGAGGTTATGACCTCATACTTTTTCAGCGCCTCCCTCGATGCGGTGGCGTCCTGAGTAGCGTAGTCGTGTGACTGGGGCGTTGATGCCTGCCTGCTCGCAGACGCTCTTGAGAGTTCTGTTGGTCGCTGCTCTGCCATTGGCGGCGGTGGGGTGTCCCCTCCTTCGTACTTTGCGAGTATAGCACGGGCGTGGTCGTTGAGGTTTACTTCGATAAGTTGGTCAGTCTTCTGAGCGTAGTACCTGATGGACGTGGGTGTGATGCTGTCGTGGGTCAGCTTCTTGAGGTCGGAGTAGCGAAGCCCTGTAAAGCAGAGGAAGCAGAGAAGAGGTCGTGGGCTACTCGCTCTGAATGTAATCTGAGATCCACGGAGACAAGACTACTCAGCTCTTCCCAGGTGAGATATGCTTCGGCTCTGTTTGCGTCGATACCCTTGAGGCGTACGTCAAAGAAGCGTCGATAATCCTTTTCATATATCCCCTGGCCTTGTGCCCAGTAGAGAGACGCTCTTTAATATGCGCAGCGTCTTGTCTATCGAGGTGTTTTAGGAGTCCTCGCTTCGTGGTGAGGTAGGTGATAAGGCCTGCCACCCACTCGCTACTGATGTGGTCAGGGTGTCCTTACCTGCATACTCAGATACGTGCATACGTGCCGTGCGTATGTTCGCATTGTGCCTCTCGCTCCAGCTGCGTCTCACACTCTCCGATGCGACGAAGGCGTCAAAGACTGCTGCGATAGTGCTGTTGTCCTCGGGGAGTATTGCCCTGTGCCTTAGTCTCCTCGATGCCGAGCCGATTGCAGATACTCGTTGTACTGGCTTTGGGTTCCTCAGGGCTTGGTAGTCGCCTCCTCTCCCTCGAAGTAGGTAAAGGCTCGCTCCATTGACTCCTCGACGTATTGGATGCGCGCGATTGATTGCAGCGGCTGGTGTGCGCTTATCTCCGTGGCTGGTATTCTTCAGGCAGCGTTCGGCCTCTGTGCTCCATTTGCTTGGCTCTGACGATGCCCCACGGCCACGGTGGTAATGTACCCTCCGTAGCGTATGCGGTAGCGTATCTTGTATGCCGTCCAACCCTTTTGTGGATCAAGCAGGAAGCGGCAGGTGCGACGAATAGGTAGCATGTTGTGCGGGGTTGTATATGTAAAAACCATTTCGGTGAAGCCAACAGAAATGGTTGTGAGATTGTTACAGATTATGCAACGACTGCTATGCTGATGAAGAGCAACTATTTCCAGGTTGGAAAGAGTTGAGGCTGCCTACCAAATGTTATTCACAGCACGCAGGATATCATCAAGCGTCCCATTGATTTCATTGAGCTCGCTGGAGTATTCACCATGTTCAGGTTGGTCAAATGCTCCTTCTTCAACGAGCGTATCTGATTTTTGTGCGTAGCTTTGTGCACCTCGCTTGCCGTTCGGTGCGTCTGCATAGTCTGGACCAGCAGGCATAGAAGTATTGCGATCAGCAAGATGTGAGTTGCTACGCCTTGGTTTTTCTTCTTTTTCATCTGGAGCCTCAATCGCAGATAAAAATGTGAGGGTATCTTGCTTATTCTTCCTTGCGCCCTTGGATGAAGGCTGAGATGATACTAGCAACAGATAAGGTGCTGAAGATCCCAGCCAGCCATGGCTTGTCAAGATAAAGCGCATAGGCGGTTATCCGAGGAAGACCAATATTGTTATGAGTGCATAGTTCAAAACCTAATATCCGTTCGTTGTGTCGTCGCTGGCTATCCTTCAGAGTCAATTCTATACTCTGCCGGGTGACCTCGTGACGTATGCTTCGCTCCTCATCGGTAATTTTTCATAAAGTACTGCACGAGGTCAGGAGATATCTTTATACTTAGACAGCTCCTCAGCTGTAGGCATCGGATTGTTGTCAATGACGATATGTCTCTTCCCGTAGCATCCCGACTTCATCGGCACGTTGTACGGCGGCTTGCGTACGCCTTATGCTATTCTTCGCCATGCTCACTGAGGGATCTTCTTCCAAGCGCCCCCATGTCTTCCTTGACGGCATCCCAGTCTCCTGTTAGACGCTGGCGGTCGGTTGTTCGCTTGTATTGCTCGAGATAAGACTTAGCCCATTCTGCACCATGGTCGGGCTTTGAGGATGGCGCAACAAAGATGGCGCACAGTCCGCTTAGGGAGTAGTTTGATAGCTTTCATTGTTGTTGTTCGTTATCTATACTGCAAGATACATCAAAAGGAGGAGAGTCCTCGATCTCTATGTTTATTTACAGGTCAGAGTCCCTTATCTTTAACGCCTTTCTGCAAAGCGCTTTGTCTATATACGTGAGTACCGCACGTTTGAAGTTTTGATTGTACTCATCGCTGTACTCATAGTTTTATTAAAACAGATGCACTTATACCCACTGCTTGCCCTCGGTAAGGCTTTAGTGGAATATCACTATTGTCTACCCAAGTTATGTATTTAGAAGATAGACTGGCTTTTCAATCCGTCCGCTTCCTCTTTTTATCATAGATCAAGAAGGAAACAAGGTAAAGAACGTCATCTATTGTTTTCAACATGATCTTATTGCGGATCTTTCCCCAGAACTTCCACACCATTGACGTCTCATTGTCTTAGACCGTAGCACCTCTTGCCCGTCTCTAATTTTAATTGTCCCTCCTTGTGCTTGAATCTTCTTCTCTATTTGGTCTATGGTGGTTTCTCCAAGCGTGCATCCTATGATCGTTCGTGTGACGATATCCTTGTACTTAGCATTACGCTGAGAGAAGCCTGTTACACCTGTTGTGAGGATGAGCAGTAGTACTGCGAAGGCTACATATATATGTCTCATCATCTCATCATTTCAATTGTACGTTCCCTACCAAAGCCCGCTGTGCAAGTCGCTCCACGTAGAAGAGGCTTGCACTTCACTTAGCTTCAGGTCGTAGTCCGAGTAGTCGGGATTTAGAGAGTGGGCAAGTGATCGTTCCTTCTGACTTGTCGTGGTGCGTCACTTGCTTCAGTACGATACCATCCGCCTGCGTTGCGATCACGCAATACGTAGCAGAGCGCTTCTTGATACCATACTGCCAGTCGCTTTTGGGGTGAAGACGGCAAAGCAGGAAGTCTCCTTCAAGGAACGACTGTGCACTCCCGTCATTCATACTGTCTCCGTAGACTTCGTAAATCACATAGTCCCCACGTAGGCGCTGGTCTACCAGTACCTGCATCGTTTGTTTGTCTTCTTGCCACAGAGGATCCCCGAAGCCAGACAGCACGCTGGCACAAGCCTTATATAGGAACGAGGGGACTTCCACCCATTGCAGCTCTCCTGAACGAACGGGGTTACGTTGCTCTCAACCTCCACTCGGGAAGGGCTCTCTACAAGCATTGACCCTTCACCTGTGAGTAGCCAGGACTCTGAAAGAAGGGGAAGTCTTGGTTGTACCGCCTGTATAACTCTGGTCAACAGATCCTCTTTTTGGCTCTTTCTGACCGTTGAGATACTTAGACATATTGCCCTTTAGACACACCCACAAGGTCTCCAAAGTGAGTCTGATCTGTGAACGATCTTCTCTTCAATCAAAAATTTAGAACAGCTCTAAGTCTCTGTGAGCCAGCAGGCAGCGACGTTAATTCTCCCATGAGGCAACGTTTAGTTATCCCAATTATTTGTTTGGTACAACTATTAGTTATACCTTTTGTAGTGTAGTTCAAGCGGAACTACAACAGATGCTTCAAGATTGAAGCAAAATCTGAAACAAATATAAAAATAATCTACCACCTGCAACTATGGCTGAAATAAGAGTTCCCAAGAGCCACGCTGAAAAGTTAGATGCGCGAGCTCTAAAAATGCAGGCAGACTACCTGCGACTCCTGGAGCAAAGGTAGGGGCCTGGCAGAGCAAGAAGGCTCTCGTCAAGAAGTACAAGGTGAGTATGAACACAGTCTACAACGCTCTCGAGAGGCTGAAAAAGCTGGTTAGCACCACCTCTGCCGAGGGCTAAGCCCTCATTCCTCCGCGATCTTTGACATGCCAGATATAAACAATGGCGATACGAATTAATCTGCAGGTGAAAGGCCTGCACGTGATTAACCCATTGTCGTTAGTCTTTGGCCTATTGCGCAAAAGAGCGAAGCCGTGGAGCACGGAAGCCCCGAGGGTCGCAACCCTCCTGACGACACTACATATAATAATAAGAGTACGACTATGACACGTAAGATTTCGATGAAAGCGACGCTCACCTGCTCGCTTATCTTCACCCCTCCTCTCCTTCGCCATCTACGCTATGGGCTGGCACTTCAATGATATGCCCCGCATCATCATTCAGATCTTCGCACCTGCGATATTCCCCTTCACACTCAAGGAGCTTTACGACAACAGAGACGGGGATGACTACTAAATGTAAGAGCAACATACGGATTGTTTAGCGTATGTGTATTGTGTTGAGAATGGCGGCCGTGTTTTTAAGGGCGCGGCCGCCACTCAAAGTGGTTTTCATTACTGACATTGCTGTTTAGTTAAGTTAAATGGGTGGTCTTGCTCGGGAGAGTAGGGCTACCAAAAAGTGAGACACTCAGCCGCAATTTCGAGCGGCTCCCCATCCAGCCAGCAGACCCGATACTGATGAATCTTATCTATCGTTTAATGACGGCAAGCCCGTGAGGGCGCACCCTGCCAGCAATGTACGAGCGTGGCCAACTCGGGAGAGCGCAACCGCGCAACAAAGTAGACAACATTACCACAATCCACCGCAACATCATGATCATAGAAAATGAGCTATTCATCATCCCCATAGACGTCTATATGCGAGATATGGGGATCATCATATCCACCTGGGGAGCAAGCTATAGATGCTATCAGTGACCAGCTGGAAGAGGGTGAGAAGGAAGATCTAATTAGAGCCACCCCAAGGTCAATGAGCGCGGGAGACACTTCACTACGAACTCAGGTCTTTCTGTCGTATGGATACGCTAGGGCTATCACTCAGAGTGACCCATTCGACTATCACACACGAGGTCGTGCATGCCTCGATAGAGATCCTAAAGAGTATAGGCATAAGCCTCTGCCCTAAGAGCGAAGAGGCCTATGCCCTATCTCATCGAATACCTCGCCTTTGAGGCGGGCTCAAAGCTGGGGACTATCCCCGCTTTCGATCAGTCTCCTTGACCGTCGTTTTAGGATGGCGATCCGCATAGTCTTTGGTGACATAGCGACCAGTCTCCTGCACTTCGGTAGGTAGACTGCTTTTCCTGTCTTACTCATAAGATTGGGAAATTAAAAATTAGACATTAAGGGAATTAACACTGCGCTAAGTTAGCAACAAACACCCAACTCACATCAGGGGTGAGCAATAGCGCGCCACAAAGTAGACACTCATTAATACACGACACATTATGAAGACAATTCGATTGACGTCGCTCACCATGATAGGGTTCAGGGTGAGCGAGAACGCACCACCACCTTCTCCCCAACGAGACGATCATTGCAGGGCGCCCAACGGATCAGGCAAGAGTCGCCACCCTCGACGCCTTCCTGTGGTGTCTGTTCGGCAAAGACCGCAACGGGCGCAAGGACGAGGACATCAAGAGCTACGACGAGGGTGGTAACACCACGGACAAAGCACCCTGCAGTATCCGTAACACTCTCCGTTGATGGCGAGCCCTCACACTCCGACGTGCTTACGTCGAGGAGTGGGTCAAGCCCCCGCGGACAAGCCGAGGAGGTGTTCCGAGGCCACCACACCGACTGCTACTGGGACGATGTCCCCGTAAGCGTCACGGAGTTTGGCAAGCGTCTCCGCTCTGATCGACGAGACGACGTTCAAGCTGCTGACCAACCCCGAGTACTTCGCATCACTAAAGTGGGAGACTAGCGCGCCATCCTCTTCGACGTGGCACACGCCAAGCATCGAGGAGATCGCAGCATCCTCTCCCGAATGGGAGGGGCTGGTGAGACAAGCTCAATGGTAAGAGCCTGGCAGACTTCCGCAGACGCATCGCAGCTCGCAAGAAGAAGCTCAAGGAGGACGCAGCCAAGATCCAGCCGAAGATCGATCAGACGCGCATCCTGCTACCACAATGGCAGGACCGCAAGACGCCTCGAGCCTGAGCTTGCTGGTATCGAAGCTGAGCTTACCGATATAGATAAGGCAATCGCCAGCAGCTCCGAGCGACTGCGCAAGCAGGACAAGGAAGCCAGCGAGCGAGAGGCCAAGATCCAGGAGCTCCGAAGCAAGCAGCGTCAGCTCATTGCCGAGGAGCACAAGCGAGCCGACGAAGAGACCTACCAGCGAGGCGCACATCGTCGAGAGCTCCAGCACAAGATCGACGAGACGAAGCAGCTCATCGAGCGAGCCAAGAGCGAGGCAGCCTCACTCAATGCGAAGCGCGAAGTGCTCGCAGGAAATAAAGTAAAGCTCAATGCCGAGGTGCTCGCCAAGCGCGAAGAGTGGATGACCCTCCACGCTACCATATATAATGAGTGAGACCACCTGCCCTCACTGCCACCAGCAACTCCCCGACGAGCAGATCGCAAAGGCTGAGGCAGTATGGCAGAGCGAGATGAAAGCACGACTTGACGCACTCGCACAAAGCGGAGCAGCTCAAAGAGCAGCTCACCCAGTGCGAAGCATCTACCGACAACTGCGTCGCTCTCATCTTACAGAGAGAGGAGGAAGCCGACAAGCTGAATGCGTTACTCATCAAGCAGCAAGCCGAGCTCCTCGATCTCCCGAAGAGGAAGCCGTAAAGCCCACACCAGCTGAGCAGCTCCCAGGATACAACGAACTCGAGAAGCAGATCCAGGAGCTACTCAAGCAAGCCGACAACGCAACGATCGAGACCGACAGCACCGAAGCACTACACAGCCAAGCGCAAGAAGCTCTCCGACCGAGCGCGACGAGATAAAGAAGCTCCTCGCATCCCAAGACCAGTGGGACGACTCACAAACCGCATCAAGATCCTCGAGGATGAAGCCAAGGCAATCGCACAGCAGATAGCCGACGCAGAAAAAGAGGAATACGAAGCCACACGCCTGGCACTGCACCAGGTAGAGGAGTGCGAGCGAGTGATCAACTCACGCTTCCGTGGCGTGACCTTCCGACTCTTCGAGTACACCATCGACGACAAGGCTCGCGAGTTCCCCTCAGAGACCCGCCAGCCACTGGTAAACGGAGTGCCCATTACGGCTGCCAACACCGCAAGCCGCATCACAGCAGGGCTCGAGATTATACGAGTGCTCAGTGAGCACCACCAGGTATGCGCGCCCGTCTTCATCGACAATGCCGAGAGCATCCAGTCGATCCCCGAAGACCTCACATCACAGATCATCCTCCTCCGAGTCTCCGACGACAAGGAGTTAAACGTCACACAATCAATTAAGACAACATGACACCACAGACAATCCAACCAACGGCCAGCGCGCCAGCACAGCCCCAAGCCAACACGCTCAGTGGCTTCAACCATATCATCGCTGACCAGCGCACCCAAGACTACCTCCAGCGGGTGCTCTCTGCGAAGAAGTCCTCTTTCGTAAAACAATATCACAGCACTGGTGGCAAACAGCACGGGGCTACAAGCCTGCGACCCGCTGACGATCATCCATGCAGGGATCAGGCGACCGCCCTTGATCTGCCACTCGATCCAAAACCTCGGCTTTGCCTACGTCATCCCTTACAACCGGAAAAGAACGGCACAGCACAGGCGCAGTTCCAGCTGGGATACAAGGGCTTCATACAGCTTGCCATCCGAAGCGGCCAGTTCCAAGCGATCAATGTCACCGAAGTCAGGAGGGTGAACTCAAGACTTCGACCTCCTCACAGGGGAGACCCGCTTCGTAGCTAAGCCCAACCGAGACGCTACCCATCATAGGCTACGTCGCTTACTTCCGCCCTAACCAACGGCTTCTCGAAGTGCCTATATGACACGTGACGAAGTCGATACCACGCCCTCCGCTACTCTGAGACCCTACAAGAGCACGAAGGCTTGGGTGAAGTCCTCCAGCAAGTGGACAACGGACTTTGACGCTATGGCGAAGAAGACCGTACTGAAGCTCCTGCTAAGTAAGTACGCTCCACTCTCAGTAGAGATGCAGAACGCTATCAAGAGCGACCAAGCTGTCATCGATGAGCGAGGCGAAGCACACTATGTAGACCGCGACGAATACGACTCTGTGGAGGATGTGACAAAACAAAGTCGCTCACGAGATCGAGAGCAAGACCGCAAGCGAGCCCATCGACTTTGACGGAGAGACGGGCGAGATCTACGAGCCACCCACGGCAACGCCTACCACGCCACCAGCTACCGAAGCAAAGGCAGAAGGCAATCCCCAGGCAGCACAAGTACAAGCACCATTCTAATATGACTCTCTCAGTCCTCCGGATCTAGCAGCGCAGGCAATGCCTACATACTTCGTACATCGTCAGGAGAGACGCTCCTCATCGAATGCGGAGTCAAGAAGCAGCAGCTACTCCAGTCCCTGACTTTGACCTACAGCACCTCGCGGGTTGCCTCCTCTCGCACTGAGCACGGAGACCATGCCCTGCGAGGCCCGCTGGGTCACCAGCCGAAGAGTGCCGCTTTACTGCTCCAGGGGACGGCTGACGCTTTTACAGCTCGGTGACGACCCTATGCTCCGAATACTGACGAGCAAGCGAGCAGTGAAGATCGGTAGCTTCTCGATCCTTCCTTCGACGTAGAGCACGACGCAGAGGAGCCCCTGGGCTTCCTCATCGAGCACGAAGAAAATGGGTAGGCTGCTATTCCTCACCGACTCATACCTACTTAAATACCGCTTCCCCAAGGTGACGCACTGGATCATCGAATGCAACTACAGCGGAGAATTTCATCAAGGAGCGACTCGCATCAGGGGCTATACACCCAGCGCAGTACCACCGCACGACAAGATCGCACATGAGTTACGGCACTTGCTTACGGACGCTCCGGGCAAATGACCCGACCACCTCACGACAGATACTTCTCATACACCTCTCCGCAGGCAACACCAATGCAGAGCGTTGCCGCCAATCAATCGAAGAGGCGACAGGGCTGCCCACGATGATAGCAGCACCTGACATGACAATAGAGATCAACAAGACTCCATTCTGATATGCCAACGACACAGACCCTACGCCCCCGTAACCATTCAGATGACGCCCGAGATCTACGGCAGCTCATCATGAATGCTATGCGAGAGGGAGCTGAGACACTCAGAGAAGAGCTGAGGCATCGACAAGACCACAGCATCGCACCATCAGCGGACGCAAGAAGTGATGGCGTATCTCGGCATACGCAACTCAGCTACACTCAGACAACGCATCAAAGATTATCCAGAAGCTTCACCCAGGAAGGACGCTCAACAATAATCCTCGACACGACGATCTTCAACGACCTCAAAAGGAGAGCCGAGAAGATGAGACGTAAATAGTAACACCTCATATATACAATGTGTATGTGCTCCGACAGATATTTTCGCCACGATATTCATGCCAGCTTAGACCTAAAAGCTCCGACGACTCATGGCGGTACATGAGCAGAAGGCTATGGCAACTACTGGCTCATCATTGAGCTACTCAGCCAGCTATCAGCAGACGAAGGCAAAGAGCCTCGAATGCAATTTGACGAGTACTACGTAGCCGCACTCATCCACACGAAGAAGTACTCCATGATATGGTCGATCATACATGACTTTCGATCTCTTCGTCATCGAGATGGGTGATGATGACCGCGAATACTTCTACTCACGACGACTCTTCCGAGACTTCCACGAGGGGTGATCAAGAAGAGTCACACCGAGGAAGATCCAAGCGACGAGACAGCCACCTACCGATCCAAGCGACAGCTATCTCCCGATACCGTGAACGCATGGCGAAGGGTGGTAGAAAGTACAGACCTACCAAGGTAGAGAGTAAGGTAGAGGAAGGTAGCGGAGGAAGGTAGCACCAAGGTAAAGGAAGGTACAGAGGAAGGTACAAGTAAGGTAGACCAAGGTAAAAGTGAAGGTAGAAAGTGAGGTAGACACCAAGGTAGAGGAAGGTAGCGAGGAAGGTACAAGTGAGGTAGAGAGTAAGGTAAAGGAAGGTACGACCAAGGTAGAAAGTAAGGTAGAGGAAGGTAGAAGTAAGGTAGACCAAGGTAAAAGTAAGGTAGAAAGTAAGGTAGACACCAAGGTAGAGGAAGGTAGCGAGGAAGGTACAAGTAAGGTAGAGAGTAAGGTAAAGGAAGGTACGACCAAGGTAGAAAGTGAGGTAGAGGAAGGTAGAAGTAAGGTAGACCCCCAAAAAGTAAGGTCAATGGGGATAATAGGGCAAAGCCCCCAAGACTATAAGACAAGAAGACTTAGAGAGGGGGGAAAAAGCGACGCGCTTTTCCCTCCCTCCCGGATGAAGTCAGAGACGAGGTAGAGAGGTTAGGCTATGCAGTAGACCCCGAGAGGTTCATAGCCCACTACGAGAGCAACGGATGGCGCGTTTAGCCCTAACAAGATGAAGAGCTGGAAGACGCGCTGGTCACCTGGCACAAGCGTCAGAAGGAAGAGGACGCCAAACGGCAGTCGCTATTCCCACGAGCGTCACAATCTCGCCCCACCTACACCAATGCCGAATATCACCCTGAGCGAAGCGCGCCACCTACGCCACAGGATGAAATGGCTAAGTGGCTGGCTCTTGACCACGACAACCGAGCGGTACTCAAACGCAACTTCCCCGAGAAGTACGCTGACTATCCCGACTAACACAACGACACAATGCCATTCACGAAAAGAAGAACTGCTTGCAACGCTCGACCCCGTCACCTTCGAGGGGGTATGAGCCACGGCTGATGAAGAACCCCGTCACCTTTGACGATGCGTTCGACGTCCTCCTCGAGTTGGGACGACGTGAGACTCCAGCCTTCGACCTATCGCCCGACGAGATACAGGCATACCGCAGAGCCCTCGCATGGTTACTCGCGTCCCCGTCCTGCACTAACCCATTTGGAGGTTTGTACGTGTGGGTATCTGACTGGATCGGGCAAGACCATGCTGGTGCGACTACTTCAACGCCTCTCCGAGATCCTCGGGGTGCACCGCCCCTTTTGGTTGTACGACAGGGATCGCGACAAATGGAAAGTAGCATACCTCCCCTGCTGTGGAGCAGTGCCACCCATGGAGAGACCCACGCCAGGGACTACACCTCCCACTACCAGGAGACAGGGAAGTATCTCGATGAAGGACGCTTCGTCCTGCACATCGGAGACCTCGACAGAACCCAAGGAGGCGCAGTACTACGGCTCACGATCAAGCGTCATAGCGTCAATCATCTGCCGACGTAGCGACCAGCACGGAGAGCGTCTTAGCCGACCGATGGTCATCACCAGCAACTATCCACCCGACGCACTGAGCGATCCTAACCTCTACGACGACCGCACCGCCTCCCGCATCCAAGGCGACTGCGTCATAGTCCACTTATCATCAACAGACCACCGACTGGCGTCAGCACAGCCGAGGTCATAACCTCAAACGCTTATGCAAGACATCTGCTACAACTTCAACAACTTCGACGAACTCACAGACAAGGACCTGCGGGATCGCATCCGCAACCTCAATGTGCACATCGAAGCACTCCCTGCAATCATCGGTAGATCCACGACACCAAAGGTACACGCCTACTTCTCGGAGAAGCTCAAGCAGTGCAAGGCCGACGTCTCCGCTGCAGAGAAGGAGATACAAGAGCGATGGCAACGGAGCAAGATGCTACGACCTATCAGCCAGTCTTAACCATGATCGAGCGAAACACACCTCTCGAGGAGATCGTAGACTACGCCTTACAGCTGGTGATCGATGGCGGCATGCGACCCACACCCGCATCGAGGATGGACGCAAAGAGGTACGACGGCTATTCCCGTCACCACATCTGCCACAAGCTGACGCATCACCCGAGGTACATCGAGCATCAAGGTGGGAAGCCTGCAGGGTATGGAGTGATCCCAGCGTCAATCATCGACGAGATCATCGTGATGCTCGAGCGATCGCCCTGAGCTAGCCTTATGGGGTGCATCCGAAAGTACAAGGAAGAGTCAGTGCACTTTCCACGATCAAGCTATCGCAGGGCAAGTACCGACGACTCACTAAGGCAAATGCCCTGAAAGAGGAAAGGCGCAACGTGTCGAGCACAGACACCTCCGACTGCCTCCTCGATCTATCCCCTGACGAGCTTGTCCGTAGAGGCTACCTCATCAGAGTAACAGAACAGACAACACTTTAATCACACAGCGATATGAGCGAAATGAATATCAGTGGGAAGGTCGTACAAGTCCTCCCAATCCAAACAGGAACATCCAAGGCGGGCAACCCATGGCAAAAAGCAGGAGTTCATCCTCGAGCAGGGTGGGCAATACCCCGCAAGGTATGTATCTCACTCTTCGGAGACAACGTAGCTAAGATCCCGCAGGTGGGGCAGGACGTGATGGTCTCCGTCGACATCGATAGCCGAGAGTTCAACGGACGATGGTACACCGAGATCAAGGCGTGGAACATCACACAGACAGGAGCACAGCAAGCTGCGCCCGCACCACAGCAGGTAGCCACCGCTCCAGCTGCCGCCCCTGCGCAACCACGCAACCAGCACCTGCGCCACAAGCGGGAGTCGCTGATGATCTGCCATTCTAACAACAGGTGAACATGGAAGACAAAAGACAATGATCGCCAACCTCAAATTCAAGGAGTGAAAAGAGCAAGGAGGAAGCGAAGAGACTTATGGATCTTCACAATGAGGTGCTTATCTGCTTGAAGAAGGGCACGCCCAAGAAGCTCTTGGATCTTGTGGAGGCAAGCAAGAAAGAAGGGAAGAGCATATCAATCGATGATCTTTTCAGGGTCACTCGATTACGATATGATTATTTCCGACGGCTACGTTCAATTCGACTTGAGCATGCATCTCGATGAAGTTTTGTGAAGCCTATCTGAGTATAGCTCTCAGCAAAGTTCCAGGATGGAAGCAGGGGAAAGGGTAGACTTTGCTTTGAGGTGCAAGGACTACGAACTCTTATTGAATAGTTCTCTTACATATCCATTGGAAGACCAAGACGCTGCAGACGACACTTCATCGAGTCGGTCTTATTTCGACTGACATGTATCTACGGGAGTGAGGAGGTACAGACCATGAGCAACGACCCTAACCACCCGCCCAAAGAAGCAGCTGATCATCGGCATCGACCCCTGACACTCAGGGCTCGGGCTGGGCTTGCATCAACATCACCGACCGCACTCATCCACCTGGAGCAGCTGACAATCCCTCAAGATCGTACGCTTGCTCCAGGAATGGCGCAACGAGGTGGACGAGCAGCATCTCGACACCGACTACTCTTACCGCTTTGTCCTCGAGAATGTGTGGGGACATCACACAACCGACACATAGTTGGACAGGTGCAAGCTCAGGCAATAGCCAAGACGGGCTACAACGTCGGACGCTGCGCCATGGTTGGAGAGATCCTTCGCGACCTCATCACCGACTACGAGTTCCCGCTCATCTGCCAGCCTCCGCTCCGCAAGGTGTGGAAGGGGAAGAACGGGAAGATCACACACGAGGAGCTCCTGATGGTATGCAAGCACCACCGACTTACACTGCCCAAGCACAAGCAAAGGCCACCAACCAGGATGACCGCGACGCTGCTCCTCGCTATCCAACACATCGCTACACCTATCAAAGGATTTAACGGATGACATACGTAACACTGTAGCCTACTCATAGTATGCGCCCTGACCGCAGCCTATTTCATTTGGGCTATCCACTCGCATCCGCCTTTCCGACAGCATGCACGCCAGTCTGAAGTCCGACATCGCTAAACTGATCGAGAATCACGCGACCCTGCGGGACTGCTGCAAGGGGCAGAACGAGGTCTACCAATCCATGGTGGACTGCCTCACCGAGTTCAACTCCCGAATGGGACGCGTCGAAGCACGCACTCGGGTATCACGACCACAACGCACTCCCCGACCTCTCATGGAGAAGGAGGGCGACTCAAGCACAGACAACTAACCATGGCTACTCAATTTCTCACCCTGTTTTTCCTGGGCTTGCTTACTTCTCGACGTCATACGCACTGCTGGAGGAGGACGAGCAAGAGGGAGGAGCTCCGCTGGTGGCTTGTCCCTGATAAATATCTTCGGTACAGCCTGCCTTGTGTTGGCTTTCATCACGCTCTTTCAACTTGAGAGCTAATAGACACATCACAAAAATACAACTGAATGAAAGTATTATCACTCTTTGACGGAATGAGCTGCGGGCAGATAGCCCTCCGAGAGCTGGGCGTGCCTATCGAGAGGTACTACGCCAGCGAGATAGACAAGCATGTCTATAAAGCAGACGCAGCTCAACTTCCCCGATACTATTCAGCTCGGAGACGTAGAGACGTGGCGGGAGTGGAATATCGAGTGGTCGGATATAGACCTCCTCCTCGCTGGCTCGCCCTGCCAAGGCTTCTCGCTTGCTGGTGCGATGCGTGGGCTTGAAGACCACCGCAGCCGCCTCTTTTGGGTGTTTGATGACATTCGCCAGCACCTTCTATCCTGCAACCCAAAAGCGAAGTGGTTGCTGGAAAATGTCGAATGAAGAAAGAGCACGAGGCAGTCATAAACGAAACGCTCCAACTTAAACCAGTAGTGATTAACTCCGCCCTTGTCTCCGCTCAGAACAGAGTGCGCTTATATTGGAGCAACGGGAGTACACGCACTGATGGGCTTCTCGGTGAGGAAATAACAGACGTCACACAGCCAAACGATAGGGGGATTAGTGCTAAGCATATACTGAGGACGAAGTGGACGATAAGTACTCAATTAAGGGGAGCGAGGATGCGTGGGATGACGATGGAATATCAGACCGATGGCTTAGGAAGAATTACAAATCTCCTGAAGACAAGGCGTTCAGTTTTGTCTCGTCGGCTTTCAAAGGAGCTCGCGCTAATGGCATGAGTGTTGTCCCTGGCACTTGAGGACGCACAAAGACGGCAGAGGATTTCGCCCCATGGCGGGGATAAAGCCCCGTGCATCCCCGCAAGAGCGAGGAACGACGGCAGCGGACAGCCCATGGATAAAATAGGCTGTATGCTCCGCCGCCTCACTCCCACCGAATGCGCCCGACTGCAAACCATCCCCGACTGGTAGCAAGTGGGGTGCTCCGACACTCAAGCCTACAAGATGCTCGGCAACGGTGGACGGTGGAAGTCATAAAACACATCTTATCACACATCATCAAATAGCAACGACTATGACATACAGACTTTTACAACGCAGACACGCTCAACCGCTACGCCAAGGACTTCCACGAGCGGGCGGTAGCTAAAGGCTTTTTGGGATGAGCCCCTGCTCCGTCGGGCATTGTCTGATGCTCGCTTTCGGGGAGCTTCACGAGGCCATCGAGGCCGACCGATTAGGCAAGTGGGCGAAGCTCGACCCCGACACGATAGACACACTCCAGCGGATAGAGGGTGCACCCTATGCTCAAGAGTTCCTCAGTGAGGTCAAGGACACCGTGGAAGACGAGATTGCCGACGCAGTGAAACGCCTGCTTGACCTGCTGGGTGGATGCTCAAAGATCGTGCGCTTTCGGAGACGGAGGTAGAGACCGACTTAGGCGTATCTGCATCTCTACATCGCAGGGGAAATGACACTTGCCGAAGCACTTTGGCCTATCCTTCAGGAGGCGTGCTGCCTTTGTGGTAAGTACGCTCACCGCTACGCCATTCTCTACTCCATCAAGTCCCTCGAGTTGCTCTGTGACCGCCTCGACATCGACCTGATGACGCACATCGAGCTGAAGACCAAGTACTAACGAACTCCGCCCCTGCTTTTGCACGGCAAGAAATACCAACAGATATGACAACGGATAACATAATCGACCTGCTCATCATCGCCTGCTCTGTACTACCTGTATGGTCAATAGCCGCGACGCTCGCGCTGTGGGACGAACGTAGGGAGCGTGAGCCAAAGGCAACCACCGCACCTGAAGCGGAGGACGAGCCGCCCACCGATATACCTGAGAACGACAAGGAGTGGCACATACGCACTCGCCTTGTGGAGAAGCTACGTGGGAAATAATCAAAGGACTGGAGTCATCTCACGTCTGCTATTTAGAACCACGGTTGGATGACAGAGGCCTCAAGCTTTCAAAGGGGAAGAGTATGAGCTGTTCCTCCCACTCGTAAGGAAAGGGTATTTCGTCTATCACGAAGAGACGCGTATACACCTGTCCTCAATTATGCAATATCGGGTAACGAAACATCGGGACTTTGAAACTACCGCCCTCGAGATCACAGAGGAGCTACTAACCAAGAATGTACAGCTATGACTATGACGATCGGAGCATTCACCACCTCCGTCTTAGTGACCTGCGTTATCTCAATCGTGTTGTGCGCGTTCTTCTATTTCCGCTGTGGATTTTAGAATGTAAGGTGGACGTAGCCCAAGAGTCCAAGGAAGCCCTGCGTGAGAGCCCTCACGAAGCACAGCTACTCGCTGTTCCAAGAAAAAGGAGAAGCTCGCAAAGGAGGTGGCTGCCAAGACCGAGGAGATAGACGAGCTTAAACGCTGCACAAGGAAGCTCGCCAAGACCAATCGGTTGTGCATAAACATGTTCAAAGCAATGCGAGCGGAGCTGATGGCAAAAAGCCCCATATCCTACCGAGGCTATCTCCCGCAAGCTCATCGACAGAAGCCTGCGACCTTTTGTATGGTGCAAGGTTGACGACGACGAATGGTGGACAATGGTGAATGCTTGGCGAATACACATCTGCAAGTACTCAGATGGTGGTGGCTGGTGCGTCTATTCTGTACTCCACCACTTGAAAAGTAATCTCGATATGATCCTACCCACCCCTCAAAGAAGCTAAGGCGGAGGGAGAGCGTGGATAGTCGAGCAGATATACTCAATGTTCAACCGAGATAATCAAGACTAACTAACAACACAACGAACTATGACGCAAGAAGAACTGAAATCGATGGAGCGCTTCGCAGCCATCTTGACCTCACGACTGGAAGAGGTAACGGACAAGTACGAGGATATAGATGAACGCATCAAAGACCTCGACGAGGAGCCTGTAAGGGATATATGCAGGGTTATAGACAAAAATACAAGAGGAGTATAACGAGCTGGACGACAAGATCACCGACCCAAGCGAAGCGGTGGAGGAGTTCACCAAGGCGATACGCAAGATAAAGGGAGGAGGCACAGCTATGACACGAGAAGAACTACTGAAAGCCCTCCGCCCGCTCGAATGGCGAAAGCTGATGGGCGTCCTTAGGTCGACCCACAAAGCAGACCAATTCATAGACGGGGAGGCGTTCATCAGCGAGGTGTACCCGAAGTGGACTACCTCGTTCGACAACGTGGAGTACAACACTTTGGCGGAGGCTAAAAGCGGCCGAGGAGTACCGAAAGAACAAGATACTATCACACTTTAACCTCGAGGAGAAATGACACGAGAAGACGTAAGAAGATCACTGAACCCTCATTCAGTGGACATATACACACGAAAAACCCTAACGTATAGAGCAATACTTGGGATTGGAGTCGATAATATCGAGATGGAGATACGCTCAATACTATGGATGGATGAGAAGTACCTCACAATAACCAAGAATGGTATGGATGTCCGTGAAGGCTACAAGAATCACCACCACAGCCTCGACGAGGTTATGAAGGAGGCGCAATCATTCTATGTAAACGAGGTGTGCAGTCTCTTCAAACTGATCAAGAAATAACATGCAACACTCGGCATCGAGATGATGAAGCGAGATGCAGACACTCATTGTAGGTGGCTAATCCTTCGTCACCTCCATGTAAAGAACAGATAGAAAAACTAATACAAACTAACATGGATACTATTTATCGCACGAGTATCCTACCATAACCTGGAGGACAAGAAAATCACCGAGACCTACCTCGTCAATGCAGCCTCCTACACAGAGGCCGAGACCGCACGCTGGAGTACCTCAATGAGCTCACGCCATCACCCGTGACAATCAAGAGCCCTAAAGCCGTTGAGGGGTAAACGATACCATGGGGCTGGACGTGGACAGCACGTCTGCTGGCTACTATATCGTGAGTGTCGTCGATGAGGGTGGACGGCAAGAAGGTGACGCGCAAGACGCTTGTCAAGGAGCTGTCAATCATGGAGGCCAGTGAAATGGCAAGCGACGGACGTATTCAAGACGTCACCGACGCTCGAGTCCTCGACATTGTAGACATCATCAAAGCTGCATAGTCATGAAGATCTCACACCCTCGCATAAAATGGACGACGCTCCCTGAGGATCTCAATTCGGATTCGAAGAAGCTACGCACACTCGGTTTACGATTCATAGCCCAGGACTAAGCATAGAGTTTAATGGGTGCTTCTCCGACCGCTACGGCAAGGCGGTAGCCGAGGCGTTCCTCGATGCACTGCACAGCACCCCAAAGAGTAATTATCCAGCCCCCTCTGCATACGACAAGCAGAGAGGGGGCTACTTCAAAACAGAGCTATGAGACCTACTATCACTAATCATCGACCACATCCTCGGTCGTCGCTACTACGCGAATATCGTCTACCATATAGGTACGCGCAACTGCGAGATAGCCTCACACATCTTCGAGACAAAGGAGGATGCGAGTGCCCACCGAGAGCAGTCTCTGCGTCGAACAGGTCGTTTAACTTCATCAAGACGATCTCATTTAGAAGCCGCACCAAGATAACCAACTTCCAACCCTATGTTTAAGAAGCTCCTCGACCAGCGCAAACGCCTTGTGACCATCGACTCGCGAGACTCATCAATAACACTATCACCACGTCTACTGCGAGAAATGGGCGGAGAGAAAGCGGTCGGCAGACGCATGCTTGTGTTCTCGATACCATCGAATGCTACCTACGGCTTCTCCTTCCTGCCCGAAGATGCATCAGAGGCTCAGCTCAAGGCAGCTCCAGTGCTACAGCACAACGAGAACACCAACACCCACGGCTTCGAGAGCCTGACACCTACGGCTGCCGCTATCCTCTACCGCTACGACATTGAGGATGAGGAGGCGCAGCTCTACGTCAAGCGTCGTCAGATAGCCAGCACCACCTACTACGAGATCCAGCCACCACGTAAATAGAGATAGAGTATGCCCTACACAGATACGAGAGATCCGTTACCGCGGCTTCTCCACAGCCCCGACGACTATGCAGTGCCCGACGGGGATCTCGAAGGGGTGTCAGGCCTTGTCCCCGAGGACGAGGCTTTGAAGCCCATTCAGCCACCAGCTGCAATCTTTGACCTGCCAAAGGGGGAAGACGATCGATCACGTACATGTGACCCCGTCATTTCGCCACTATATCCTTCGAGATCCTGAGACGGGAGAGCTCGCATACACCAAGGACGGGGGACATTAGTGCCACTCGATAGCGTAGGCAAGGACATCATAGAGATACAGAGCGTCGGTAATACGCTCCTGGTGCTCACCCGACGGGGATGCACTACTTCTTTACAAGGACTCCACGAAGGGATACATACACCTGGGGGATCAGATACCATTCCCCAAGTTGTCCTTCGCGCTCAAGACTAAGGAGGTAGTGGTAGAGGAGAACTACGATAGGGGGCAGGACTGCGAGCAGCAGCTGGCGTCGCTACTCAATAGGATGCGCGCCAAGCACTACGACAAGGAGGGTAAGTTCATCTTCCCTTCTTTATCCGCTATGCTCTCAGACTCTATGACGGATCTACTACAATGCCGTCGCCACCCGTGCTGATGATCCCGAATACCCTGCAATCGGTTCATGTTCAGCGGAGGCAAGATAAAGCTATCGCTATCTGTGAGCGACCTCTCTCACGCGCTTGACGACCCCTGAGGACTACAAGCGACTGACCAAGTGGGGCGACATCGTGAAGAGCGTAGACTTCTACATATCGTCACCTATATACACCTGGGACCAGGAGCACCCGCTCACGGGTAATGGCTCTGTACTTGATCCGCTCGGTCTCATCCTTCGACCCTTCTCCATATCCAGGGCTTACTCAGGCTTCACTCCCGAGATACGTAGCACGGGACGCTTCCAGCCGTGGATTATACCTGGCGAGTGGGACGTGAACATCTTTAGATCCGACGGCATGGCACGATAACAAGTGGTACGCCCTCAATAACTCCGAGCGAGTAGACGCTCAGATTAGAGCATCAGCTCGTTCTACCTCATTAAGTCAGCAGAGATCAAGCCTGGTATTATATCCCTAAGCCATGAGCTGGATATGCGCTTCGATAAGGAGGGCTTCCTGGAGAATGTAGCAACTTATGAAACGCTCACCGACGACGTGAAGTCTCACCATAAGACCGTGCCGACGAGTGCGTATATCTACAACTCGCGCCTCAATATCACGTGCCTCTCCGAGCAGCTACTCTCGCAGAGTGATCGGTGGAGGATATTCCCACATACCACTCCAGTGGCGAGCAATTTCTTGTATATGTTCTTCGTCCTCAAAGCCGATGACGGGGAGGATGTATATATAAGTGCTGGCGTATATTCGAGTGTCGACGTAGACAGGCTACTGACATTCGTCTATTGCCCGGATCATAGAGCCTACAAGATGGTAGCATATAAGCAAGAGGCGGCTGGGTCGACCTGGGTGTACAAGAAGCTGGAGCGAGATCTCTCCAAGCATAGCTTCCCTCTCAGGCTCTTATGCTGTGGGGGACACCTGGCTCCACTCGAAGGGTGGGGAGTTCGACGGAGCGCGATCTCCGCGCATTCGAGGCTAAGGTGCAAGCAACGTCTAAACGCACCTTCCCGCTACCCAATAAGGTGTACACCTCGGAGGTGAACAACCCGTTTAACTTCCCCGACGCGTGGGGTGAATTCGATCGGCACGGGTAAGATCCTCGGGATCAGTGCGGCCACGAAGGCTCTCTCAGCAGGGCAGTTCGGTCAGTTCCCTCTCTATGCTCTATCCACCGACGGGTATGGGCTCTCGAGGTGGCAAAGGACGGGACATATACCGCCAAGCAGCCGATCTCACGTGACGTGTGCATCAATCCAAAGAGCATAACGCAGATCGATAATGCGGTGCTGTTCACCAGTGAGCGTGGTATCATGATGCTGTCAGGATCGCAGTGCGTGTGTATCTCCGACTCGCTCGACCCCAACCGAAGCACCTCGTTGAAGAGCCTGCCAAAGTCGGACGAGCTGTCCAGGGAGGCTGGCATACCCAAAGGAGCAGACGCACCACCTACCGCTCAAGGACTTCCTCTCGAGGCGGAAATGATCTACGACTACCCCCGTCAGCGTCTGTATGCCTACAACCCCAAGACGTCGTACACCCACGTCTACTCCCTCAAGTAAGCAGTGGAGTACTACTCCTACCGACATTCGCAAGGCGGTGAACTCCTACCCGCAGACGATAGCCGTGACGAAGGATGGGAGGGTGGTGGACTATTCCAAGATCGACCCGACGAAGGGCGTTCGAGGGTTGCTGGTCACGCGCCCGTTGAAGCTCGGAGCACCCTGATACGATGAAGACCATCCGCTCTGTTATACAGCGTGGGTACTTCCGCAGAGGTACGTGCGAACGATCCTCTACGGATCGCGCGACCTCTTCGACTGGCATGTGATCTCGTCAAGCGCAATGATATCCTTCGAGGTATCAGCGGTACTCCTTTTTAAGTACTTCAAGGTGGCCTTGCTCTGCCAGCTTGATCCCGAGGAGGCGATCTTCAGGGTGTACCATTGAGTACCTCCCTCAAGATGACAGATAAGCCACGATAGAGATCTCTCTGCAAATGGAAGCGGGGCAGTTACTGAGAATACCTCGGTAGCTGCCCCCGCTTTTTGTTTGTGTCGAGCCCTATACGAAGGGGCTCATCTTGCGTCGGATCTTTCCTGTGCGTCGCGCCATAGCTCGGGAGACCTCTCTTTGCCATTTCAGCCTTCTCGAGCCACACATTAAAGCTGCTATCCCCGATGAGCATCAGCCACTCCGCAAAGGCGCGGCACACCAGGAACTCATGTATCCAGTTCTCCGCATAGGTGAGCGTGTGCCGCGACATGAGCGAAGGCACAATCATATTGAGGGTGTACCTCTCGCTCGGTGTCGAGTATATCGTCACGCTGGTGTATCTCGCACCCGCAACCGACGCCCTCCAGCAGGGGGAACGTGTGTAAGGGTAGAGTGCTTCCTGGATCTCGCTGAAAGAAAGGCCCAGCACACGAGCAATGCGATCGACATTGCCCTCCTCGCCTATATCAAAGGTAAGATGATTGTCTACGTCGGGTTGCTTGTCCGACTTGGCCACGCCATAGATATAAGCGATGTTGCGTATATCGTATATGAGCTCATCTGCATAGAATGTGAGCGTAGCCCGCTGGTGATCTCCGTCGAGGCGTCCTGTAATAAGACGGGCGTTAAGGTCGTGAAGGTATGTTCGTCTCCATTATTCGTAGGGGTTAGCTGGTCGGGTAGGGCGTATGCGTCGCGATGAAGCCTGCTTCAGCTTGTCGAGGTCAGCTTGTGCGAACTTGCTGTATGCGCTGCCATTTCGTCCTTCATCAGTGCGTACCACTCCGACAGACACGTGTACCAGGTAATGGTGGATAGCCTCCTCCATATCCTTGATCGCTGGGAGGAAGAAGTTGTCGGGGAGTCGTAGCGAGAAGGTGAGGGACTCTTCATCCTTTTGGTACATTGTCTACGGACGTAGCTACATTCTCCTCCGTGAGATAGAGGTGCAGACGCTGGCGCAGGCTTGCGTCAGACGCTTTGACCGCACGAAGGATAACCTCACGACTCTCCCCCTCTACGTCGAGCTGGGAGAGGGATACGGCCCGTGCGTCTTTGTCTTGCGATAAGTCGGTCTCCCAAGTAGGTGCGCTTGCAGTAGCCACCTGGTAGTAGACCTCGGGGAGCTTGATAGTAATCGTTACGTTCTGCATATTGGCTTAGGATCTTGTGGGTGCAACGGGTGGACGCTTGTAGTGCAGCTTCTTTAGCATAGCGGATAGGTGCGTACTCGCCTCCTCAGCGGCTGGAGCACTACCTACAGGGTAGCTCGTCCGATACCACTCCGATAGCACGACCATGCTGAGGAAGCTGTGATGCCAGCTTCTATTGCTGGTATAGCTCCGTCGTCGTAGCGGGTACTCACGTTGAGCTTCACTACGAAGTTCTCTCCCAGCTCTACTGCACTACCCACCGACAGGGGTGGGGTGCTCCTGATGTACCCACGCATCCCACTCCGATCAGGGGCATTCACCGCCTCTCTCCAATACCGCTCCAGGAGCTCACGGCTACTATCAGTAGGGAGAAGTCGGTCGTATGCTGTTGGGTCTTTATCGATGAGCTTTGCCGCTTGGTAGCTGGCACTCTTCTTGACCTCATTGTACACCAGCACCTTGCTTACATTCAGTGTGATCTCTTTCATATCCTTATCCAATTAAGCCTCGGAGCAATGGTAGCCACAACTTCCTCGACACCCACGCACCGAGGGCGAGTGCAATAGCGAGGAGTGGCGCAAAGGCCTTGAGGCGCATTGACTGCCATGCTGTGAGCTTGGCTGGGACTTCGACGTGTCTTGTAATGGTCTGCACGACGCGCACGCTATCGACACTCCCTGCGTTGATCGTATCGTGGACAACTCTCGCGGTTGCGATACACGACCTTATCCTTGTAGATGGTATCGCCTGCCATACGCTCGGAGACATACACGCTGTCGTGGATGTATATGCTATCGATGCGCAGGCGATCACGCCACTCTATTCGGTCACGCCACTCCGTGCGGGTGTTCTCTATCGGGAGCACCCTCGGGGAGCAAGAGGTCAGGAAGTAGCCCAGCAGTGCCACGGTCACAATAACGAGGAGCGTCTCCCACCAGCTTAGTCTATTTGTTTTCATATCTCTCTGTTTTGAGGAGGGGCGAGGCTTTCACACCCCGCCCCGCAGTTAGTTACTCTCCAGCTCGCTTGAGCTTCTCCTTATCCTCCGCCTTCCACTGCTTATCAAGGGCGATAGCCTCCTCTTTGGGCGTGAGCGCCCAAAGGTCGGCAGACTGCTGGTCGGGGCAGTAGAGGTAGTAGCCGATTAGTCGGTGGCTTCGGTTAACGTAGGCGAAGCCGTCGGGTGCAATTAGCTCTATCATATCCATAGCTATCTAAAATTAAGCGTGAAGCCCTTGGCGGTGGCTTTCTGTGCATATGCTCCCGACTCGGTGGGGTGTGCCCGTCTGCCAAGCGCGCGCAAGCGTGATAGACTTCCCGTCACCCTGCTGGAGGTTATCGACTAAGTACTTCACGCTCTCCACTGAGAGTTTAGCGCAGGCGGAGAGGTCGAGGTCTTCTTTTCAGTCCCTTTGATTCGCACCTCCTCGATCAAAGAGCAGGAGTAGAAGGTAGAGGTGAAGTCAGTGATACTGGAAAAATCCAAAACACCATTAATACGTCGCAACTTAACGCAGTTATGGAACATGTAGCGAGCGTTGTTGATCTTGTTGCCGAAGTTAGCCGTGAACTCCTCGAGCGCTGGGCAATCATATGCAACGCTGTTTACATTTCCAGCCAATGGAGCATCGCCTATTGTAATACTCCTGACCTTATTTGCCGACAGGGCGAAGCAGTAGAAGCTCGTGCAGGTCGGCATATTGCCTACCGAGATGCGCTCAATTGTACCGCACTGCTCAAACACCGAGGTAGCATCTGTGCACTTGGGCGAGGTCGGGGAGCGTCGCAGAGCGTAGTGCCGTGCAGTACTTGTACATATAAGCGATGTTACTCGCACGATCAAGCCCTTCTATTTCGGGGAGGCCGTCAGCGACCTCATTTCGGAGAACGCGAACTTGAGCGACACAGCTACGCCCTCTTTTAGCTTCATCTTGGGCAGAGTCTCATCTATCCATTGGTAGCACTGGGACTCTTTAAACAGCGTAATCGCTGTCTCTACTCTCTCACCACCGCCTGCTGTCATCCCCTCCACGGCCTTAATCGTGGCAACAAGAGGCGCATTCTCCGCCACGACTGCGCCCTTCGTTGCGGAGAGCCTTGTTGAGTTGTCGGAGCTTGCCTTGAGGTCGAGGACTTCCGCCCTCAGCTCGTTGCTTACTGCTCAGTGCCATAAGTGATCGTGTGGATTAGAGTTGCGAATGAGCCGATTGTATCTGACCACCGCTTCTCGGTGAGCTTGGGATTATCGGTGGTGGTTTCGAGGGTACGACTGATAGGCGTCCTCGCCCTTTCATCCAGCAGGATCAGCAATCAAATAGGGACTACGCTCCCCAGCGGTACCTCTCTGCCCTTGTTGCCCAGCAGAGCCAGCAGAGCCTTGTTCTGCCCTCGTTCACCCCTCAGATGAGTAGACCATAGGGACTGTAGCATCCAATTGAACAGGGAGCCAACGTGTCCCTGTAGGCTATGAGAGCCTGCATAATCTGGGACACCCTGATCACCCTTGCCTGGGTCACCCTGGACCTCTCTCCAGAGTGCGCCTGGGGTTCCGGTGTGCCAGGTGTACCTGCTCTCCTCCTCCATTCTTAGGGATTAACTCCTCCGCGAACTGCGCCTCCGTCTTGGTGTACCCATGCTTCACAAGGATCCTCATAGGCACTCAGACCACGGAGAGCTTCCAGCACCTTGGCTGTTACCTTTACTGGGGTTTCGTTACTCCCTGTACTTCGTTATCTTGCAGATGGGGATTACCACCTCGTAGTCGTGGTAGCCGTCGCTATACGCGTCGTCGGGGATGCGCCCGTAGCCGTCATCACACATACGCCTAAGCCCAGGCGTCGCGTAATATCCGCAGTCATCTCGATGGTAAGCGTGTTGCCACTTATGCTCACGGGTGGCGTGGCACAGAGTGCAGACCGCTCGTTCGTCACACTCACTGAGAGGTTCTCGAATAGGGCAGGGTCAAGCACCTCTCCCGACGGGTCTTTGATGAACTCTACGGGGATGAGCTTGTCTGTGCCTCGCTGGACAAGCTGCAATGTTCCCTTCTGTCCCTGTTTCTGCTCTTCCGAATAGGCTCATAGTGTATTGGGGTTAATAGGTTTCTTCATCGTCATGTATCTCTTTCCGTCGTACTCCAGCACCTGCCCTCGTGGCGTCTTGTTTTTTCCCTGCAATGGATACGTGATCCACTCGCTACGCCCCTCGGGGTGCTCCCATATCAGCTGATCGAAGCCCCACGATCCCAAATGATATGGAGTAGCTTCTTCAATAGCTTGTGGTCGCGTGGTACGATGTCGGCAGCTTGACCCAGCGCGTGCTGGCTATTCGCAACACCGCCAACGGCTTTGTTGAGCTTAGGCACTCGAAGGCCTGAGCGCACGATAATAGGATTGGCAAACTCCTCACGTACCCCGTCGAGATACTCCATAAGCCGCTCGAGGTAATAAGCTGATCTGTGTTTGGATCATTGGGTATGCCGAGACGGATAGCGGTGTCGCTGTGCGTCATCTCGGATAGTGAAAAGTACTTGCTCATAGTCTGTCGGTATTACTCTTCTCCTTCTTCTCTCTTTACTCGCTCGACAAAGATCTCTCGGATCTCTTCGACGTCCTTGTTGCGTATTGCATTAGCCCCCTTCACGAAGCGTCGCATACTCTTCTCCATGCTCTGCGTGACGTTCTTAGGACTATTCTCCCAAATACTCGTGAACTCCGTATGTACGATAAGTAGCGTCACCAACATTGACACGTATGGGAGCTCATGCATGTGAGCGTACGACCACGCGTCAGACATAAGCAGAATTCCATCGACAATGCCTGCAAGAGCCACACAGAAGTAGTACAGCATAAGTCTGATGACGAATGAAGCGTAGCCCTTGCTTGACGCTCCGTTCCCGAACTTCTTGGCTAACTTCTTTTGGGTCTCCCTCCAGCTTACCCTCGCTTACGATGATGCGAGCCTGCTTTTCGTCAAAGCGTTTGTCTCGCATAAGCGCAGACGCAAGGTCAAGGAAGCGTGCGATAGTCACACTCGCATAGCAGAAGATCCCGATGACCGCTGCGTGCGTTATCTCCGTCTTGGAGAAGGCGTCAGGGTCGAAGAAGTCGATAATACTTCATAGTCTTTGGTTTTGGTTGGTTAGGTTGGTGCTAGTTAATAGTTATCTCCGAATACTAAGAAGGTGAAGTCAATATCGCTATACAGCGTATTGTCGTACTTCGTGTAGACCTCGAATGAGTTAGCCGTTATGTTGCCCGCCTTCGCGTTGTGTCGCCCGTTACCTGCGTCCATACACAGCACTGAGTAGCGCGTGTGTCCGAGGTCGTGTCTAACGGTGTATGTACCTGCCCCCGTTCGGCTGATGCTCATGCGATCCGCTCGTGCTCCCCATTTATGGATGAAGCTCACGCTGTTTGCGCTCACACGCCCCCGAGGAGTGCCCCAGGGATGTCGATGTCGCCACGGATCTGCACCAAGGGCTTGTTTATCTTGTTCGAGATACGCACGAAGCGGGGGCTTGCACCCCACATGCCCATGAAGAAGAGGCGCTTCGTCTCCGATGTAGACGCGGCAACGTTCGTTACGGGTGTCGTTGAACTCGAGCGTGCGGAAGTCGTGGGTATAGGTATCAGGGAGCTTGCCACCAAATAGCATTGAGGCAATCCGCAAGACCTTGCCACCTTCCATAACCTCCATCTGACCCCTACCTACCGTGCCGTCGTGGTTGATCTCCACCACACGCTTCTCGCCTGTAGTGCCGAAGCCCGTAACGCCAGCTGCAAAGGCGGGGAGAGGTGTTAGCAGATCCTGCGAAGAAGCTACGCACCTGCTTTGTCCTCGGGTCGCGTGCTGCAATAAAGTTGGTAAGTACAAGCCCGCCATAGATGTCGGTAGTCCCGTCGGTGATAGACGTTCGTAGGTAGTCGAGTAGTCGTGCATTGTCCTCGATAGCCTTTACCTTCTCGTCGGTATAGCTCTTCGCCTCGTTCGTCGCCCTGATTGGCCGCGTTGTCCGCGTACTTGCGTACCTCTCCGTCCTTCTTTTCGGCTTCGGCTACCGCTTCGCTCTTGGCTTGTCCTGCCTTCCCGTCGGTGTAGCTCTTCCCTTCGTTGTGCTTGCTGTCGGTGTAGTTCTTCGCGCCCACAAGGGTAGCCGCTGCTTGGCTGTCGATACGCTTGGACGTAGTCTTGTCGCCAGCGTCAGCGTATTGCTTTGCGCCATTGAGTGCCTCGCCTGCCTTCCCGTCGGCATAGCCCCTAGCCTCTACCGATGATAGTAGTCGTCCAGGCGCACCCAGTGAAGAGCGTTGAATGTCGTAGAGGCTTCCTTAGCGAAGAGTGTAGTCCCTCGTGGGTAGTTCACGCCTCCGATAGAGTTGGCTTCGGTCATCACCCAGCTGTCCCCCACCTGGTAGGGAGGTGGGCTTCTTTAGGTGTGTGGTCGTCTTGCCGTCGGCAGCTGCCTTGGCCTCCTGGCAGGCTGCAACGCTTTCAGGCTGTCGCTGTCTACGATCTCCTCCCATGTATAGGGAGGGCGTGTATCTCCAGCTCTTCCCAGCGTTGGGGCTCGGTGACTTATCCAGCGAGGTGAAGGTGTCCCCTGATGTGAGCCTTCTTGTCCTTCTCCGTCGTCCACTGCGACGTCGGTGGGTAGTGGCGAGAGGGCGCACCATTGAAGTACCAATTAGATACCTTCCCGTCGAGCTGCTCCCTGCATGCGCTCGAGCTTCGCATTCATTTCGGTTACTCCCGAGAGCCCCGTCGTGAGCTCGCCTCGCAACGCATGCACCTGCGCCTCGGTGTACTCCCCGCCCTTCCTGTACCTTGCCATCTGCATAGCCTTGTAGGGTGGCGATCACCGAGGTTGCTTTGTCCTCTAAGGAGCGTCCCGCCCGTGAATTTGCTGTCAGTGTAGCTTCGAGCACCTGCGGACTTGGTATCGACGTAGCCCTCGAGCCCGTTGGTCTTGTCGTCGGTGTAGCTTCGAGCCTGCCCTAAGATGCCCTCGAGGATTGTATCAGCATCAGAGCCACCGCTGGCACCTCCTCCCGTGAAGGATACCTTTATACCCTCGGATCTCCTTACGTACTAAGTCGATGACAAACTCCCCGTCAGGCGAGATGAGCTTGTCGATGCGGATAGCTGCCGCTGGTATCTCCACAAGACCGTACAGAGGTGTGAACACTCTGTTGGGTAGCGAGCTAAGCTATACCGACAAGTAGGTGGTAGTAGCCCTCCTCGCCTTCCATAGGCTTGAAGCCATCGCTGGTGACGAATGTCCCCCGTGTTGTCGGTCTTGCTGCATCGTGCATACACATAGAGGTTGCGTACTGCATCATCTACATCCACCTCGATACCTGGCACGTCCCACGTCTTGTAGTCGGAGAGTGGTCTGTCGGGGCGCACCCTTCGATCCCCATGGTGAGGTGGCGAATGACGCCAGCTGGTACGGATAGCTTCTTATATGTATTCGAGTAGCAATCACATGCTCCACACGTCGTGCGCTCTGTAGCCGACTCCACAAAGAGCCACTGCAAAGAGGGGTCACCCTGGAGCAGACGAAGGACACGTGCCGTAAGTGGGCTGATGCTGTCGTTGAGCTCAGTGCGTATTCTGTGCTCGATATTCGCCCTCGGGTGGCAGGTGCTTCTGAAGGTAGTAGTCCCTCGAGTCGAGCGGAGCAATGCCATTAGGCTCACCCACACGATCACGCAGCTTCTCTACCTCGAGGCGAAGGCTCGCCAGCTCAGCAGAGCCCACTCCGCCACCTGGAACACCTGGGTAAGGACTTGGATCAGGGCGCAGATCCGTTACGTCGTTACGTGGTGCGTCGCCCCATCGGAGTCGATGCTTATCCCACAAGAGCTCCTTGCCGTCGACAATCACATAGTCGCCTTTCCACGCCTCCCCTGTGGGAAGCGCGAATACACATCAAGCAGCGTAGCGAATACGCCTAAGTTCACAAGCCTTGCTTTCATTATTCCATTAGTGTCTTACTGGTTTCCATTAGTGCCTTGGCCTGCTCCGCCATTGCCCAGCGTGAGCGCGGTGAGTGCCCCTGCATAGTAGACCACGGCCTCCCCGCAGACGCTCACAGATCGTGAGCTTACCTTCTCGGATCTTAGGGTGAGGTAGGTAGCGAGCCTCTCCACCTGGATAGACTCACCAGCCTCACAGCTGTATAGCTCCAGCGTTAGCCCCTCGGGAGCTTGGATAAGAGCTACCACGGGCTTCTCGGGGCAACCTCGAACGCCCGAGAAGGCACTAAGCTGTAAAGCATATCGTGGGTCGTCTTCATAGATAGGCTCTGTGACGTCCTTTCTCCAGTCACTCATACGGAAGGTGACAAGACGCAGGAAGTCGGCAGGGAGCGTCATTACGCCACGGCCATAGCCGACGGCACCTCCCAGCGGATAGTCCTCGAGAAGGGCAGACCCACGTCAAGCAGGTGGCGTGGTGCATCGCGGTGGACGATGAGTGCGGCATCCTCCAGCTTACTCTCGATGATCTCCTCGACACTGGGCGTATCGACGTCGCCAAGAGGGGTAAGGGTGGCACTGGTGTATTCTCGTCCAGTGCCACCCTTACCGACCGCTTCACTCTTCGATAGCGTACTCCATGGAGGATTACCCTTGTCGGTAGTGTCTGAGCCGTCAGCGTCGTCAGCGTCGTCAGTGGCAGAGGGTGAGACGTCCGTCCAGTTGATTTTTACACCCTACGGACTCAGCTGCTTTTTCGATGGACTTACGTGACCTCATATTAGAGCGGGCTACACCATAGTCGGTAGCGAGGGCTTCCTTAGCGTCGGACCTCGTTGGAGAAGGAGAGATACGCGCCCTCGCTCTTCCTCGGCATGGGCTTCTTCGGTCTTGTCTTCATTCTCACTGCCTCCGAGTTATCCGTGTAGTAGGGATCTTCCTCGAAGTAAGTACCGAAGTAGGGATGCGCCTCCAGCTCCGCCTGCTCCTCTTCATCGGCAGTTACGTATGCACTGCCACGCTCCATTTGAGGCTCAAAGGCAATGTGACGATAGGATGTAGCGTCACGGCCGAGGCTAAGGCAAGGCAAGTGCCTGAGATATATCTTTTATTCATTCGTTCTTCGTTCGTTAACAATAAAGGAGGGGGCAGGCACCAAAGGGCATCCGCCCCCGTCCTTTACAGACACATCACAAAAGACAACGGACACTCTAAGGCTTACGCCTTCTTCAGCTTGAGGCGAGCGTGAGCCTTAGGATAGGGAGATACAGGCAGGCGATCTCCGGATGACGGCTGCGTCGGTATTGCGGATACCAGCTGCCTTCATGTCGAGGATATTACGCTGCCATGAGAGGAAGGTACTCTTGACGAGGAACTCGGGATCAAGAGCGAGACCGCAGTCGCTCGATGCCGTTCAGGTCGAAGAGCTCATGATGCATGACCATGATTTCACCGAAGTCGGTGATCCAGGACTTGAACTGGAGATCCCACACCTCTACCGACTCCTTGAGGCGGAACTTGTCGCTCTTGATCTTCGAGAACGCTGCGAGCATTTCGCTACCGCAGAGGATGACCTTTGCGCTTGTTCCCGACGCCCGTGCCCACGAAGAGGCCCCTGGAGATATCTACAAGCTGCTCATCGGGTGATGTCGGTGCGTCTTGTCGCAGCGACGTACGTACCGACCTCGATGTCCTTACCAGCCTGATACCAAATACCGCCCGTGAACCACGTAGCAGAGCCGTCCTTAGTGGGGTGGATGATCTTGTTCTTCACACCGAAGAGGTAGGTGTTCTCCTGTGCAAGGCGCATATCGTAGATACCATCTTCCTCGTCAGCCCGAGAAGTCCCACTTGACGTTCTTTGCAGACATCTTGTCGATCGTGGACTGCTCGATTTGGATCATGAAGTTTTTGGCAGTACTGCTCCTCGAAGGTGGGGACGTTGTTGAAGCGACCCGTCTGTGCGTCAAGCTCAGCACAAGCCTTTACCCATGCGGACGAGGCGCGTATTCTGTGCGATCTGTGGGACGAGGATAGGCTGCCTTCCGCGTTCTTCGCGCCATTGACTCGCATAGACGACAGGCATGTTTGTGCTGGGGTCACGACCACAGACGTGGAGGACGAGGTCAGGTGCAGTACCTGTTTGGTAAGCGTTACCCTTTTCGTCGAACTGACCCTCGACACCGACGACGCGGATAGTATCGTCGAGCGTGAACATGTCTCGTCAGATACCTCCAGCTTGACGCTGGCGTCGGTGGGCTGCTGTGCTGCCATCAGCTTGGATGTGGTCGTCGAGATAGGACGAGTACCTACCGAGGGTACTTCACTACCATGCTGTCGATCTTGCGAGCTTCGGAGTGTCGGCTGATCTGATCGATAGGTGTGGACATTGGACGGATCTCTCGTGATGCGATCGTCAATGGCCTTGGAATAGTAGTCGGGATCGCCCTCTGCCTCACCCGTGGTGCGGTTGGCGATACCTTCGTTGCCCATTTCCTTGCCACCCTGGCCTACGGCTGCACCGCTATCAGTCTTACCTGCACTCAGGAAGAGATGACCGACGACAGCCATAGCACCACCCCCCGAAGATGCCCGCCAGAGAGGAGCAGACCCAGGTTTGAGATGTTAGTTACTACTTGCTTCTTATTCATTTTGATTTTTGGTTAGTTGGTTGATATTACTCTCGCTTAACTCTCTTCATCTTGCCCTTATCCCAAATGCTCTTTCGCGTTGCTGCTTCTCCAAGAGCACCCAGGTTGGGTGTGGGTCTGTAGGGTTGAGCCACCTCCTGAGAGGTTAGCCGTGCCGTCGCCTTCTTCGGGCTTACGGAGCTTCACGTCGATCTTCTCATTGCGCCCTGCCACGCGTCCCGTCTCCTCGGCCTCTGCCACTGCGTTGTCGTAGCCAATAGCCTTGAGTGCCATTTCGATAGTCTCGCGTGTGAACTTCCCGCGCACCCCGTCAGTGACAATGTTTTGGAGCAGCTCCATAGCCTGTGTCGATATCCTCGTCGGGTACGCCTTCCTCCCTGGAGCTTGCACAATCACGTTGAGAGACTCACTCAGGGTTTTCTTCGTACTCCTTCTCGAGCTTCTCGGAGTTAGCGATGCGGTCGAGGAACTTCTGATTAGCCCCAGCGATCTGCTCCTGCTTCTCAGGATCTCCGATAGCGTCGGTAATCTCCGTTCCGAACGTTTCGACGAGAAGGACTCGTGATCTTCGCCACCAGCCCAACGCGAGACGAAGCTCGCACTGCGGGGGTCACGGCCAAAGAGGCCTGCGATCTCCTTCTCTCTCCCTTGTATCCCTCTAACTGGCTTTCGTAGTCGTCGTAGTCGTCGTTTACACGACCAGCGAGGACTTCGTCGTCGTCCATATCGTCGTCGGGGTATTTGTCCTCAAGCGCGCCTTGAGTCGGTCACGCTTGCTCACCTCGGCAGCGGGGGATCTGCGGGTGTAAGGCTCTTCTGTTCATCTATTTCCATAAGCCTAATTTTTATAGATGAAGCAAATCTATAAAGCCCCCCGCCCTAATGTTGTGACATATTGCGTATTATATATTGGAATTGAACCCTCTTCTGCGTATCTTTAAGGCATACCAAAATAAAGGAGAGGGCTATGCCAGGTAAAAAGATCGTGTTACTGAGTACAAGCACCGAGTGCTGCGTGAGATACTGACGAAGCACAGAGAGTATGCTTCGATGTGCTTTACATAAACATGAAGAACGTCGTACAGCATGTGAAGAACAGCGAGTACTCGCGATTCTTCGCTCGAGGACAGGGCGGTGCGTGTCATTCAGAAGATGATACGCTTAGGAGGAATGCCCTATCAAGACGCCATCGACGCAAGAGATGTACGAGGAGATATACAAGCGTGTAATGCTACTTCTCAATAGCTCCGAAGAGCTATCTCTCGAGGATGCAGTGATACGGGTAGTCAATGCTCCAGCCCCCAAGATCTATCTCTCCGACCGCAAGACCTACGAGAAGATTAACGAAGCCAAGCACCTATGCAAGACAAGACCAAAACGCTAAGCCTCGCCATCGCTCTACTTACATTCGTCCTCTATTTGCTCCCCATCCCACACGACAGCGTAGGGATATACAACGCGGCTCCATGGTGGGGCGTTGATACTCTCGCTTTTTCATGCGTCCATCTTCCACTGGCTGGTAAACCGTTGCTGGTGCTCTCCACTGGTGTTCTATATGGGCGTAACCGCACGACAGCTACTGACGTCCTATATGCATTGCGTCGCTATTCCCCGTAGCCACATTGTACGGGCTATGTGGTGCGCACATCCTCACCTTACCCACGACTGGACTCTCAGGAGTATGCTATGCACTGATAGGCATGGTAACTCCCCAGGTGGCACGCAAACGTGAGTGGCTTACCTGGCTTTCCGTTGCTTTGCCGTTGGCTGCATATTCCCTCTCATCAATCAATTCGTACACCTTTGGGGCTTCATCGCAGGCCCTCGGTATCGGATACCCTCCCACTCAATGCGCGAAGAAGTAGCACGAATACTACAAGAGAATGAGCGACGTCTCGAAGCTCTCCATGCACCATTTAATCCCATCACGGGGTTAGGGTCACCGCTGGAGCGTTTTCGAGCTGCGCCTCTCTGACTTCGGTGCTATGGAGGTGCAATACCTGCCTACCTCGATGAAGGATATACCACTCATCAAGCGTCTATCCAAGGCGGGGAGCATATCCAAATTCCTTGTTGAGAGGTACGGAGAGGAGACGGAAGAGAATAGGAAGGCGCTCATTGAGGTGCTCCTCCGACTCAGGGAGAAAGCATGATTTTTCTTTTTGGGCCGAGTCCCAGGTGTTCATCAAACGCAAGGGTGGTGGCTCGGACGTGCGTTTCAAGCTCAATCATCCACAGCGTAAGCTCGTCGAGGCATTCGAGCGTCAGCGTCTTGCTGGTGCTCCTATACGCCTTATCCTGTTGAAGGCGCGTCAGTGGGGTGGCTCTACCGCCACACAGATATATATGGCGTGGCTTCAGCTGGTGCACCAGGTGGGACTGAACTCTTATCGTCGGGCACGTCAAAGCAGCATCCACAGAGGTGAGCAACATGTTCGAGCGTCTTATCAATGCCTACCCCATCGAGCGACTATACCCGATAGGGGCATCGTTCAAGCTCCAATGAGCCCAAACTCATAGGTATAGGGTCGGAGAGAAACGTACGACGCATACCCCAGCGTTCGTGCAATATCAAGCTGGGACAGCAGAAGCCCCCGACAGCGCGCGTGGTGGTGACTATAACCCGGTGCACTGCACTGAGGTGGGCTATGGAAGACCACTGAGGGAAGACGCCCGAGCAGATCATGCGCTCCGCTTGTTCGGGGGTGCTCTACAAGCCGCACACCATGATCGTGCATGAGTCCACCGCCACGTGGTATGGGAACTTCTTCCAACGAGAGTATGATGCGACTTTCGTCAGACGACTCGCAATTCAAAGCTCTTCGTTGCGTGGTTTGAGATCGAGCAGTACAGCCTTGACATACCCGACCGCGAAGCCCTTCGCCACAGAGCTGTGGAAGAATAGGAAGGCGGACTATGCTGCGAGCGACCGAGCCGAGCCAGGGCAAATATCTTTGGTGGTTGTGGGAGCAGGGTGCTACCCTCGAGGCCACACACTGGTATATCCAGGAGCGAAAGAGTAAGAGCGACCACGGGGAGATGGCGTCTGAGTTCCCTCCGACGACATCGAAGCCTTCGTCCACCCAGGGCAGCGCGTATTCGACATGTACCAGTGGAAGCGTTGAGACCTACGTGTAAGCCTCCGCGCTTCGTGGGTGACGTCGTGGCCAATGGAGCGACGGGCGAGGACGCTATCACAAACGTGCGCTTTGTTGAAGACCACCAAGGGCTATTTACTATTTGGGAGAAGCCTGAGATAGACCAGGGCGAGCGCATCACGAATAGATATCTTGTCGTGGTGGATATTGGGGGCGTAGCGCGGTGCTGACTACTCCGTCATCTGTGTGTTCGACCGACTATTCATGATGGATGGTGGTAAGCTCGTAGTCGTGGCTCAGTGGTACGGGCGGCACATCGATATGGACAAACTTGCGTGGAAGTCTGCGCAGATCGCCAAGTACTACGACGATGCCCCTCCTGGTCATTGAGAGTAACACCCTCGAGACCAAAGACCCCAACCGCCAGTGGACGGAGATCATCTCGCACTTCATCCTCAATCAGATCAAGGACGTGTACGACAACCTGTATGCACGCCCGCAGTCTGCCGATGAGATACGCGACTCTGTGCCTCGCAAGTACGGCTTCCATACGAACGTTCATACGAAGCTCTATCATCATCGACGTACTTATCACCTTCATCCGAGAAGGGCTATACGTCGAGCGGGACGAGCGTTGCCTTAATGAGTATATCACCCACGAGCGCAAAACAGAATGGGGCATACGGGGCTATCCTCGGAAAGCATGACGACCTTCTTATGACGCGCGCCATTGGCTTTGTACATCGAGCTCCAATACGAAGGAAATGCCACTGCCCAAGATCATACAGGTAAAGACGGCAGAGCAACGACGGGCCGCCAGCAGGAGATCAAAGCCCGTTAGCGAAGCCACTATAGATTAGCCCCGTGCCCAACCAACGTCGAGCACGGGGCTAATCATTTCACGTCCCTATCTTAGTTTGCCGTGATGGCTCGGTGAGCCATTTCTACGGCGCAGCTGGATCAGCCATAGCCATAGCCTGTTGCCGCATTTCGCTTATCCCTTCTGGGGGCTATGCCCTGCTTCATCTGTTCAGCTCATCGAGTCGAGGCTCTGCAAGAGCTTGTCCGCAAACGGGAAGTCACCCACTCCAATAGCTGGTTGAGCGTGATCTGACCAGCCTTCCATACCTCGAGGAGGAAACTCATTAGCCAGGTTGTCGATATGCAGGGCTCGAGGAGCTCTCTCGCAATAGAGAGAGGTCGAACTCAATATCACGGATCTTGCGGGATCATCGGGGAGTAGGCTCGAGTCGTTGCCCGCGATATTCGCCACGCGCTTCTCATCGTAGAACTGCTGAATGTTCTTCACATCCTTATACGCACCCTGGATCGTGAACGCACTAAAGCTATCCATGAGGATCCACCAGCGAGTTCGTCGCGTTCTGCGTCTGCTGAGCGTATAGGCTGGAGCTCAGCAGCAAAGCCCTGGCTTCCCCTGCAATGCTCCATGTACTCTGACACATCTTCGAAGAGCTTGAGTCTGATATTCAGCAGCTCCCCGATGCCGATATTCGTGGCGTTGCTCGAGATCTGCTGGGGCAGCACCCCTTACTTGTTGGGGTAGAAAGGCGATTACCCCGTTGAAGCGACTCACTCTTCCGCAAATTCTTCGGGAGTCGTATTGACAGGTATGCTATCCTCGGGGATAAGAAGTACTTCTTCGCGCTTGAGCGCATGACCCAGTCGTATAGCGTGATGAGGCGGTTGGTATATCGCTGCTGGTCGATGACGTCGGAGACAAAGGAGGATCTCCCATCGATGAAGGGATAGCCTTGAATACATAGGGGTGGCTCTGTGTGGTGGTATGGGGTCTCTCCTCCTTTAGTATCGTGTCCGAAGGGACTGAGGTAGTAGAAGTACCAATAATCGTCTACAGACCACGTCGCCTCGATTAGAGGCACGTCCTCCCTCAGGGATCCCTTGCTCAGCCGCCATCACCATACGCTCTCTATTCACAGCTTCTACCATCTTCCCGTAGTCACTCCGTCTCGATCTTGTACACCTCCCCTTGTTGGGGTCGTGGCACAAGTATCGCTCCTTCGTCTCCTTGCGCCATACCTCGAGTGACACGACAACGACGCGGATCACGGCCTGTGAAGAAGTCGTAAGTACGCGCATCACTATACCGAAGTCAGGAAATCCGAAAAGTAATGGCTCACGTACTCCCCGTCACGTGCATAGCGGTAGATCTCACGCAGGCGTTCGCACTCATCACGGCTGCCAGCGAGACTCTCGGAAGAGCGTTTGCAGGTCAATATCATGGATCTCACCAATGATACTCACGTCCCACCCGCGCACGTCCTGCGAATTGGAGTCTAAGAAGAACATGCTCGGATTGACAATGCGAATCCAGCAGTCCAGCCGACCCTCACGTACCCTGTAGCTCTTTGTGCTGAATCGTTAGCCTGCTGATGACGAACTCCTCCATAGAGCGCGCTCCTATCTCGGTCATGCTATTGAGCTGCATATTGTACTGGAGGATAGTGCTCATCGTCTCTCCGAGTCGCTGCTCGTCTCTGTCTCGTGCCACGCATACGGGCTCTTTCGTCTGCTTGAGGTATGCACCGAGGACGTTACGCACAAGGCGACGGATGAGGTTGTTCTTCAATGGGACGCTACCTTGCTCCATGATATACTTCTCCTCGGTCATCGTCTTGCCGTCCACATTGACGACGTCCTTCCACTGATCCCCGTAGGGTGTAGCCGCTTGCACCGCTCGCGCATTCCTTCCTGAAACGTGACATGGCGTCCCAGCTACGACGCGCCTCGAGGAGCACGCCCATAGCTCGGTCGTACTCCCCGTGATGCTTGGTAGCTCCAGCGGAGTCAATCTTCTTTGCCCGCCAACCTGGCTCAGCTGACGTAGCTTCTTAGTGTAGGTATTCATTCGCTTCTCTCTTATTTCATTTTGGCGCAGCTGGTTCACCAGTGCCTTCTTCTGTTTGTCAATCTCTGCCTGCAGCTCCTCTGCCTCCTTGGGGTCGGTAGCCTCCTTCAGAGCCTTCTGCATCGCCTCGATCTCCCTTACTGAGGTCATCGAAGAGCAGTGCACGCTCATACGACTTGGTGTTCACCAGCTCGTCGAGGCTTCTTAGCGTAGTCCGTGGAGTCGCTCTTGCCCTGCTCGAGATCGCTCTCGTAGGACTTACCCAGGCGCAGGACTTCCGCAGCCTCTTCCTTGAAGTGGTAGTACGTGTTATTGACATTGCGCATATCGTTGCGCTCGTCTGTCTCCGTCAAGGAAGCCTGAGAGGATAGGCACGTCACGCATCGAGAACTCCACGATCACCGAAGGCGGTCTCGCTGGACTTGATTATCTGATCGGCCGCTGTGTAGAGCCCACCGAGGTAACCCTTGAGCATGTACTCCAGCTTTGCAGGGGTTGATGTTTACCCATCCCTGTTTGTAGTCGTCACCACCCGTGAGTCGTTCAGCTCCTTCGCGAGCCACACTAAGCACCGCCCGTAGCCTTATAGGCTCGTATGCTGCCGGGCATAGCCTTATTGTAGTCGGTATCCTTCAAATAGGGCGACCCGATCCAGCTGTGGTTAGTCTGTGCCTCGAAGAAGGGCTTAGCAAGGCTTGGCATGAGTGCGTGGGTAGCCCCGAGTCGTCCATGAGATCAAGTGGCATCACCTGAGAGATCTGACCAGCGATAGTCTGAGCCAGCTCCATGGGCGTCTTGTCTTCCTTCCCCGATGAGTAGCTCATGCCGAGCTCTCCGATGCCGAAGATAGCGCGGGCTTCCTGCGGTAGAGGATCTTCACAAGCACGTCTCCTACAAAGAAAACAGATATTATTACGTCTTACATAGTCGGGTAAGTTCCAGTATCTGTCATCATCGTCGCCACCCGTGAGTGCTGGGAGCATCGTCTGAAGAATACCGAGAGCGAGGGAAGGTGTGAGGTATGCCGTCCCCTTCTTGGGGTTTCTCTTCACAGCGTGCGATGTTCACAGACCCCTGGATAGATACATTTCCAAAAAGAGGTATAAGCTACGCCCCCGTACCTGAAAGGAGTGCCGCGGCATTACCCACCCTGCTTTGCGTTGTCGCATCATAGAAGGTAGAGCCCGCTCCCTCTTGTTGAAGTTCACGGTCATCTCCTTTGCGTCGTAGATAGAGCGGTCGATAGTGCGTACCATCTGTCTACTCGTCAGGAACGCAGCGAAGCGAGATAGATCTTCGATACCTCGGTTGGCAACTCCATAGTATCACCCAGCAATCGGAACGCCTGCTTGGGGCTAATACGTCCTCCTGACTCCTTCATCATACGCTCGATCTCCTTCTTATGGCGGTCGCATGCTACGGAGCTGCGAGTAACCCGTCTCTCCACCATTCTCCATGAAGAGCTTAAACGCGCGGTGCGTCTCTGTTGGACATATCCAGCTTGTCGTGCTCATAGAGGTGGACAAGCCTGTGCATCTGCCCTGCGAGCTTGGCTACGTTGGCATGGTAGGTCATTGCGTAGGTGGGTGACTCCTTGACCCACGCAATAGTGTTAGCGTATATAATATCTCGGATGAAGTTCTTCACCACGAAGTTCGGGCTGAGCGACGTATAGAAGCCTGCGAGCTTTCTATTCACGGCTGCCCCAGCTCTGAACAGCGCACCGATATGCCCCTTAGCCTCCCCGTCGGGGTTGGTCTGACCCATTCACCGCCATTGCCACACGTGGATCGCCATTGACGATGATAACCACGTCACGGCCTCCTCGCTTGACGATGATTTGGTGCTGCATCTGCTCACCCAGGCTGACGACGCGATAAGGGATAGAGGGCTGCTCGCTTGCCAGCTTGAAGTTCTTCGGGTCTTTTCTCTTGTTCTCCTGCATCATCTCCTCGAACTCCTGCGTCTTGCGGATGACCTCCTCGCTCGTGTCGTTGGGGTCGAACTCAGGTAGTACAGCTTCCCAAGCCTTGGTCACCCTCGTTCCACTTTACCCACAGCTTCTGCACGCTGAATAGGTCGCTGGGGTTGTTCTCTACGAAGTTCAGGAACTCTGACGCACCAGCTTATTGCGGCTGCTTTGCAGGATAGCCGACTCCATCATGCTGGCGATGTGTGCGAGCGGGATCTCTGCCTGCTGCTGCCTACCTTAGCTTTCTTCAGCGTGGGGAGAAGGCGCGGTCTCGGTCACCGAGGTAGCTATACGCCCTCGTCGCTGGTCGTCTCATCGAAGCCTCGCAGAGGGATGTGATACCCGTACATGTTGCGTACGTGCTCCAGCGTCTCTCTGCTCATAAGCCCTCCTTCGTACTGCTTTGACAGCGGTGCGTCGGTAGCCTTGTTCGTGAGATCCCATAGGTCGGTGACGTCGTTCTCCCTGCTCGAACTTCATAACCTCTTCGATAGCCTCCTCTTCGAGCGTCTGAATATCTACGTCAGGGGCGATCAAGCAAGCCTGTAAGACCTGCATAGTCTCGCTCGCGGTACTCAGCATAGCTCGGTGCGTAGCGTGCGCGGATCTCGTCTGGTCTTGTAGCCATACGTCAGCGGTAATACGCCCTTCGCGGTAGTCGGCTTCGTTTCTTAGGCGATCCGTATCATTGAGGTACGCATCCCACAGACTGCTTGCCGTGAGCTCCTCGCCCTCGCCACTTTCCTTGACTGCCTTGTTGTGTGCATCGACGTCAGCCTCACGGCCTTTTGGAAGCCATGACGCGGTTGCGTTCAATCCCGTGCTTAGCCATCATGTAATCCGTGACGTATGAGTGGTGAGCCTTCTTGGCAAGACGGCTTACCTCTTCCACCAGGGGCTCGAGTGCCATGCGGCTGTATGCAGCGGCCTCTGCTTGGTTTTACGCTCGAGACTCTGCTCTCACCCATGTAGGCGTTTTTGATAGCCCCTCGATCTCCTCGATGTACTTAGCATCACCCTTGGCCTGCATGATCATTTCCATGACCTTCTTGAGCGAGAGCATGCTATCTTGGAGAGCCTCCTGCGTCTGATAGCTCGACTCTGATAAGCGCATCATAGGTGGCGGCAACCTTTACGGGGCGGCTGACTCGCCCCTGGCGGAAGCGTGCCTCTTCGTAGCTGCCTACGCCCAGCTTCTCCTGCATAGCTATATCCTTAGCCTGTCCCATAAGGCCATCGCCCTTCTTCATCTGATACGTGCGCCAAAGCATATAGCGGAGTTCGCGGTCGCTGATGTCCCAGCCTAACGCGAGCTTCACTCGGCTGAGGAGATTGTAGAAGGCGTTGCGTACAACGTTCCACAGGTCGCGCGCTTCGAGATCCTTGAAGCCCCTGCTCGGCAAGCTCTGCGATATACTCCTCGGTGGCAAGACGGGTGTTCCACCCATATCTCTTGCTTCGCTCGACAATACCATTTCGCACGGCTTCGTTAGCATCTTCGAATACCTCGTCAAGGAACTTGCCGAACTGGTCCTACCGACAAGCTCCTGCAAGCCCTTGTGCCCTACGACCTCATGGAGGATAGTAGCTTCGACGTCGTCTGCGCTCTGCATTAGGTAGCACCACTACCACCCTGCCCCGTCTTAGGATCATACCAACCCTTAGCACCGCGCATTCTGCTCTGTCTCGCTTTCATTTCGCCCTTCGATCTCTGCCGTATCGTGGATGACGCGCACGTCATCTCCGAGGGCTTCTGCCATGCTGGTAGCCACCTCATCGAGATCCTGCATGTCGTACTCTTCCTGCTCGACTTCCTCGTCAGAGCGGTAGCGCACCTCCTCGTCGTTAGCTTCCTCGGTATCTTCCTCCGCATTGCTCACGTTGTTGGCTGCGCTCACCTGGGCGTCCATCTCTGCGTACTTCGCTTTCCTCCTCTCGAGCTCCCTTCTGCATAAGCTCTTCGTAGTTGGCCACATCTTCGCGCGCCTTCTCGAGGCCTCTTCATGCTCGAAGGGCTTACCCGCACGTGCTTCCATTTGCGCAGCTCCTTCTCCTTACGGGTGTAGGTCTCTTGCGCATTGGCGGCAAGGTTGCGTACACGCTCTCCCGTGATGACGGACTCCGTAATATCCTTTATGGCGTTGGCAATACGCATGCCTGGTACGGGTGTGTTCTCGATACCCAGCTTTTCAGATGAGTAGGTCATCACACGTCTCGACACGGCCGTCAGCTTGCTGTCCTTCTGCTCCATGTGCTTCTCGATCTTGGTGTTTAGCAACGTCTACACCATTGACCGACAAGGTGAGCGAGCGTTGCACGCTGGTATTGCCGAAGCCTTCCTTAACCTCGGCTTCTGCTTCGGAGATCGTCTTGTTGTAGTCCTTGATAAAGTCCTTCATTTCGTCCACAGATCCGAAGGACTCGCTTACCTACTACAATCTTATCGACCTTGCCGCCTGGGAATAGCTCATCAAGAGCGGACAGGGTGTTCTCCGCCTTCTTCTCGATCACGCGAAGCCCTGCGATCTCCTGCTTCGTCTCGGGGATAGCCTTGCTTAGATAACGCTGGTCGGCCTCCCACTGCTTCCGCTTCGTCTCGAGCTTGCGCAGTTCCTTCTCGGCTTGGTTTTTCAGAAGGGCATACTCACTCCCCGAGAGGTTGGCTACCATGTCCCCGAAGTTGTCACCCTCTTCTTCGATGCTTCGATGCTCGAGAGCGTTCTCCATATATTCAGCCCCGTGCATGATGCTATCCGCAATAGCCCCTTCGTCTTGAGACGCTGGTAGGCTGTCACGTCAGGGCTATCTTCCACGCCAAAGCGTAGGATGCGAACGGGCTTACCCATTTCCTTGTGCAGGTTGCCCTGGCGAAGGATACGGCCATTACGCTGGGTGTAGTCCATTGGGCGGTTAGGTGCGTCCACATGGATAAGCGTGGCAGTCGCTCTGGATATTCACGCCAGTCCCCAGCGTGAATGATGAGCCGAGCACGACGCGCACCTCTCCGCTATTGACCTTATCAAAGAGTGCCTTCTTTCTCTTAGCGTCCATGCCGGGCTTCATAATGACTCACCTGCTCTCGGGAACGCCTGCCCTCGATTAGCTTCTTGCGAATATCCTCGTACAGGTTGAAGCCCGACTCCTTGTTATTGTAGATGTCGGAGAAGATGGCGACAGCACCTTATACTCCTTTGGTCTCTTCCAGGCTTTGCAGAGCCTGGCGTGCACCCTCGTTGGTCTTGCTCATAGGCTCGTCGGGCGCGTCGTTGATGACAAGGCGTGGGTCTACGGCAGCTGCCTCGCGATCCCATACATGGTTAGGGGAATATGCGAGTTCTCCTTCTTTTCAGCTCCCGACATCTTGTCGAAGTCTGCAAGCCGTTCCTTAACAAAGAGCATCACCGAGCGTAGTCCTGGTGTCTGAGGCAGGAATATATCCGTTGCCTTAGTACCTTCCAGCTCGGGGATCTTCTCCAGTACCTCGGGAGAGTTGCTTGTGAGTACCGTGTCGGATACCTGTGACCAAATACGCACCAGCTCGCTAAGCCCGTCGTACCCTACGAAACGCTTGTTAGCCTTAAATCTCCCGTCCGTGGAGAACTCCAGCTGCGTCTGCACTCGCCCGTAGTTACGCACGAAGTCGTCGAAGTTGGAAATGTTGTAGGCCTCCATATCCTCGCGTGGCATGAGATAGCGCATGAATATCCATATCTCGGCAGCCGTGTTGCTGATAGGCGTGCCAGTAGCGAACAGGATATTTTCGCCCGCCTGTCTTCTCCATTACGCTTTGGATCTTGAGATATAGGCCTGGCTCTTATTGGAATAAGACGGGTCGATACCCTTGATGTCTCGCCCCATGGCGGTCTCAAATCCCAGGTGCTTATACTGTGTGCCCTCGTCGATGAGAAGGGCGTCGATGCCGAGATCGTCGAACTCATAGACACCCTCGTCCACCTTGCATATTCAGCATCTGCTGAGCCTTGGCCTCTGCGTTCATACGCGACTTAGCTTCAGCCTTCGCGTCAATGGCGGGGCGTGACGACTTAGCGACCTCCTTCTCGAGATCCTGGAGCTCTCTCACCTTAGCACGATACACTGCACTGCGGGCTGCGTCCTTGTCTTCCTTCATCGCTTCGATTACCCTCGCGCTTCTCGCGGATCTTCTCTTCGATATAGGTACGCTTACGTTCCTCGCTGTCGGGGATCTTGTCGAAGGTAGACTGAGGGATGATAATCATATCCCAGTCGTTGTACATGACGTTTGCATAGAAACGCTTGCGCCCTTCAGAGCTTTGTCAGCATCGGAGAGTGTGAGGATCTTAGCCTGTGGGTATAGGAGCTTCGCGCTATTGACGAACTGCCCCTACGGTCGCATTCTGTACGACGATCATGAGGCTTCTAGCTGTTCCGAGACGTCGCATCTCCATAGCAGCCGAGATCATCGTGAAGGTCTTACCGTACCTACCTCGTGAGCGAGGAGCACAGGCTGCGTCGTTGCACGGATAGCCGCCTTAGCCTCGGTGAGGTCGTAGCGTGATCTTGTTTGATGCGCCTTCGAAGTGCGTGGGGACAAAAGTCGTCGGGCATAGTCGTGGGGACGTAGTTATTCATCTCCATGTTGTACTTAGTCGTCAGCTGCTCCGCGAGCTTGTCATCCTCCTGCACCTTAGCCTGCATCCAGTCTCACGAAGTCCTGGCGGAGCTCGTCGGCCTTGTCGGATACGGCAGCCGTGGCGGCCTTGTCGGTGGTCGTCTTGGTTGTGCAGTGTCTGCCATACCCGAAGCTCTCCGTCTTAGATACGATCTTAGTCTTGAGGTTGATGGCCACGTCCATAAGATCAGTACCGAGGATGTACTCATGACGAAGCTCTGAGTACACACCGAGAGCCTTATTAGCTTCGGTGTAGTCGTCGCTCTTGGTTGTCATCACCCAGCCCCCCGCCATGCTTGAGAGAGATACGCGGGACCCCTGTGCGCTCCTGAACGAACTCCTCGAACACCTTTGAAGGTATCCACGAAGCACCGAAGGAGTAGGGGAGGAGGTGTGCTGGAATATCCTGTGGCATCACTTCACGAAGGGCAGAGATGATAGCGTCGTACTTACCTCCTTCGTTGTTGGCCTCTGCGGCTGCGAGCTTCTCACGCACATTCCCACTGAGGTAAGCATAGCGAGACTCCACAACGCCCGTGCTTGGGTTTTTCAAACGCAAGCCCCGTAGAGAGTGCCGCCTTCTTTGCTTCCTCCTCGCTGATGGATAGAGCATCGGAGAGGTATTGCAGATCGACACGCCCGAAGCTAAGGATGCTCGCCTTGACCGCCTGTGTTGGGTCTGCTGGCTTCTCTTGCGTCTTTGGGTCAATGATGCGGCTGCTGAAGATGTCAGTCTTCCCGTAGATCTTCGTCTCTGCTGCCGTCGACGTTTGCCTTCTCCTCGAACTTCTCGATAGCTTGGACGCTTGGCCAATCAATGTCATTGCTAAGGAAGGAGATCGCTACATTCTTGTTGAGGTTGCCGTAGCGTTCGACGAAGGTGTCGTAAGCGGTATTTAGAGCCTGCTGCAACTCCTTGAGCTTATCCGTAGAGTCTTCCGATGCCTGGAGCTGGTAGTCGATAAGCCTCGTTCGAGTGCCTTCTTGATGGCGCGGTAGTCCTCTACCACCCTGAGCCTGTGTGTACTTACATGCGCACCTTCTTCCCGTCATTGGCGAAGCTCTCGGCAATGGTAGTCCCCTTATTGGTGGAAACGATAGCAACAGATCCGTCCTTCTGCACAAAGACCTCACCGATCTTATATTCGCTTAGATTCTGCGCGATGTGACGCCCGTACAGAGCACCTTCATTCGGATCGACTTTAGCCATGTCGATCTTCTTCATGCTGCGCACCCATGCAGTGAGCAGCTTGTCTTCGATCGATGTTCGGTGTTGGGTATAGCCCCTGCGCTGGTAGCTCGGTAGGTTGCACCATTCTCAAATGCCAGCTTCATCTCACCGCCCATGTTCTCGGGGTGCTGTACGAAGTAGTCGTTATACGATAGTGTGACCTCTCTTGTCGTGGCACGTTCTCCCGAGTAGTCTGTGTACTTACCCGTACGCACTGGTGTCGTCTCAGTGATGTTGATAGCACCAGCGAGCTTTTTCGCCATTCTCTCCTCGCTTGCGAACGATGATGATGTCAGACGTGACGCTTGCACCGATGAACGTTTCGTTGTTCAGGCGGAACGCACCGACGACGTCGGAGTTACCCCTGTCCTTATCCGTGAGCCATAAGCGAAGGTCTCTGCTCTTTGTCAAGCGTACCGCTCGAGGGTGATGAATACCCCGAGCCCGTTTGGTGCAAGCGTGCGCACATTCTTGGCTATACAGAAGTCATGAATGTTCTTACCGAACTTACGTGACAGGTCGGAGAAGCCCGTATCATCGTGCACCTTGATAGGGCCCGTGACAAACGGCACGTTAGTAATAGCAAGGCTTACAGATCCTGGGGCTACCTTGGTATTTTTGGAAGCCCTTGATATGTACGTCTGCGTCGGGGTATAGAAGTGAAAGGATGCCGCCCGTGATGCCGTCGATCTCTACCGCCTGGATATTGCTCACGTCGCTAATACCCTTTGGCATGCGCGCAAGCATACTGCCGATACCCGCAGAGCCCTCGAGGATGTTGCCACCTTAAAGCCCAGCGCGGACACAGCGTCCCAAATTTGATCGATAATCTTTGCGGGGTGTAGTAAGCCGTCAGTCGGCTCTCATTTCCGCTTCGCGTAGTTCATCCTCCGTGAGGAGCGCTCGTAGAGTGGCGTAAGGTGCGCTGTATCTCGTTAAAGGCTGCGCCTAATCCACCCCAACCAGTCCACTGAGCAAGGATAGCCTTCTCGGCTTGCGTTGCTTCAGCTACTCGTTGAGTATCTCCTTCGAGAGTTTAATCGCATCGATGTTAGCCTTGATGCGTGCGGCCTCTGACTTAGGGGAGTTGTCCCTCGCCCTTCTTCTCACGCCAGTTGCGCGTGTTGCGCTTAGCGGGCTTGTCGCCCTTGGGAGCTTCTACTGATTGATCAAGCTGTTCAGGTACTCCTCCGCCTCGCTGGTCGTCAGTGAGAGTATCTTCGACACTACGTCGATCCACTCGCTTCTGCTTAGGCCGCTTAGCTTGACTTTCTGCTGGCGTTCCCAGCGGTTCATCAGGTCGATGTTCCTCCCCTGCTTCTCGCTCTCCAGTGCTGGTGCGAGCTGGTACGTGTACTTCTTCTGTTCCATTGTTCTCTGCTTCCTTTGTTTCTGAGAGCTGCTGCTCCTTCACTTCGGCCATTTGCGCCTGCGCTTCCTGTTCCTTGGCTGCAGGCGCGCCTGCTCGATAAGCTCGAGGGCTTTCTTCCTTCCCCAAAGTTAGCAATATCAAAAACCATTGACAGCATCATAGCTATCCATTTCAGCAGATAGCCCTGACTCTACCAGCTCAGGCATGTCCGTGCTCCGTTGTAGAGGCCTTGATATATGGGCGTACCTCTTCCCCGAGGTCATTGATAAGCGTCTCTGCAAAGCGACTGAACTTACTAAGCCCTCGGTCGATGTAGCCCACTGCGAGCTCCAGCCCGATAGCCAGTACCTCCAGGATCCACACCTGCATTGAGCTGCCCGCGTAGCTTCTTCTTCATGCGAGCCTTGAGCTCTTGCATGCGTTCGTCGGAGACAAGGCCGAACTGCCCTTCATTCTTGACGCTGGTCTCTTCCTTCTCTTCCTTCTCCTGCTGCTCTGCGACCTCGTTAGTATGCTCCACGGCCTGCATCATGCGACGCTGCGAAAGAAGCCTAAAGGCTCTTGACGATGTGTTCCCGTCGGACACATACCACCCTCGCCCGTGTGAGATAGCCTCGATGAGGTCGTCGGGCACATTGGGATTGCTGAGGATATGATCATCTGCGGAATAGCTATCTATGCGGCTTCGAGATTGCAGGATACCTCTGACACGCCATAGGTATCTCCGTCTGTATCCTCATTGTCGATCAATGTGAGCAGCTCCTCGTCGCTCATATCCTCGGGCTCAGCTTCGCTCGTCTCCTCCTCGATCTGCAGTTCGCTGATTGGCACTTTCTGCATGTTGTCAAGAAGAGCGTGCGTATCGTTGAAAGGTTGATATGATACCATTGTGGTACACATTGGTTACCCCAGCATCGATATCCTCAATGGTCACTGGGCGCATGCCGCTTGTATTAGTTACCTCTTCCTCCTCGATGTGGTCGGATGGTCTCGCTTCCCCGTGGCGTGTAGAGCTCCCATAAGCCCTCTAAGCTCACCTTGCGCGGCTGAGGCTTGGGCTCTTCTTTCTTCGCTGTGGACTCGTGTGTTGTCTTTTGCTATCTTTGTCGGTAGATAATGACTCCTGAGTATCGGAATATTGACGGGAGTTGGTCCTGTCCAGAAGTGTCCGCTGCTCGGGGTCATTTCTTCTGACTCATAGATGACTTCATCATGAGTCTCGGAGACTATATTCTTACCGAACAGAGTGTTGATGGAGTTGACCTCAATATCCTGACCAGCGTTTTTCACCTCCGCACTTACGACAACGAAAGAGCCGTCGTTAAGCTGGATAGGGGTGAAGATCCTATACCCTTTCTGCTTCCCCTTCTCTATATAATACTTCGTAACGACAAGTGGGTTTGACAAAGCATTGGGGCAGCTTTTTTCCCATACCTCTACTGGTAGATCGTGCTGATTGTCCTTGCCAAAGTGTCTCGCAATAACTCCATAGCGAATGGTGAACTTGTCACCCGTCAGGCCCTAACTCGCCCTATGAGCAGTTCTGATGTATTGGCTACATCAAAGTATCTGCGCTGGAACAACTTCGCTGCTTCAGTCTTCCCCTTCTCAAAGAGATTGCGCACCACGTCAATAAGAGTAGGCTCATTTCTTTGCTGACGCACCTCTTCCTCCCCAGTCGCATCACTCGCCTGGGTGTCCCCCCGCTTCGAGGGCTACTTCTTCTGTTTCGGTGGTTACTCCTTCCCCTTCTTGAGGATCGCTTGCAGCTCTTCCTCTACGCTCAGGGCGTCCCTGCTCGGCTCTGATCTTGTTCATTGCCGCCAGGTGTTCCTTTGTCCTTCTTGTTCCCCGCCATTGCTCCCTTGACTGTTGCCGCCAGTAGAGCTGCTTCCAATACTTCCATCTTCTTCGGTCTTGTTGTCGTACTCAATACTGAATACTTCGCTCACAGCCCTCGGCAAGCGTCTTAGGATTTACCTCGCCTTCTCCGAAGAGGGTATCCTCGAGACGGCCTGCACTGCATCGTACACCGCATTGAGCTTTGCGATGAGCTCCTTCTGTGTGTAGAACTTATAACGGAGGCAAGCTGCACAGCAAAGTTACTATACTGCTCGGAGTTCACCTCACCCGTGATGAGATCGCCCGAGAAGCGCATCCACGTTTTCGATAGCGTGCTCTGCATCCTCGAAAGGTCTTAGCATCAGCGAATGGTGCATACCCCATAAGGGCGTTGTATGCACTTACAGACCTTGCAGTTCATCGAGGAAGTGCGCATCTGCGGGGCTCTGCTGGTCGCGATATGATACGCGGAGTAGTGCCTGCTGGGTGCGCTTGGGAGGTTGTAGAACTCTGCTTCCAGGCTGTTGTGCGCACCTTCAAAGAAGGAGGCGGTACAAAGAAGCATTGCGGAGGTCCTCCTTAGCTTCTGCCGTGATCTCACCCTTAGCCCCGAAGGCACTACGGAATTGCGTGTCTGAGATGAAGCCCTGGCGATTGAGCCAGCTCAGCGTCTCAGCTGCATTGCGTGTGATGGACTCGGCAAGGCTGAGGTCGTCGTCGCTTGTCCCCAGTAGGAAGCGAATGAAGGTATCGCGCTTCTCCCCGATCTTAGCATAGAGTGTTTTGTGGGTTGATACGTTCGACGCCACCGCTCTCGATGTCAGCCTGTCGGTACTGCCCCAGCTCGATAGCTCGCTCGTCGCTGACGTCGGCAAGGTGCACCAGCACGGGGACTTCATCCCCTCGATAGCTTCGGGGTCAATACCGAGGCTCTCTGCATTATCGATGAGGTACTGCTTGTGCTTCGCTCCGCTCGTATCGCGGAACGACTCCCACACGGCACGCAGTGCGTCGGCACGACTATTCCCTGGATCACCTCACCACGCGCGTTGATGGTAGGGAGCACCCGTGTAAGCCGTGGCACTCGTCGTGATCTCCTCGGGATTGATGTTAGCTGCGATACGTACTGCCGCCTGCTCGCTGACAACGTCGCTTCTATCGCTTTGGCTGTGCCTCGGGAATGAAGTGCAGCTGATTTTTGATAGCCTCTGATGTGGCTTGGTTGCAGGGCTCTCCGCTTCGATGATAGCGTAGCGAGCCTGCTGTGTGTCGTTCGTTGCGAACTTCACGTCAGACTCGCTTGCCGATGAGCGCGTCGGAGGTTTCCCCTGACGATCTACTCGCAAAGCCTTCGACCTTAATGTACCCGCGTGCGCGATGCGTCGGCTGGATTGTCCCTTGCCCCATTCGGGTGCGGTGTCCTCGGATACGGGGGCAGCTTCTTCCTCCTGCTCCTGCTCTTCCTCCTCAGCAGTCTCTTCCTCTGCAGGGGCTTGCTCGGTCGTAGGCTCTTCGCTCTCCTGCTCCGTCTGCTCTGCGACAGGCTCGACGACCTCTGCCACTTCCTCCTGCACCTGCTCGGCTGCGATTTCAGCGACGAGCCTGCCAATGTGCAGTGGAAGTCTCTGCGGCTTCGATACCAGCAGCACTTCTTCGCGCGCCTGGGATCTTACCCTCAATAGTGTCGGCACTTCTCGGCTTGGCCTTCTTGGCCTTGGCGAAGTGCCTTCTCCTTGTCGGCAATGGTGCTCTCGATGACTTCGAGAGCGAGGGACTACGTCGCCATTGGTTTCACGCAAACACCGCTTCGTATGCTTCCTCGGGTGAGAGACTCTCATCATTTGGGTCTGCTGGTGCTTCGTCTACTTGCTCCTCCTCCTCATGGACTGGTGCAGGTGCGGGGCCTCATCCTCTGCTGGAGCTTCCTCCTCTGCAGGGCTGTACCTGCGATAGTGCTGGTGCTACTGGAGTTGCTGGAGCTTCGACCGCTCCTTCGGATGGGTTGCCCTCCTGGCTGAGACGTGTCCCTACTACTACCCCGTCGAGGGTAGTCCTTAGTGAAGAGGTGCACCTTCTTCCCGTCAGAAGGGCTCATTAAAGTACACTCGATATTCCGTCAGCATCCCTCCTCATTGGTGACGTAGGCCGTGACCTCCTCACCTTCAGGGGTGCAGATGGTCAGCTCATCATTGAGCGCATAGCGTGGGAGGCCTGCCTGTTCGCGTTCCTCTCTCTCCTCAGCCTTGGCCTGCTGTACCTTGGCTGCGTGCTCATTCTCGATCTGTCAGGGCGCGTGTGTTTGTCCGCCATGCTCTGCAGTTCGTCGGTCGTCATCTTGTAGGGTACGCCCGAGTAGTCCACATCGAGGTGTGCCGTCCTGGCCTACCTGTTGGATAGCGCGATATGCTGGGGTTGCCATCAGCATCGAGGAGGTCGTATACCGCTCTACTGCGGGGTGATAGTCCGTTGATAGCGTCGGCCGCTTCCTTCTCCCGTCGTTCATATACGGAATTGACCGCTTCGCTCACTGCATCGTCGGCACTCGTGGGTTGCTCGGCACTGATAATGTCGTCTATGCTTGCGAGAGCGCGACACTCCGTCTCGTTGTCACGCACGATAAAGTCCTTACTGGACTTGTCGGTATCGATACGTCCCTCCTCATCCGCATGACAAGATCGCCATCCTTGATATGCACTTCGACGTGCTGCCCTTCCGTACCACGGAGGTGGCACGACGGAGCGTTCCGTCCTTGTGCTGCTGTGAGCGCACTGCCTGCTCGGCTTGTGCGGCCTCAGCCTGCATGCCCTGCAGAGACACTCCCGATCATACCCTCGTAAGTCGCACGCGCATTGGGGTAGTCCACGTGGGACTGCACCGCCTGTTCGTTGTGCTCCTCTCGTGGCTGTGCTACCTGGTCGAGCGTCAGCTGGTCGGGTGTTCCCATTTCATCGAGGGCATTAGCATCTACCCCGAGACGCTCTGCCGCCTTCTGCTGTGCGAACTCATACCAGCTACGGGCGTGGCTCATTTTCCTCCGCCTCGGTCATCCCTGCGCCCTTGTCGTAGGAGTCTGCCAGTTCGTTCTGCAATGGGTCTGCCTTGGTGTCCTCGCTCTGCTTGCGTCAGTACTCACTCATCCCTTGTAGGTCTGCACTGACTTAGTGTAGTCGAGGATAGCGCGACGCTGCTCTGCGTTAAAAGTTAGGGTTGAGTGAGTGCGGACTTCACAGCGTCTGCCTGCTCCTTACCATCCTGGGTAGGGATCTGCCTGCGCACGTCGTCCCACGCCTTGCGTTGCTCATCCGTGGTGAGCGTACTCCACACTGCACCCTCGCTCTGCCCGATCTGATAGCAGTGGCATGCCACGTGCACCACCGCCAGCAAAGTAGCCAGCGGTCTGTGCGCCACTCATCACGCCACCCATAAGGGAGACCCCGAGGAAGGTGTCGATATTGTCGTCAAGGTTGAAGAAGCCCTTGCCCTTGTCGGCTGATAGGTCCTTGTCCCCAAGCATCACAGCGGCAGCGTTATTGGCGAGGCTCTTTGGTATTCGCCAAACACACCGTTCCATTGCGCTTGCTTCTCAAGGGCTTTCAGTGAGGTTGCGAACTTAGAGGCCTGCATGTTCTCGATGAACTTGCTTGCCTTCGACAAGACGCATACCCCAGCATCACCGACGCTCCCCACTACCTTCCAGTACCGACTTCTTGCCGACCTGCTCGGCTGCTTCCCACCAGTCTTACCGATAAGCTGAAATGCCAGCTTGGAGGCAACAGGAGAAGCTGACCTTACGGCGTACCCATTTCACTGCATCGACAAAACCGTCGCCCAATAGCTCCGTAGCGTATTCTGATGTGTTTGACAGCTCGCCCTTAACGAAGGCTTCTGCCCGGCTGTCGCCCTCGGTGTGACCTCCGTGAGTAGTCGTTGCTCTCCCTTCGTCATCCACGCCCGTGGCAAACTGCACATCACCCTGCGGTGCGTCCACACATTCGCAGCGGTCTTCATTGCCCCCGAAGGTATTCGCCATTGCACCACCAGCAAGCATAGCTCCAGCTGTTGTAGCTGCCCCACGGATAGTGCGCGCGATAAGCCTTGCCAGCTGCCTTAGCACCAAAGCGTCGCATCGCATAGCGAGCAAGCCCCTGATGATACGTTCTTTCCCCATGGTTGAGATACCACCACTCATTGCCATTTCCACCATGAAGGGGATGGCGTGAGCGGTGACCTCCCTGCTTTATACCCACGGCCTGTGCGGTGCTCGAAGTAGAGAGCCGTTGCCATTTCGTTAGCCTTGGCATCGAGAGGAGCTGCTCCCCTCGTGTGAGCTTCTCGCCTCAGTCAGCCTTATCGAGGTAAGTGCAAGGCGAGAGGACGCAGATAGATCTCTTGCACCCTGATCCCACACGTGGGTCGATGATAGTGCTACCGAAGCCTCGGGCGTTCCAGCGAGCGCACTATGTTCGTAGATCGAAAAGCAAGGTCTCCGCCTTCCTTGGTGTTGTGGTCAGCTTCTGCGATGAGGTTGTTCACATCGTGCATCGTGCTACGTGCTGCCTCCAGCATCATATACTCGCTGTCGTTAGCCTGCTCGATGCGGGACTTATTCGCGGCTGCGGGGATGTGAAGCCACGGATACCCCCAGGCCGTTGGGCTATCCGCGATAGTCCGTCGCCAGCCTTCTTGTCGAGGTACTCTGTGCGTTCGGCAAGAGCCTTATCGATTTCGCTTGTCAGCTCTCCCGCCTTACGTCGTGCGTCGCTCTCGGTGAGCGTAGGAGCGTAGATGATATTGGCTTCCTTCAAAGCCTGACGCAGCTTGGGATCTTTGACCGCGTCGATGTTGCCAGCGTTGCAGCCGTCTACCTCCTCCTTGCTCAGCTCGGTGGGGCGAATAGTCTTACCCGTCGTCACGTCCGCTGAGTGCCTTGGGAGCGGTCACCCGCCATTGTGTGATCGAAGTCGGGGACAAGCTCGGGCTGTACTACATTGACGACGTTGCCATTCTCGTCTTGTGCTACGTCTCGTGTGGTCTTGAGCAGAGGCACGCTTGGGTCGTTCACCTCCTGCACAGGGCGCATCTTCTTGTCAAGACGTGGGAAGCCCAGGCGCGCCTTGGGTGCGTGCGAGGGCTTCTTTGGATTGGCGGGGAGGTTAAACCCAAAGGGAGTAGCGGGCGCATCAGGCTTGCCCGTTGGTGCGAGCTGGTCGCTTGGTCTCAGTGGCGTAGGCACTCCTGCTGGCGTGGGCTTGATCCAACCCATGTCTGCCTTGAATGTTTCGAAGTCGGAAGCTCATACCCTCCCGATGAAACCTTGTCATATACACTGCGCAGGTTTTCCTCCTGCATATCCTTTGCGAACTGGTCAATGTTTGGGACTGAGTAGCCCATGGTCTCCAGCGTATTGTGGAGTCCTGATAGGGTTCTTTTGCGTCTTATCGCTTGGCATGAGTTGCTGGTGATTGGTTAGTAGGCTTTTGCCCTTTGATCCACTTCCCTTATAGGCTTCGCCCTTCGGTGCTTGTTTCTGTTGTGCTGGCTTCGCTGGTGCGGGTGCTGGCTTTTGGCACAGACTGCGCTCTTCGCTTGTTGGGCAGGCTGATTATCACCCTGCGCACTTCAGGGTTATTGATGTTATGCCCGATAATCTGACGCATCTCAGATGTGCTCGGCTCTTGGTATGTAGCCTTAGACCGAAGCCCTTCTTCGTGCGGTACTGAGCACGTATAGACTCAGGGAGCTGGCTGTAAACCCTGCCCCGATATTTACGTCATTAAAAAGCATCCTCAGGGACTTCGATACCGCCCATGTCTTCCCGTTTTCGTCTGTGCCGAGGTCGATCCATACAGATTTGCCGCCTCCGCTGTTAGATAATCGCGTAGCCATAATTCCCGTGCGTCGGCTCTGCTCAGCTTCGGAGGCCCTGTTATGTCGCTTCGTCTCCTCGAGTGCGTTGGCTCGCTGCTGGATGCCAGCCATACCCAGCTGTAGACGGAGCTTGCGGTCGGCTTCCTTCTCACCGAGCTGTGCCACCCACTTCTGATATTCATTCGACTGTTTGGCGAGCTTGAGCTGGTGGTCGAGGTGCGGCCTGCCTCGCGTCGGAGTTGCAGTGCGTCTCTCGCCTGATCGTTATGATCGTCGAGCTGCTTGGCTCTCATATAGGCTTGGAGATAGGCGTCGGCATCCGCTTTTTTTCGCGGCTCGCAGCTTCTCGTATCTATCCTGCACACTCCCGAGCATTGTCTCGGTGGGCTTGTAGGCATTGGGTGCGTAGTTAGCAGTGGCAACAAGGTTGCTGATAGCTCGCACCCCGTCGCCTATTGCTGCGATAGCCTCACGGCTACGCTGGCGTCGTCGGTCTTTCTCCACCTCCTCGGCAGTGGGAGGAGTGAATGGGGTGAGGTGTCGGAGGATCTCCACATAAGATGTGGGGCGCGTAACCTTCTCCTTGTCCGCCTGGGTGAGTTGCACCTGTGGCAGTTCGGGAGTAGGTGCGAGTTGCTGGATGCGCTTAATAGCTGTATCCCCGCCACCCTGATTGGGCGCGGGGGCTGTGGCTTGTGGTTGTGGGGCAGGAGGGTAGGGGCAGCGGGTGTCTGTGAAGGTGCAGGGGCGGTGGTCGCCTGCTGCACATTGGCGGGTGCGTCCTCCTTGCGTGACACCTCGCGCCCCGTGCCCTTCCGAATATCGTCGAGCACTCCCATATTACTTACTGCTTTGTGGGTCGAAGGCATTGGCGATCCCTGCGCCTGCCTGTGCTACACCTCCGATAGCCTGGGTGATGCCCTGGGCTCGGTTGTTCTCGATTTGGTTGAGCTGCTGCTGGAAGCCGTCACGACGCTGGATGTACTGGCTCTCGATGAGGTCCTTGCGCTTTGCTCCGTCTGCCGCTATTGCGCTGGCGACATTGGAAGAGCCTCATTGCCCGCCTCACGTTCCGCCTGCACCGACTCCTCAGTGCCACCCATGACGGCCTGCACGGCCTGCGCACGCTGGTTACGCTTGGCAATAGCCTCACGGGTGCGCTCCATAGTACGGAGGGCGTCGGCTCGCTGGAGGGCGTCCTCGTTGTATCGTCTATCATACCAGGTCTGATTGTCACGCATGCTGCTCATGACTCCCTGGCGTGCGCGCTTGGCTGCTTTGCTTGCTGCGATGCCCCGAAGATACTCCCTGATAAGCTCCGATGCCTGCACCGACAAGGCTTGCGATTGGTAATGGCATATCTGTTTACTGCTCTATATGTTATATAGTGGTGCAAGATAATGTGATAGCTTAACGCGCACACGACATATAGAGTAAAGCAACATGGCAAAGGGAAGAAAGACGGGCGGGCGAAAGCCTAGCTCACTGAACAAGACGACGAAGCTAAGCGAGAGCTTATAGTGAATGTGCTGACAAGTATCAAGAGAGCGGATTGATGAAGGGAGGATCTCGATGCACTTCCACCCGAAGGACCGACTCGACGTTAGTGGTTAAGCTCATGGGCTTCGTCCTTCCGAAGATGCAGAGCACCCAGGTAGACCTCACAGCGAATGTGAACAGCGCATCCGTCGAGGACGACCTCACGAAGCTCGCAGAGGAGATGGCATAAAGAAGAGCGAGGAAGCTGTGAGGCCTCCCCGCTCTAAGCTGGTGGTTGTAAAGAAAAAGCTGCTTGGCTTTCTTGTCTACAAAAGGTAGATGAAGTTTTTTGGGCATTCGCTTTGGACATTTTGCAAAGCATTCTTTCTCACACTCTTGTAGCTCCGTATCATTTTCAGTGAGGTCACGAAAAATGGTTTTTATCTGGACACGCCTTGGACATTTCTCAGCCCAAATGTAAACCTATCTAATTTAGAAGGCGGGTATAAAATCGTCCTCTAAATCGTCCTCTGCTTAATCCTTTGTCTTGTATATGCTTGTAATTCAATGAATTGCAAAGCGTAGCTGTACCCAGAGTGGGACTCGAACCCACACAACCTATTGGTCAAGGGATTTTAAGTCCCTCGTGTCTACCATTCCACCATCTGGGCGACCATGTAACGCACACCATAGGCGTACGCATTCGGCTGCAAAAGTAACGCAAAATCGGTAGATAAGCAATTGCAGAGCGCATAGCGCAGTAGCCTCCGTCGTGGAGCGGATACTGAGATGAGGGTGCGGAAGGGATGAGGAGTAAGGACTCCATGGTATTCGGATAGGGACTACGGGTAGTGATACCTCGCATAGACCCTAAAGTAGTATGCATGACTGCTCTTGCTCTCAGCTCTTTCGGTAGAGTAGACGTACGGGGCAAAGCAAGATATTGGGGCCGGCGACGGTCAAAGCTGATGTCACATCTCCCTGAGGGGAGTTGTGACGAGCCTTAGACCGAGCCGTGCACCTAACATGGTCGGCGTATGGATCGAGGTGGTGCAGCCAGCGAGGTATCCCTGGCTGGCCCTATGGGGGGCAGGGGTGGTTTTGGATAGGTTGGAGGAACATGAAGAAAGACCCCTGCGAGTACCAGACCCATAGAGATCCCAGACAGAGTAGAGCCTTGTCCTACTTGTCACAAGCGGGCTTGTGTACGACCCGATAGGGGGCACACAGCTGCAGGATGTTCAAAAGATTATCGGGGGATATTCTGATGAGGTGACCTTCTCTCCGACTTCGTCCTTGCGGGCGAAGTGATACGCACGACACATTTCAATATCTGGAAGCCACTGCGCGTCTCGGAGAGCGGGGCAGAAAGACTTCCTTCACTACCAGCGCTGACGGGCGGTCCGTCGGGTGGGGTAGGAGAAGGTGCACACATCGGAGAGAGCTACCATCAGGAGGAGCGTCTCATGGCAATGTCTTCCCAATCTTATTCCCGAGATTGACACATTGGATCTCATGAGCAGGTCTCCTGGCTTATCACCCTAACTTCTCATTCCTACGATCCTTCCCAAGTAGCTTCGTACTCAGTGGCGAAGGTCTGCCAAGACGCTCGGCGAAGAGCTCATTGGTCCTTCCGTCATAGGAGGAGCCTATCTGTCATCCCCGTGGGGAGCTGCAGATAGGGAGTGACTTACAGTAGCGGGTACTGCGCCGGATTCACACCGGCTTCCCTTACTACCCTGGGTCCAGACTGGTGCGCTTCACCAGCATAATGCCCTCGGGTATACTCGTAAGACACAGCAAAGTTAAGACAAATATTTAAATAACCTAAGGGCTTCAAGGGGAAAGCTTGCGTGGTGCGCTCGGGCGCTTCTTTATGGATGAAGATATGCCTTTGTAGGGGGCTTTGAGTGACGTGATTACGAGCGTGAAAAATGAACCAGTACTGGTCGCTGTATTGACCAGTACTGGTCGCGTGATGGATCAGTACTGGTCAGTATGTGCTACCAGTACTGGTTGCCTTCGTGACCAGTACTGCTTCACTTAGCCATGCTGCTAAGCCTATACCTCTATTATATATAGAGTACGTCCGTTGCCTCCCGCTGTAGTGAGTGTGGAGAGCGACGGACGTCGTGGGAAATACGCCTTGGATAGCGCTATGGCAGGATCGGGCAGACGGAGTCGACGATACCGTCGGCGAGCCCCTTCGTTGGGACGATGATCTCCGTGGCTTCGGTGATCGAGGCGACTAAGAGGAAGATGTCTGCCGCAGGGACGATGACCTCAGCACGGTCGGGCTTGAGGCGGAAGAGCTGCATACGCTGCTCGGGGGTGTACTGTCGGAGCTCATCGGCGACACGCTGGAGGCTCTCGACAGGGAGGCTGTTTACGTTGGCACGCTCCGAAGGGGCGCCGAGGCGAAGGAGCTTATTGATATTCCCCCCTGTACCGACAAGGCGTAGGGTGCCGTAGGCAGAGCGTAGGGTGCGCACGTAGTCACCGAAGGAGTTGCGCTCTTCGTCACGCACCTTGCCGCTGAGCTGTCGGATCGTACCGATATCAAAGGAGCGAGACTCGATGAGCTCTGCACCACGTACGAGGTTGAGCTCCGTACTACCCCCACCGACGTCGACGTAGAGGAAGGTATCCTCGGTCTGGGTGGCCAGCGAACGGATGAGGTCGGAAGAGATGAGGCGAGCTTCCTCTCTTCCATCGATGATCTCGATACGGATGTCGGTCTTCTCGTAGATCTTCTCCACGAGCTCGGCGCCATTCTCGGCATCACGCATAGCAGAGGTGGCGCAGGCACGGAAGGCAGAGACTTCGTAGATCTCCATCAGCTCGCGGTAGGCCTTCATGAGGCTGACGAGCTGCTTACCCTTCTTCTTCGATATGCGCCCATCGACGAAGGCATCTTCACCGAGGCGTAGGGGGACGCGTACCAGCTGGACCTTGGAGAGTGGCTCGGCACTCCCAGGCTCGTTGAGGCACTTGATGAGTAGGCGGACGGCATTGGAGCCAATGTCGATACCGGCGTAGTGAGACTTACCCATTATTCTCTTTGTTCTTCTTTGCTTCGTAGTACTTGTATAGTGCTTGCTGGGAGTTGAAGGGGGCTTCATCGGGACCCAAGTCATCGCGACGTGGGCGCACGGCTTCCCCTTGGACGTAGTAGCCCTGCTCGGTATCTCTCAGTCCTGCTGAGATGATGAAGTCCAGCTCACGCTGTATGGCAGGGTCGTAGACGGGAGTCATGACTTCGATGCGGCGGTCGAGGTTGCGCGTCATCCAGTCGGTCGAACCGATGTAGTACTTCGGCTCCCACCTCCACCGAAGACGTAGATGCGGGAGTGCTCGAGGTAGCGTGAGATGATCGCATTGATGAAGAGCCCTTCGCTATAGCCTGGTACACCAGGTAGGAGGGAGCAGTTGCCTCTCAGGCAGAGCTCGACACGCACACCAGCCGTCACGGCTTCGTAGAGCTTGGCGACCATCTTCTCATCGACGATGTGATTGAGCTTGAGGCGTATGTAGGCCTCCTGTCCAGCTCGAGCCAAGCGGATCTCCTTATTAATAAGGTTGTAGAGTGGCTGACGCATATCGTTGGGGCGCGACCAGCAGGTGATGGAAGTGCGGGGCGATGAACGGGGCGCTCGATGAAGTCGAAGACCTGCATCACGTCGTGCACGATGCCCTTGTGCGCAGTCATCAGCATGAGGTCGGTATAGAGTCGAGCGGTACCCTCGTGGAGGTTGCCCGAGCCGATGCAGGCGATGCCCCCATGCTTCGTGCGGATGTAGACGAGCTTCGAGTGGACCTTCAGCTTCTCATGCCCGAGGACAACGTTGATACCGAAGTCCTGCATCTTCTTTCCCCCAGTTGATATTCGACTGCTCGTCGAAGCGTGCTAAGAGCTCGACGACGGCCGTGACGCGCTTGCCGTTCTGCGCTGCTGTGGTCAGCGCCTTGACGACCTTGGAGTTCTGCGCCACGCGGTAGAGGGAGATGCGTATCTCGGTGACCTCCTCGCTGATCGCGGCTTCTTGCAGGAGGCGGAGGAAGTGATCGAAGCTGTAATAGGGGAAGTGCAGGCAGCGGTCCTGGTGCATGATCTGGTGGATCATGCTCTGCGTGTAGTGGAACTCATTCATCTGCAGCGGGGGCTGCTTGGGGAAGCGAAGTCCCTTGCGTCCGCAGTCAGGCAGATCCATCAGGTCACGCATATTGTGGTAGCGTCCTCCGCCGATACGTGTGTCGCGGAAGTTGAGCTCCGCCATCGCGCTGAGCTTGCGCAGGATCTCAGGTGAGAGGGCTTGGTCGTAGACGACGCGCACGGTCTCCCCACGCTTACGGCGCTTGACACCACGGGAGACCTTCTCGATGACACTTGAGCGGAGGTCTTGCTCGATCTCGAACTCAGCGTCCTTGGTGAACTTGAACGTATAGGCCTCGTACTGCACGTACTCCCGCCCGATGAAGATGTAGGGGAGGCAGTAGCGGATGACGTCGTCAAGGAACATCAGGTAGCTCTCGCCATCCCTCGTCACGCAGACGGAAGAAGCGGCCCAAGTTCGCGCACGGGTACCTCCAGTAGCGCCACCTCGTGCCCCGTCTCAGGCTCCTCTTGATCGTGCCATAGGACGACTGCCAGATAGAGCGACTCCTTGAGGTGCTGCTCGGGGCTGAAGGTAGGGCTATTGATGAAGATCGGGTTGGTGAAGCCATTGATCTTGTCCATAAAGAAGGACAAGACTTCCTCCTCTTGGCTGCTGGTGAGCTCCCTGCTCATTGATGATATGGATGTGAGCATCCTTGAGCTCTCGTACCAGCTGAGCGAAGGTCTCATCGAAGAGCTGGGAGTACTCTCTATTGAGTCGGAGGATGGTGCGGAGGGTCTCCTTTCGCTTTCTTGCGCTCGGCTGAGGGGAGCTCTTCCGCAGAGTCGATGAGGCGACGCAGTGAGGCGACGCGCACACGGAAGAATTCATCCAGATTGTTGGAGTAGATGCCGAGGTAGTTGAAGCGCTCCAGGAGGGGGAGGTCGGGGCGCATGGCCTCTAAGAGGATGCGCTTATTGAAGTACATCCAGCTCGTGTCACGCTCGATATAGGGCATGGGCCCGCGGTGCTGACGTTGCTGCATAGAGTCAGTTAAGAGGGAGGATATATGGGCTAAAGGGCGCTACCGTCGAAGCCGAAGGGCAGTAGGTAGCGGCAGTCCTCGAGGAGAATAGTCTTCTCCTCACCCATCAGAAGTATGGGGAAGGGGTGGAAGCGTGTGGCGGTCTCCATGATCACCTGACGGCAGCTGCCGCAGGGCGAGATGAAGGGCACACGGCCAGCGCTGTTGATAGCGACGATAGCGAGGCGCTCGACAGCGACGTCGGGCCACTGGGCACCAGCCCAGAAGAGTGCTGTGCGCTCGGCGCAAGTTCCCGAGGGGTAGGCGGCATTCTCTTGATTGGAGCCCGTGATGATCTCGCCATTAGCGAGTAGGACGGCAGCGCCGACGTGGAAGCGGCTATAGGGGGCGTAGGCTTTCTGAGCGACTTCGAGTGCGCGCTCCTCCAGCTGACGATCTTGTTCGGAGAGCTCGGAGCGGTCGAGCGTCTTATAGGGAATAGTAAATGTTTGCTCCATGTGCGTATGCTATACGAATGTGATGAGGGTGGGGAGACTCCCCAGCACCTCTATAGCGAATGTACGAAAAAGTGAGGAATGCTTGCAGTAGAGGTTGCAGGTGAAGTCCTTGCGGATAGCGCCCTTACTCTCGGGAATCTTGTGTCGTAGCCGTAAGCGCTTTGCGGATCTTGGCAGTGAATTCGTGGTTCTTCCAGCCCCAGCGTGGGGCTAAGAGTAGGGCAGGCGGGGACTGCGAGACGAAGCGCTCCAGCACGATGTCGGGGCGGAGACGATGCACGAAGTCCACGATGAGGTCGATATACTCCTCCTCGGTGAAGAGGTGGAAGTCCGATGGGATCACGCTGATACTCGCCTGCCATGATCGTCCCACGGATGATCTGTAGCTGGTGGATCTTGAGCGTCGTGATGGGGAGCTGCGAGAGGCGGTCGGCATGCTGGAGCATCTCTTCGCGACTCTCACCTGGGAGACCGAGGATGAGATGAGCTCCGACGAGGATGCCTGCAGCGTGGGTGCGCTCAATCGTCTCGACGCTGGTCTGATAGCTGTGACCACGCTGGATACGCTCAAGACTGCGGTCGCACGTGCTCTCTACACCGTACTCCACGAGGAGGAAGGTGCGCTTCGAGAGCTCCTTGAGGTAGTCGAGTAGGGGCTGGGGCATACAGTCAGGGCGCGTGCCGATGATGAGCCCGACGACGTCTTCATGACGGAGTGCCTCCTCGTACTTTGCGATGCAGTCCTCCACTTCCCCGTAGGTATTGGTGTAGGACTGGAAGTAAGCGAGGTACTTCATCTCGGGGTACTTCCTGCGGAAGAAGGCGATGCCCTTCGTTGATCTGCTCGGTGATGCTCTTGAGCTTCGTCGCATAGTTTGGGCTGAAGCTCTTGTTGTTGCAGTAGGTACAGCCTCCCTTGCCCATAGATCCATCGCGGGTGGGGCAGGAGAAGCCCGCCGTGAGCGTGATCTTCTGCACCTTCTGCCCAGGGAAATGGCGCTGGAGGAAGGTGGCGAAGTCTACGTAGGGGAGGGCGGAGCTTGCGGATGGCGTCATACGGTCGGAGTCTTGGCGCGCCCTATCGGCGAATGGATCCAGTCAGCATGCTCGAAGTGCTCAGCACGCTGCGTGCGGATATATTCCTCTACCGAGGCATTGAATTCAAGCGGGAAGAGTCCCGTATGCTCCTCGCGGAGGGCGGCAAGGATATCCTCCTGCAGGTCGGTGATGGTATAGCCTTCGGGGAGTGCTGGACGGAGGTTCGTGACCTGTGAGCGTACTGAGGCGACACGTGAGCGTGCCTCTACCTCGGGAGAGACCGTCAGGATGCGCTCCAGCTCCTCGAGGTTGGCATCGAAGAGCAGGCAGATGTGGTAGAGCATACGTGAGCGGTTCACCGCCTCGGCTGCTCCACCGACCTTATAGCCATCAAGACGGAGGTCGCCACGTGGCGAGCGCTCCACGACGACACCACGCCCTGCGAGTGCTCGCTGTATGGGAGTAGGGAAGGCCTTCAGGTCGAAGCCTTGGACCCGAGTGGTCGTTCTTTATCGCCGTGAAGTTGAGATTCCCGAGGTCGTGGTAGACCGTGCCTCCGCCCGATGTGCGGCGCAGGAGGGCGATGTCATGCTCCTCGAGGTAGTCGAGATCGAGCTCCGCCTCAGCCCACTGATAGCGCCCCATGAATACGGAGGGGCGGTTCACCCACAGCATGTAGATGGTGTCCAGCGGACGGAGCTGGCGGTAGAGATAGTCCTCGAGAGCGATGTTGTAGTACGGGTCGGTCGAGGGACTGATATAGTAGTAGGCGTTGGAGGTGGCAGGAGTCGTCATCGTCATCATAGCCGAAGGCTATCCCTCCAGCGGCATCCGAGCCGTCGGAGGGATAGCCTTCTCTTATTATAATAGGTATAAGGGGCGCTGGACTAAGCGTCGATGCGAGCGTAGGTAGCATTCGCCTCGATGAACTCGCGGCGGGGAGCTACGTCATCACCCATGAGCATGGAGAAGATCGCATCAGCCTCAGCGGCATTCTCGATGGTGATCTTGCGCAGGGTGCGGTTCTCGGGATTCATCGTCGTTTCCCAGAGCTGCTCTTCATTCATCTCACCGAGACCCTTGTAGCGCTGTACGCGTACGCGGTTCTCATCGCCACCACCGACGCGGTCGATGAAGGCCTGACGCTGCTGCTCGGTCCAGCAGTACTCACGCTCCTTGCCTCGGGTACAGAGGTAGAGAGGAGGAGTAGCGATGTACACGTAGCCGTTCTCGATGAGCGAGCGCATGTTGCGGAAGAAGAAGGTCAGGATGAGCGTGGCGATATGGCTACCGTCCACGTCAGCATCGGTCATGATGATGACCTTGTGATAGCGGAGCTTCGAGAGGTTCAGCGCCATGCTGTCCTCTTCGGTGCCGATGGTCACGCCGAGAGCCGTGTAGATGTTACGGATCTCTTCGCTCTCGAGGACCTTGTGCTGCATCGCCTTCTCTACGTTGAGGATCTTACCACGCAGTGGGAGGATCGCCTGGAACTCACGGTCACGACCCTGCTTAGCCGTACCACCTGCAGAGTCACCCTCGACGAGGAAGAGCTCGGAGAGGATGGGATCCTTAGAGGAGCAGTCGGCGAGCTTACCAGGCAGGCCACCACCCGAGAGGGGGGACTTGCGCTGTACCATCTCACGCGCCTTACGTGCAGCCTGACGAGCCGTAGCAGCGAGGATGACCTTGTCTACGATGATCTTCGCTTCCTTGGGGTGCTCTTCGAGGTAGATCTCGAGGGCTTCGCTGACGGCGACGTCTACGGCGCCCATGACCTCGTTGTTCCCGAGCTTGGTCTTCGTCTGCCCTTCAAACTGGGGTTCTGCGACCTTGATGCTCACGACAGCCGTGAGACCTTCGCGGAAGTCATCCCCCGTGATCTCTACCTTGACCTTGTCGAGGAGCTTCGAGTCAGTAGCATATTTCTTCAGCGTACGCGTCAGACCACGACGGAAGCCCGCCAGGTGCGTACCGCCTTCGATCGTGTTGATATTGTTGACGTAGCTGTACACATTCTCGTTGTAGGAGGTGTTGTAGGTCATCGCGACCTCGACAGGGATACCCTGCTTCTCGGTGATGATGTGGATGACATCCTCGATGAGGTGCTCCTTGGAGCGGTCGATGTACTTGACAAACTCCTCAAGACCCCTTCTCTGAGTAGTAGGTCTCGGTGAGGGCTACACCCGCTTCGTCACGCTGGCGCTCATCGGTCAGCGTGAGGGTGATACCTGCGTTGAGGAAGGCGAGCTCACGCAGACGAGTAGCCAGGATCTTGAACTGGTACTCCGTGCTGGTGAAGATCGTGTCGTCGGGCTTGAAGAGTACCGTCGTACCCGTCTTGTCTGTCGTGCCGATAGTCTGCAGCTCGGTGGTGGGTACACCACGGCTGAACTCCTGCGTGTAGATCTTGCCGTCGCGGTGGACGGTAGCCTTGAGGAGGGTAGAGAGGGCATTGACACAAGAGACACCGACCCCGTGCAGACCGCCCTGAGACCTTGTAGGAGCCCTTGTCGAACTTACCCCCTGCGTGCAGGACCGTCAGTACGACCTCCAGAGCACTCTTGCCTTCCTTCTCGTGGATGTCTACGGGGATACCTCGACCGTTGTCCTGGACTTCGATGGAGTTGTCCTCGTGGATGGTGACCTTGATCTCATTGCAGTAGCCTGCCAAGGCCTCGTCGATTGAGTTGTCTACGACTTCATACACCAAGTGGTGAAGACCCTTCTCGCCGATGTCACCGATGTACATCGCAGGGCGCTTACGTACGGCCTCCAGCCCTTCTAAGACTTGAATGCTACTGGCCGAGTATTCCTTCTCGTTGGTATGGTCTTGATCGAACAGCTCTTCGCTCATTGCTTATCTGTGTGATTAGTCCCTGCGGTGAGCGCATGGCGTCACGATAGGGTATTACATTACTATATATAGGACAAAGATACGAAAAAATGTGCTTCCCTGGGAGTTATTTCGTCAGCGCTTCGGGTGGGCTATTCGGGTGTCTTGATAGCTTCTGTATTGGGATGAGGTGATTCCATCTGAGGAGCAAACTTCTTCTTCCTTCAAACAAATGTTGCTCAGCAGTAGTGGTAAACCCATGAAGCAGTAGTGCCATTCTTCTACCCACGTGCAAAGTCCTAAAATCTATGTGCATAGACGATAAGATTTTCGTGCCTAGATCTTAAGTCTACGCACGTGGATTTAAGAATAGAGATACTGCTTGGGTGGAATATCTCCTTGGTTTTGAGGTAATAGTTCTGCTGGTCTGTGTTTATTTCTATGCTGCTTCTACTCCCTATTCTATGGACTTTGCGAGGGGGTGCAAAGCCAATCTCTCGGTATGATCATTATACTCTGGGTAGATATGCACCAAAGCAGTATATTTGTCCATAGCATTCCAGCCGTGGCGGAGGACTCCCCTCTGCTGTCGGATATCTCCCTTGGAACTACAATCTAATGAACAAGATCTACGCCGTGAGTAGCCTCGCAGCTGCTCTAACCCTCGCCTTGCCCAGCCCAGTGACTGGTCAGCGACTCCTCCCCGGCTATCGCTATGATCACTCGACCGCCCCGACGGGCAAGGAGTGGCAAAGTCCCAGCCGACTATGCTCTTGGCAAGGAGCAACCCCACGCTTACTTCTTCTCTTTCGCCCCGAAGGATCGTGCTGAGCGCGTACTCCCAGAGTACAGCTCCCTCTATCAGAGCCTTGACGGGACGTGGCGCTTCCACTGGGTACGTACGCCAGAAGAGCGTCCTGTGGACTTCTATCGTGCCGACTACGATGCCTCCTCTTGGGATGAGGTCACCGTACCGATGAACTGGAATGTCTACGGCCTCCAGCGCGACGGGAAGCAGAAGTATGGTACGCCTATCTACGTCAATCAGCCCGTCATCTTCTACCACAAGGTGCGCCCTGATGACTGGCGCGAGGGGGTCATGCGTACCCCACCCAAGGAATGGACGACCTATCGTGACCGCAATGAGGTCGGCTCCTATCGTCGCACCTTCAAGCTCCCCACCGAGTGGAGCGACAAGGCGGTCTTCCTCAACTTCGATGGGGTCGACTCGTTCTTCTACCTCTGGATCAACGGACGCTATGTGGGCTTCTCTAAGAACTCCCGCAATCTCGCCTCCTTCGATATCTCACCTTACCTCCGCCCCAAGGGAGAGGAGAATGTCATCGCTGTAGAGGTCTACCGCAATAGTGATGGCTCGTTCCTCGAAGCACAGGATATGTTCCGCCTCCCAGGGATCTTCCGCTCGGTCTACCTCACCGCTAAGCCGAAGGTGCACCTGCGTGACCTGCAGGTCATCCCCTGACGTGACCTCCGACCTGAAGGAGGGTAGCCTGCGCATCACCTCTGAGCTGAGAAGTCAAGGAACGAAGGCGGTACGTCCCTGATCTGCGCCTCAGCTACAAGCTCTATGCACTACCTCTCTACTCCGATGAGGTGAGCGGTGCTCCCGTGGCTACCGCCGAAGGGCGTAGCACCTCGACGGGCACGGCAGAGACGACGCTCACGCTCCAGAGCCCTGCGCTCTGGTCTGCTGAAGCTCCCCACCGCTATGTCTTGGTCGCCGAGCTCTATGACAAGGCGGGTAAGACGCTGCTGGATCGTGCGTCCATCTATACGGGCTTCCGTAAGGTCGAGATCCGCGAGACACCAGCCGACCAAGATGAGTTCGGGCACGCTGGTCGCTACTTCTACGTCAACCATAAGCCCGTGAAGTTCAAGGGGACGAACCGCCACGAGACGGATCCCTCCCGTGGGCATGCCATCACGCATGAGCAGATGGAGCGCGAGGTCTTCCTGATGAAACGTGCTAACATCAACCACGTGCGCAACTCCCACTATCCTCCTGCTCCCTACTGGTACTACCTGTGCGATAAGTATGGTATCTACCTCGAGGACGAGGCGAATATCGAGTCGCATCAGTACTACTACGGCAAGGCTTCGCTCTCGCACGTGCCTGAGTTCGAGGCACAGCACGTCTCTCGTATGCTCGAGATGGTGCATGCCAACATCAACCACCCCAGCATCGTCATCTGGTCGCTGGGTAATGAGGCTGGCCCTGGTGTGAACTTCGTCAAGAGCTACGAGGCTACGAAGCGCGTCGATACCTCACGCCCCGTGCAGTATGAGCGCAATAACGACATCGTCGATATGGGCTCCAATCAGTATCCTTCTATCGCTTGGGTCGAGGGGGCTGCTACGGGTAAGTACAAGATCAAGTACCCCTTCCATATCTCCGAATACGCCCACTCCATGGGGAATGCCTGTGGTGGTCTGGCGGACTACTGGAAGGCTATCGAGAGCTCGAACTACATCTGCGGTGGTGCTATCTGGGACTGGGTAGACCAGGCTCTGTACAACTACACGCCCGAAGGGCTGCGCTATCTGGCCTATGGGGGTAACTTCGGTGACTTCCCCAATGATGGTATGTTCGTCATGAACGGTATCATGTTCGCCGACCTCCAGCCTAAGCCTCAGTACTATGAGGTGAAGAAGGTCTATCAGCAGATCGGTATCGAAGCTGAGGATCTGATGGCAGGACGTGTGCGCATCTTCAATAAGCACTACTTCGTCTCCCTCGCAGACTTCGATCTCCGCTGGAGTCTTTATCGTGATGGGGTAGAGGAGCGCTCGGGCGTCCTTGATCTCCCCGCTATCGCTCCTCGTACGGCTGAGACCGTCACGCTGCCACTCTCTACTTCAGACCTCCAGCCTAATAGTGAGTACTTCGTCAAGGTCGAGTGCCGTCTGCGCACCGACAAGCCTTGGGCTAAGGCCGGCTATGTAGCCGCTGATGAGCAGCTCGCCCTGCAGTCGCTCCGTGAGCGAGATGCCCTGCAAGGGGGGAAGGGCCTCCGTGCGAAGAGTCTGACGAAGGAGGTCTATGAGATCGCTGGTAGCGACTTCTCCGTGCAGTATGACCTCCGCGAAGGGACGATCCACCAGCTCGTCTATGCTGGCGATACAGTTATCTTCCCAGGCAATGGACCCCGTATCACGGCCTTCCGTGCTCCCGCTGACAATGACATCTGGGTGCGCTCGGCTTGGACGACCAATGGTCTCCACAACCTCAAGCACCGTGTCCTCAAGCAGCAGGTCACTAAGCTCCCCGACGGCTCGGTAGAGCTCTTCTTCACCGTACGCTCACAGGCCCCCTATGGTGCTACGCTCACGATGCACAAGGCTTCGGGTAAGTATGAACTCACGGAGGATAAGGCACATCCCTTCGGTGAGAATGACTTCGCTATCACATCGCAGGCTATCTGGCGAGTGTATCCCGACGGAAGCATCCAGCTTCGCTCGAACCTGACGACGAAATAAGCCCGCGCTGCCTCTCGGTCGTCTGGGCTATGAGTTCGTCCTGCCCCGTGCTTACGACAACTATACCTACTACGGTCGTGGTCCCCATCAATAACTATGGTGACCGCAAGGCCAGCCAGTATATTGAGCAGCACAAGAGCAAGGTAGCCGAGCAGTTCGTCTCCTTCCCCAAGCCTCAGACAATGGCTAACCGCGAGGATGTGCGCTGGGTAAGCCTGACGAATGCCTCTGGACGTGGTATGCTCTTCCTCACGGATAGCGTGATGACGAGCTCTGCTCTGCCTTACTCTGCGATGCAGCTGATGATGGCTCCCCATCCCCACGAACTCCCTGCTGCTGGTGACACCCATCTGGTACTCTCCCGTAGCACGACAGGTCTTGGTGGTGCCAGCTGTGGTCAGGGTGGCCCGCTGGTATCCGCCCAGTGCCTCGGTACTCCGCAGCTCTTCAGCCTGATGATCCGTCCGCTCCGTGCTGGTGACTCAGCCGTCAAGCAGGCTAAGGCGAAGATTGATGGCCCCGTAGCTCCCTCGATCACGCGAGATCCTCATGGAGACCTCGTCATCACGGGTGCCCCAGGAGAAGCCCTCTGGTACACCGTCGGTCGTGGTCGCCCTCAGCGCTATACCGAGCCTATCGACTTCTCTCAGGGTGGAGAGGTCTCTGCTTGGGCAGAAGGACAGCGCCGCCTCATCTCGACGATGTCCTTCGGTCGTATGAAGTACGCTGCCTGCCGCATTGTCTTCTGCAGCAGTGAGGAGTATGGCTATGAGTCTAAGGAGCTACTTGATGAGAGCCCTGACACGATGTGGCACACCGTGTGGACGCTCACCGTACCAAAGCACCCCCACTGGATTGACTTCGATCTGTACAAGGTGAAGACGATCACTGGTCTCACTTATCTGCCTCGTCAGGATGAGAGCACCACGGGTGATGTCAAGGACTATGCCCTCTCGGTGAGTGATGACGGGAAGCAGTGGACTGAGGTCCTGCGTGGTACCTTCGGCAGTGATAAGAAGCTCAAGGAAGCCCTTCTCAAGAAGCCCGTTCGCGCTCGCTATCTGCGCTTTACGGCGCTCTCAGCTCACGACGGACAGGACTACGCCTCTGGCTCAGAGATCCATATCCTGGCTGAGTAATAGCCCATCTCTTTAGAGGGCGGTAGGGGAACTGCCGCTCCAGATGCGACGGCTTTCGAGGGAGTCACTCCCCTCGAAAGCCGTCCTGCATAAGGCTCCTCGCGAGGGCTAACCGTTTGAATGTCCCCGCTTTTTTATTAGTTTTGCTCTGAATTGTCAGTTCACTCATTCATATACAGACATTACATGTATCGATTAGAGCGCTGGATCGCATTGCTCGGACTCTTACTCTTCGCTGTACCCGAACTCTGGGGCACAGACGAAGGTGCGTCGCTATGACGCTACCAAGGAGACGGACTATGGGGTCGTCTACCGCCTGCCCCGCACCGAGATCGAAGCGGTGGTGACGGTACGTGAGCGTACCTATACACCTGGACCTCTATCGGCCTATGCTGATAGGTACCTCAATAAGAAAGCATCAGATAAGCCCCGCCATACCTTTGAGCTGGTCTCGGCTCGCCTCTATACCGTAGGGCGTCCCGACTCGACCCAGCAGTACCTGGTCTCCTTTGACCGCAAGACGCTGGCTCCCTTCGTCAAGCTCACGGATGCAGGTGTCCTCTTCTCCATCAATGGCGGAGGCGAGCTTCCTGCTAGCCTCAGTGAAGAGCGTCATTCTCGAGTCGTCTCTGAGAAGCAGATCGATACAGCTCAGCCCGCCCTCTCTCGTGAGTATTCGCAGGCTGGCTCCAAGGCCAAGCAGGCTGAGATCGCATCGAGCTACCTCTATGACCTGCGTGAGAATCTGATGAACATCGTCACGGGCTCCGTAGACAATATGCCAAAGGACGGCGAGTCGATGCGCCTGGCTCTTGAGCAGCTGCGCCGTGAGGAGCAGCGCACGCAGCGTCTCTTCCTCGGGGATACGACCGAGCGTGTCAGTGAGTACATCCTTCGCTACATCCCCACGGGGCATGAGGAGGGTGAGCTGACTTTGGCGCGTTTCTCCCCAGTGGCCGGTATGACGGAGGCGGATGATCTGAGTGGTGCACCCCTGCGCCTCGTGATCTCCGTGCAGGAGCAGGCTGCAGAACTCAATGAAAAGGACCAGCGCAAGAAGGACAAGATGCTCGAGCATAGCATCGTCTATGTGCAGCCTGGTCAAGCTCGCATCACGCTCCTCTATGAGGGGCGTAAGCTCGCCGATGAGCAGGTCAGCCTCGCTCAGCTCGGTACCCTACAGGCTTTAGCTCCTAAGATGCTCCAGCTGACACCCAATGCAGCGACGGCTATCTACTTCGACACACGCACGGGAGCTATCCTTGATGTCCGTCAGGAGTAGCGGAGCTCTTCTGCTGTACAAACCTCCAATGCAAGACAGAAAATCGCAACTAACAATACTCATCCTAACACCCCAAACTTATGTTCAAAAATCATCCTAAGGGATTGATCGCAGCCTCTCTCGCGAACATGGGAGAGCGCTTCGGCTTCTACATCATGATGGCGATCCTGACGCTCTTCATCTCGGCCAAGTTCGGTCTGAGTGAGCAGACGACAGGGTACGTTTACTCGGCCTTCTATGCCTCGATCTACCTGCTGGCTCTCGTCGGTGGTGTCATCGCTGACCGCTCGAAGAAGTACAAGGCTACGATCGTCGCTGGTCTGGTCATCATGGCTCTCGGCTACGTGCTGATCGCTATCCCCACGCCTACGCCAGTACCTAACCTCGCCCTCTACCTCACGCTTACTTGCGTCGGTCTGGGTGTCATCGCTTTCGGTAATGGTCTCTTCAAGGGGAACCTGCAGGTGCTCATCGGTCAGATGTACGATGATCCCCGCTATCAGAGCGCTCGTGACGCTGGCTTCCAGATCTTCTACATGTTCATCAACATCGGGGGGATCTTCGCACCCTTCATGGCTGTAGGTATCCGTAACTGGTGGCTGGGTCGCAATGGCTTTCGACTATAGCGCTGAGCTTCCTGCTCTCTGTCATCAGTACCTGCGTGAAGGTGCTAACATGCCTGCACAGGCTATGGAGAACCTTCAGAGCCTTGCCACCAAGGTATCGCTGGGCAATGAAGTCACCGACCTTCAGGCCTTCGTCGGTCAGTACCTTGATGTCTTCAACCGTGGCTTCCACTACGCCTTCATCGCAGCAGTTGTGATGATCTGCGTATCAATGGTGATCTTCCTCATCAACCAGAAGAAGTTCCCCGATCCAAGCAAGAAGGAAGTTGCAACTAAGGATGGTGCTCCCTCACAGAACGAAGTTCAGATGAGTGCCGCTGAGATCAAGCAGCGTATCTACGCGCTCTTCGCAGTATTCGGTGTCGTCATCTTCTTCTGGATGTCCTTCCACCAGAAATGGGTTACTCGCTCACGTACTTCGCTCGTGACTACGTCGACCTGAGTGTCATCAAGATCGACCTCGGCTTCACGGTGATTAAGGGTGCTGAGATCTTCCAGTCGGTGAATCCGCTGATCGTCGTCTGCCTCACGCCTCTCGTGATGTACGTCTTCGGCCGTCTGCGTGAGCAGGGTAAAGGAACCCTCTGCTCCCCGCAAGATCGCTATCGGGATGGGTATCGCTGCCCTGGCTTATGTCTTCCTGATGGTTTGCTCACTCGGTCTGCCCGATCAGAGCACGCTCGGTAGCATGACGGAGGCTGCAAAGCACGAAATGCTCCTCACGCCTTGGGTCATGGTCGGGATGTACTTCATCCTCACGCTTGCTGAGCTCTTCATCTCGCCCCTCGGTCTCTCCTTCGTATCGAAGGTAGCTCCTCCCCACCTCCAGGGTGTCATGCAGGGGGCTTGGCTCGCAGCTACGGCTCTCGGGAACTCGCTCCTCTTCATCGGTGGTATCCTCTATACGAGCGTGCCTCTCTGGGCTTGCTGGCTGGTCTTCGTAGGCGCTTGCGCTGCCTCGATGATCACGATGCTCGCTATGGTCAAGTGGCTCGAGCGCGTAGCTAAGTAATCCATACAAGACGCTGACCCACTCCGATGTACTCCGCACAACCCTCGCTCGCTGAGCGCAGCTCGCCTCTACTTCCGTCGCTGGACACGTAGTAGCGCAGCTGTCTTCCACAGCCTCGGGCATTGCGTCACCATCGGGCATCTCTCGTCAAGCGTCCTGGAGCGTCTCTCAGCAAAGACGACGACGCTCGCTACCACACCTGCCGTATGTGGCACGCTTGCTCCCACCGAAGGGAGCCGTGAGGAGGCCGAAATCCTCGAGGAAGGTATGCTCTTAGAGCTGCTCCACGTACTCATGCCTACTCCTAAGCCCACCGCATCGGCACATCCTGCAGGCTACCTCAGTGTAGCTCTCTGCAGCTGACACAACGCTGTCTCGCTACTACCCACTCCACGATAGGAGGTGGGTGTGTAGCGAGACAGCGCTTTTTATATATCGATAAGATCACACGATAAGACTACTATGATACAAGACATCAAAGCACGTATCCTCGCTGGCGGTGAGATCACCGAAGAGGAAGCACTTGCTTTGCTTACCACTCCTCACAAGGAGGAGCTATACCAAGCAGCACACGAAATCACCGAGCACTTCATGGGGAAGGCATTTGATACCTGCTCCATCATCAACGCAAAGAGCGGCAACTGCCCCGAGGACTGTAAGTGGTGCGCACAGAGTGCGCACTATTCGACCTCTGCAGAGCGCTACTCCGTCGTCAGCCCCAGCGCTTGCGTAGCACAAGCCAGCTACAACCGTAAGCAGGGCATAGGGCGCTTCTCGCTCGTGGCGAGTGGGCGTCGCCAGACCGATCGAGAGATCGATATGATGAGCATCAGCTACCGCGCCATCAAGCGGGCACATCCTGAGCTCAAGTGCTGTGCCTCGCTGGGGCTACTCACCGAGCCACAGCTGAAGAAGCTCTTTGATAGCGGTGTGACGACCTACCACTGCAATGTGGAGACTTCTCCCAGCTACTTCCGTGAGCTATGTACGACACATACGCAGGAGGACAAGGAAGCGACTCTTGAGGCCGCTCGCCGTGTGGGTATGCGTATCTGCTGTGGTGGTATCATCGGCATGGGTGAGACGCTGGAGCAGCGTGTCGAGCTTGCTTTCTACGTCAAGCGCCTGAAGAGCTACAGCATCCCGATGAATATCCTCCAACCCATCGCTGGCACTCCGCTCGGCAACTCCACTCCGCTCACTGAGGATGAAGTCCTCTCGGCTATCGCGGTCTTCCGCATGGTCAATCCTCGGGCATTCCTTCGCTTCTCAGGTGGGCGCGCACAGCTCTCCCCCGAGACGCAGTACAAGGCTATCTATGTCGGTATCAATGCCGCTATTACGGGTGACCTGCTCACGACCATTGGCCGTCAAGCTGAGGACGATATGAAGATGATCGAGGCTTGCGGTAAGGTCAATACGCCCGAGGACTGGGAAGTCCACTACAACTATTAGTCGCTACTATCATATGTCATCATGGTACAGGGTGTACTGATTACCTTCGTCCTCTATCTCTTCTTCCTCTTTCCTCATCACCTTCTGGACGCGTAGGCGAGGCACGAATGCGGACTTCTTCCTTGCAGGGGCGTGCTACCCCTTGGTGGATCGTCTCGATCGGGATGCTCGGCGACTCGATCTCGGGTGTGACCTTCGTCTCGGTGCCAGGGATGGTGCAGCAGATGGATATGAGCTATATGCAGCTGGTCTTGGGCTTCTTCTTTGGCTACATCGTCATCGCCTACGTCCTCCTGCCGCTCTACTATCGTCTGCAGCTCGTCTCGATCTATACCTATCTGGAGCAGCGCTTCGGACGGCATAGCTATCGCACGGGTGCACTCTTCTTCATCATCTCGAAGCTCTTCGGGGCAGCAGCGAAGCTCTTCCTCATCACGCTTATCCTGCAGCAGCTCGTCTTTGCTCCGATAGGGGTGCCGTATGTCGTCACGGTCCTCGGGGTCGTCGGTGTCATCTGGCTCTACACGCAGCGTGGTGGCATGGGGTACGATCATCTGGACGGATGTCTTGCAGACGGTCTGCCTTGTACTCACGCTGGGACTCATCGTCTATGTCGTCTCAGGGCAACTGGGGCTTAACCTCTCGGGTATCGTGCGCTTGGTCAGGGAAGATCCCCACAGCCGAGTCTTCTTCTTTGATGACTGGACGAGCCCGCAGTACTTCTGGAAGCAGTTCGTCAGCGGTATCTTCATCGTCATCGTGATGACGGGCTTGGATCAGAATATGATGCAGAAGAACCTCACGTGCCGTACACTCCGTGAGGCCCGTACGAATATGCTTACCTACGGCTTCGGCTTCCTCCCGCTGAACTATCTCTTCCTCGTCTTGGGGATTCTCCTACTGCACTTCGGCGCAGCGCATGGCTTGACCCTACCTGAGCGAGGGGATGATATCCTGCCCTTCCTCGCTGCAGGGCACTTAGGTCCGTGGGTCTTGATCTTCTTCACGCTGGGTATCACTGCTGCTTCATTCTCCAATGCTGACTCGGCTCTGACCAGCCTCACGACTTCGGTCTGTACCGATCTCCTCGGTATGAAGCTCGAGGATGATGCGATAGGGGAGCGCCGTCGCTGGTGGATTCATTTAGCGATGTGCGTGGCCTTCGCCCTCATGGTACTCCTCATCAGTCAGATCCAGCAGAGCTCCCTGCTGAAGACGATCTTCACGGCAGTCTCCTATACCTACGGCCCACTCTTAGGACTCTTCGCTTTCGGACTCTTTACACGCTGGGCAGTACGTGATCGCTTCACGCCCTACCTCTGTATCCTCTCTCCCTTTGTGAGCTACGGCGTCGCAGTGGCAGCGGAGAGCCTATGGGGCTATAAGGTCGGCTACGAGATCCTCCTATTCAATGGCTTATTTACCTTCCTCGGCTTGTGTCTCCTTCGTGATGGCAAGCGAGGTGAGGTCCACGTCTAATCAATCTTTTATCTACAGATGAAGCAAACAAACATGCAGACCTCTGTTGCGCTACGCTTCCGGCGTATGACGCGCAAGAGCTACGGTGCCTTCAACACGATGCACCGTATCATCAACATCGGTACGCTCACCAGCCTGGCGCTGGCTTGCGCCTACACCTCCACCGTCAGTGCGCAGAATGTAGCTGCGTCTGAGCCTGAGTACAGCCTCGGTGAGCCCGACAAGGAGCTTACGGGGGTCACGGTCACAGCCTCTAAGACAGCTACCCCGCTGAATGAAGCTACGCGACTCGTCACCGTCATCTCGGCACGTGAGATCGCCCAGACTCCCTGCGCGAAGTATCCAAGAGCTGCTGAACTATGTAGCGGGTATCGACGTCGCACAGCGCGGTGCCCAAGGGGTACAGGCCGATGTCTCCATCCGTGGCGGCTCACACGAGCAGATCGTCATCCTCCTCAATGGGGATCAATGTCAGCAGCAGTAAGACGGGGCACCTAAGCTTCGATTTCCCTATCAACCTCTCGGATATCGAGCGTATCGAGGTGCTTCGTGGACCCCTCAGCTCTTATCTATGGTACGGGTGCTTTCTCGGGGGCTATCAACATCATCACCAAGCACAGCGCAGAGACTTCCCTCTATGCCAAGGCTACTGCGGGTATGCACCGCCTCGTGGGTGCAGAGCTCCGTGGAGCGATGACGTGGGGCAAGACGGAGAATAGCCTCTCGCTGAGCCGCCGCTCCAGCGCTGGCTATCGCACGAATACCGACTATGAGATCTATAATGCCCTCTGGCAAACACGCCTAAATCTCCCTGCGGAGAACAAGATGGATCTCCAGCTCGGCTACAATGAGAAAAAGTTCGGTGCCAACTCCTTCTATTCGGCTAAGTATCCCAATCAGTACGAGCATACCCAGCGCATGATCGCCTCGCTGCGTGGTGACCTCGGTGGTGAGCACCTGCGCCTCCTGCCCCACTATCTACTGGGATCGTGAGTACGACTGCTTCGAGCTGGTGCGTGGGACGACCTTTCGGGCAGAACCACCATATCGTGAATAACTATGGCGCTGGGCTCATCGCCAACTACAGCTCCCTCCTCGGGACGACGACACTCGGTGGTGAGCTTCGCTATGAGGAGGTCATCGGGAATAAGCTCGGTACGCCGCGCGCTAAGCCCGAGAGCTACTACACGAAGTTCGGTAGCCGAACGAATGTCAGCCTCAGTCTGGAGCATACAGTCAAGCTGGATAAGTGGCTGATCTCCGCTGGGACGCTTATGAGTCATAATACACTCCTCTCAGGGAAGTACACCTTCCTCCCTTCGGTGAGTGTGAATTATCATCCCCTCGACCGCTGGAGCTTCGTCGCTACTTGGAGTCGCTCGATGCGCCTGCCGACCTTGAATGACCTTTGGTACACCGACCCTGTCCACAAGCATGGAGACAATCTCCAGCCTGAGTATGCCCACTCCTTCGAGGCTATTGCAAAGTACCAGACCTCGCACGTAGAGGCGCACCTCTCTTACTTCTTGATGAAGGGGAGCAACCTCATTGACTGGGTGAAGTTCGACCCCACGGAGACGGCCTTCACCTCGCACAATATCGCTGAGCTTACGAACCAAGGTCTCGAAGCTGGGCTGGCTCTTCGCCTTGGCGAGTACCTGCCCTTCCTTGGTGATGCGGGACGTCTCAGCCTTGACTACCTCTATATGACGCAGAGGCATCGCGCTCCTGGTGTCGCGATGTCTAAGTATGCGCTGAACTATCTCCGCCACAAGTTCACGGCACAGCTCGCACACAATGTCGGCTCTCGAATAGAAGCCCTTTGGGCGCTGCGCTATCAGGATCGTGTCAATCAAGCCAGTCCCTTTGCGACGCTTGACCTCAAGCTCGACTATCGTCTGACGAATCACCTCCGTGCTGGCCTCGAGCTGAATAATATCACCGACACGCAGTACGCTGATATCGCTGGCGTACCGCAGCCTGGCTTCTGGCTCTCGGGAAGCATCAGCTACAGCCTATAGGTACGCTCCCCCCTTTCTACGTTGATACGTCAAGCCCCCACCGAAGTGCATAAGATGCCTGAGGTCGGGGGCTTGCTGTATATGCTTGTTTCATAAGTGAATAGTGGGGTGAGTATATGTAGTTATAGAGTGGGGTGCTATGAACCTATATAGATCGCTGACGCGACCTATATAGGTCCGAGTGACGACCAATATAGGTCGAGTCCCGTGACCTATATAGCTCTCTCCGCTGACCTAGATGAGACTGTTGCCTTAGAGTCCTGACCTCTATTTATTCAGCTAAGGCATCGCACGCCCAGCTCCCCGATATACCTCTCCGAAGTGATATACAAGCCCTGCGCCTTATCGCGCTTATTCCTCTTATCCAGCGGAGGAAAAAGTGTCATTTCCGTGAAGAAAAAAGCACCTTCCCGTAGTGTTTTTTTCCGCATCTATGTACGTAGTCTTAAAGACCAGGCACGCAAATCCAAATATCCACGTACGTAGATATTAGAGCCACGTACGTAGTCCAAACTTATCTGCCACTCGTCCACAACTTTTATCCCTACGCAGAGCAACAACCTCATATAGGTCACTTCACAAAGCTATATAGCTTTCTTCGCCATCCTATATAGGTTCATAGCACCTACTTCAATGGAATGCTCTTGCTCGGATAATAGGAGAGGGGCCTATTCTTTACGCTTTGACTGGGGAGCTGTGTCGCACGCTCGTGTGGTGCTGATCACTCCTCGTGGAGGTGCCTGCAGGGGAGATAGCAAGGTGGCTGTGTGAGTCTACGGGCAGGAGCTGTTATCTTTTTGTATCTTTGCTCTATGTGCGCACGTCTGAAACTGCCCCGATTGATGTGGGGTGTGTGTGGCACGAACCAAAGAGAATAGACTGACATATATAATACGGTATAAGGACTGATGGGAAAGAATAACCTGATCTTCGGGATCCACCCACTTATCGAAGCCCTGGAGGCAGGTCGTGAGATCGATAAGATCTTACTCAAGCGCGGACTGCGTAGCAGCGAAGTGAGCCACATTATGGATGTGGCTAAGGAGCGTACGATCCCTGTGCAGATCGTCCCCGAGGAGCGCTTGACGCGTCTGACGCGCAAGCAGCATCAGGGGGTCATCGCCTTCATCAGCGAGATCGAGTACACGCAGCTGGATCAGCTCATCCCGATGCTCTACGAAGAAGGACGCTCTCCCTTCGTTGTCCTCTTGGATGGGCTTACCGATGTGCGTAACTTCGGTGCTATCGCCCGTACGGCAGAGTGCGCTGGTGTGGATGCGATCATCATCCCCGAGCGAGGGAGCGTGTCGGTGACTGCCGATGCCGTCAAGACCTCTGCTGGGAGCGCTCCACCGTATCCCCGTCTGCCGTGTCAGCTCGATACAGGCTGCTGTGACCCTACTGCAGGAGAACGGTATCCAGATCGTCGCTGCCTCAGAGAAGGCCGCAGATATCTATACCGAGAGTGAGCTGTCGCTTCCCCTCGGTCTGGTCCTTGGGGCTGAAGACCACGGGGTGTCACAGGATGTCCTGCGCCGTGCGGATAAGATCGTCCGTATCCCCCAGGTCGGTGCTATCGGTTCGCTCAATGTCTCGGTCGCTGGCGGTATCCTCATCTATGAGGTCGTGCGTCAGGCTGGCCTCGGTGCTGAGTGATAGCCCTTTCATAATAGCTACTCTACACTATGCTCACTAAGATCTACGCTGACTCCCCCGACTATCGCTTGCTCACCGAGCTGGTCGATGAGCTCCGTCGTGGTGCGATCTTCATCTATCCCACGGCTTCGGGCTACGCCTACTGCTGTGACGCGCTGCATCAGCGTGCCATCGAGGAGATCTGTCGCCTAAAGAAGATCGACCCGAAGAAGAAGGCGCTCTCTATCGCCTGTGCTTCGCTGAGTCAGGTGTCTGAGTACTGTAAGATGAATGACCGCGCCTTCAAGTTCATCAAGGATCACGAGGTCAACTATACCTTCATCCTCCCAGCATCGGGTGCCCTGCCACGTATCTTCAAGCAGCGTCGTGAGGTCGGTGTCCGCCTTGCTCAGCATCCGATCGGCCGTCTTCTTGCCGAGCATTTAGGCAATCCACTGATCACCTCTTCGCTCCCCATAGAGGATGAGGATGAGCCCGAGTATTGCACCAATCCCGAGCTCATCGACGAGCGCTACGGGAATGCCGTCTACACCATCCTCGATGCTGGCGACATCCCGCTGGCTCCCTCGACGATCGTCGACTGCACGGAGGAGCCCTTCGAGGTGCTCCGCTATGGCCATGGGCGCCTGGCCGATGAGGAGCCCTTACTGAAGAAAGATTAGACTACAGCATATCACTTATGTCGAAAGAATCTGAGCTTATAGCTTACTACACCGATGAAGACGTCGAGGAGCCTCGCCTTCGAGAGCGTGTCCTTCGCAACTGGATCCGTGAGGTCGCTGCTGGCTATGACCGCCGTGTCGGCGAGCTTTGCTACCAGTTCTGTGGTGATGAGCGCATCCTGCAGACCAATCAAGACTTTCTCGATCATGACTACTATACCGATATCATCACCTTCGACGAGAGTGAGGGGGATGTGATCTCGGGGGACATGCTCATCAGCCTTGATACGGTGCGTAGCAATGCCGAGCTCCTTGGCAATGAGTATGCCGAAGAGCTGCACCGTGTGATCATCCATGGTGTCCTCCATCTCTGCGGGCTCAAGGATAAGAGCCCCGAGGACGAGGAGCGCATGCGTGAGGCAGAGGATAAGGCCTTGAGCCGACTGCATGAGTTGGTCGGTGAAGGGACTCCGCTCTTTGACTAAAGTAATGGCTTCATCGCACCTCGATGCGCTGACAGGAGGCCGCTCCTCTAATAGGAGTTGCGGTATATTCCAGATAAAAGCCGTTTCTTTGTGGTATTATTGACTATCTGACCACTAAGTGAATTTAATCATCGATCAGGGAAACTCGGTCTGCAAAGTGGCCGTGGCGGATGGAGGTGAGCTCATCGCCCACTACTCCTTCCCTCAGGTTTCCCTACGAGAAGCTGGGGTCATCTTATCCGATCACCCAGCTCTGCAGGCGGCGATCTATAGCTCTGTCGCAGCTGTCGACAAGATGCTACTCAGCCTGCTCGCTGAGCGTATCCCCACCGTGCTGCAGGTCGACGAGCATATAGCCGTACCTGTAAGCGTGGCTTACGACCGCAAGCGCCTCGGTAGCGACCGTATGGCGGCTGTCGTCGGGGCACATGCTCTGGCACCCGAGGGTGTCAGCCTCTTGGTCATAGACCTGGGGACGGCGATCACCTATGAGCAGATCTCCCCTAAGGGGGAATATACCGGGGGGAATATCTCCCCAGGGCTCTATACCCGACTCAAGGCGCTGAATCACTTCACCTCGCGCCTGCCGTTGATCCACGAGATCACGCCTCCCGTAAGAGACTTCGGGCAGACGACCTCTGAGGCGATCACCGCGGGAGTGCTCCGTGGAGTCATCTATGAGATCAAGGGGATATATAGATGAAGCTAAGGCGGCAGACCCTAATGTCAAGGTCTACGTCACAGGGGGCGATGCTCCTCTCATCGAGCAGTACCTCCCCGAAGGAGGTGTGCGTAGAGCCCGACCTCGTCCTCTATGGACTGAATAAGATACTGGAGTACAACAGATGATAAAGCAGAAGAAGATCCTCAGCTACCTCCTCTCCGCAGGATTACTTACAGCTGGGACAGCAGGCGCCCTTAGCGCCCAGAGCAACTCAGACCGCTCGCCCTATAGCCGCTTTGGCTATGGGACACTCGGCATGCGCCAGACGGCTACGACACGAGCTCTCGGGGGTATCGGTGCGGGTCTGCGTGACGGCCTCGTCGTCAACCCCGCTAACCCTGCCTCCTATACCGCTGTCGACTCCATGACCTTCATCATGGATCTGGCAGTGTCGCTGCGTGGATCTCACCTCGCTGAGGGCGGGAATCGTGATAGCCGTGTCTTGGGTAACCTCGATTACGCTACGATCCTCTTCCCCGTGAGCCGTCATATCGCGGTCAGTGCAGGGATCACTCCCTTCTCGACCGTAGGTTATCGCTTCGGTAGCCTTGAGAAGCTCCAGGGAGATAGCCAGAATAACTATCAACGTACCTATCTGGGTCAGGGTAGCTTCAGCGACCTTTACCTCGGTGTAGCAGGGCGTATCGGAAGCTTCTCCCTCGGGGTGAATGGCTCCTATATCTTCGGCTACACGACGCAGGAGCGTCAGGTATATATCGGGTCGGATGGTGCATCTAACCCCTTCTACCGCACGCAGCTTCAGCTCAAGGGCTTCAAGGCTGATATCGGTGCACAGTACCAGCTGGATCTGGATCAGAAGAAGGGACGTAGCCTCATCGTGGGTGCTACGTTTGCCCCCTGAGATCAAGCTCCGCTCGACGCTCATCGATCAGCACTTCCTCAGTGCCGAGAATTCCAGCCAGCTTGTGCCCGAGTCCTCAGATACGATCACCTCACGTAGCCTCCACCATGTGCCTATGAGCTACTCGGTCGGTGCTACCTATCGCCATAGCGAGAGCCTCCTCGTCGGAGCAGGCTTCACCTATATGCAGTGGGCTAAGGCTACTGGTCTTGCTCAGGATGGTGCTGCACCTCGCGACCTCTATCGTGTAGGCCTTGGTGCTGAGTGGATCCCCGATCCTCGTGGTCGTGGACTCTTCTCTCGCTCCCGCTATCGCTTTGGCCTGAGTGGGGCTAACTCCTATATGCTCGTCCCCACCTCCTCGGGTGAGCAGAAGGGCTACAATGAACTCACCGCATCGGTCGGTATCGGTATGCCGCTCATCGACCGTCGTTCGCTCGTCAATATTACCGTAGACTATAAGTACCTCACTCCTCAGGCCACCGGTATGGTGCGTGAGCACTCACTAGGCCTCACCGTGGGGATTCTCTTCAACGAGAACTGGTTCCGCAAGGCACGTATCAACTAAGTTATATTGCCTTGCCATGGACTATCCGCCGCTCTGTGGTGGAGGTCTACGGCCGACTATGCGCTAATCATTTACACACTAAAGACAAGAGACAATGAAACTGAACAGAATGATCCTGGTAGCAGCTCTCGGACTTCTCTCGACGGCTGCTTATGCCCAGACGGGTAGAGCTACAGGTACTCCTTTTGGCTCAGGTGAAGACAGCATCCGCTGCCGCCAAAGTATCAGCCTGCTGACCAGCTTTGGTAAGACTGCGAACTATGCCGACGCCTATGAGCATTGGCAGAAGGCGTACGACAACTGCCCCAGCTGCATCTAAGAATATATACATCATCGGTGCTAAAGATCCTCCACTGGAAGTTTAGCCAGGCTAAGACTGCAGATGAGAAGAAGAAGATCCTCAACCAGCTGATGAAGCTCTATGATGACCGTATCACTTACTTCGGTGATGATGCTAAGGTCGGTACGCCTCAGATCCTGGCAGATAAGATCGAGGACTACAAGAACGATCGCAGGTGCTGATGCAGACTTCACGCAGGTCTATCAGTGGGCTAAGCCTGCCGTAGAGCGCTACAAGGCTGAGTCTCCTATCCAGCTGCTCTACTACTATGCCTTCGGTTCTCGCCTCATCGCTTCTAAGGATGAGTCGAAGATCGATCAGTATATCAACGAGTACACGCAGGCTGCTGAATATGCAGATGCTCTCCTCGCTGCAGCTCAGACGGACGAAGCTAAGAAGGTCATCGAGACGTACAAGAACCAGATGGACACTGAGTTCGCTCAGAGCGGTCTGGCTAGCTGCGATAAGCTCGAGAAGACCTACACGGTAGAGAAGATCGATCAGCATAAGACGGATAAGACCTTCCTGCAGAACGTCCTCTCGCTCTTCCAGCGTGCAGGGTGTGATGGCAATGCTTCGGTACGTGCCGGTCGCTACCTCTTCGATATCGAGCCTTCTGTCACGGCGGCTATGGGTATCGCTGGTGAAGCTATCCGCGACAAGCGCTACGCTGAGGCTACGGAGTTCCTCAACAAGGCTATCGACCTGGCTAAGAATTCTTCGGACCGCCTCAAGTGCTACGAAGCACTCTTCCAGATCGCTCAGGTACAGCGTAACAGCAGTGCAGCTGTCTCCTACGGGAACAAGATCCTCGCTGAGAATCCCCGCAATGGTCGCGTACTGCTCTATCTCGCTGAGCTCTCCGCTGGTAATGCTTCTCGCTACTATCCCGATGACAAGATCAAGCAGCGCTGCTACTACTATCTCGTCATCAATAAGCTCCGCCATGCTGCCAGCGTAGACCCCTCGGTCTCTGCTCAGGCTAACCGCGCTATCGCCAACTACTCTCGCTACCTGCCCTCTGCACAGGAGATCTTCATGCATCCTGATATCAAGAAGGGCTCTACGGTCAGCTTCGGTGGCGAAAGTGTCGTCATCCCCTAATCTACATAGCTCGCTCTATGTCTGATCTCCCTTCGCACTTAGGTGCAAGAGAGAGGGAAGAAGCCCTCCGCCGTCTGGATACTCCATCCAGACAGCGGGGGACTTCTCGTTCGTATCCCTTCGCCATACTCTTTGTCTTCTGCACGCTTTTCCTTTCGCTGGGGGCATGCAGCAAGAAGAAGGTCGAGGTGAAGAATCTGGCGGTCAATCCCGACTCGCTCTATACAGCTCGTATGGTAGCGCTCAATACGCTCATCTCGGACTCTGGACTCATCCGCTATCGTATGACTGCTCCCGAGCTTCTGATCTATGAGCGTAATGAGCGTAACGAGTGGGTCTTCCCCGTGGTCTCGTCCTGCGTCCCTATGACGTCAAGAGCGGTAGTCAGGTCTTCATCAAGGCAGACTCTGCTATCCGTCGCCCGCTCAAGGAAGAGTGGGAGCTCATCGGTCACGTGCTTGTCCAGGGCCCTGATGGGCAGCGCCTCAAGACGAAGCGTCTCTTTTGGCTTCGTGCTGAGAAGCGCCTCTATTCGGATGATACGACTTACTTCCTCACCCAAGGCAAGGAGCTTCGTGGCTCCCACTTCAATGCCAAGGATGATCTCAGCTGGTATGAGATCTACGACAACAAGGGCGCCTTTGACTACGACGAGAATAAGGCGACCTCACCTACTGCACCTGCAGCCCCACGGGCCGATACGCTGAAGCAAGCTCCCCATCTCTAAGCTCTTCAGTGCGGTGTGCTCTCACCATCGACGATGATTTACCTCTATATATTTCCTCAGCCTAATTGCTTCGGCCTTCTTCTCTGGTATGGAGATCGCCTTCCTCTCTTCGGATAAGCTCCGTCTTGAGCTTGACCGAAGCCGTGGTGGTGTGTCGGCTCGGATCTTAGGTGTCTTCTACTCGCGTCCCTGACCGCTTCATCACGACGATGCTCCTGGGGAACAATGTCGCCCTCGTCATCTATGGTCTCTTGACTGCTGTGCTGATGGAGCCTTGGCTCAAGAGTCTCTTAGGCGAGAATGACGGACTCATCCTCTTGGCGCAGTCAGTCATCAGTACGCTACTGATCCTCTTCGTCGGGGAGTTCCTTCCGAAGGTAACCTTCCGTGCTAACCCCAACCGCACGATGCGCTTCTTCGCTGGGATCCTCTTCCTCGTCTATGTCCTGCTCTATCCCTTTGCTTGGATCATCGGGCTGATCACGCGTGCGATCCTCTTCCTCGCTGGGCAGCGTACCTCGAGTGTGGCTATTCGCCCCGCAGCTCTCTTCACTGGATCTCGAGTACTACCTTACCCATAGCTCGGACGATGGTCAGGCCTCGGGTATCGAGACGGAGGTAAAGATCATACAGAATGCGATCTCCTTCTCGGGGCCTTCAGGTGCGTGATTGCCTCCTGCCTCGTAATGAGATCGTCGGGGCAAGTATTGACTCTACGCGTGCACATCTTGAGGAGCTCTTCATCCGCACGGGACTCTCAAAGCTCATCGTCTATAAGGAGAATATCGACGAAGTCGTCGGCTACATCCATTCGAGCGAAATGTTCCGCGGTGACGACTGGCAGAAGCGCATCGTCTCAGCCCTCTTCGTCCCCTGAGAGTATGCAGGCCAGTACGCTGATGCGACTCTTGATGCAGAAAAAGAAGAGTATCGCAGTCGTCATCGACGAGCTTGGAGGTACGGCAGGTATGGTGACGCTTGAGGATATCGTTGAGGAGCTCTTCGGAGATATCGAGGATGAGCATGACCGTCAGAAGCGTGTAGCCAAGCGCCTTGATGACCGTACCTTTCGTCTTCAGCGGGACGTATGGAGATCGATGATATCAACGAGAAGTTTGGCCTGACGCTCCCAGAGGATGAGGACTTCATGACTATCGCAGGGTACATCTTGTGCCATCATCCTAGCATCCCTTCGCAGGGGCAAGTCCTTGAGATTGGTGACCTGTGCTTTGAGATCTTGCGCTCGACATCGACGAAGATCGTCTTGGTCAAGATGACCCTTCCCGAGGCATAGTGCCTCGCTCCCTTTGTAAAGGAAAGCCATCACCCTACCGCTCACATGATCCTGTGGCGGTAGGGGGTGATGGCTTTTATTATTGACTGCTTGAGGGGGCAATCAATGCATTTTTATTGAGGTCGTATTGTATGGGGTGGTGGAAGCTATATAGCTCTTCGTGTATCCCTATATAGCTTTGCGAGCGTTCCTATATAGGATTGAGACGATTCCTATATAGCTTTGCGAGTGTTTCTATATAGGATTGAGTTAATTCCTATATAGCTTCGTGATCATTCCTATATAGGTCTACTTGCATTCGGGCCTTTCTGCAGAAGGGGCATGCCTCCTTCTCAGCTGGGCTGGCACTATCTTAGCCTGCAACTTGCCCGATATTATGCAGTCTGAGAAGTTGTAGTATTGATGGAAATCGCTATTTTTGCCGAGTAATCGGTTTATTTATAATCAAACAACAATCAAAAATGATGGACCTTTTTAAGAAGCTTCAGGGGCTTTTCGGGGGAGATAACTCTGCCGAAACTATCGAGAAGCAGATGCAGAAGATGCAGGAGCAGATGCAGTCTGCTTTCGGTGGTGAAGAGACCAAGCGCGGCTGGCAGCCCGATGAGGGTGTCTACTATGCCAAGGGCGAGTACGACAATGCCGTCGAGTACAACAACGAGCTCATTTGCCTTTCCAACTATGGTCTCGACCAGATGGCGAAGATGAATGATGCGATGGATGCCAAGGATTACAACCGCGCTGAGTGGGTTCGCCTGGAGTGGATCGAAGATCTCAAGGGCTTGAGAGAGCAGGCAGCTGCGCTCGGTGCCTATGATGGTGACGACCGTATGCTCAAGGCGCTCTATAAAGTCTTCGATGGCTGGGAAGCTCTGATGAAGGATGGCTACAAGACCCTCATCAAGATGCGTCTTGATGGCCTTCGTGGTACGCCCGAAGAACAGGCTCAGCTCAAGAAGAATAATACCATCTTGGTGCGTCTCATCGATAACCTCAATGATGCGAGCGAGGAGTTCCTCGATGCTCACGGTGTCGGTGACTACGACTATGATGACGATGACGACGAGGATTAATCGTCGCTGAGCCACACGCTCACTTTCCCACTTTACGATATAAGAGCAGCCTACTGCATCCCCTCACTGAGGGCTGTGCAGTAGGCTGCTCTTCTTGTATCAAGGATAGCTGGCTACCCCTTCACTTGTAGAATCTTGGGCGCTGGCTCATGGAGGTAGCAGAGATAGCCGGAGACTTCGGTGTAGCCCATCTGACGAAGAAGCTCCATGTACTCACGGACCTGGCGGTGGTGACCCTTACGCTCCTCTCCAGACTTATAGTCTACGACCTCGATATGGCCGTCGGGATAGAAGATCACACGGTCGGGACGGCGACTGGTCTCCAGCTGCCCGCCGATGATCGCACGCTCATTGAAGATCTTCCCTGTGCCGTCAAACCATCGGGCTGCTTCGGGGTGCTCTACGACAGCACGGAGCTGGGAGGAGAGCTCCTCCGCATGCTCAGCCTTGATATATCCATGATGTACGGCCTCGCTGATGGCGGGAGCTACATCACTTGCGGTCTCGATCTCAGAGAGGATGAGGTGCAGAGTACGCCCATAGGCACGCTGGCTATCCTCAGAGAAGTACTCGAGTCCCTCACGAAGGATGGCTAAGCGCTGGTCAATAGGGTAGGAGCTTAGTGCCCCTACTTGCAGTGCAGCTGTAGCGCTCTCGTCTTCAGAGTCAGAGTGCTTCTTCTTTGGTGCAGAAGTACTGTCACCTATGGGTTCCTCCTTCGTCGTCTGATGAGCGGGGAGGATCTCATGAAGGGGCCTTATCTTCTTCTACGGAGGCCAGGAAGAGGTCTTCTATCTTCGACGATCTTCTCCTTGCTCTGCTGTGCTTCCTCCCGGATCCAGATATGTAGCTCCTGCTTAGGACGCGTGGTGGCGACATAGAGGAGGTTGAGCGAGTCCATCATGTTCTTGAGCTTCTCCTCAAAGTAGGGCTCAGCGAAGTAGCTCATCTGCAGCGTGGCAGTGTACTTCAGAGGGACGCTCGTCACGTCAGTTGCGGTAAGCTCTTCGGTCTCGCTGATGTGGGGAATGGGGCACCATAGGATATTCTCCTTGTTGCCACTCAAGGCTTCATCCAGCTCCCAGCTGATGTCGGGGAGTAGGACGACTGGGAAGCCAAGCCCCTTGGACTTATGGATGGTCATCAGGGTGATGGCATCCTCGGCGGAGTTGTTGACGATACTCTGCAGATGCCCTTTATCCTGCCAGTACTGGAGGAAGGTCGAGATATCTGCAGCCTCCTCTTGCTCCCAGCTATAGAGCATGTCGAGGAGCTTTGACGAGGTAGGCGCCTTCGCCCTCGGGGAAGAGCTTCCCGTAGCGTGAGTTGATGATCTCGACGACTTCGTAGAGCCCTTGGCGCCCGAAGTCACGCAGCTCTTGTAGCTCGGCTTCGGAGAGGTCTTCTTCCGCTTGCCCCGCGAGGGCGAGGACTTGATGATAGGCTTCTTGGAGGACTGCTAATCGTAGCGGGATGCTGGTATCTGCCAGATAGCTGAGGGCTGCGATGATGAAGCGTACGGAGTATGCGCGGTCGACGTGAAGAGCCTCCTCCGAGAGGAAGGGTAGGGAATAGCCCTCGAGAATATCCTCGGAGGCATTGAGCAGCGTCTCCGCTACATTGGCTGCCTGTGCCTTCGTGCGAACGAGGATAGCGATGTCAGAGTAGCGATAGCCTCGCTTGAGTAGGTCGACGAGGACAAGCGGGAGTTGATCTAAGGCGCCGCTGGGTACTTCCTCTTCGGTGTCTGAAGTCTCTTCGCTGTCCTCTCCCTCTGTGGTGCTATCGTCCTTCTTTTTGGGGGAGCATAGCGATGGAGTACGACTTGCCCGAGACCTCGCTGTTGCTTTGGCTTAGGGAGTATTCTGCTCCACGTCTTCATAGGCCTTGAGGAGGATGTCGAGCTCAGCATCCAGTCGGCTCTTGACTTCCTTTTGTCCCTCGGGGAAGCCGTAGCCCCTGACCTCGCCCCAGAGTGAGTCGAAGACACTGCGGATGAGTGAGCAGAGCTGTGGGATAGAGGGCGTTGTTGAAGTCAATAATCTCGGGGACACTACGCCAGTTGTCCTCAAGGTTTTTGCGCTCAGCAGAAGACAGTGAAAGTCCTCGGTGAGCTGCGTGGTCAGTAGGGTGCTGTCAGAGTTTCGGAAGCGGTAGATACTCTGCTTGGCATCACCGACGATGAGGCAGTCTTGGCCTTGGCTCTGGGCATTATCAAGGAGAGGCTTGAAGTTCTCATACTGCATGCGACTCGTGTCCTGGAACTCGTCGATCATGTGATGCTCGATGCGCGCCCCGATCTTCTCGTAGAGGAAGGGTGCATCATTATTGTCCTTCAGTAGCGCTTGGATGAGTGAAGGTGCATCAGAGATGAGCATGAGCTTGCCCTCTCGCTTGAGCTCTTGGAGGGCATTGTCGATGTCGATCAGTATGCCATAGAGCCCCGCATATCGATTGATCTGCTGGGCCGTGACGTAGATGGGGATCTGCTGGAGGTCGTAGTCGCTGAAGGCTTTGAGGGCATCATAGATGCTATTGAGGTGGGGCTCCATCTGCTCACGGATAGCCTGCTTGTTCTTACCTTCTCCTACTAGCTTAGCTAGCATCGTTTCTGTGTCCGTTGCATCTAGGAACGCACGTAGGCGTGACCTTTCAGCAAAGGCACTTGATTTCTCAAGGAGAGCGCCTTGGTTTCTTTAGACAAGCGTAAGATCGCTCCGAATACACCTGTACTACTAGTTGCTTAAATCTTCTATTGCGACCCCAGACTGCTCCAGTGCATTGAGTGCTCTTTCGGCAAGGGCGCTGAGCACTTCCCTCCTATCCTTGATGATCTTACGAGCTGCTTCACGAAGCTTCTTGACCTGCGCTTGGGAGGGGAATTCCTTGCCCGCACGTAGCTGCTTGACGGCTTCGTTCTCGAGCTGCTTGGCGAACTTGCTGAGCTGGTCTTCGATATTGTAGCCCTTCCCATCTTCGATCGCCTCGGTGGTTAGCTCCTGGAGCCAAGCCTCGATCTCTTTCGTCGCTCTTCTCTTGATCCTGTAGGGCTAAGACTTCGAGGACGGCCTGATGAAGGAGTTGGTCAGAGTCAAGCTGCACGCGGAGGGCTCCAGCATGTCCCAGCTCATAGGCGAAGGAGCGGACAACCTCTTGGAAGAATGAGTCGATGGTACGCACACGGAAGCTCGTGTACTCCAGTAGCAGGGCATGCAGCGTCGCATTGGCTCGCTCCTGTAGCTTCGCCTCAGAGATACCAAGCTCCCTGCATAGATCATCTGTGAATAGGGACTCCTCTGGGGTGCGTGCGAGGGTAGAGAGCTCAGCGACGATACGTCCCTTCATCTCAGCGGTGGCCTTCTTAGTGAAGGTCACCGCTTGGATAGTCGTGAAGTATCTGGGGTCGCCATTGCTGAGCATCAGACGCAGGAACTCGCGTGTGAGTGCGTGCGTCTTCCCCGATCCCGCCGAGGCGGTATATATCTTGAGGGACATGAGCTTGGGGGCGAAGCGTTAGTATTCGTCTGGGGTACTGGTCGTGTCGAGCTTCTCGTCGTCTCGCCCACGATTGTGGTAGTGACGACGGAGAGGATTGCGCGTAGCCTCGTCGTAGCTGCGACGGTGGCGGTAGATGTCCAGTGCGCTGTAGATAGCCTCTCGCATCGAGGTGGGGTCAGCGATACCCTTACCAGCGATGTCGTAGCCTGTACCGTGGTCGGGGGACGTGCGTACGAAGCTGAGTCCCAGCGTGACGTTGACCCCTTCGTTCATGTACAGTGCCTTGAAGGGAGCTAAGCCCTGATCGTGGTACATGGCTGAGGATGCCGTCGAAGGAGTCTACACGACCACTGCCCCAGAAGCCGTCTCCAGGGTAGGGCCCGAAGGTGATGATGCCCGAGGTGAAAGCCTCCTCGATAGCGGGACGGATAATCGTGTCCTCCTCGTTCCCCATAAGCCCCTTATCTCCTGCGTGGGGGTTGAGGCCAAGTACGGCGAGGCGTGGCTTCGTGATGCCAAAGTCTCGCTGTAGGCCAGCCTCGAGGAGGCGGAGCTTGCGGAGGATCAGTTCGCTCGAGAGTCGTGAGGCAATAGCACTCACTGGGATGTGCGTCGTAGCTAAGGCCACGCGACAGTCGCCCGAGGCGAGCACCATGAGAGACTCACCAGGTGTGCGTGCGGCGATTGCCTCGAGGTAATCAGTATGCCCATTGAATGGGGAAGAGGTCGCGTGGCATCACGGCCTTATTGATAGGGGCTGTGACGAGGACGTCGCAGAGTCCCATGCGGATATCTGCCGTAGCACGCTCAAGGGCTTCGAAGGCAGCGCGCCCAGCCGCGTCGGTGGGCTGACCGATCTCTACCTGCTCACGTCCCGTGGTGCAGTCGAGGATATTCAGCACACCGTCCTTGGCTTCGCTTGCCTGACGGATGACCTGCCAGGATACATGCTCGAGGCCGAGGTGCGCCTTCCAGAAGTTTGCTACGTGCGAAGAGCCGTAGAGAATAGGGGTGAAGAGCTCGAGGATGCGCTCATCCTCAAAGATCTTTAGTACGACTTCATAGCCAATGCCATTGATATCGCCGTGGGTGATAGCTACCCGTATCTTGCGTGTACTCATTGTCAGACTATGGATTAGAAGCCCTTGGTGTAGCGAGCCTTGAGGATGATCCCTGGGTCAAAGGCCTTGACTAGCGCTGGGGCGGAAGGAGTAGAGCGATGACTCCATCATGCGGATGAGGTGGAGCTTATCTTCGTTGGGGCGGTAGACGAAGCCCTCGAAGACGTAGACCTTGCCTGCAGCCTTGTCGACGACAGCATGGCTGACGAAGGGACCACCCATCATCGCACCGCCCTCCATCTTCCACAGACCACGGAGCTCAGCACGAGCCATCTCCTCATTCGGGGAGCTGTACACGGCGGTAGAGGAGACCATAGTTCTGCTCGGTGCAGGGGTAGGAGCCTTCGAATTCGCCTGAGATATTGGCCTTGAGTACGGAGTCACGCTTGACGACTAGGGCATCAAGGCTGATGTCCTTGGGGCTGTGGTAGGGGTAGGTGTAGACGAGGATGTCGTGGCGAGAGCGCATGGAGGAGTTGGACATCCAGAGGAAGTCCTTGCCGACACGCTTATTGCGGATATCCTCAGGGACATTGACGCGATGAGCGAAGAGGCTATCGACAAGCTCGGTAGCCTTCTGGCTGTAGGTCTTAGCGACAACCTCACCGTAGAGGAAGAGCTCGTGGCGAATGAAGAGGTTCATCAGCCCCTCACCCTGAGTCTTGAGGTAGTTCTGTACAGAGTCGGCGCTGGGGGAAGTCATGCGCGCAACGATCTGCCCCTTGGCCCAGTCGTCATAGCTGTACTTCAGTGAGACCTTTGAGTAGCGCTGAGGGTCGATGTCGAGGAGGAAGACATTGCGTACGAGTTTCAGTGAGCCTTCGAAGGATGGCGTAGGGACGCGTGAGATACGTAGGGAGGGTTCGCTCTGTGGGAGGGCAGGGAGCATCTTCTTCGAGTAGGTCATAGAGCTGCATAGCCATAGGGGACTCGAAGTACTCCTTCTCCATGACGAGCATAAGCTCACCTGGCTTCCCGATAGCACTCTGTTGGAGTACAGAGGAGCTCTTGGAGGAGGATTTGCAGGAGGCGAAGGCTAAGATGCCTGCGATGAGGGCGGGTAGGGCGAAGCCCATCCGGAAGTTGATCTTCATAAGGCGTATGTTGCTTTGTCTATCGTGCTTATTTACAGTAAGACAAAGATAACCAAAGTGGCACAGACTACCGCAGGGATTAGCTCTGTGCTATGAGGCTCCTTCCTATCCAGTAAATGGGACAGCTATATGTCGATTTTTATGATTGCGAAGGAGCTGTCCTATGTGTAAGTATATCTGCATCTTATGAAGAGAAAAGATCCCACCTCATACAGAGTGAAAAATGAACCAGTACTGGTCACTCGATTGACTACTACTGGTCAGTGATAGCTACCAGTACTGGTCGTAAGCGTGACCAGTACTACTTCGCTTGGTGACCAGTACTGGTCGCAATCCGCTATGTGAAGTGACCTATATGTAGGTAGTTGCTCGCGTAGGGATAAAAGTTGCGGACGAGTGGCAGAAATGTTTTGACTACGTACGTGGATCTAATATCTACGTACGTGGATATTTGATTTGACGTGACCTGGTCTTTAAGACTACGTGCTAGACAAAGAAAACCATGGAGCTAGGGTTTGCGTACGCAGTGGTAGAAAAGTCTTTTGGACTACGCATGGATCTAATATCTACGTAGGGAGGACTACTGCGATTTACGGGCGTGCAGATGGTCTTGTAAGCACTACTTGCGTAGGAAGGATAGAGAAGAGTACTTGCGATAAGGCGCAGGGCTTGTGTCATTTCGGAGAGGCGTATCGGGGAGCTGGGCGTGCGATGCCTTAGCACGCTAAAAATAGCGGGCAGGACTCGCGGCAACAGTCTCAATATGGGTTGCGAAGGGGGACAGTATAGCGGTGGTATGCAATCCCCATTGCGACGAAGTGATTCTCGATAAAGGCTGCTTCCCCTCGCGCGTACATTCTCTCTATATGGGTAGAGGCGGGTAGCGAAGAGCTCTTGCGTGGTGGGACTTCTACACTACCTATAAATAGCGTACCTTTGCGGGACAAATAAAGTATCATATAATAGTAAGCAACAACGACACAATGACCTCTAAAGAGATTCGCGAGTCATATAAGTCTTTCTTCCAAAGTAGGGCCACACGATCGTACCATCAGCTCCGATGGTGGTCAAGGGCGACCCTACCCTGATGTTCACGAACGCAGGGATGAACCAGTTCAAGGATATCATCCTCGGTAATGCCGAGATCAAGCATAGCCGCGTGGCGGACTCACAGAAGTGTCTTCGTGTCAGTGGTAAGCACAACGACCTCGAGGAGGTGGGCCATGATACGTACCACCACACGATGTTTGAGATGCTTGGGAACTGGTCCTTCGGGGATTACTTCAAGCACGAAGCTATTGACTGGGCTTGGGAATACTTGACGGAGGTACTCCACCTCTCCCCCGAGCGCCTCTATGTGACGGTCTTCGAAGGGGCTCCTGCCGAAGGCCTTGAGCGTGATGACGAGGCTGCCTCTATCTGGGCAAAGCACCTGCCAGCCGAGCGTATCATCAACGGGAATAAGCACGACAACTTCTGGGAGATGGGTGATCAAGGCCCCTGCGGTCCTTGCTCTGAGATCCATATAGACATCCGCTCTGACGAAGAGCGTAAGGCTGTCGATGGCCTCACTCTGGTCAACCAGAGCCACCCCCAGGTCATCGAGATCTGGAACCTCGTCTTCATGCAGTACAACCGCAAGGCCGATGGCTCACTTGAGCCACTACCTAAGCGCGTCATCGATACGGGGATGGGCTTCGAGCGTCTCTGTATGGCTATGCAGGGGAAGACGTCGAACTATGATACCGATATCTTCACCCCGATGATCCAGGCTATCGCCACGCTCACGGGGATCGAATATGGTGCTGATCAGAAGTCGGATGTCGCTATGCGCGTCATCGCCGACCACATCCGTACGATTGCCTTCGCTATCACCGATGGTCAGCTCCCCTCCAACGCTAAGGCTGGCTATGTCATCCGCCGTATCCTGCGCCGTGCTGTCCGCTACGGCTACACCTTCCTCGGCCGTCGAGAGGCCTTCATGTACAGCCTCCTGCCCGTACTCATCGAGACGATGGGCGATGCTTACCCCGAGCTCATCGCTGGTCGCGAGCTCATCGCTAAGGTGATGCGTGAGGAGGAAGAGAGCTTCCTGCGCACGCTGGAGACGGGTATCCGTCTCTTGGATAAGCAGATCGAGGAAGCGAAAGAAGGCCGGGTAAGACCGTCCTCGATGGGCACGATGCCTTCGTCCTCTATGATACCTACGGCTTCCCCCTCGACTTGACCGCACTGATCCTCACTGAGCAGGGGCTGAGCGTCGACGAAGCCGGCTTTCGACAAGGCTATGCAGGAGCAGAAGGAGCGTGCACGTAATGCCGCTGCTATCGATGCAGGTGACTGGCAGGTCGTCAATGAAGGCTCTGCTGTACGCTTCGTCGGCTATGATACTCTCGAGTGTACCACGGAGATCCTGCGCTATCGTGAGGTGAAGCAGAAGAATGCTACCTTCTATCAGGTCGTGCTCTCTGAGACTCCCTTCTATGCTGAGATGGGGGGGCAGGTAGGTGATAAGGGCTTCCTCATCGCTGCCGATGGCACGAAGTACGAAGTCTTTGATACGAAGCGTGAGAACAACCTCGCTATCCACCTGATGAAGAAGCTCCCCGCTACGCTGGAGGGTGACTTCCGTGCCGTGGTTGACGAAGAGCGTCGCCACCGTATCGAGGCCAACCACTCTGCTACGCACCTCCTGCACGAGGCCCTGCGTGAAGTCCTCGGCTCGCACGTCGAGCAGAAGGGGTCGTTCGTCTCTGATGAAGTCCTGCGCTTCGACTTCGCTCACTTTGCGAAGGTCGAGCCCGAGCAGCTCCGTGCTGTCGAGCGTATCGTCGCAGCGCGCATCCGTGCCTGCATCCCTCTGCAGGAATATCGTGAGGTGCCCATTGACGAAGCTCGCAAGATGGGGGCTATGGCTCTCTTCGGTGAGAAGTATGGGGATCACGTCCGTGTCATCCGCTTTGGCTCTTCGACTGAATTCTGTGGGGGTACGCACGTCGCCTCTACGGGTGTAATCGGTACGCTGCGCATCACTAGTGAGTCCTCTGTCGCTGCAGGTGTGCGTCGTATCGAGGCTGTCACGGGTGCAGCTGCTGAGAACTACCTCTACGAGCAGGCTGATATGATCGATGCTATCCGCCAGCTCTTCAATAATAGCCCTCAGCTGATGACGGCTATCCGCAAGACCCTTGAGGAGAACGCCGAGCTCGGTAAGCAAGTAGGGGAGTACGTCCGTGAGCAGATCGCTGAGAAGAAGCGTCAGCTACTGGAGAAGCGTGTCGAGGTCGGTGGTGTCCGCCTCTTCCTCATTGAGAAGGAGGTCCCCGCTGAGGTCATCAAGGATATCGCCTTCCAGATCGCAGGTGAGCTGCACGAGCCCTTCGTCTTCATCGCCGCTTGCGTAGAGCCCAGCTCTTCTAAGCCCAGCCTGACACTGATGATCAGCAAGGATCTGGTAGAGTCAAGGGGCTGGAACGCTTCACAGCTCCTCCGTGCTGCTGCCAAGCATATCCAGGGCGGTGGTGGCGGTCAGCCTCACTTCGCTACGGCTGGTGGTAAGAATGTCGATGGGCTCAAGGCTGCAGTCGAAGAGCTCCTCTCCGCTATGGAGCTGACGGCATAAGCCTACCCCTGTACGGATGATCATCGGTACACAGATACTCGATCGTAAGCTCCCCTCAGTCGCTGAGGGGCTGGCTTGCGATCGAGTCTTTTTAGTCCTGGAGGAGCGTGTCGCAGAGCTCCATCCTGACCTCCTTCCGCAGCTGCAGTCTGCACTCCCCGAGACCATATGTCGTACGCTGCGAGGTGGCGAGGAGTGCAAGACGACGGAGTCACTGGGGCTCCTATGGACTTGGCTCAGTGAGGAGGGGGCTACTCGTCGTAGTGCCCTCGTTCTTATCGGTGGGGGAGCCCTGCTTGACTTAGGAGGCTTAGCCGCCTCGACCTATATGCGTGGCATAGCGACGGTCTATGTGCCGACGACACTGCTGGCGATGGTCGATGCCTCGGTAGGGGGGAAGACTGCGATTGACTTCCTCGGGGTAAAGAACCTTATTGGCTCCTTCCACCCTGCACGTGAGGTCATCGTTGATATTGACTTCCTGCGCACCCTCCCCTTGGAGGAACTCCTCTCAGGCTATGGTGAGGTCGTCAAGCATGCCACCCTTATGGGTGGAGAAGCCTGGCGAGAGGTTTGTCGTATTGGCGACCCAGTTGGCCTTATGGATGACGAATGGCAGACCCTCATTGAGAAGAGTATTGCCTACAAGGCATCCGTTGTGGAGGCTGATCCTACGGAGTGTGGGCTTCGTCGTATCCTAAATATAGGTCATACGGTAGGGCATGCACTGGAGGCCTATTCGCATCAGAATGAATTTCGCCGCACGCTCCCACATGGTGAGGCCGTCGTCTTTGGACTACTCATCGAGAGCTATATCACGATGCGCCAGCGTGGGACGAGCAAGGAGTATATCCGGCAGCTGATGACCTTGGCCCGTGAGCTTTACTCTCCCTTCTTCTATACCTGCAAGGATTACCCCGAACTGCTGCGCCTTATGCGGTATGATAAGAAGAACTCTGCAGGCACCATCACGCTCATGGGTGTCATTGAGCCTGGAAATATCGAAGCGGTAGAGGTTGCGGATGAAGGAGTTATTAAGGAGGGGCTTGATTTTCTTCGCGAGACATTTGGTAGTTAGCCACCTTCTCCTTATCTTTGCAGCGCAAAAGGGACAAAGCTCAAGTGGTAAGTCTCCAAGAGCACTCGGGATGTAGCTCAGCCCGGTTAGAGTACTCGTCTGGGGGGCGAGTGGTCGCTGGTTCGAATCCAGTCATCCCGACTGAATATAATGCGAGTAGAAGTGAATCCACTTCTACTCGCATCGCTTTTATAGTCCCCTATACTAAGGTATAGCTATGGTGCTTCGCTCTGGGTGGAGGATCATGCGATGCTGCCTTACTCCTATCTATCTATTACCTGCACTATAAATCCCCCGTAATCTTTTGTATTTTTGTAGAGAGAACAAGCACTTATCACTCGGTGTGTAGGCCTCTGGCTGGCTACCGATCAAGGAAAAAGAATATATGTATCGCACTACTACCTGTGGCGCCCTGCGCCTCAGTAATGTCGGGGAGCAGGTGACGCTCGCTGGCTGGGTCCAGAAGGCACGCCGTATGGGCGGGATGACCTTCATCGACCTTCGTGACCGCTATGGTATCACTCAGCTCGTCTTCAATGAGGCTCACGTAGGCGAGGCTCTCGTCTCTGAGGCTGAGAAGCTCGGTCGTGAGTACGTCATCCAGATCACGGGTGAGGTCACTGAGCGTGAGAATAAGAATCCTAAGCTCCCTACGGGGGATATCGAGATCTCGGTCAAGACGCTGCGCGTACTCAATCCTGCAGAGGTGCCTCCCTTCACTATCGAAGATGATACCGATGGTGGGGACGACCTGCGTATGAAGTACCGCTACCTTGACCTGCGTCGTAGCTGCGTACGCTCCAACCTTGAGCTGCGTCACCGCTTCGCTCTCGCCGTGCGCCGCTATCTTGATGGTCAGGGCTTCCTCGAAGTAGAGACGCCTGTCCTCATTAAGTCTACGCCAGAGGGTGCTCGTGACTTCGTCGTGCCCTCTCGCATGAACCCTAACCAGTTCTACGCTCTGCCCCAGTCTCCTCAGACCTTCAAGCAGCTGCTGATGGTCAGTGGCTTTGACCGCTATTTCCAGATCGTCAAGTGCTTCCGTGACGAGGATCTTCGTGCGGACCGCCAGCCTGAGTTCACTCAGATCGACTGTGAGATGAGCTTCGTCGAGCAGGAGGATGTGCTGACGATCTTCGAGGGGATGACCCGCTATCTCTTCAAGGAGTTGCTCGATCTCGATATCCAGACGCCCTTCCCTCGTATGAGCTGGCACGATGCGATGAAGCGCTATGGCTCTGATAAGCCGGACACACGCTTCGGTATGGAGTTCGTCGAGCTCAAGGATGTGCTCTCGGGTCATGGCTTCTCCGTCTTCGATGATGCGGCCTATGTCGGCGGTATCTGTGCTGAGGGAGCTGCAAGCTATACGCGTAAGCAGCTTGATGCTCTGACTGACTTCGTCAAGCGTCCGCAGATCGGTGCTAAGGGTATGGTCTATGCTCGTGTCGAAGCTGATGGCACGGTCAAGAGTAGTGTCGACAAGTTCTACAGTCAGGAGACGCTGCAGGAGCTGGCACGTGCGATGCAGGCTAAGCCCGGTGACCTGATCCTCATTCTCTCAGGTGATGATGCGATGAAGGTGCGTAAGCAGCTCTGCGAGCTTCGTCTTGAAGTGGGCAATCAGCTTGGTCTCCGCGATAAGACAAAGTTCTCCTGCCTTTGGGTGGTTGACTTCCCCCCTCTTCGAGTGGGATGAAGAGACCCAGCGCTTCTACGCTATGCACCACCCCTTCACTTCTCCCAAGCCCGAGGACGTGCCTATGCTCGAGACGAATCCAGGGGCTGTGCGCGCCAATGCCTACGACATGGTCATCAATGGTGTAGAAGTAGGTGGTGGCTCGATCCGTATCCACGACAGCAAGCTGCAGGCACGTATGTTCGACCTCTTAGGCTTCACTCCCGAGAAGGCACAGGAGCAGTTCGGCTTCCTCATGAATGCCTTCAAGTACGGTGCACCTCCTCATGGTGGTCTGGCCTATGGCTTGGACCGCTTTGTCTCCCTCTTCGCAGGGCTGGATAGCATCCGTGACTGTATCGCCTTCCCCAAGAATAATGCTGGGCGTGATGTGATGATCGATGCACCTTCGCTGATCGATCAGGAGCAGCTTGATGAGCTTTATCTCAGCCTTATAACCCCGACGAAGTAGCTTAATCCCTTCTTAGACTTATGGTATATCGCCTATTAATGCTCTCCGATGAGAATGACTTCTTCAAGAGAGAGCTTCAGATCGACTCCCGAAGCTACCTTCCTTGAGTTGAATGACTTTATCCTCGACTCGCTGGGCTATGCTCGCGACGAGCTGACGACCTTCCACATCTGTGATGAGGAGTGGCAGAAGGAGCTCGAGATCACGATGATGGATATGGGAGCTTCTTCGGATGAAGATAGCTACCTGATGGCCGACACGCGTCTGGAAGATCTGCTGGATCATAAGGGACAGCACCTCTTCTTTGTCTTCGATATGCTGAGCGAGCGTGGCTTCTTTATCGAGCTGGCAGAGCTAATCCCAGGCAAGAGTCTTGATAAGCCTGTCGTCACAAAGGCTGAGGGTAAGGCTCCTAAGCAGCTGGAGAGCATTGAGGTAGCGGCCTCCCGCCTGGCAACGCCCGCTACGGGTGAGCCCTGGGATGACGAACTCTTTCTCCGACGAATCCGTCGATGAAGGGGATATCGACCTCGAAGGCTTCGACATCGCTGATGCAGAGAGCCTCTACTAAGCAGGAGGATCTCCCTACACTTATCGTGCTTGTTGGCCCCACAGGGGTAGGCAAGACGGCGCTTAGCATTCGCCTCGCGCAATACTTCGGTTGCAGCATCCTCTCGGCAGACTCTCGACAGATCTTCCGTGAGATCCCTATAGGCACAGCAGCCCCCTCCGATGAGGAGCGGGCTGCTGTGCCTCATTATTTTGTCGGGACAAGGTCGGTCACAGAGCTATATAGTGCCGCTACCTTCGAGAGTGAAGTCCTGGAGCTCTTGCCTCAAGTCTTTGCTGAAAGCACTTCTTCCTCCGCACTTCTCTCCGGAGGCTCGATGATGTATGTCGACGCTATCACGAAGGGAATTGATAGTATGCCAGATGTGCCAGAGGAAGTCCGCTCAGCTGTCTGGGAGCGCTATGCCACGGAAGGGCTTGACGAAATCCTTGCGGAGCTGCGTCTCTTGGATCCAGTCTATTATAAGGCGGTTGATCCGAAGAACTACAAGCGTGTGCTCCATGGCTATGAGGTGTGTCTTGCTACAGGGCGCCCCTTCTCCTCTTTCCATACGGGGCAGCAGAAAGCTCGTCCCTTTCGTATTGTCAAGGTTGGGCTCACCCGAGATCGTGAGGAGCTCTACGAGCGAATTGATAAGCGCGTCGAGCTGATGATCAAGGCGGGTATGGTGGAGGAGGCCCAGCGAGTCTATCCGCTTCGTAGCCTTAACGCGCTCAACACCGTGGGCTATAAGGAACTCTTCTCCTACTTTGATGGCGATATTGACTTTGCTGAGGCGGTACGACTTATTCAGCGAAACAGCCGGCACTACGCTCGCAAGCAACTCTCTTGGTGGCGACGTGATCCCGAGATACGGTGGTTCCATCCCGATGCCTGGGAGGAGATAATTGCTTACATCCAGCAATAGGGACTTTGTTTCAATATAAGTATGGGGTGCGTACCAATAGTGGTACGCACCCCATACTTATATTGCTTTAGCGGCGAAGCAATAGAGTCACGATCCTATACCAATAGGAGACTGTTGCCGAGAGTCCTATCCTCTATTTAGAGTGCCAAGGCATCGCACGCCCAGCTGCTCGATATGCCTCTCCGAAGTGATGCACAAGCCCTTCCCTTATCGCGAATATTCCTCTTATCCAGCGGAGGGAAAAGTGCCATTCCCGTGAAGAAAAAGCACCTTCACGTAGTGGTTTTCCTGCATCTATGTACGTAGTCTCAAAGACCAGGCACGTCAATCCAAATATCCACGTACGTAGATATTAGAGCCACGTACGTAGTCCAAACTTATCTGCCACTCGTCCACAACTTTTTATCCATACGCGAAGCACCCCCCTTATATAGGTCTGCGGGGCGATCCGTATTGGTCGACGCGCGAACCACTATAGGTTCATAGTAGTAACCAATAGTGGTTGACTCACGTACCACTATTGGTTTGCACTACGAACAAGTGGTGGTATGTATCCCTCCCCTTGCAAGTATAGTCAGCAAGACCCCTGATGTATGCAAATAGCTATGCGTCAGGGGGCTCTTTCTTTGCTCCTTTCTTGTGTGCATATCTTTTACTAAGTTTGTGGTAGACAACTGAATCTGAAGACATCGAGTCTACGCCACAAACGTCTTACCATAGCTCATAATACCATTATGAAGAAGCGAGCCCTTCATAGTCTCTTCGCCTGTCTCTGTGAGAGCGCTCTCGCCTCATGCGGTAGTCAGCGAGCCCTCCACTTCGATCACGACGGAGCAAGGGAAAGTCCCGCAATGGATACGAGCGACGTGTATCGGCTATGAGGTATTAAAGTTCCCAGTGGCATTACCATCTCTGAAATTCTAAATCACGTGTAAGTATGAATAAGATTATCCTGTGTATAGCCTTGTTGCTATGCCAACTACAAGCTATTGGTCAGTCTCAGTCTCGCTATGACTGCCTATATGAGTACACTATCAAGGCATCCAATGGTAAGCAAGAGGTTTATTCTACAATCCTCCAAATTGGAAGCACTTCGGCACTGTTCTCAGATTACCTCGCATTTCAGCTGGACTCCCTACGACAGACGAAGTCTCCTGATGAACAAATCAAAATGGGTGAAGCACGTCTAAGGAAGTCTGCTTACTTCTTTGACCAAACTGTATTTCAGAACACCCCGAAAGGAAAGCTCTCGGTCTATAGCACCATTATCCCAAACCACTATACTTATCAAGAGGATAAAGTCAATATGGTATGGGAGATAGACGACAGCAGTACTGATACAATAAGTGGTTATCCATGTCGTAAAGCTACAGCAGAGTATGGTGGTAGGTCTTGGGTAGCATGGTATGCTCCTGATATCCCTCTACAGTTTGGACCTTGGAAATTTACGAGCTTGCCAGGTCTAATCCTAAAGGTTTACGATAGCGAGCAAGTACATTGCTTCGAAGCTATTCAGCTAAGGAAAGCAAACTTAAACATAGTAGAACCTCAGTATGGAGATGTAATCTCCACTACCCGTACAAAATTCCTCAAAGCAAAGAATAGCTTTGAAGAGAATCCAATGGCTAATCTTCCGCCAGAAAGTATCGCAGACATGGTCGTTATGAAAGGAGACTCTGGGGGAAATTCTATACTAATCAACGGAATGCAATTACGCCTAAGAGAAAATGGATATATCCCAATAGAAAAGGAGTGATTATGAAGCCTTGGCCTCGTCTATTGCTGTCTTTTACTCTTGCTGTAGTCTGGGGTATCTCAGTATCTGCTCAGACTTTGCTAAGTGGGGTTGTTATGGATGCTAGCAAGAACCCAATAGAGGGTGCTAGCATCCAGCTATCTATTGGGCAAAAAAAAACAGTAGCCATCTCTATTACAGATGAGCGAGGACAATTTAGTCTCTCTACAAAAGGCCAGGCTGACAGTCTCTATATCATTGTTAGTCATATCTCCTTTGAAAAGAAGAGCATAAGACTAAGGGCGGAGGCAAAAGATATCACGATAGTCCTCTCACCCAAACAGACAATCCTCAAGGAAGTGACCGTAAAGACTCCCTCTTTGACTCAAAGAGGAGACACTCTTACATATAGCCTACGGGCATTCTCAGGGGAGGGAGACTACAGGCTGAGGGATGCACTCAAGAAGCTCCCAGGGATAGATGTCGCAGAAAGTGGAAAAATAAAGTATCAGGGAAAGGAGATATCAAACTTCTATATCGAAGGTTTAGACCTATTGGGCGGTAAGTATAACATCGCAACTAATAATATTCCGTCGAGCTATGTTTCATCGGTACAAGTGCTGAGCAATCACTCCGATGCCAAGATTGATAAAGATGTACTGACCGATGATGTGGCACTTAATATAAGTCTAACCAAGAAAGCCAAAATTAAACCTGTCGGGAGCTATAACCTTGTGGCTGGCATTGGAGAGAGTGCTCTCTATCAAGCTTCTGGTTCGGGTATGATATTCAAGCCTCAAGTTCAAGTCATAGGGGTACTTAAGGTAGGGAATATTCAAGAGTTTGCAAACGATAATACTACAGATAATATAGCTGGTGAGAAGGCTTCAACCTTAGCATCAATGATTGTTGGTGACATATCGGGAGTTATCCCTCCCATCAAACGAGAGCGTTATATATTCCCTGGGGATTATTTGACAAGCCTTAGTACTATTGGCAAACTATCCGAAAATGCAACTTTGAGGGCTAATGTCGGCTATGGATTCTCTCGAACACGCTATGAGTATGGTTACAACTTGGACTTTGTCGATTCTTCTCGCCCCAATATAACTATACAACAACAAACCACACCAACAGAACGAAGGCATACTCCATTCCTTGAGATAGAATACAAGAATAATGGTGATAGACGCTATGTCCAGAATAAGTTTTCGGTAAAGGCGAGTTATCTTAGCTCGGATATAGCAGAGACCTCGCCCTCTGTCCTTGGGAATTCTGGTCTAAAAGGTCGCTATAGGGATATTAGTTTCTCTGATGCTCTCTCTTTACGTTGGCGAAAGGGCAATACTCAGTGGGGGTGTATCAAGTTTAGTTGGTTATTCAACTGCACCGACAGCCCAGATTATGCTCTTATCAAATGGGCTCGAGCAGCTGGCAGCCAGTGAACAGTTTTTATCCAAGATTTCTTTATTTTCGTCCCATGAAGTAAAGAGGTCTCGTATAAGCTTCCCTATATCCATTCAGTACAAGAGAGACAAGCTCTCAACTCAATCTATCCATAGCACTATAGTCTCTAATGCTATCAATAACTTAAAGGGAGATAATCTTCTTCTGTCCTTCATCCCCGAATACGAGTACACGCATCCATTGCAGAAGTATGTATTTCGAGCGAGGTTGGACCTATCAAGTGATTATATTAATTATCGCAATATGGGAACTTGGCAGGCTCAACAAAGGAAAACATATTTGAGATTCAACCCCTCGATTTATTTAAGCTACAAGCTTAATGCTCAGTCCGACCTCAGAGTGCAAGGTGCATACACTGAGGGGGTGGGTGCATTAACAGATTTGCTAACATCCGCAGTACAGAATAATATTATCTCGGCAAGTATAGGAAGTGGTATGCTTGCACAAAATAAAACTCTACATCTAAGTACAGACTATCGTTTTCGGTTACCTATAGAGATGTGGTTTTTTAATACGGGGGTAACCTATACCTACCAGCATAGAAATCTGATATCCTCCCAAACGATATCTTCAGGTTTGGTAAACACTTCTTATATCCCTCAGGACAATGGAATCAGTAGCCTAAATATATTTGCCTCTCTCACCAAACAGATTCAAAGCCTTCACACAAAACTCTCATTGACGAGTATTTACAATCGTAGTAATCAGTCGATGATGCAAAATGGGGTTATCTATGAGTATGAAGGTGGTAGTTTTAGTCTGATGCCATCTGTTGTCTCAAAGCCACTAAAGTTCATTGAGATTAACTATACGTATACGCTCAATAAAGGGTTTAGTCGCATAAAAAATACGACACAATCATTAAGGGCACATACACACGACATACGTATTGATTTAAAGCCTATGCCTAAGTGGAGCTTTAAGCTCGTCACCGAGATGAACTCCAAAGAAATATCCCCAAGTCATTGGGCGAAACTTTGTATATTCGATATTGGACTTTACTCACAGCAATAAGTCTCTACGCTATACTCTTGAACTCAATAATATCTTCAATGAGCGAAAGCTATAATTACTCTGTTTTCAGTGGGATAAATACCTATTCTTACTCTTATTCATTAAGAGGACGCGAGTTACTATTATCAATTACTCTGACAATTTAAAGTCAAGTCCCGAAAATCGGAGTCTTTAAGCTGAGAAGTTCGAGGGAGGAAAGGGCAAGCTGTGAAGAGATGGCCTTGCGCAATGGGCTCAATAGTGTTTCATACCACGACCCTATGTTGGAGCCTGCAGATATGCTCCGAAGGATAGCTATATAATTCGTATCTTTGCCACTACTTGTAGCCATTGTATAGATATGGAAGGTCTACAAGTAAATGTTCACTATACAACAATGATGAGAATCAGCCATTCCGTTATATATCGACTGAGCTTAGCTCTTGCTGTGGTTCTCCTCTTCGGAGGCCTTGAGGCTTTTGCCCAGGTGCTACGCAAGCCAACCTTTATGGATTATATCCGCACTTACGAAGCCGAGGCCAGACGTCAGATGAGTCGTCATGCGATCCCGCCAGTATCACCTTGGCTCAAGGGCTTATAGAAACGGGTGCTGGGACGAGCACCTTGGCCCGAGATCACAATAACCACTTCGGTATCAAGTGTCACTCGACCTGGTCAGGTAAGCGTACCTACCGACGAGATGACAACCCCAATGACTGCTTCCGTAGCTACCCTTCGGCGAAGGAGAGCTATGATGACCACTCCCAATTCCTCAAGGCGCGTCGCTATCAGCGCCTCTTCGCTCTTCGCTACGACGACTATCGCGGTTGGGCTAAGGGCTTGCAGCTCTGCGGATATGCTACGAATAAGGGCTATGCAAATATGCTGATCAAGGTCATCGAGGACTACGAGCTTTATGCCTTTGACCGAGGCGAGTATCCCACGTGGTACTCAGGGCGTCCTGCGCCTGCTCGTCGTCCTGCAGAGGCACAGCGCAGCTATGACAGAGCCTATGCGCCCCTCCTATATCAGCTATGGCCTCCTCTATGTGCTCGCTGATCAGAATGATACCTATGAGCGTATCGCAGCAGACATGGGGATCTCCGCAAAGAAGCTGGCTAAGTACAATGATACTCCTGAGGACTATCCTCTCAATGAAGGGGACGTCGTCTACCTTGAGCCAAAGAACAAGGAGGCTTCAGCTCGCTACACTACCTATACCGTCCGCGTAGGGGACTCGATGCATGACATCTCCCAGCGCTATGGTATCCGACTTGATCGACTCTACAAACTCAATAATAAGGATGCTGACTATGCCCCCGAGGAAGGGGATGTGCTCCGCCTCCGCTAACCCTTCACTCGGCACCAGACCCCGACAAACTTATGAACGAGCGCTATATGCAGCGCGGCGTCTCAGCCTCCAAAGGAGGACGTGCATGCTGCCATCCGCAACGTAGACAAGGGCCTTTATCCCTAAGGCTTTCTGCAAGATCATTCCCCGATATCCTCGGGGGAGATGAAGCCTATTGTAACATCATGCATGCAGATGGTGCGGGCACGAAGTCTTCGCTAGCCTACATCTATTGGCGTGAGACAGGGTGACCTCTCTGTCTGGAAGGGTATAGCGCAGGATGCGCTGATTATGAATATCGACGACCTGCTGTGCGTGGGGTGCTGTCGATGGGATCCTCGTCTCTTCGACGATTGGGTCGCAACAAGCATCTCATCCCAGGTGAGGTCATCGCTGCGATCATCAACGGTACTGAGGAGCTCCTTGCTGAGCTTCGTGCTCAAGGTATTGGTGTCTATGCCACGGGTGGTGAGACGGCTGATGTCGGTGACCTCGTCCGCACGATCATCGTCGATAGTACGGTCACCTGCCGCATGAAGCGCAGCGATGTCATCGACAACGCTCGTATCCAGGCTGGTGATGTCATTGTTGGGCTGGCTTCCTTTGGGCAGTCCTCGTATGAGACCTCCTACAATGGGGTATGGGGAGCAATGGGCTGACTTCTGCTCGTCATGATGTGCTGGAGCACTCACTCTCAAAGCGCTACCCTGAGAGCTACGACGCTGCTACGCCCGATGAGTTGGTCTACAGTGGCTCGAAGGCTCTTACCGAACCCATCGCTGGTACGCCACTGGATGCGGGTCGCCTGATCCTCTCGCCTACGCGTACCTATGCTCCGATCATCAAGGCGATCCTTGATGAGCTTCGTCCAGAGATCCATGGTATGGTCCACTGCTCCGGTGGAGCTCAAACCAAGGTGCTACACTTCGTCGAAGGCAAGCACGTGATCAAGGACAATATGTTCGCTATTCCACCACTCTTCGAGTTGATCCAGAAGGAGAGTGGTACGCCTTGGGCAGAGATGTACAAGGTGTTTAACATGGGCCATCGTATGGAGCTCTACGTCTCCGCCGAGCATGCTGCCCGTATCATCGAGATCTCCGAGAGCTTCGGGGTACCAGCCCAGATCATCGGGACGTGTCGAAGCTGCAGAGAAGAATCATCTCACTATCCACTCCCCATTTCGGAGTGCTTAACTACGAATAATAGCTACTCAATAGACCTAAATGGCAACGGAAAACGACCTGCTTAGCCGGATCGAAGGCTTGGAAATACGCTTCCAAGAGATCACTTCGCTTATCACCGCACCAGATATCATCGCCGATCAGAAGCGCTTCATGAAGCTCAGCAAAGAGTATCGTGACCTGGAGCGCATTCTCGATAAAGGGTAAGGAATATCGCAACCTTCTCGGGAATATCCAGGAGGGGCGCGATACGCTGGAGGCTGAGAGCGATCCAGAGCTCCGTGCGATGGCGCGTGAGATGATGCAGGAGGCTGAGCAGCGTATCCCTTCGCTCGAAGAGGAGATCAAGCTTCTCTTGATCCCTGCGGACCCAGAGGATGCGAAGAACGTCGTCATGGAGATCCGCGGCGGTACGGGCGGTGATGAAGCGGCTCTCTTCGCAGGTGACCTCTATAAGATGTATGTACGCTACTGCGAAGGCCGTGGCTGGACTACTGAGGTCACGAGCATGAGCGAGGGTACTGCTGGTGGCTACAAGGAAATCATCTTCACGGTCACGGGAGATGGTGTCTATGGGATCCTCAAGTATGAGAGCGGTGTGCACCGTGTGCAGCGTGTCCCAGAGACTGAGACTCAGGGACGTGTGCATACCTCCGCTGCTTCGGTAGCTGTGCTCCCAGAAGCTGAAGAAGTAGACGTCGTCCTTAATCCTGCTGATATCGAGATGCAGACCGCTCGCTCAGGTGGCGCTGGTGGGCAGAACGTCAATAAGGTCGAGACTAAGGTCCAGCTGACCCACAAGCCTACAGGGTATCGTCGTCGTCTGTCAGCAGGCGCGTACGCAGCTGGCAAACCGAGAGCTGGCTATGCAGATGCTCCGTACGAAAGCTCTACGATATCGAGCTCACCAAGCATAATGAAGAGATCGCGGCACGTCGTAAGACGATGGTCTCCACAGGGGACCGCTCAGCCAAGATCCGTACCTATAACTATCCTCAGGGGCGTGTGACCGATCACCGCATCAACCTCACCCTCTACAATCTCTCCGCTATTATGTCGGGAGAGATCCAACCCATCATTGACGAACTTATCATCGCCGAGAATATCGAGCGAATGAAGGAAGCCGCCCTCTAACACATCATCATAAGTACAGGTTAGAAGGGGGCTACCTCCTTATTTCTAACTCCATAGCATACCGAGATTATGACAAGAGACGAACTATTTGAGAACATCAAGAGGAAGAAAGTCCTTCCTCTGTGTCGGGCTGGATACGGATGTCCGTAAGATCCCCTCAGTTCCTCCTCGACGAGGATGATCCTATCTTCGCCTTTCAATAAGCGGATCATCGATGCCACTGCACACCTGTGCGTAGCCTACAAGCCCAACCTCGCTTTCTACGAAAGTATGGGTTCCTTCGGCTTGCAGGCCTTTCGAGAAGACCGTTGCCTATATCCAGTCAGAGTATCCCGATCAGTTCATCATCGCTGATGCTAAGCGTGGTGATATCGGGAATACGAGCGATATGTATGCCCGTAGCTTCTTTGAGCACCTCAAGGTCGATGCCCTGACTGTTGCTCCCTACATGGGAAGTGACAGCGTCTTGCCCTTCCTCAAGTATGCTGGGCGCTGGGTGATCCTTCTTGCTCTTTGACCTCCAATGCTGGAGCAGTCAGACTTCCAGATGCTCCCCGTCGATGGCGGTGAAGAGGCCCTCTTTGAGCGCGTCTTACGTACCAGTACCGAGTGGGGAAATAGTGATCAGCTGATGTACGTCGTCGGTGCTACCAAGGCTGATATGCTGGAGCGTGTACGTGCCATCGTACCCGATGCCTTCCTCCTTGTCCCCTGGCGTTGGCTCGCAGAACGGGAGTCTTGAGGATGTAGCTCGCTTTGGTCTGAATAGCCAGTGTGGTCTCCTTGTGAATGCCTCACGTAGCATCATCTATGCTGACAATACCGAGGCCTTTGCCAATGCAGCAGCTGCTGAGGCTGAGGCTCTACGTCGTCAGATGGCTGAGATCCTCATTAAGAACAAGCTCATCGAGGCCTAAGCCCAGTCCCGAGACAGACCGTATATGCAGTTTAGTGCCTCACAGATAGCCCCCCTCATCTCAGGCGTCATCGAAGGTGACGCCTCCGTCCTCGTTTCGAACTTCGGGAAGATCGAGTCGGCTCAGCCAGGTGATCTTGCCTTCTTGGCTAACCCTAAGTACGAATCCTTTGCTTACACGACGAAGGCCTCGATTCTGCTGGTGGCAAACACCTTTGCTCCCAAGCAGCCTGTTGCCTCGACACTCATCCGAGTAGAGGATCCCTACGCTGCCTTAGCTCAGCTGATGCAGCTGGTCGAGCAGCAGAGTGCTCCTCGTCTTCAGGGAATTTCGCCCAAGGCTCATATCGCAGATGATGTAGAGCTGGGTGAAGATGTCTATGTAGCTCCCTTTGCTGTCATTGAGCCCGGAGCTAAGATTGGTCGGGGCTGTCAGGTCCACTCCTTCGCCTATATTGGTCGTGGTGTCACGCTTGGTGAGGGGACGGTGATCTATCCTCAGGTTACCCTCTATCATGGCGTACGAGTAGGTGCGCGCTGTATCATCCATGCAGGTGCTGTACTTGGATCAGATGGCTTTGGTTTTGCTCCCGAATCTGATGGCTATCATAAGATACCGCAGCTGGGTAGCGTCTTAGTAGAGGACGATGTCGAGATTGGAGCCAATACTTGTATCGACCGAGCAGTCATGGATAATACGGTTATCCGTCGAGGAGTCAAGCTGGATAACCTTATCCAGATCGCTCACAACTGTGAGGTCGGTGAGCATACCGTGATGGCTTCGCAGGTAGGCTTAGCTGGCTCCTCAACAGTGGGGACGTGGTGTCGCTTTGGAGGCCAAGTCGGTATTGGTGGACACCTCACTATTGGTGATCGTGTAGAGATGGCGGGGCAGACTGGTGTACTTGGCAATGTAGCTTCGGGTACGGCTCTCATGGGCTCCCCTGGAATGCCACTTCGCGAGGCGATGCGTAGCTTCGTCATCCAGCCTAAGCTTCCCGATATGTATCGTCGCCTACAGGCACTCGAGAAAGAACTTGCAGAACTCAAACAACAACTATAAGAGCACGAGTATTATGACTAAGCAAAAGACATTAAAAGCTCCCTTCTCTCTCTCTGGGAAGGGCTTACATACAGGCCTTGATATTCAGATCACTTTCCTCCCTGCTCCAGCTGGGACGGGGCGTGTCATCCGTCGTATTGACCTCGAAGGTACTCCTGAAATCCCAGCACTCTCTGAGTTCGTCAAGGGTACAGAGCGCGGTACTGTCTTGGTCAAGGGTGATGCCTCGGTAAGTACGGTAGAGCATGCAATGGCAGCTCTCTACGCTAAGGGGGTAGATAACTGCTACATCGAAGTCAATGCGCCTGAGTTTCCCTATCCTTGATGGGAGCGCTCGTCTCTATGTTGAGGGTATTGATGCCGCTGGTCTTGAAGAGCAGGATCTCCCAGTAGAGCACTACATCGTCAAGCGTCGTCAGGAGGTCGTATCGGCTGATGGTCGCTCACGTATTGTCCTGCTTCCCGATAGTAAGTTCGGTGTCGACGTACATATCTCCTTTGACTCACCTGTGCTGAGCAACCAGTTTGCTTCACTTGAAGACCTCGCTGACTTCGACAAGGAGATCGCTTCTTGCCGCACGTTCGTCTTCGTCCGTGAGGTAGAGATGCTTCTCGCGAATAACCTGATCAAGGGTGGTGACCTGGACAATGCGCTTGTCATCTACGACGAGCCTATGGCTCAGGAGAACCTCGATAAGATCTGTGATCTGATGAAGGTCACACGTCGTACGGATCTCTCCCTTGGGTATATCAATAATGCTCCCTATTATCTTCCCCAATGAGCCTGCGCGCCACAAGCTCCTCGATGTGCTTGGTGACCTCGCGCTCATCGGTCGTCCTATCCGTGGTCGTATCTTGGCTTACTGCCCAGGGCATAAGATCAATAATGAGATGGGAGCTAAGATCCGTAAGGATATTAAGCTCAACGAAGCTCAGGCGCCTCTCTACGATCCCAATGCGACACCTATCCTTGATGTCAACCGTATTCGTGAACTCCTCCCACACCGCTATCCCTTCCTGATGGTCGATAAGATCATCGAGATCGGTACGGACTATATCGTCGGTGTCAAGAGTGTTTCGGGCAACGAACCCTTCTTCCAAGGCCACTTCCCAACGGAGCCTGTGATGCCAGGTGTTCTCCAAGTGGAGGCGATGGCACAGGTCGGTGGTCTCCTGGTGCTTAACACGATCGAAGACCCCGAGAAGTACTCGACTTACTTCATGAAGATTGACAACGTGAAGTTCCGTCAGAAGGTCGTCCCAGGTGATACGCTTGTCTTCAAGCTCCGTCTGCTCGGTGAGATCCGTCGAGGTGTAGCCAACATGCGTGGTCTTGCTTTCGTCGGCGAGAAGCTCGTCTGCGAGGCTGAGTTCATGGCGCAGGTCGCAAAGAACAAGTAAATACATCCACAAGAGCCTGCCACTCCTTACCTCTAAATGAGAGGATAGGGTGTGCGGCTCTTGTCTATATACATATATGTCTATGTCACATCCTAACATAAGCCCACTGGCGAGCATTCATCCTGAAGCTAAGCTGGGTGAAGGTGTTATCGTCCATCCCTTCGCCGTCATCGAAGAGAATACCGAGATCGGGTGAAGGTTGTATCATCGAGAGTCATGCCGTCATCAAGAGCGGAGCTCGTCTCGGTAAGCATTGCCATATCCATTCGGGTGCAGTCATCGCTGGTATCCCTCAGGACCTCAAGTTCGTCGGTGAAGACAGTGTCGCTATCATCGGTGATCACACGATGGTGCGCGAGTGCGTGACGGTCAATCGTGGTACAGCTTCTCGCGGTAAGACGGTCGTCGGGAGCTACTGTCTCCTGATGGCTTACTCGCATGTCGCTCACGATTGTGTCCTTGGTGACCATGTCATCCTCGGTAATGCTACCCAGCTGGCTGGTGAAGTAGAGGTCGATGACTATGCTATCCTCAGTGGTGGCTCACTCGTCCATCAGTTCGTGCGTATCTCTAAGCACGTCATGATCCAGGGGGGATCTCGCGTGAACAAGGATATCCCTCCCTACACGCTTATCGGTCGTGATCCCATCGTCTACTGCGGTATCAACATCGTTGGGCTGCGTCGACGTGGCTTTACCAACGAGCAGATCTTCCGTATCAACGATATCTACCGTACGCTCTACCAGCGTGGGCTCAACAATAGTGAGGCTTTCCGCGTCATCGAGGAAGAGATCCCCGAGAGCTACGAGCGTAGTCTTATCCTCGACTTTGTCCGTACCTCAGAGCGTGGCATCGTTCGTGGGACGATGGACTAATTGCTGTCACCAAGTCAATAGGATATACTTATAAGCTTTCTCTACTCTCATGCAGAAGATTTATTCGGGCAAGCAGCTGGACATCCTCTATGCTCAGGCTGCTCAGTTGGATAAGCTAAGTGCGCAGGATCATATCGAGCGCGCTGCAGCAGCTTTTGAGCGTGAGCTCCTCCGCCACTATTCTCTCGGTGGTCGCTCGATTTATGTCTTTGCTGGTGCTGGTCGCTGTGGCGCCTATGCCTTGAGTATTGCCCAGACGCTTTCTCGTAGAGGGCTATACGGTCTTCGCCTACCTTTTCTATCGTGGAGGCAAGCTTTCTCCTGATTGTGAAGCTATTCGTGAGCGCCTGCCACAGGATACTTTCCGCCTAGAGGAGGTATTTACGGACTTTGCTCCCCCACGTATCTCCAGTGGTGACCTGATTATCGATGGGCTCTTCGGAGCTGATCTGCAGACCCCTCTTTCGGATGGCTACGTGGCGCTGGTTGACTTCCTCAACGCAGCCTCCGCTCCTATTGTGAGTGTTGAGATCCCTTCGGGGCTCTTCGCTGAAGATAATTCGGGGAATACGCTTGAGCACGTCATCCGAGCAGAGCGGACAATCTCCTTTGACAGCCCGAAGCTGGCATTCTTCTTTAGAGAGAATGACCCCTATGTTGGTGCTTGGTCTTGCCTGTCGCTGGGAATTAGTCCACAGGCTCAGCTGGATATTGACACGGCATACTATCACGTGCAGGACGCTGCCCTCTCCTTAGCTCTTCAGAAGCGTCCTCGCTTCAGTATTGAGCAGCCACGTGAGAAGGCTTTTACTTTTGGCACGCATGCCGGGGCATATTGGTAAGACTCTGCTATCTGCACGAGCTGCTTATCGTGCGGGCTGTAGTGAGATCCATGCCTTAGTCCCAGGAGAGGAGGCACTCCCTCTCTCTCTTGCCTTACCCGAACTCACGGTCTACACGCCATCCAACGTGCAGGATCTGCTCTCCGGAATAAATGCTTATCGGACGGTCGTCGTTGGGGAAGGCTTTGGCTTAGATTCAGCGGCTTTCCATTTATTGGAAGCATTGATCTCTCCCTCGCATTCGCGTCCCTTTCCTCTTTGGAGGAGATGGGATCACGTTTTACTCTCAAGTGATCGTAAGCTACTGAAGAAGCTCCCGAAGAATAGTATCTTGATCGCCTCGCATCAAGAGCTGGATCGTATGCTTGGTCACTTCCGCTCCGATCGAGAGCGTCTGGAGCGTGCTCTCGAGCTGGCTCGCGAATGCGATATCTATGTCATACTGCGTGGCACTTACTCCGCAGTATGTGCTCCGACGGGAACGGCTTTCTTCGACACAACGGGGAATACCGGTCTCCAAACTCAAGGCGCTTCCAACGTCCTCGCTGGTGTCATCGCAGGGCTTCTGGGTCAAGGCTACCAATCGATCACAGCTGCAGTTCTTGGGCTTCACTTGGTGGGGCTGTCAGCAGAGCTTTATGCTGGTCGCTATTCTGAGCGCAGTCTCACGGCGACGAGCTTGATCGACCTCTTGGGAGAAGCTTACCATCAGCTCGAGGCGAAGTAGGATTTCTTTTCCGAGTCAGCGGACTTCGGATCGCGATATAAGAAAGGGCGTGATGCAGATAGCATCACGCCCTTCTCTATTTGCGGGTGAATGGTCAGCCTTTAGTCAAGGGGATGAACCATATCTTCGGGACGAACCCACTTGTCGAAGTCTTCTTCGCTGACATAGCCGAGGCGCAGCGCTTCTTCCTTGAGGGTCGTACCGTTGCGGTGTGCAGCGTTTGCGATTTCAGCAGCCTTGTAGTAGCCGATGTGGGTATTCAGAGCCGTGACGAGCATCAGGGAGTTATTGAGAAGCTCCTTGATACGTGGGTGGTTGGGCTCGATACCAGATACGCAGTGGATATCGAAGGATACTGCAGCATCACCGAGGAGCTGTGCGCTCTGCAGGAAGTTAGCTGCCATGACAGGCTTGAAGACATTCAGCTCGAAGTGGCCCTGCATACCGCCGACAGCGATAGCAGCATCGTTCCCGATGACCTGAGCGCAGACCATCGTCATCGCTTCGCACTGGGTAGGATTGACCTTACCTGGCATGATAGAAGACCCAGGGTTCGTTGGCGGGGATGATGATTTCGCCGATACCGCTACGAGGACCTGAAGCGAGAAGACGAATATCATTGGCGATCTTATTGAGCGAAACGGCGATCTGCTTGAGTGCGCCGTGAGCTTCTACGATAGCATCGTGAGAGGCGAGGGCCTCAAACTTGTTCTGAGCCGTGACGAAGGGCAGCCCGGTGAACTCTGCGATGTGGCGAGCTACTACGACATCATAGCCCTTGGGCGTATTCAGACCCGTACCGACGGCAGTACCACCGAGAGCGAGTTCGGAAAGATGAGGCAGGGTATTCTCCAGTGCGCGGATGCCGAAAGCCAGCTGTGCAGCGTAGCCACTGAACTCCTGTCCCGAGGGTCAGAGGCGTTGCGTCCATGAGGTGCGTACGGCCGATCTTCACGACGTCTGCCATTTCCTTGGCCTTCTTGTCGAGGGCTTTCTGGAGCTGGCGAAGGCCTGGGAGGGTCACTTCTACGACCTTCTTGTAGCAAGCGATGTGCATGCCGGTGGGGAAGGTGTCGTTGGATGACTGAGACTTATTGACGTCATCGTTGGGGAGGAGCGTCTTTTCGCCTTCGCCGATCTTCTTACCAGCGAGCTGGTGTGCGCGATTAGCGATGACTTCGTTGACGTTCATGTTGCTCTGCGTACCTGAGCCCGTCTGCCAAATCACGAGAGGGAACTGGTCGTCGAGCTTGCCTGCGAGGATCTCATCACAGACAGCTGCGATGAGGTCACGCTTCTCTACGGGCAGCACGCCAAGCTCATGGTTGGCGAAAGCGGCACCCTTCTTGAGGTAAGCAAAGCCACGGATGATGTCAAGTGGCATAGATGCGGGTTGACCGATCTTGAAGTTGTTGCGAGAGCGTTCGGTCTGCGCTCCCCAGAGCTTGTCTGCAGGCACCTGGACTTCACCCAGGGTGTCTTTTTCGATTCTGTAGTCCATACTATGATTGTATCACTAATGATGCGGGGGTGTCTACAGCTCGGCTATAGACTAAGACAAAAAAATACAAATAGATTTCTGTATTTCCTGCCCGAGAGCCGAATTTGATGGCGCCCTGCGAAGGCTCCTCTTCGGGCGGGAAGGAATAAGGCTTTGCGTCACGGAGTAAAATGCCTTTCAGCGGGACGTCATTGGCGCTCGCAGGGCGGGTCATATAACCCTCCGTAGAAAGTAATATAACTTCTGACCAAAAGTAATATAACATTCGACTGAAAGTAATATAACATTTGACCGAAAGTAATATAACATTCGGTAGGAAGTAGAGATACTTCTTCCGAGAAGTTAAGGTACTTCCTTTTAGAAGTAGAGGTACTTCCTCTGAAAAGTAGAGGTATTTCTTCCGAAAAGTAGAGGTGTTTTCATTGAAAAGTAGAGGTATTTTCTGGAGTACCTCAAGAAGCCCTTGGACAAAGGCTCTTTGTGCCCCGTCCGAATGAGCTTGAACTGCCCCGACAAAATAAAGGTAGCCCCCCAACTCCAAGCGGTGAGTTGGGGGGCTACTTGCGCTGAGTCCCGTCGGATACTGTAGCGTCTATTAGCTCTTGAAGGTCTTACTTGTGAATCCTTCAGCAGGGAATACGCCGTCTAAGACGACGTACGTCCCGAACTTGAATCGGAAGTTATACTCGCCACGCTTGGAGAAAGACCAGGTGAACTTAGTCGTATCGATGCCGTCCCCCGTGATCCAGGCAGCCGATGAAGTGAGTTCTGTCCCGTATCTCAGGATAAAGAGGTAGTCTGTAGAGGAAGGATCGAACTGAGCTGCCTTGAGAGCCTGCGCCACGTCAGCGTAGGAGAAGTCCTTATTGGCATCAAGCACGACGTCGAATGGAGCTTGCCCCTCGAAGATCGCAGGCTTCAGGCTGACCTTACTCTGCTTGATCGAGCGGTCATAGTCTTCTGCGTCCTTCTTGCGTGGCCCCAGAATGGCGTAGGTCCAGATGCAGGCCGCGGGCGTCAGGCTATTATAGCTCAGGTCAAGTGTCTCCAGTGCGGGGTAGCTTTCGCCCTCGACGAAGACGCTCTTGATGCTATTATTGGGCACGCGAAGACTTTCCAGCTGCTTGAGACCTTCGATGCGCAGCGTGGAAAGCTTGCCACGCTGGTCGTGGTCTTGAGCTGTCGCACCACGCTTTAGCCCGATGATGAGGACGGACTGTAGGGAAGTGTAGGGGCGAAGATCAGCTTCGGCGAGCTCTTCATTCCCGCTGAGGTTGAGCGATTCGATGCCCGAGGGGAGCTTGACCGAAGCCAAATTCGTCAGACGGTTGTGTGCCAGGCTGACGGTCTTGACCGAAGTGAAGGCTGAGAGATCGAGCGAAGCGATCTCATTCTCCTCGAGAGTGAGGCGCTTGAGCGAAGGTAGGGCGGAGAGGGTAGGGGCAGTTACCTTCGTGCCTTCGATAGTCAGCGCGCTGAGCTGCGAGCATTCGCTGATCTCAGCCTTAGTGATCCCCTCGGCATGACTGATGTCAAAGAGGCTGAGCTTCGGCAGAGCGGAGAGCTGAACGGAGGTCGCCGACGAGGCTTCTACATGATGAAGCGTCAGGTAGCGCAGGTTCGGGAAGTCCTTTGCGGAGAAATTCAGGTTGGCGAACTTCGCATGGCTGGCCTTGAGCAAATCGAGATTCGTGAGGCCGCTCAAGCTCACACCGCCCTGAAGTGTCGTGTGAAGGGGCTCGATGTAGAGGTCCGTGATGGCGGGAAGACCTGAGAGCTCGAGCGAAGAAAGCTTCGGCAGGCGGTCAATAGCTTCGCCAGCGGCATCGCGCATTTCTACAGGGAGCTTGAAGGAGCCATTATCATCGTTGGTGGTGGCGAGCTTGGGGAAGTCCTTTATGACGACACGCTCGAGCGACTCGAGAAGCTCATAGCTGAGCTGGCTGAGTGTGGCGGCCTGGCTACCAGCTGTACCCGTGAGGCTGAGATCAGTGAGCTTCGGTAGGTGCTGCAGCTGTACCTTCTCGAGCTTGGGGGCAATGAGGGTGATATGTGTGAGCTCAGGCAGGAGGTCCGTCGAGAGGAAGTCGAGGGAAGTGATGGGCGAGAAGCCCTGCGTACCAGTCAGAAGCTGGAGGACGTGGTACTTGCCGTCGGTGCCTTTGATGAAGTTCACCGCCAGATGTGTCTGCGTCCACTTCGTCGGGTCATTGGAGGCGATGTCGGCTTCGAGGCCATTTCGCGAGAAGAGCTTACGAAGCGTCTCCAGCTCCGAGGGCGCGATCTCATCGGTACTACTGGGCAGGGTGAGCTGATAGCTGATAGTTGGCATCACTTGCTCCTGCTTCTTGGTGTCTGGCTCATTGCCGTTCTCCTGCTTACAGGCGGGGAGTCCGAGGCAAAGTGCTAAGGCCAGACTCGTCAGGTAAGTATTGGTTCGTTTCATCCGTAGGATAGATATGTATTGAGGTAAAAAGAGACCGCCGCGGAGAGTGCCTCCACAGCGGGGCTACAAAGGTAGATGAAGTCCTTCCTCGGTGTCTATATCCGCTGGAAAATACCGATATGTGGTGACCCTAATACCTGCAAAAGCTACCCCTTCCTCCCCTCGAATGAGTAGGAAGTACCTCCACTCTCGGAGCGAAGTCGAGGTACTTCCGAGAGCTTTCTCAGGTACTTCGGCTGCATTCTAGGTACTTCTGCCTACTTCTTCAGCTCCTTCCCGCCGAGAGTAATTGGCAAAAGATGGGTGCTCTGCACAAAAAGCGTATCTTTGTGCTATATATCATTAATGGTTATTTAACAGATAAAGGAATCACAACTATGAGCTATAATCTCTTAGCAGGAAAGAAGGGGGATCATCTTCGGTGCTCTCAACGAACAGTCCATCGCATGGCGCGTCGCAGAACGTGCCGTAGAAGAAGGCGCAGAAATCATCCTTACCAACACCGCTGTAGCTGTTCGCATGGGTCAGCTGAATGAGCTGGGCCAGAAGCTCAATGCTAAGGTCGTCCCCGCTGACGCTACGAAGGAAGAAGAACTCGAAGTCGTCTTCCAGGAAGCTATGAAGAGCTTCGGCAAGGTTGACTTCGTCCTCCACTCCATCGGTATGAGCCCCAACGTCCGTAAGGGCCGCTCTTACGATGACCTCGACTACAAGATGCTCCAGACGACCTTCGATATCTCAGCTGTATCTTTCCACAAGATGCTGCAGGTAGCTAAGAAGCTCGACGCTATCGCAGAAGGTGGCTCTGTCGTCGCTCTTACTTATATCGCTGCACAGCGTACCTTCGTCGGCTATAGCGATATGGCTGATGCTAAGAGCCTCTTAGAGTCTATCGCTCGTAGCTTCGGTTACATCTACGGTCGTGACAAGGGTGTCCGTATCAATACCGTCTCTCAGTCTCCTACGGTCACGACTGCAGGTAGCGGTGTCAAGGGTATGTCTGACCTGCTCGACTTCGCAGAAGACCTCTCTCCCCTCGGTAACGCCGACGCTAACGACTGCGCAGACTACTGTATCACGCTCTTCAGCGACCTGACGCGCAAGATCACGATGCAGAATCTCTTCAATGACGGTGGCTTCAGCTCTATGGGTATGAGCGCTGCTGCTATCGAAGCCTTCGCTGCGGGTCGCGCAAACCGCGAGAAGTAGTTCGCTCAAACCGAAGAGGCTTTATACAGCTTTAGGCAATGATACTTCGCACAGAGAACCTCGTCAAGCGCTATCGCTCGCGTACGGTCGTCAACCACGTCTCGATACAAGTCGGACAGGGAGAGATCGTCGGGCTACTTGGCCCTAATGGTGCAGGGAAGACGACGACCTTCTATATGACGGTCGGTCTGGTCGTCCCCTAATGAAGGGCGTATCTATCTCGATGACCAGGATATCACGAAGTATCCCGTCTACCGCCGAGCACAAGCTGGTATCGGTTATTTGGCTCAGGAAGCTTCGATCTATCGTAAGCTCAGCGTGGAGGATAATATCCTCTCGGTGCTGGAGCTGACGAATCGAACGAAGCAGGAGCAGCAGGCGCGTCTTGAGGAGCTCATCGCTGAGTTCCGTTTAGAAAAGGTACGTACGAACGCAGGTAACCGCCTCTCGGGTGGTGAGCGTCGTCGTGCTGAGATCGCTCGCTGTCTGGCCATTGACCCGAAGTTCATCATGCTTGACGAGCCGTTCGCTGGTGTCGACCCTATCGCTGTGCAGGATATTCAGAGCATCGTAGCTCAGCTTCGCCACAAGAATATCGGCATCCTCATCACTGACCACAACGTCTACGAGACGCTCAGTATCACCGACCGTGCCTATCTCCTCTTCGAGGGGAAGGTGCTCTTCGAAGGGACTGCTGAGGAGTTGGCCGAGAATGAGATCGTGCGTGAGAAGTACTTAGGGTAAGGACTTCCAGCTGCGACGTCGTACCTTTTGATATTGATACGACTAAGGAATAGCCTTCGGCTTCTTCAGAAGTAGAAAACGATTAGCCCCCGATTCCAAGACATTGGATCGGGGGCTAACTGCTTTTATATACACGCCCATTTTGAGGGCTTTGATTTCTCTCCCATAGGTCTACTTAGCCGACTTCACTATGGGCTGTGAAACGAACCAGTACTGGTTCGCATCTGTCGACCAGTACTGGTAACTAATATCGACCACTACTGCTCACGCTTCGGATCAGTACTGGTCGCTTCGCTGACCAGTACTGGTTCGTTTTTCCTCCTCTCTGTGGCGCACACAAGTAAGCCCTATATCACCAGCTTAGATGCTGCTGGTGATATAGGGCTTGCTTTATTAGAGAGGGGGGAGTCTTACCTCTTGAGGAGCTTCTTTCTTAGAGCGACAAGGGCACCCTTAGGCACTTCGTAGCGGTAGACGATCCCGATGAAAGTAAGTAGCAGGAGTGTATTGACTGCCATGCGGAGTATGGGAGCATCGGGGAGGGCTTGTGCGATGGCCCATTCGGCTGCGTAGAGTACGCCTGTAAGGAGCGTGTACAGTCCGAGTCGAGGCAGGTCATAGTCTCACGGGGTAGTAGTACTGGCCGAGGGCATAAGAGAAGAGCATCACGACACCATTGGCTACTACTGATGCCCATGCGCAGGCCATGAAGCCGTAGCGAGGAGCCAGCAGGACGATGAGTAGTACCGTCAGTGCACAGCCTACGATCGAGAGGATAGCACCCCAGTGTGTGCGGTCGGTGACCTTGTACCAGAGTGAGAGGTTGAAGTACACGCCGAACATTAACTGCCCTGCCATGATCCAAGGCACGACAGAGAGCCCAGGGTAATAGGCTGGTGCGATGAGAAGCTTCAAGATATCCATGTAGCTCATCACCGCCAGGAAGATAAAGAGCGTGAAGAGCACATAGTACGTCATCGACGAGGAGTAAGCTCGGCGAGCAGCATCCTCACCCTTCTTCTTCTCGGCGAAGATGAAAGGGTCATAAGCGTAGCGGAAGGCCTGCGTGAAGAGGACCATTACGACAGCAAGCTTGTAGCATGCTCCGTAGATACCCAGCTGTGCATTAGCATAGTGGGAGTCCTCAAATAGAAGAGGGAAGAGAATCTTGTCTGCTTGGTTGTTGAAGTTGCCCGCTAAGCCTAAGAGGAGCATTGGCAGGGCATAGCGAAGCATGGAGCGAAGGAGCTTGCTGTCGAAGCGTCCTGTAGCCTTACGTAGGGTAGGGAGGAGCAGGAGGAATTGCAGGCCATTGCTCACCAGATTGATCCCAAAGATATACTGCAGGGCGTGCTCTCTGGGATGGAGTTCTCCGAGGATAGGGATGTACTCACTAAGAGCAGGGACGCCGTAGAAGGCAAAGAGCGTCAGGAGAATGGTTGCCCCGATGAAGCTCATACGCACGGTCATGAACCACCAAGGGCGCTGCTCGTAGCGGAGGTAGCCCAGCGGAATGGCCATGAAGGCATCGCTGGCGACGATGATGAGGAGATAGCTCAGGAGATCCTTGTGCTCAGCGACATGGAGCACTGTCGCTAAGGGATCGAGGAAGAGCCTGCCGAGTAGTACGAAGAGTGTGGAGCTTACCCCAAGAGACCATAGGGTCGTCGAATAAACGTCTGCGGGCTGCTCATGCTTGTTCGCAAAGCGGAAGAATGCTGTCTCCATCCCATAGGTGAGGATGATCATCAAGATAGCGGTCCAAGCATAGAGGTTAGTCATCTGTCCGAATTCCTCGGTGATGAGTACGCGGACGTAGACGAAGGTAAGGAGCCAGTTCAGGAAGCGCCCGAACATGCTGCTCAGGCCATAGACTGCTGTATCCTTGATTAGTGAGGTAAGTGTACTACTCATTGTGGTGGTCGTATGCCCTTAGTAATTGTCGTCATCGAAGAAGCTCCCCGCTTGGCGGATGCGGGGCTTCCTCCCCAGATGACTATAAGCTAAGTCCGTGGCTTCACGGCCACGGGGTGTGCGCTTGATGAAGCCTTCCTTGATGAGGTAGGGTTCGTAGACTTCCTCCACCGTGCCAGGATCTTCGCCCAATGCGGTAGCGATCGTCGTCAGTCCAACGGGGCCACCAGCGAACTTATCGATGATCACCCCGAGGAGCTTATTGTCTATGTAGTCAAGCCCATAGCGGTCAATGTTTCAAGGCCTCGAGAGCATAGCAAGCGATCTCCTTGGTGATACGCCCATCGCCCTTGACTTGGGCGAAGTCACGTACACGGCGGAGTAGCGCATTAGCGATACGTGGCGTACCTCGACTGCGAGAAGCTACCTCGACTGCAGCACTGGCGTACGCAGGGCGTCTGCAGGATATCTGCCGAGCGGTGGACGATGTCTGCAAGCGTCTCGATGTCGTAGTACTCCAGATGCAGATTGATACCGAAGCGAGCGCGCAGGGGAGCGGTCAAGAGCCCACTACGGGTTGTAGCCCCCACAAGCGTGAAGGGGTTGAGGTCGATCTGTATGGAGCGCGCGCTGGGACCTTTATCAAGCATGATGTCGATGCGGTAGTCCTCCATAGCCGAGTAGAGGTATTCCTCCACGATGGGACTCAGGCGGTGGATCTCATCAATGAAGAGCACGTCATTGGGCTCAAGCGAGGTGAGAAGCCCAGCTAAGTCCCCTGGCTTGTCCAGTACAGGGCCTGAGGTGATCTTGATACCGACACCAAGCTCGGCAGCGATGATATGGGATAGGGTCGTCTTCCCAAGACCTGGAGGGCCGTAGAGGAGGACATGGTCAAGTGCATCGGAGCGCATCTTCGCAGCCTGTACGAAGATCTTGAGGTTCTCTACCGCCTTGTCCTGCCACGGAAGGTGTCGAAGGAGAGAGGGCGGAGTGCACGATCGATATCTTGCTCTTCTGTGGAGAGCGTAGACTGATCGCGTATGTCGAAGCTATCGAGATCTGGCATGAGGCTACGGATGTGATGTGGAGTGAAGTGAATCGAGGAACGAGAAGAGCGTGCGGTAGACCGTGGCGTAAGCTACTGAGTCACTCGAGAGGAAAAGGTCGTGGAGGCCATTGGGTATGCGGTGTGCCTCGACTTGAGGACCGAGTTTCTTCCCGTAGCGCTGTATATCCTCGACATCCAGCACGAGATCGGCCTTACCGAAGGCTTCTTGCCATGCTCCCTTAGCTCGGATGCTCTTATCTGAGCTCATCAGGAGTATAGGCATCGGGAGTTGGAGACCACGCTGCACACGCTTATGCCCGCGACGAATGGCACGGAGCCAGCCGAGGCGGATGGGATGTCCGTAGTCCTTCTTGAGCAGTGTGTCGTAGTCCCATGGCCCGTGATATCGGGAGAGTAAAGACTGGGCATAGGGGTCGGGCGACTTGGATACTCCGCTGATGACCTTGCTTGGAGCGATACCCGCTGAGGCGGTCAGTAGGGGGAGGACGATCTTCTCCTCAGCCTTCGAGAAGTTGAAATCAAAGAAAGGACTATTGAGGATGAAGGCACGAATGTTATCTTGATTCTTCGTGTCAGCAAGGTAGAGGGAGGTGATGAGTCCACCTGTCGAGTGTGCCATCAGATAGATCTCCTCGGCACCTTCCTCACGGATGATCTTCAGCGCTGCCCCCAGCTCCTCGTAGTACTCTCGTAGGTCGTGTACCTCGAAGGCATCTTGATGAGGGAGGATAGAGCGCCCGTATTTGCGTAGATCGAGGGCATAGAAGTCAATCCCATGCTGAGCAATACTATCTCCCATAGCAGCCTGGAAGAAATAATCATTGTACCCGTGTACGTAGAGTAGGGCACGCTTAGAGGGAGTAGTACGGTCGTGTCGGATGAGTGTAGCAGTGACAGCTCCTGCGTAGTCATCTCGCATCTGTAGTGTGCGCTGGCTGTAGCCTGAGATGATATCAGCACGCCATTGTGCGGAGAGCTCCAGACCAAGTAGACTGCACGTGATGAGAAGGAGGAGGATATAAAGTCGTCGTTTCATACTATCTGCTTGTATTGACTTGAATGCAAAGATAACTTAAATCATGCCATGCCGTGGCAGTAGGCACCACAGGAGTATAGCCTTTGGGCTAAAATAAAGCGAGCTATCCAGCCTCTGCTGGACAGCTCGCTATGGGAGTGATGTACTTCTTTAGGCCGGTGGTTACGCCTTCTTGTTGATGAAGATGTGACCGAGATAGCCGAGGACGACGAGTGTAAGCCCCGTGCCGAGGAAGAGGTTGGCATTCTCTACCTGGTCCGTGAAGTAAGTGAAGAGCTGAAGAAGAGCCCCGATGAGCATCACGATGATACCGATATACTGCTTCATAATGTCTCTATGTACTATGGTTATGTGTATGTTCTCTATATGCAAAGTACGCAATAATTCCGTACATGACGAAACGCTTACAGAAGATAGCCCCCGATACCCCATCTCTATGGAGATATCTGGGGGCTACTCTTGTGAAATTGCGACTCTGTGAAGGGGGAGGGCGCAAGCCTCCTCTATTAGATGCTAATTAGCGAGGACGACGCTCACCGCGGTCGGGGCGGGGACGACGCTCGGGCTCCTTATAGCCTTCGGGCTTGGGAAGCAGGGCACGGCGGCTGAGCTTGAACTTACCCGTCTTCTGGTCGATGTCGATGAGCTTGACTTCGATCTGCTGACCTTCTTCGAGGCCCGTGTCTTCGATCTTTTCGTAGCGCTTCCAGTCGATCTCAGAGATGTGGAGCAGACCGTCCTTACCGGGGAGGAACTCTACGAAGCAGCCGTAAGGCATGACCGAAGAGATCTTACCCTGATAGACTTCGCCTACCTCAGGCATAGCGACGATGCCCTTGATGAGGCCGACAGCCGTGTCGATAGCGTCCTTGTTGGATGCGCTGATTTCGACTACGCCGACGCCATCCACTTCTTCGATGCTGATAGAGGCACCGCTCTTCTCCTGCATACCCTGGATGATCTTACCACCAGGGCCGATGACAGCACCGATGAATTCCTTGCCGATACGCAGGGTCACGATGCGAGGAGCATGGGGCTTGAGGTCTTCGCGAGTCTCGGGCTGAGCTTCGAGGATCTTACCGAGGATGTGCAGACGACCTTCGCGAGCCTGTGCCAGAGCACGCTCGAGGATTTCGTAGCTAAGACCATCGACCTTGATGTCCATCTGAGTAGCGGTGATACCGTCAGCGGTACCCGTTACCTTGAAGTCCATATCACCGAGGTGGTCTTCGTCACCGAGGATGTCGGAGAGGATAGCGTAGTTCGTACCCTTGTTCTCAGAGATCAGACCCATGGCGATACCCGATACGGGCTTAGCGATGGGCACACCAGCGTCACGCAGAGCGAGCGTACCAGCACATACCGTAGCCATCGAAGAAGAGCCGTTAGACTCAAGGATGTCGGAGACGACACGGACTACGTAGGGATACTGAGCGGGGAGCATGCGCTTGAGGGCACGGTGAGCGAGGTTCCCGTGACCGATCTCACGACGGCCGACACCACGCTGTGGACGAGCTTCACCGGTAGAGAAGGGAGGGAAGTTATAGTGGAGGAGGAAGCGTTCCTTACCGTAGTTGAGTACGTCGTCGACGAGCTTCTCATCGCTCTTCGTACCCAGCGTGACCGTCGTCAGAGACTGCGTCTCACCACGGGTGAAGACTGCAGAGCCGTGAGGTCCGGGCAGGTAATCCGTTTCGATCCAGATAGGACGGATCTCGGTGGTCTTACGACCGTCAAGGCGCTTACCTTCGTCGAGGATAGCACGGCGCATGGCTTCCTTCTCGACGTCGTGGTAGTAACGAGCGATGAGGGGAGCCTTCGTCTCGAGTTCCTCTTCGGTGAACTTAGCCTTGTATTCCTCTACGATAGCATCGAAGGCCTCAGCACGAGCGTGCTTGTCGGTACCCGATACAGCTACGGCGTAGGCCTTAGCGTAGCAGGAGTCGTGTACATCCTTGCGCAGGTCTTCGTCGTTCTCTTCGTGGCAGTAGGTGCGCTTGACGAGCTTACCTACAGCTTCGCTGAGCTCGAGCTGAGCCTGGCACTGTACCTTGATAGCTTCGTGGGCTACCTTGATAGCCTCGAGCATCTCTGCTTCCTGGACTTCCTGCATTTCCCCTTCGACCATCATGATGTTATCGAGGGTAGCCCCTACCATGAGCTCGATATCAGCAGACTCAAGCTGCTCGAAGGTGGGGTTGATGATGAATTCGCCATTGACGCGGGCGACGCGTACCTCACTGATAGGACCGTTGAAGGGGATGTCCGATACGGCGAGGGCTGCAGAAGCAGCGAGCCCAGCCAGAGCATCAGGCATATCTACACCATCCGTAGAGAAGAGAATGACATTGACGAAGACTTCGGCATGGTAGTCATCTGGGAAGAGGGGACGCAGGGCACGGTCTACGAGACGGCAAGTCAGGATTTCATAGTCAGAAGCCTTGCCTTCGCGGCGCGTGAAGCCACCAGGGAAGCGACCGAAAGCGGCATACTTCTCCTTGTACTCGACCTGGAGGGGCATGAAGTCAACCCCAGGATTGGCATCCTTGGCTGCGCATACAGTGGCCAGCAGGACGGTATTCCCCATGCGGAGGGTTACGGAACCGTCAGCCTGCTTGGCTAATTTCCCTGTCTCGATGACGATCTCTCTACCATCGGGCAGTGTGATTGTTTTGCTAATTGGCTGTAGCATTATTGTTCTTTAATTGATTGATAACACCTTTAATAGTCGGGACAAAGGTAGTCAAATAAACGGTACCAAGCGCCCCAGCTCTGCGATGTAGCCATACTTTGGAGGGAATTCTTATCTGCTACCTTCCTGCTTACCTTTATTCAGCTCCTCGAGGGTCGAGCAATTTTGCCATAAACGGAAGGGGATTCAGTATGCCATGGAGCCTCTTTATGAGCTTGATCAAAGAAGACTCATCTAGAGGGCTCGCACTTCGGCTGTCGTATAGGCCTATGATATGAACCTATATTGGTCGCTGCTTTGACCTCTATTAGGTTGTTGCTCCGCGTCGGGATAAAAGTTGTGGACGAGTGTCAGATAAGTTTGGACTACGTACGTAGCTCTAATATCTACGTACGTGGATATTTGGATTGACGTGCCTGGTCTTTAAGACTATGTGCATAGATAGAAGAAAACCACTGTGTGAAGGCGTTTTTTTCTTCACGAGAATGGCACTTTCCTCTCCGCTGGATAAGAGGAATACTCGCGATAAGGCGAAGGGCTTGCCTGATCACTTCGGAGAGGCATATCGGGGAGCTGGGCGTGCAATGCCTTAGCACTCTAAAATAGAGGACAGGACTCTCGGCAACAGTCTCATCTTTGTTCATCCCGCTTGGAG
>BNJT01000936.1_pt1 | contig 180683 bp, 184 predicted proteins | sample 8540491 | NCBI WGS metagenome assembly BNJT01 (sample SAMD00202455, study PRJDB9452) | human saliva metagenome | host: Homo sapiens
AAAAAAATGGCTCTTTTGAGCCATTTTTTTCTAAAAGAGCGCGAGACGGGGTTCGAACCCGCGACCCCCGACCTTGGCAAGGTCGTGCTCTACCAGCTGAGCCACTCGCGCATAAGAGCGGGTGATGGGAATCGAACCCACGTATTCAGCTTGGAAGGCTGATGTTCTACCATTGAACTACACCCGCAAAGGATATATTATATGATAGTAGAAAAATTGCTTATTTGTCAATATTTTTTTGAAGAGAAAAACTTGAAAAAAACTGTTTAAAAAGTTTTGGTGTTTAGACTATCTATTGACTGTTTTCATTCATGAGAAATACGATAAAGCTTTTAAAATAGAAAATCTTTTATATATGTAAAAGCGAGTTTCATATTGCCTACGTGACAATGCAATTCGCCACCATTTTTCTTTTGGTGAAAAATTATATCTTTTTACAGATTTTTGAATTTTTTTCAGTCCTTTTTTTATATCAAATAAACGTCTAAAAGGTACATACATATCTTCTTTGGCTACAAGAAGTAAGCAATCTTGATTTATTAGAGATAAGCAATCTTTGATATTATATTTGTCAAGTTCTGTTATCATATTGTAGTAGCTATTTTGTCCGCTAACCTGCATAGCATTATATACCTGCCAAGCTATGCTAAGACTTAGTTTTGTTGATAGTGATATAATCGTATTTATTAAATTCTTCGCTTTTAATTTTAGTAATATTCTAAAGAAAAAGTAAGGAAAATTACCTACACTCAGCTTAAAAGCATCTAAACTGTAATAAAAGATATCCATAGCTACAACCCTTTTTATTCTCTTTTCAAAGGCGGCACTACGGAGTGCGAAATATCCACCTAAGGATAAACCTAAAATATCTACCTCTATAAGTTTATAATAGTCTAGAACTTTACTCAGTACCAATTCGTAATTAGGGATTAATTTTAGTCTATCTTTATAGGTAAGACCTTGTCCGGGTCCGTCAAATATGATTATATTATAAGAAGTATTTTTCATATGTACTACAAAATCTGCAAGCTCTTCCAATATGCCATCAAAACCATTTATGATAACTAAGGTTTTTGTAGCATTCTCATTCTTGAGAAATAAAGAGGGAAGTTCGGAGGTTTCGTAAGGGATATAGTGTTTTTCGTATTCAAAGTCATTGTAGGAACGATAAAAATTTTCTATAAATTTATTATATAAGTATTCTTTTTGGGAAGTATAGCCAAAAATATAGAAAAAAGAGGCTCTGTAGTATCGTGCCGCTACATCAAATAAGCCCTCATTTTCATATTCTTTTGCTTTTTCGCTCCACCATGCTGTCCAAGTTTGAAAATCATGTACAGTATTTCCTATTTCTGTTAAATCTCTTTTTACAGAGGCTAAGTCTTTAAAGCGTTCTGTAAATCGTAATATTTGAAAGTCGAATTGTTTTATTCCGGTAAACTTTTCCATTGTTATATCTTTTCTCCTATGTTAGTAATGTGTACAAGTATATTTTTTTGTAGTAAAAATGTGAAGAACTAAAAAAAGGATAAGTGTAGTAAAACATACAAACTTATCGTATTTGTATGAAAAAGAGGGTAAATGGCAGATATTCGTGTTAAGAAAACAAAGAATAATTTAAGAAGAGCTATGATAAAAAAATATTAGAAATATATTCTTATGAAGAACTTACAGTTGATATGTTATGTAAAGAGGCTATGAGTTCCAGATCCACATTTTTATCAATATTATAGTAATAAGAAAGAGATACTTGTAGAATTGATATCTGATATGTTGAATGATATTAAAAAGAATAGTATAGCTAAGTTTGAGAGGACTATACCTACAGAAATAGCAATAAGAGATATAAGAAAGTATTTGATTGAGAGAAAGACCTTAATTAAGAGTTTACTTAATGCTGATATAGGTGAGGATAGCTTTAAAAACTAGTTTGAGAAATTTATATAAGGAAATATTTTTTTGAAATATTATACTAACATTTCATCTGCTAATATGTTAAGTGAATATTTTTTTCGAGTATAGTAGAAACTTCGATGAATCTGCTATTAAATGATAGTTTGTCGGAAGAAGATATAAAGGTATTTAATATTTTGGAAAAAGAGTTATTTTCTCTTAGTGTATTTAAGACGAAAAAATGAGATTCAAGTAAACAGTGTCAAATGTAAAAAGAAGTTTAAGGACTGTTTAAGTCTTGATAAGCTGTAAAGGAATTGTAAAATATGTCTTTATAGCTTTATAACAAGTAAACAAGGGGATATAAAGGAAAAACAGATGTAGAGATATATGGCTAGTATCTACTGTACTAAATTCAACTTGCAAATTTAGTAAAACAATGATATTATTGATTTGTAAAAAAAGTAGGACGTTTACATTTTTAACAACAGCATAAAAAAACCCCTTAGAGGTCGCAACTCTAAGGGGTTTTGCTTTTGCTATTTAAAATTAAAAATAGCTTTGTCAATTAACTTACAAATATAATAACTAACTATATTTGCAAGTATTGTTAGTAGAACGTTTCGCATTTTAACACCTCCTTTCTACTGCTGGAGGACAGCATATATATTCTACACTATATCTATATACTATGCTAGTTTATTTTTCTTCGTTCAAACTTGAGTACTTAAAAACCAGTTTTTAGATTTAATATTAAGTATTTTTATCTACTATTTCTTGAGTAGTTTTATCGGCTTTGTTATAGTTTTTTTATCAATTCGTTTTTCTTTAGAGTTTAATGTATTAGTGTTTTTTTAATATTGTCTATTGATATATTAAAATACTGTGCTAATTCTATAGAGTCTTTTAATTTTATACTTTCTCTATTTCTAGAGTTCCAATTATCAAATGTAGACGTATTTATTCGCTTTTTTTGGAATCAATTAGCATATGAATTTACTAATCTTTATTCTAAGCTTGATGATAAGCTTCACAATACGCTTGTAGTTATTCAAGAAAACACGGAGCATATAACAAAGAATGCTTCGGAGAGTGCAAAAAAAGATTATTGATAATCAAGATAAAAAAATACTAGTGATATTAAAAAAAGAATGATGATAAGAATACAGATAAAGCCTTAAATGGTTATGACAATTCTGATATGAATAATTCGACTAATAAATTAGATGAAACCTTTAAAAAGTAAGATGAGGCAGAAAAACAAGCTACAAATAAAGCTAATGAAGAACTTAAAACTTTAAATTTGATAATCCGATTGTTCAGTATGCAAGAACTTTTTCTTTAGTTGGTACTATTATGCAAAAATATATTTAATGCTTTGGATCCGTTTCATGATGTAGTTATGTTTCAATTTTTTAAGTCTGTTGCAACTATTTGGAATATTATTGTAAACTTTATTGTCAATTTAATTCAAGCTTTAATAAATCTTATTAGGTCATTATGATTATGCAGTTACAAAAACAGTATTTACATTTAGCAGCACAATTTAATTTAATACATACAGATATTTATAAAGCTTGATAATATTTTCTTTAAAAAAATAATTATTAGAGGGCAAAAAAATAAGCCCCTCCCAACTACCTGATGTAATTGAAAAAAAGACTTTATGCACCTTCAGGGACTCGAACCCTGGACAAATAGATTAAGAGATATATGGCTTGTATCTACTGCACTAAAAGATACTTGCAATTTATAAATTAAAAATGCTAAAAATAACATTGATATTTATGGTGTATATCATTTATGCTTAACAGCAAAAAAATTACCCCTTAGAGGCTCGCAAACTCTAAGGGGCTTTTTTTCGCTATCTAAAACTTAAATAGCTTATCAATAAATTTACAAATATAGTAACTACTAACATTTATAATTATTGATATGATTATGGTGCTAATCATTTATGCATGCACCTCCTTTCTACTGTCGGGAGGCTAACAGCACATTTATTATATAATAGTTTTTATTGCTTATGCTAGTTTATTTTTCTTCTTTCAAACTTGAGTACTTAAAAATTTGATTTATTTTTTTATGTTAAGTATTTTTGTCTACTATTTCTTGAGTAGTTTTATCAGCTTTATTATATTGCTCTATTAATTCCTTTTTCTTTATCTGTTAATACTTCGTGTTGTTTTTAGCTCTATGATGTTATCTAATGATATATTAAAAATATTTTTGCTAATTTTTAATGCTGTAGATAAATTCATATCTTTATTAGATTTAGTTTTCCAATTACTAATAGTTGATGTACTTATTCCTAGTTTTTTGTAATTTATATGAACTAACATTTTGTTCTTCCATTTTTTTAAAAAGAATATCAAAAAAAGCATATTATTTCCTTTTATCGCTTGACTATTCCCTTAAAAGGGAATATAATACAAAAACATAAACAAAAAAAGACATTTTTCATAATGTTTTATTTATTAAAAAGTTAAGCTAGGGCAGTCTATGAAAAAAATAGAGAGCCTAGCAAGCTACAACTATACAGACGATGAGATAATTTTTGCCGATTTTTCCTATTCGTCTGTATAGTAATAAATAATTATAACTAATCTTTTTAAAAAGTGTCAAATTTGTTTTTAATTGTTTCGTATTTGCGTGTAGATTATTCGCTTATGAGGTAGGGGCGGTAGTCAAAAGGCGTGCATTTTTTTAAGAAAGGAGATTAAGCAATGGAGTCTATTGATACAAGAAAATTCGACCGTCAAAAATTTATCCAGGACATAGAACAACTAAATATAACTTTACATGAACTTGCAAAAGAAAACAACGCATACGATGATTTTCCAGTTGTTGCTTTTGATGATTATTTTTTAATCAAAGAAAGTAATGTAAAAGATACTAAAAATTTTTTTATTCAGACATTGAAGAATATTGGTTTGACAAGGGTTATTCAGTTTCAACCTTTGGTTTGTGTTTTACGAATGGAAAGATTTTGAACTTGCAATTTTATCGTGATGAGTTAAAGAATGTTAAACTTTGTGGGTTATTTAGAAATTAAAAAGATTGGAGTTAAAAAATGAAACAAAAATATATTGGTATTATTTGCTAAACCTTATGAAATAAAAAAACGCTTCCGGAGTTATAGAAAACGCAGGTATAACAGTTTATTATTATCCGGCTGATACTTTAAAACCTAGTAAGCTACAAGATGGTTCAATGGGTCAAAGAGTTGCAAAAGCAAATTATGACGCTTTTTATAAAAGTGATTTTGTAAAAGTTCCAGCTTTGTATGAGGGTGATTTATCTATGAACGTAGGTTCAGATGGAAAAGCAAATCTACACTTAGATAAGGTTACATATATATCAGATGTAGAGCTGACTGCAGTTACTTCAAAGTAGCGAAGTGTGTGCGTTCGCCTGTGCTTTAAAATGGCGGTGTAAAGTCAAGGGTTTAAGTGGTATCGAATAAGTCCGTAAGGACTTATGAGAATAAGGAACGCCCCTTGACTTTACAAAAAAATATATATACTAGTTTAGGGGGACTTGAAAGGCACTTTTCAAGTCCCCTTGTCTATAAGAAAACTAGCGTGTCTTTATATGGGGGTATGGAGATGAAAGCTTTTTTGTATAAACAACTTTTTAAATGTTTTTTTAGTGCATTTGTTTTATTTAGTTATTTAACAATAAATGTGTCTAGTTCTTATGCGTCAAATCTTGCTACCTCAAGCGACTATACAGATACAGAAGATACTACAACTGAATATATAGAAGATAATGATGTTACTTTGTTTTCTAATCCTTTAGAGCTTCCTGAAGTATCAGATGAAGATTTAAAAGAGGAACTTGGGTTTAATAAACCTAAGGTTGCTAGTGGTCATGTTTCCCTTTTTTCTGCTCATATTGCGGATAAACATGCAGGAGGTTGGAAGTTGTTACCTGATGGTAGTGAAGCACATAAATTTCCTACAAGTCTTGAAAATGATGAACGTTTTTTAAATTTCAAGCATAACGCAGGTGATTTAACTAAAGCTTCTTACTTTGTTTTTGAATTTGAGGGTGTAGGTAAGAAACAGTTTACAAAACGTGTAAACTTTAAAGATGAGGATGGAATTTTTACAGTTAATGAGAGAATACCTCAAAGTGCTGTTTATGGTATAACTGCTTTTTAAAATTCATATAGGAAAAAGAAATTTGCCAAAGCCCGGAAATTATTCTTTAAAAAGTTTTTTTAAGTTCTGAACTTGTTGACAATTGGAATTTTTTTCTATTCCTTATATTCGATTAAATAAATTAAATAAAGTTGGGGCAGATGATCCTTTAACTGTTTGGTACTTAAATAATGACTCTCAATTTGGTGCTATGTCTAACATTACTATTGATGAAAAAAAGTCTACAGCATTGATATTATTTTTAAATTTAGATTTTTTTACAAAGATAGAACAATGCTCCATGGTGTTAAAATTGGTTTTTATGAACCTGAAACAGATTTAAATGTTGTTGATAATTCTACTCCTGGAGTCGTTGAAGATTTTAATCCTGAAAATAAGACACCTGAAGCTAATGCTGAAGATATAGCTAACTCTACAAAAAGATACAGCGGATAACACGAAAGATACTGCTAACAATACAAAGGCTATAGCAGAGTCGCAAAACCTTATTCTTGGCACTTTAAAGGCTATTATTCAACATATATCTGACCAATTATTTGCTTTTTGGAATCAACTTGCTGGAGAGTTTACAAATCTTTATGCCAAGCTTGAAAAAAACTCTAATGAAAATTTCAAAGCATTAAGAGAAGCCGGGAAAGAAGCAACTAAGCATATAGTAGAGAATGATAACAAAAACACTAAAGAGCTAAAAGATAACAATGATAAAAACACAGATAAGGCTTTAAATGGCTACGATAATTCAGGAATAAATAATTCGACTAATAAACTAGATGAAGCTTTAAAGTCTCAAGATAAAGCAGAGGGAGAAATAACAAATAAAGCTAATGAAGAACTTAAAAAATTTGAATTTAATAACCCTGTAGTACAGTATGCAACTGCGTTTAAATTGGTAGGCACTATATTACAAAAATGTTTTTTTAATGCTTTAGGTCCTTTTAATGATGTAGTAATGTTTTTCTTTCTTTGTATCAATTGCGATGATATGTGTTGGCTTGTATAGATTTAAAGGGGGTACTTAGATGTTTCAGTTTTTTTAAATCAATTGCAAGTATTTTTTTGATGTAATAGTAAATTTCATAGTAAATCTAGTACAAGCTTTAATAAATTTGATAGGAATGATATTAAAAGGTTTTGTTTTTATTTTTGCTATAATCCCAACCCTTCCCCCTTTTACTATTGCAGTTGTTACAGTAACTATTTGCATGGCAGTTTTAATTAATGTATTAAATAAAGGAAGTTGATATGAATAATAAGTTTATGGAACTTGCAAATTTTGTTATAGATGTATTAAAAATGACTATAAAATTATTTACCAATACAAATATTGGTAGCGGTTTATCTTATTTAACCTTACTTATAGCTATAAGCTTGATGTCTATATTTTTAGGTGCGGTTATAGTTAAGTTTGGTGTTAATAAAATACATTTTGATAATAGTAAGGAGTAAGAAAAGAGGTAGATTGATGGATTCATGTATTGATATTGTCATAATATTATCTTTGTTTGTGCTTGTTTTGACAATTTTAGCTTTTTTGTTAATTACAGTTTTTGATGATAGTTTTTTCCTTTTTTCAATATTTCTTATAGGGTTTTTATCTTTTTGTGCGTGTACTTATTTCTTGGTATATGCACAAGAAGTGCCAATAGAAAATGAAGCTTTGGATAGCTCTATTGATGAAACTGTTCCTGAAGGTGATAGTTTAGAAGAATATAAGATAGATTTAATGAACGAATATTTAAAAGATATTCGTGATAGTTTGGTAGCAACAAGTTCAGATGTGCAACCCCTTACAGATGAACTTGATACTATAGAGGGCGTACCTGATTTAGCAGCGGATATTTATGATGAAAATCTTGTTACTGATGTTACGCCTGCGAGTGAGCTTTCTCACTCTTCCTTTTACAGTGCAGGCAATAATTTAACGTACACTAATGTTTTAAAGTACAAGTTACTTATAGACGGTACAGTTTATTATTGCTTGTTTCCCCCTAATATTAAAGATTATTTAATGGTCGATAAAGATGGTTATTTGTATAATTCAAGCACTTCTACAGTTTGGGGTAAATTGTATAGAAATACTTTAGATTTAAATGCTGACAACGGTATGATCTTACACTTAAATGGTGCGTTAAATAACAATTACTATTCTTTAAGAGACCAGCACTCAAATAATTATATACGAACCTATTCATGGAGGTGGTATTCAGGCAGCTATCATTTAGAGCAAGCGATAGATACGTGCATGTAAAAGTGCAGAAGATGTATCAACCCTTTTTAGTATCTGATAGCTTGATGATTATATTAATATTTTTAGTTGGAGGTGGTGTTTTTATATGTTTGTACAATCTATACAGGCATTACTAGGTTATGTGCCTGAACAGTTTGACCCTATAACGTATGTTATTGGTTCATTCTTTTTATTATTTTTGACAGTATTTTTTGCGGACTTTTTAAAACATTTAATACTTAGGCGTTAATACCTTATAGGGGGCGTTAGTATATGTTTGATGATTTAAGGATACTTTTAAATAATGGTATATATAAGTGGTGTTTAATGGGAGCAAAAGCCTTGCTAAATGATTACCATTGGTTAGGTGTAGCGGTGTTATTACTTCCGTTAATGCGAAGAATTATCATTATTTTTAGAAATTTATTTTAAAGGAGAATAAAAGATGTTTTCTAAGTTAAAAAATGGACTTAGGAAAATCGGCAATTTCGGCAAAGCTGTAACTTTAGCGACTTTAGTACCTGCTATAACTTTAGTATCTAATTCTAATGCATTCGCAGCTGAGATGATAGTAGCTGATGGTGGTACTGCGACTATTACGGACATGTTAAATATATTTTCTCAGCTTTTTGCATGGATATTAAAAGAGGGTGCTATTTTGTTATCATGGATGCTTGATAAACCTATCTTGATGATTTCAATGGGCTTATTCTTCTGTGGTGCTATAATAGCGTTCCTTTTACGTATTTATCATGGTGTCTAAGAACATTAAGTGTATTTAGCTTAAGAGGGGCTTGTAACCCCTCTTATTTTTATTAGGAGGTATAAAATGGGTAATCTTCCATTCTTAAAAACATTTATTGATTTTTTCTTTTTTCCGTTGAAGAATTTTGACCTTACATATACTTTTTTATCTTTGCCTATACTTGTTATTATATGCTATGCGGTTAGTGAATTTGTAATTAAGATATTAAGTTTAATGTTAGGTTTTAAATTTAGAGATAGGAGGAAGTATTAAATGGTAATTTTAATAATAGCTATAATATTCTTTTTTTGTTATCAATGTTTATAGCATATCATTTAATAAAATATTCAAACCCATACAAGCTCTATATGGTATTTGGAAAAAAAGGCAGCGGAAAAACAACCTTTATGTGTAAGCTTGCTTTGAAATATTCTAAAAAGAAATGGTTTAAAAAACCTAGACCGGTCTACTGCAATACTTACGTTCCCGGTACTTATTATTTTTGAAGCTGAAGATATAGGTGTTTATCATTTTTCCGGAAAAATGCTGTTATTTTTAATTGATGAAGTTGGCTTGATTTGGGATAATCGTGATTTTAAGAATTTTAAAAAAATCATGTTAGAGATTATTTTAAATATCAACGTCATTATAAACATACTGTTTACTTATTTAGCCAGTCTTTTGACATAGATAAGAAACTTAGAGATTTAACTGATCATATGTATTTGATAATGAATTTTTTTAATTGCTTCTCATTAGCTAGAAGAATAACAAAGACAATAACAATTACACATGCTGATAAGAATAGTACTGGAGAATCTAAGCTAGTAGATGATTTACAATTCGATTCAATTTTACTATTTTTCCTTGGCACTGTTAAACTTACTTACATACCAAAATATGTAAAATACTTCAATTCATTTGATACGAAACAATTACCCCTTAAAAAGTATGAGTACATTCCATTGAATAAGCCTGAAGGTATATTCAGGAAGTGGCTGCGTACGCCCGCAAGGGCTTTAGCCCGCGGGCAGGACGCAGTTAAAAGGCTTATAAAACGTTAGTTCTAATCGAACAAAATACAATAGGAAAATCGGCAAAATTAGTCCTAAAAACGCATTTTTTTATCTTCGCCACATTCTTCTAATAGGTGGTCTAGAAATACAATAAAAAAATGTAAAAAAGTCAATAAATACAAGGGCGGAAAGGCTAAAAAAAATTTTTGTGACAAAAACGGCTTTCTGTCACAAAACAACACACTTTAAAGTATGAAAGTATTTAGACAAGAATGTTCGATATTTAGTGAGTTAGAAGATACTCAAAAAGATTATTTGTTTTACAAACAAAGATGTAAGTTTTTGCATAATGTAGATACATTTTATTATAGTGTAAAACTTGCTAATGATTTTACCAACACAAGTATAGATGTAGATGTTAAAAAGGCTTAGAGATTATTTTTAATAAGCAAAAAAACAAGGCTTAGATTATAGAAGTGAATTTAAACAGATATACATAAATAATTATCTATATAATTTAACACCTTTAACTTTTGCCGGGATGTATACGATACATTTACAAATAAAAAGATAAATATGACATTTTTTTATAGCTCCTACTGTACCATCTAGTGCAAGTGGCGAATCTGTAACTAGTGAAATTCTAGTGCAAAATAAGGTCTTATGAATTATGGTTATTAGGTTATGCTAAAGCATTTGAATCTAGCTATAAATATAAAAAAAATATATGTGATTATTTTTAATCTAAGTATTATAAGTGTAAATGAGAATAGAATAGATTATTGCTGGCATACAAATTATCTTGATAATCCTGAAAAGTTTTTTTACTTTAGATAATTTATTTAAAATGCGTGTAGATAGATTTAAGGGTGTAACCTTACACGCTGACAAAGTCAGTTCAGATGATTATGAAATTGATTACTTGGCTATGGGTAAACGTTCGGATAAGATATTTTTTTGAGAATGTATTTAAAATCTAAAGAAGTAGTAGAGCAAGGTTATAAACCATGGTTTTTTATGATTTGGTTATTTAATGGACTTATTTCTAGATATGATTTTTTTATGTATATGATATTTGTTTTTAAAAAGAGAAACTGGGCTTATTTAAATAGGGCAAGACTTGAATTTTACATAGAATATGGCTCAAATACAGAATTAATAGATAAAGCTAAAGAATTACTTAACTCAGATATACCTAGTAACAGTGATACTATTAGAAAATTTGTAAACGAGATAACACCGAGACCGACTTTAATATTAAACGTAGAATATCAAGTTATGCGTAGACATTCAAAATCTTATTGTTTGCTTCAGATAAAAGATAATGCAGCATATGGTGAGTGCAAACGTATTTATGATCTTCTTGATAATCATAGTCTAATAACAGATTATTTAACGTCAAAGGTATTTAGGCTTGTAAGAACGGATATGATAGATAAAAATAAATCTAGGCGTGATGATGTAGAATTTTGGAAACGTCTTAGAACTACAAAACTAGTTGATGTGAAAAGGTTAAAAAAAGATTTGAAATTGATAAGAGAGTATACAACTAATATAACAGGTCAAATGACAGTAAAGCGGGCATTACATTCAATAACAAATTATTCACTTGTAACTAGAGGTAAAAATAATGATACATTTATAGATGATGTGGTTCATTTTTATAAGTTCGCTTAATGATAATGATATAAAAGGACTTGTCGATTATAAAAAGCAAAAAAAGTAATAAACTTAATTTTTGATAAAGCTTATTACTTCAAATGAAATCAATCGCAAGTTCGCAATCTTCAATTATGAAACAGGCGAATTTATAGAATAGTATACAATTAAAGTTATAAAATGTAAAGGGGGTAAATGATGAAATCTATTGAAAATTTAAGACAAGATTTTTTTAGAGTATGGTATTTCTTTTTTTGGGAAGATTCGACATATAAATATTATGTTAAAAAAATCTTGAGTTCTTTTTTTGATTTTTTTACGTGATGAGTATGAAAAAGATTTAGATGATATATATTGTGATAGTATAACAAAAAAAATAAATTGCGTGAATATATAGTATATCTTAGATTAAAACCTAAAAAAAGAATGGAGTACATATAAGATCTAATACAGTTAGGACTTATATGCGAGCAGTTAAAAGCTTTTATAAATTATGGGTTTGAGAATGGATATTTTTATAAATAACTTAGCTTATAGGTTAAAAAAATGCCTCGTGCTGATGATGTTCAAATAGTACCGCTTTCTGTAGATGAAGTTAATATGATAGATAGGTTATTTAGTCATAATTTCTTAGACAGACGAAACAAACTTATTTTTTATCTAATGCTTGACTGTGGATTAAGACAAATGGAAGTATGTAGGTTAAAAGTAAGTGATATATGTTTAGACGGTTATTACATAACAATCAATAATGGTAAAGGTAAAAAATCAAGGATAGTACCTTTATCCGGTAAGTTAGAATTTTTAATAAAAGACTATATGAGATTTGTTGGTAAAGATGGTTATTTACTTTTAAAGAAAAATTCAGTAGAAAATATAAACTCAAATTGTATTCGTTCAATGTTTAGAACGATTAAATTTCATACAGGTATAAAAAGAGTGCATCCTCATTTACTTCGACATACATTTGCGACTAGCTATATAATGGGTGGCGGTAATCTTGAAAGTCTTAGACTTTTACTTGGACACTATGATTATGCAGTTACAAAACAGTATTTACATTTAGCAGCACAATTTAATTTAATACATACAGATATATATAAAGCTTGATGATATTTTCTTTAAAAACAATTATTAGAGGGGCAAAAAAATAAGCCCCTCCCAACTACCTGATGTAATTGAAAAAGACTTTATGCACCTTCAGGGACTCGAACCCTGGACAAATAGATTAAGAGTCTACTGCTCTACCAACTGAGCTAAAGGTGCTTGTTTTGTTCTTTTTGGAACAAAACATATGATACATTATTTTAATTTGATTGTCAACTAGTTTTTTTGCTTGATGGTGGGAATTTAGAGATTTTTACGGCTTTTTTTAATGGTTATTTCTTGTTTTTTTCTTCATTAAAGTTTGCGATTATAGTTTTGTTTTTCTTCGTCTATTTCCATTTTTTTCAATCCAAGCTTTTTGGTATAGATAATTTTGTGCCTATACTTCCTGAACCTAATTTATTAAAAAAATTATATTTAACAACCTTTTTTTGTTTTTCCATTTTCAAATTCTCTTTTTTTGTGTTATAGTTACTTTGCTTTTATTCTTTAAAAGGGGCGATGTGAGTAAGTCCATCGCCTTTTTGTGTTGTTTTTAAAGTTCTAATCTTCAAGTGTTTGTTGTAGATTATCTATAACTTTTCTAAGTTTTCTTTGTTTTTCTTCTTTATCTTTTTCGTTTTCTACTTCTTCAAGCATATCTTTAACAAATCTTATAAATCCATTGAACTGTTTGTCTGTCATTCCCATTTCTTCCATAATTGCTCCTTTTCTCTGCTTGCTATCAGTTTATGTATATATTTTTATCATAAGAATATCGTTACGTTAATGTTTTTTTCGTTTTAGTATTAAGTTTATTATTGGTATCTTATTTTATCCTGATTTGTTCTATACCGTTTACCGTCCATGCACCATTTTCGTTAACTGTGTATTTTCCGGATATAATAGTATTTGTATATAAAATACCTTCTGTAGTATTATCTTCTCCCATATAATAACATCTTTCTTTTTTATCGGCAGCCTCAATCCATTGCCAACCCTTTAACATTATACCCTCATTATTTCCTTTTTGAGGATTGAAATAATACCATTTTCCGTTAGAAGATTTATACCAACCTGTTACCATCTTAGAAGAAGAGTCGAAGAGATACCATATCTTTGAGTTATTTTTCTCTAAATAGCCCCAAGAATTAGATAAATATTTTCCATTTGCTTGTTTGTATTTCCAAGTATTATTATTTAATTCCCAGTTGCCATCCAATTTGCTTGTAGCAATAGGAGTTTGATTGGTATTAGAGAGCGTATCTTTTTTGCTAAAATAAGTTTGTCCTGCATGAGAACTTCCACCAAAACCACCTGAACCACTTGAGCTATTTGATTTATTTGAATCAAAATCATTTTTGTTAGTTAGTGTTTTATCAGATAAGCTATCAGTAGGTGAAACTTTGTCTATTTTATCTTCCTTAGATACAGGCGGTTTTTATTTCGTTGTTCTTTTTTTGTTATTTTTTTCGTCGCTCTTTTCATAATATATGTCCAGTGTAGCCTTGTTTGCTTTGTTTTTTGATGTAGCTTTAAATACTACAAATCTATTATCATTAGCATCTTTAAAATATCTAACTAAACGTAGTGAACCGTCATCAGAATTATAGTGGAAAGATTTAGGGGTATATCCTTCAAACTCTTTTATAACATCTTTGTCTGAGAGGGGAAGATATACCTCAGAGTCTTTGATTACTTCTTTATTTATATTTATAATTTCATTATTTCCATCTCTGAAATACTCTTTTTATTAAAGAAGATACTGAATCTTCCAATGGTTTTTGTGTATTTTTATAGAAATACTTACCTTTATATTTTTCGTCTAACTTTATTTTTTTGTAGATTATTTTTAGCATTTTTGTATTTGAGCAATATAAATATTTACATCATCATCATTCATATATATATCGTCATAAAATTGTTTGTGTCTGATTTCGTCAAGTTTATCATAAAAAGCATTTCTGCTGTCATCTGTATATCCATATCCGTAATCAGGTCTTAGATTTATAGCTTCGTAATAGGCATCCCATAGTTTTTTTAAATCTATAGGAGAATACTCCTCTTCAGTCAAGTTATTTATTTTTATCATTTAAGTTTGTAAGAGCAGTTTCAAAATCCTTGTGAGTTTTTTTATGGGTTCACCCTCAATTGGGGTTACTATAGAGTTTAAATCAGATAAACTTAAAAAGTTCTTGTGCATAATTGTAAGCAGTCATTAAATCATTAAAGCTAGCTTTGGTAAAGCGTTTTCCATTTTTTCCATTTTTGCTTAGTAAGTTATCGGCACGTGAAATTGCCTCTTTTAAGCCGGTTTTTTCATAAGGCATAGGGGACAGATTGCCGAATGTCTGATTTAGAGAGTTGATCATATTGTCTATTTGGTCTTGTGTAATGCTTGTATCAGTCTTGGCTCTTTCTGTTAGTGCCTTAGCCTCTTCGTTCTTTTTCAAATAAGCCTCTTCGCTATCTTGTGTTAGCTTTAGACCGCTATATTTAACGGCACTATACTCGCCCCAATGTTCCGTGATGGCTTCCTCTAAAAAATTAGTTACAGTTTTATTTGGTTTATCTGATATTTTGATTTCAAATTCCTGGTCTTTTATTACTAACTTGGCACTTTCTCCTCTAATATATAAATAACCATCGTTTACAAAAAAATTTGTTTATCATATTTACTATTTGGGTCCTCATCTGACCAAAGTATATATGATTTAAGTCCACCATTTATATCTATGTAGTTGCTATCTCTAGGTAAAAATAGTTTGTTAGGATATTCATCTAATTCTTCTATATCTATATCGGAAGAAGATAGAGGTAAATCAAATTTTTCCATAAATTGCTACCTTTTTTTAATTTTTTTGTTCTAGGATCTACAGATAAAGTAGTTGCCCATATATTAAAATTCCCGCCTGCATCATGAGTAAAAGTTTGGGGATCAGTAGAGTTTTTGGCATCGTTAAAGTTTATTCTATCCTCTTTTTCGGTTCCGACTGTAGCTGCTGATACTATATCGACAGTATTTTTTTGTTATTAATGTTCCGGGGAAAAGAGTAGATGCCATAGCAATACTTGAAATGATGGCTATAAAATTCTTTTTTTCTTCATAAGATTCTCCTTTTAAAAATATATTTAATAGATATGATAACAGTTAGTATAACCTAACTAAAAATATTATCGCAATATTTTTTTGCTTATATATTTTTGGGAAATCGAAGATTATATAAGAAATTATAGTTTAAAAAGTTTTTTTAAAAAGTTCTTTATTGTATTGGGGTATAACAAGGCTCTCGATACATTTTTTTGAATAGCTTTATTATGAGTCCATTTATCAAGCCTATATTCCTTGATTATATAGATGTTTTGGCTAAAGTTATAAGTCAAAGCGGTAGCTACATACCAAGCCTTAGCCATATTTATATAATAGTCATTATTTGGAGTTTTTTTAAAATTATATCATTTTGTTTTTTCTCTAAAAATTAGTTTTTAAGAAAAAAAAGTATATCAACATAACTATGCCAAAGCGACAGGTGTAAGTATGCGTATTTTTGTATACATTTGCTGATATATTCAAATGCTTTCTCAGGTTCTTGTTCAAATGCTTTAGGTTTGAATAAATCGCAATTTGCCCAATTATCTATAAAAAGGGAGTAGTTTGTCTAACTCCCTTTTGCAAACATCAAAATCTTTTATTTCATTGATAAATAATATATGTAGATTTGTTTCGTCATAATATGTATGAGGTAAATCTTTTGTAAATTCTGAATAAAGTATATTAAAGTCGGATTTATTACGTATTTTCTTTGAGAGAGTACGTAGTTTAGGTATACGAATACCTAGTATATTTTTCTTGTCAAGGTTTGGAATAAGCTTTTGCTTGAAAATCTCTATACTTATTATCTTGAAGTTCTTTTAATTCATCTAAAAAAATCATTATGTATTACTTTCTATATACCTTTAAAATATTTTCGAGTTTGGAAGATGTATTTTTTAACATGGCATCTAATATAGTGATAGCAACCATACTTTCTACTACAACAACTGCACGGGGAACGATTACGGGATCATGTCTACCGTGAATTTCTATATCTATTTCTTCAAAAGAGGTATTGACTGTATGTTGTTTTTTGGCGATAGAAGGAGTAGGCTTAAATGCGGCACTAAGTATAATAGGACTACCATCGCTTATACCACCACTTATACCACCACAGTTATTTGTTCTCTTAACAATTTTATCATCCTCTATATAAAAACTATCATTATTTTCGCTACCTTTCATCATAGCTGAGGTAAAGCCTGAACCAAATTCAACCCCTTTAACAGCTCCTATACTGACTATACCGGCTGCCAACTTTGCATCTAACTTATCGAATACCGGTTCGCCTATACCTGCAGGAACTCCGGTAGAAATGCAAGAGATGATACCTCCAACAGAATCTTTTTCGGCTTTTAATTCGTTTAAATAATTTGCGGCTATGACGGCAGCCTGATTATCGGGCATATAAAAAGGGTTTGTAAAACATTCGTCAAGTTCAAAACGCTTGGCACTTATAGGACCTATGCTTTGAGTAAAAGCATGAACCTCTATATTCATGGTAGCCAATATTTTGCTTGCTATAGCACCTGCAATAACACGAGCTGCTGTTTCCCTACCGCTTGAACGCCCACCTCCTCTATAATCTCTAAATCCATATTTTGAATCAAAGGTGTAATCTGCATGTCCCGGTCTGTAATAGGAAGAGATCTCTGAATAGTCGCTTGAACGTTGAGATAAATTTTCCAACATGACCATAATAGGAGTTCCGGTAGTTTTTCCTTCAAATACACCTGAAAGAATATTACATTTATCATTCTCAACTCTAGGTGTAGTGAAACTGTTTTGGCCCGGTTTTCTTCTGTCTAAAAAGATTTGTATATCTTCTTCGGATAAAGGAAGTCCGGCAGGGCAACCGTCAATAATAGCACCTACAGCCTTGCCATGTGATTCTCCAAAGGTACTAACACGAAAAATATCCCCCCATATAGAACCTGCCATTTTATACCTCCACAATCTTACAACAATTTGGTTGATTTACATTTATATTATTTGCACTCATGCTTATAAGTTTATTTTTGAAGTCTATATTAAAGAAACTGATACTACCATTTTCATGGTTTATAGAAGCTATATGCTTAGCATCAGGTAATATGGCTATATCTTTTGGATAATCTCCGCTAATAGGAAGAGTAAACAAAGAGCTTAAAAGTCCGCTTTCTTCATCTCTCTCAAAAGTGGCCACAACATTATCTCCGGCATTTGCACAAAGTAAATATTTGAAGTCCGGCGTAAATGTTATAGTTGTAGCGGCTGTAACAGGGCTGGCTTTTAAATTTCCCAGAGATGAAATGGATTGTATTTTTTCTAAAGTAGGTGCTTTATCACCTTCTTTATATGAATAAGAAAATACTTCAATACAATTTTTCATTTCATACATTAGATACATAAAACGTCCATCTTTAGAAAATTCAAAAAATCTAGGTGCCGAATTAAGTTCCAGACGCAAAGTATCGACTAACAGAAGATTACCGTCCTTTTTATCAAAATTATATATTTTAACTTGATCTATACCAAGGTCGGCAGACAAAACGAATTGCTCATCAGGACTTGTACGTGTACAGCTTACATGAGGTCTGGAATTGCGTTCGGCAATAGAACCTAAGCCTTTATTATATATATTTTCAGCTATCTCCCCAACAGTACCATCTTCGTTAAGATGTAGCATTGTTAGTTTTCCATCGTGATAGCCTGAAACAAAGATATATTTATTATCTTTATCAATGGAAAGATGACACCCCCTCATACCTCTTATACTTGCACAACCTATCCTTCTGATAGTTCCATTTTCGTGAATACGGAATGAAACTATTCCTTCATCAGCTATGGAATAGAGGATTTTATTATCATTACTAAGAGTTAAATACGAAGAATTATCTACATCTACTTCACCACGTTTGATAAAATTTCCCTTATCTAAGTTTATATCATAGATAGTTATACCTTTAGCGGTACCTGTATAAGAATACGAACCTACATAAGCCACATATTTATTTGACATAAATCCACCCCTTTTTACATTAATATATGTTAAGTATAACTGAAAAAATAGATATAGTACAGAAAAAATATATGAAAATAGAGTAGAAATTTATTCTACTCTATCTGTAAATGTTGCTGTTACTTCATTTCCGGCATTATCTGTAAGATGTACTTCTAAAGAACTTCCGTCATATCTAAAATCTGCTGTATTATTTACCTTATCTATATTTTTTGGACTAATTTTTTTTCCCTTAGTATCCATAGCATAAAGACTGTCATAATTAATGCCGGAATTCTCATCTGTAAAATTAACTGAAACAGTATTACCCTCTACAAGTCCGTCTATAGTGGGCGGGTTGTCATCTATAGAACCTATATAATCATAGAATGTTTTTGACATACCATTTAGGTTACTTATAGCGACTTCTAAATTACCATTTTTATTAACGGTAGCAGAGTAGACATTATTACTTATCTTTTTAAGTTCAAGAACTTCATTTTCAAATTTAGCATTAATGCTTTTTATAGGAAATAGAGAGTGTTTAATAATGTTTATCTCCACAGTGCTATAATTTATAGGCTCTGATATACTAATGCTTGCCTTAGGTAAAGCAGTTACTATATAAAAAAATAGTTAGATTTATAAGTATAAAAGGTATTATATAGAAGAAAAAAATAATGAAACAAAAATGGTTTTTTTCTTCTTTTTTTAGTTTCAGTTCTCTTAATATTGTCATATAAACTTGTATTTGGCATAAAAATTCTCCCTAAGTTTTTAAATATAGTATAGCTTAACAGAAAAGTTTTTTTAAGTATCAAGTAGTATAAAAAAATTAAGACTTAAAAATAATATTTAGTCAATATTGAATAATTAAAAATTATACCAAAGGTAATGCGTTAGCATATTAGTATAAAATTTATAAAGATTAATTTTAGAAATAGATTGAAAAAAAGCTTGAAATATATATATATATATATAATTAGAGAAGAAGACACAGATGTTTTTATTTTTTTAACAAAAGGAGTGCTAATATGAAGAAAAAATTAATTTTAGAGCTTAGCTAGTGCAAGTTTGGTTCTTGCGATGAGTATGACCGCATTTGCCGGAGAGTGGAAAGGTGATTCTAATGGTTGGTGGTATGATAATGGTAACGGAAGTTATCCAAAAGCTACTTGGCAATGGATAGATGGCAATGGTGATGGAATTGCCGAGTCTTACTATTTTGAAAGTGATGGTTACTTGGCTGTAGATACATCAGTGGATGGCTATGATGTAAACTCTGACGGTCAGTGGGTAGTAAATGGAGTGGTGCAAACTAAGAGTGTTTCCTATAGTTCTAATTCCGGTTCGGGCTCTACTTCAGGTGCAATTAGTGCTAATGGAAGTTCTGTTTTTGCCAAGTCGGGTTCTAAGAAAGGTTTAGCTACAAGAGATACACTGTTTAGCAACACATCTGTTAGAGATTTAGGTGTAAAACACATTGTTTATAATTTCACAAATTACGAAACAAATTTTGCAAATAACTTTAGGGAAACCAAAGATAATGGTGTTAGTGTAACAGCTATTATGCTAAATACTCCTAGAAATAATCCAAATCCTGCCTCTTTACCGGCACAAAAAGCCGGCGCACATTATTATGGATTTAATGTGGCGACTGCAGAGGGTGAAGCTGCTACAAGGCAGATAGCAAATCAATTTGCCAGTCTTTACAAAGATTCAATAGATAATTGGATAATAGGAAATGAAATAAATTATCCTGAAGTATGGAATTATACTCCACATACAAGTTTGGATAATTATGCAGATCAATATGCTAAGGCTTTCCGTATTTGGTATAACGCTATAAAACAAAACAATCCTAGCGCAAATGTCTATATTCCTTATGATTATGTATGGAATGCACAATCACCTGCACCGGGATATTACAAGTCTAAAGATTTAATTAGGCTGTTAAATGATAGACTAAAAGATACAGATTATGGTATAGCTTGGCATCCATATCCGCAAGATTTAGGAGATCCTAATTTTGAAGATGATACACAGGCTATAAATAGTGAGGATAGCCCTATTGTAAATATGAAAAACTTAGATGTACTTACAAACTATATGAAGAAAGCAGAGTATATATCTCCAAGTGGAAAGGTAAGACATATAATATTATCTGAGCAAGGTTTCAATGCTACTAATGAAGATATTCAAGCTGATCAAATAGCTAAAGCTTTTGATATAGCGAATAAAAATCCTTATGTAGAAGCCTTTTTCTTAGCTCGTGAGTATGATCAACCTGGAGAAATGCATCCTGTAAATGGCGCATTACAAGAAATGCATTTTGGAATTAGAGATGCCTATGAAAGAGGCGGAAGAAAGAGAAAAGCTTACGATACATATAAAAACCTTAGATAGAGTAGTTAGAAGATATAGTGTAGTAAAAGATATGAAATAATATGATAAAGAGATTTATGAAATTGTACAATACATTTTCTAAATCTCTTTGCTTATATAGAGGTATATTTTATCCTATTGACAAGCTCTTTTTTAGGTAGTAAAATAATTTGACGTGCATATTAGCACGAGTTTAGCTGAAAAACAGCAACCACAGAATATCATAGGAGGTAAAAAGGAATGCCAACATTTAACCAGTTAGTAAGAAAAGGCAGACAAACTTCAGTAAAGAAGTCAACAGCTCCAGCTCTTCAAAAGGGATTCAACTCTCTTCATAAGAAAGCTACAGATGCATCTGCTCCTCAAAAGAGAGGCGTATGTACTGCTGTTAAGACTGCTACTCCAAAGAAGCCTAACTCAGCTCTTCGTAAGATTGCCAGAGTAAGACTTTCTAACGGTATCGAAGTAACAAGCTATATTCCGGGTGAAGGACATAACCTTCAAGAGCATAGCGTTGTATTAATCCGTGGAGGTAGAGTAAAAGACTTGCCAGGTACAAGATATCACATTATCCGTGGTACACTTGATACAGCAGGTGTTGCTAACAGAAAACAAGCTCGTTCAAAATACGGTGCTAAGAGACCAAAAGACAAGAAATAATTAGATAATTAAGGTAATAGTGCCGAGTTTGATATAACTGTAGGTTGCAGATTATATAAAGACCGAGCACGAGGCGCGCACCTAAAAGGTGTGAGAGTACCAAAGATCTAATAGTCAAGAGATTGACAATAGTATTAAGGAGGGAAGTAACGTGCCACGTAAAGGACATACACAAAAAAGAGATGTATTAGCAGATCCTTTATACAACAACAAAGTTGTTACTAAGTTAGTAAACAATATTATGTATGATGGTAAAAAGGGTGTTGCACAAAAGATCGTGTACGGAGCATTTAGCCGTATAGCTGATAAAACCGGTAGTGATCCGGTAGAAGTATTTGAAGCGGCTATGAATAATATAATGCCTGTACTTGAAGTAAAAGCAAAGAGAATAGGTGGAGCTACATATCAAGTTCCTATCGAAGTAAAACCGGAGAGAAGACAAGCTCTTGCTCTTAGATGGTTAGCATTATTCTCACGTAAAAGAGGCGAGAAAACTCAAGAAGAGAGACTTGCTAATGAACTTATGGATGCGGCTAACAACACAGGAGCTGCTGTTAAGAAAAAAGAAGATATGCATAAGATGGCAGAGGCTAACAAAGCATTTGCACATTATAGATTCTAATAAATATAGGAGGAAACCATGGCTGGAAGAGAATATCCATTGGAGAGAACCAGAAATATTGGTATTATGGCGCATATTGATGCGGGTAAGACAACTCTTACTGAGCGTATCCTATATTATACAGGTGTAAACTATAAGATAGGTGATACACATGAGGGAACAGCTACCATGGACTGGATGGCACAAGAGCAGGAAAGAGGTATCACAATTACTTCTGCAGCTACAACTTGCCATTGGACCGTAAAAGGCTCTGATAACAAAAATTTAAAAGGTGCTTTAGAGAACCGTATCAATATTATCGATACACCGGGACACGTAGACTTTACAGTAGAGGTTGAGAGATCTCTTCGTGTACTTGACGGTGCAGTAGGTGTGTTCTGTGCTAAGGGTGGTGTTGAGCCACAATCAGAAAATGTATGGCGTCAAGCTGATACATATAATGTACCTCGTATGGCATTCATCAACAAGATGGACATATTAGGTGCTAACTTCTACGGAGCTGTTGATCAAATCCGTACAAGATTAGGAAAAAATGCAATTTGTCTTCAATTACCTATAGGTAAGGAAGATGAATTTAAAGGTATCATCGATTTATTCGAGATGAAAGCATATATCTATAATGATGACAAGGGAGATGATATCTCTGTTGTTGATATTCCGGATGATATGAAAGATGATGCAGAATTATATCATACAGAGCTTGTAGAGAAAATCTGTGAGTTAGATGATGATTTAATGATGGAATACTTAGATGGAAATGAGCCAAGTATTGAACAATTAAAGAAGGTACTTAGAACTGCTACTTGTGATTGTAGAGCAATTCCGGTATGTTGTGGTTCAGCTTATAGAAATAAAGGTGTTCAAAAATTACTTAATGCTATAATTGAGTTTATGCCTGCTCCAACAGATATCCCTGCTATAAAGGGTGTTGATTTAGACGGTAATGAAATTGAAAAGCACTCTTCTGATGAAGAGCCATTTGCTGCTTTAGCATTTAAGATTATGACAGACCCATTCGTAGGAAAACTTGCTTACTTCAGAGTTTACTCAGGTACAGTTAATTCAGGTTCTTACGTTTTAAATGCAACAAAGGGTAAAAAAGAGAGAGTTGGACGTATCCTACAGATGCATGCCAACAAGAGAGAAGAAATTGATAAAGTATATTCAGGAGATATAGCTGCTGCAGTTGGTTTCAAAGCAACAACTACAGGTGATACTATCTGTGATGAGCAACATCCGGTTATACTTGAATCAATGGAATTCCCAGAGCCTGTTATTGATATAGCTATAGAGCCAAAGACAAAAGCCGGACAACAAAAGATGGTAGAGGCACTTCAAAAACTTGCAGAGGAAGATCCTACATTTAGAGCTAAATCAAATCCTGAAACAGGACAAACTATTATCTCAGGTATGGGTGAGCTTCACCTTGAGATTATCGTTGATAGACTTTTAAGAGAGTTCAATGTTGAAGCTAACGTTGGTGCTCCTCAAGTTGCTTATAAAGAAACATTTACTAAGGAAGTTGAAGTTGATTCTAAGTATGCTAAGCAATCAGGTGGACGTGGACAATATGGACATTGTAAGGTTAGATTTGCTCCTATGGATGCAAATGCTGAAGAGACATTTAAGTTTGAGTCCAGCGTAGTTGGTGGTTCTATTCCAAAAGAGTATATCCAACCAATTTGTGACGGTATACAAGAAGCTGCTAAGGCAGGTATCCTTGGTGGATTCCCTGTTCTTGGTATTTATGCAAATGTTTATGATGGTTCATACCATGAGGTTGACTCATCAGAAATGGCATTCCATATAGCCGGTTCATTAGCTTTCAAAGAGGCTATGGCTAAAGCCGGAGCAGTATTACTTGAGCCTATAATGAAGGTAGAAGTAACTATGCCGGAAGAATATATGGGAGATGTTATCGGTGATATCAACTCAAGACGTGGACGTATTGAAGGTATGGAAGATATTGGTGGCGGTAAGCAAGTAAATGCTTATGTTCCACTATCTGAGATGTTCGGATATTCAACAGACCTACGTTCAAGAACACAAGGACGTGGTAACTACTCAATGTTCTTTAATAAATATGAGCAAGTTCCAAAGTCAGTTCAAGAGAAAATAGTTGCTGAAAGAAAAGGCGATAAATAAGTTTTAATATATTGATTTAAAAAATATTTTAGTATATAATATAGAGAAATCTAATGATTAGACCTAAAAGGTCGTATTTTAAGGAGGATTATTAAAAATGGCAAAGGCAAAATTTGATAGAACCAAACCTCATGCTAACATTGGTACAATAGGACACGTTGACCATGGTAAAACAACTTTAACAGCTGCAATCACAAAGGTACTTGCTACAAAGTTACCTTCAGAAACAAATAAGATTGTAGACTTCGAAAACATTGATAAAGCTCCAGAGGAGAGAGAAAGAGGTATTACTATCTCTACAGCTCACGTTGAGTACGAAACAGAGAACAGACACTATGCACACGTTGACTGTCCAGGACATGCTGACTACGTTAAGAACATGATTACCGGTGCTGCACAAATGGATGGTGCTATCCTTGTTGTTGCTGCTACTGACGGTGTTATGGCTCAAACAAGAGAGCATATCCTTCTATCTCGTCAGGTAGGTGTTCCATACATAGTTGTATTTATGAACAAATGTGATATGGTTGATGATGAAGAGCTTCTTGAACTCGTAGAAATGGAGATCAGAGATCTTCTTAACGAGTATGAATTCCCAGGTGATGATATCCCAGTTGTAAAGGGTTCAGCTCTTAAAGCACTTGAAGATCCTAACTGTGAGTGGGGTGATAAGGTTATGGAGCTTATGGCTGCAGTTGACTCTTATATTCCAGATCCAGAAAGAGAAACAGATAAGCCATTCCTTATGCCAATAGAGGACGTATTTACAATTACAGGACGTGGTACAGTTGCTACAGGTAGAGTAGAGCGTGGTACACTTCACCTTAACGATGAAGTTGAGATTCTTGGTATCCATGAAGAAACTAGAAAAACTGTTGTTACAGGTATCGAAATGTTTAGAAAGCTTCTTGATGAGGCTCAAGCCGGTGATAACATCGGTGCACTTCTTAGAGGTGTTCAAAGAACAGATATCGAAAGAGGACAAGTTCTTGCTAAACCAGGTACAGTAACTTGCCATAAGAAATTTACTGCACAAGTTTACGTATTAACAAAAGATGAAGGTGGTAGACATACTCCTTTCTTCAACAACTATAGACCACAATTCTATTTCAGAACAACAGACATCACAGGTGTTTGTGAGTTACCAGCCGGTACAGAAATGTGTATGCCAGGAGATAACGTAGAAATGACAATAGAGCTTATTCACCCAATAGCTTGTGAGCAAGGTCTTAGATTTGCTATCCGTGAGGGTGGTAGAACAGTTGGTTCAGGAAGAGTTGCTACAATTATCGAGTAATTAAACTGAATTAAAATTTAATTTTTTTATCCCCCATAGTTTATTCTATGGGGGATTTTTTTATAAACTCTAAATATTTTTTTATAAGATATTTAGGAGCTTAGTATATAAAAAGTATATATTTCACTCATAGTATATATAATATTATTCATTATATAATACTCTTTTTTTAAAACCTGATAATTTTTGATATATAATTTTTGTGGAGCATAGTAGAATTCTTTTTCTTTGATTGTGATGGGCTAAGCATAAAGAAAAGATATCGCTATGCCTATTTTTTTATATTAGCCCTTTAAAGTTTACAACCTAATATAAGATAAAACAAAAAAAACGTTATCATAAAGATAACGTTTTTCACATTTTATATAAAGGGGGGGATCTTTTAGGGGGCTGGGTGAAGTTGATCACCCAGTATGAGTATGAAAAAGCTTTGTAGTTTCAGTTGTCTGAAAACCACTGTTAACGTTTCCGCTAACAGTGAATAATATAACTTATAATTATGTCGAAAGTATGGACGAAAAAAATAAAAAAAATATAAAATAGAAAAAAAGCCTGAGATATAGTAAAAAAAGGGGAACTTTTTTTAGAATTAAGATGTAAAATATTAATTTGGATAATAAAGAATATAGATGAAAAAGGAAATCATATTTTTGCATAAAAATTATAAATAAAAAGAAAGAGTTATATTTACAAAAAGCTAATGAGAATCAAAAAAAGAAATAGAATTATGCTCATTTCATGTAAAAAGTGCTATTAAATTTTTGCACAATCTATCGACAATAGAAATTAAATAATATAATATAAATATATAATTTAAATGAAGTGACAGAAATGATATGTTGATGCTACGATAGTATATATGTTAATTTTAACTTTGAATATACTTTTTGTAGATGATAAAATAAATACCTTTTAATAAGCGGCATTATAAAGCTTTGATGAATATATAAGCTTTAATACCGTGATTTTTTTTGACTCCCAAATATATGTATCAAAAAATAATTTTATGAAAATATTAAAAGTATTTATAATCTGCTGGCGCTCAATTATTAATAGTATATTATAGGAGAAGTATATATGGGAAAATATAAAAGAAAGACGAGAAATTTTATTGATAGAGCTGTAGTTTGCTTTTGACAGTGGCTATGATAACGACATCATCGCATATACCTGTTATATTGGCAAATTCAGAAGGTAGTCCGGCAACTGCTTCACAGCCTATAAGTATAAGTAGTGAAAACTTAAATGAAGATAATGATGCCGGTGAAATCGATTTATCAGAGGTGAGAACAGCAAGTCTTGAATCGACTGATGATGAAGATGAATATGCTAATGCTTTGACAGAAGGAATATTTAGATATATTGTCAAAGAGGATGGAACAGTTTCTATAGTTGGTCTTGTAGATGGAAATACAGATGCTAGTATTACTATACCGGATATTATAGATGGAAAAAATGTTACGGAGATAGAGAATAGAGCCTTTTATTTTAAGAACCTAACTGCTGTAACATTAGGAAATAATATAGTAAAAATAGGAGATTATGCCTTTGCAGGTAATAACTTAACGACTGTAGCTTTCCCGGATAGTGTAAAAGAAATAGGAAATAACGTTTTTAGAGATAATGCTATTACTACATTGAGTCTTAATAAGGTAGAAAAGGTAGGTCCGGAGGCATTCATTAACAATAGTATATCTAATATTGATTTGGGAGAGGCACTTGTAGAAATAGGAAATAGCGCATTCAAGAATAACCATATAGAAGAAGTAGCTATACCTGATACTTTAACAACTATAGGTGATGATATTTTCTCGTATAATGGAAAGTTCGTAAAAGTTACCAGTACATTAGAAACGCTTAATATACCTGCTGTACAAAAAACTAAAGGTGGTTACGGATATGTGATGAATCCTGTTACTGTCAATGTGTCTTATGTTGATAGTACAAGTGGAGCAAAACTTTTAGATGATGCTATATTGGGAAATGATCTCAGCTCTGTAGCAGATGTATTTGCAAAAGGAAGTGAGAATACCTATATACCTCCTAGCATACCAAATTATGAACCGGTATTAGAAGATGGAAATACTAGTGGAAGTATTACTTTTATTCCAAATGAAAATGGGTATAATCTTGTAGTTAAATATAGAAAAGCAACTAGCAGTCTAAGTTTAATGCAAAATCCTGCTAAAAAACCCCAAGTAGCAATTAACGATGCTAATATAGCAGAAACTCTTAGGAGTCTTATTATAGCAAGAAATGCCGCAGGGGAAGATTTAAGTGCAAATGTAGAGATAGAACCTGGCACTATAGACACTTCTGTAGAAGGTAGAATACATGAAGTAAGATATACATTAAGAGATGAAGCTAGCGGTGAAGTTAAAAGACTTACATTAAATGTTTATGTCGGTTTAGATATGAATAACTTCCCATTAGGTAATGATTGGGTACTGGGAGACTTTGTATATGGTACCGGTAGTAATGCACATAAGGTGCTTGGTCTATCTCCTAGCGGTGCCACAAAAGCTAATAGTAATAAAAATCTTGTATTGCCCCATATAAATCCTGTTACAGGTACAAGGATAAGTATTGTAGAAGGGACTCAGGGTACAAAATTTAAAGATAGAAAATTTGAAACTATAAAAGACTTTGACGGAAATATAGAAAGAGTGTATTATGATACTTTTTAGTAATATAAATACGTTAAAGAAAGTGGAATTACCAAATGTTAAGGTGATTGAGAGTAATGCTTTTAAAGGAAATGACAAATTAGAAGAATTCGATTTTGGTAATGTAGAAGAAGTAGGACATTCAGCGTTTCAAAATACCGGACTTAAAAAATTAATAGCTCCTAATTTGAGAAAAATAGAAAATTTTGCTTTTGATTCCACTAAAATAGGAGAAGATAGCGACTATCCGCAAGGTATTTACTTACCGGCATGGACGGAGTCGGGAACTTATGTTTTTAGATACTCTAAGCTTACATATATAGATGCAAAGGAACAGTTTCCAAATCTCAAGGAGATACGTGACCAAATCTTTCAATATAATAATATAGCGAGTGCTGATTTGACAGGAGTCACAAAGCTGGGATATGGAGTATTTTATTCTCAGGGCTCGGGAAAAAGATTACTTACTTCATTGATAGCGCCTGATCTTATAACTATAGGAAACTATAGTTTTTATGAAAATGGGTTAAAGGAATTAAAATTACCTAAAGTGGAAACAATAGGTATTTCGGCTTTTAATAATAATGCTACTGTGACAAAGTTGGAAGCTCCTGAGCTTGTAAGTCTGGGACAAGAAGCTTTTAACGGAAATAAGCTTACAGAGCTAAATCTGCCAAAATTAACTACTATAGGAAATGAAGCTTTTAGAAATAATTTAATAAAAGAAGCAAGACTTCCGGAGATAGTAAGTATAGGTAGAGGTGCTTTTTGGAATGAAAACTATTATGATGGTGATAAGAATGGTAGACCGGATTATAATCCGGGATTAAAAAAGTACGGAAATCTAATACCTATATATGCAAAGGCAGATACTACTGCAAGTAGTAATGAAAACTACATTATAAATCCATCTGAAGAAGAGATTAACGGAGCTTATACTGAGGACGATTTCACTTGGGATACTACAGATTCCGGTAAGGTTACAGGTCTGACTAATAAAGGTAAGTTAAAGCTTATTGGAAATGAGTATAGACTTCAAATTCCGGATAGAGCTACCAGTGTAGGTAACTATGCTTTTAGATGGACTAACTTGAAATCTGTAAGTGCGGCAAATGTAACTGTAGTAGGGGAAAATTCCTTCGATAGAAACCCGCTTTCAAGTGTAGATATGCCAAGGCTTACCAGTATAGGGAATAATGCTTTTTCACAAAATACTGCACCTGAGGGAAGTAGATTATCCAGAATTAATTTAGATAATGTAACAAGTGTGGGAGAATATGCTTTCAGTTATTCGGGATTAGAAGGGAACTTATCAATTCCACTGTTAGAGGTAGTAAATAGTTCTGCTTTCAATAATAACAAGATAACAAAAAGTAAATGCACCTAGATTAAAAAGAAATCAAATATGCAGGATTTTTCTTCTAATAAACTTACAAGCTTAGATGCTGAGCAATTTCCATCACTTGAAAAAAATAGCTTATTATGCTTTTTGCAGATAATTATGTTAAAGCTATAGAAATACCTACATTAAAAGAGGTGGAAGGTACTTACAATTTTCATTTTAGAGTAGATACTGATAAACCTGTAATATGGACTATGCCTACAGGTCTGCTTGTTAAGGATAAAGTAGGTTTTGGTAGCAATTTATTTAATTATCTTAATACCGGTAAAGAGCCAAAAGTTATGGGACAGGCACAGCCAGGAGGTATAGTTCTTACAAATCCGGCTAATCCGGATGGAACATTAAATAGAACTTCTCCTGCACCATACACAGAAAAATATCAAGATGCTACTTATGATTATAATGGTAAGAGAAGCATAAAAACCAAATATAGAAAAGTTATCTTTGATCCTAGTACAGTAAAGGTAAATTATAGACTTAAAAGTGGTGAGAGTCTCGATGGTAGAGATGGTAGACCTAATAAGCCTGATTTTAGAGAATATATATACGAAGAGAAAGATAGAAATATAAATAATGGTATATTGCCAACTTCTAAAAAGTATGTTGCTCCGGACTTCGGTGAATATGTTTTAGTTAGTTCTACTGACGATGCAGGAGTAACTGTAGCAGGAAGAAAAGAAATAAGTCTCCCTTATGAAGAACAAGGAAGTAGGACAGATAGAGAGATAACTTTTACCTACAGAAAGTTGGAGGTAGAAACTTTAACAGGACCAAAGTTGACTTATGGTATAGCTGATGCAAACGGTATTATAACTTCGCAAATCGGAGAGTATACAGCTAATTCTCCATCTTGGAATTCGCTTTTGCCACAGATGCTTACTTCATTCAATATAGAAGAAGTTAAAGAGCCTATAAAGAATGGTAAAATTAAGATTAATATAGATTCTCCATATATAGATTGGAATTCTGTAACAGTTGCTACAAATGCAGCTACCGGCAATTGGTATGCTAATGATGCATGGAGAGTAGTTGATGGCGGTGTAGAAATAGATCTGAAGCCAAATATCCCTGCAAGTGCTTCTATAAGAAATGTAGTTATAGGGTATAGGTTTAAAACTAATGAAACACCGGAAGGTGCAAAAGCAAACTTAAAGATGCGCCTTTGGGATAAGGATAATAATGGAAATGATAAGATAATAGCTGAATCAGAAAAAGTAGAACTCAATCTTGTGTATACACCGGCGCCTAGAATAACTGTACAAGGCCCGTTAAATATTAAAAATTATAATTATACAGGATATAATACAGCTCAATATGGTCCTAGAGACTTAGGTCAATTTGAAGCTAATGGAGATACCCATACAGTAGTACAAAATCCTGACTACTATACTTATAATTATGAAATTTCAAATGTTTACTACAATATAGATGGAGTTACTCTTAGAACGGTTTTACCTGAGTATACTGCTATAGAAAATGGTGTAGAAGTTACAAAGAGAGCTGTATTTGATCAAGAAGCAAATCCTCAGTGGCATTTATCAGATGACGGAACTACAGTGATAAGTAAAACGAGCTTTTCGCCTAGCAGAACTACATGGTTTATAAATTCTAATCTTTTACCAAAACTGAAATTAAAATTCCCGGGTCTGAAAGCAGATACAAATGTGGTTAATAAGACTTATGCGGAAGTATCTCCTGCGAGGGCTCCGGAAGATTTGGAAAATATAGGAAAGACTGTAAAAGCTACAGGAGATCTTGGAGAAGGAGATCAACTTGTAATTTATGCACCTAAGGTAGATACTTATGAATCTAAAGGTGAAATCGGTTGGTACAAAATAACAGGTATAAGCCCTCGTAGTCAAGGGGTCTCAGATACAGGCTATATGTATGATAGTGAAGAGGATAAAGCAAAAGAAGTTACTTATGAATTATATTATAATGCAACAAATGAGAGTACAGACTTAAAAAAATGCCGCTATCATAGATTACGGCTTAGATGAAAGATTAAGATATACAGGTATAAGATTTGCACAAACTCCTGAAGAAGTAAATAATATGCAAGTTCTTATAAGGGCATATAAAAAAGTTGGAGATACAATAAATCCTACAGCTGATAATATAGTATTTGAAAAAACTGTACCTGTAAACAAAGCTAAAGGTACAAGTATACCGGAAGTAGATATAGATTATTTAAAAATAGATTTTCTTGGAACAGATGTGAAACCATTAGATATAGACATACGATTGATTGTTGCTACAAAACTTAAAAATCCGGATGAACAATTGTTTAATGGGAATACAGGAGATAACACTAACTTTCTTACAAATAGAGCAATGTTTGTAGCTGATGCGTATGTTAAGGGAACAAATAAAAGGGAAATAAGAAAGAGTGATGATCCTAAGTATGCAAACATTCCAAATACCTGGATAGCTGAGGATGATGCTAAAACTAAAATACTTGAGTATAAAGCTAATGTAAAAGTTAGAAAATCTTTAATACATGATAGCAATCCAAGTAATTATAAGAGATTCCCTGCCTTAGAATCCGGTGATGTAGTAATTTCGGGACAACAAGGCGCATACCATATTATGCTGGAATCTCTATTGGAAGGTAGTCAAGATAGAGCAAATGTAAAATTAAATAATTTAAAAATTGTTGATGTTTTACCTAAGGGAATGCAGGTTAAAAAGAGTGATGTAGTTCTTGATCCATTTTTTATAAGAAATGGTGGTAAGTTTAAAATAATAGAAGATTACGACACTGTAGAAGATGGACAAAATGTTAAGAGAACAGCTATAGAATTTACTTCTCCAAAGTATGATATTTCTACCTATTATGAAGTAGAGGGAAATATTAGAAGAGAAGTTCCATTACGTGTAGCTACAGTTAATTCGGTATATACAGGAGAATCAAAAAAGCCTGTATTAACTAATAAAGTGTACGCATCTTGGGATGCACAAAATGTAAATGTTGTATCTCCTGCACAAACAAGAGAGAAAGATAGGTATTTAGATCCTCATGGAAATGAGATACCTGGAAATGGAAAACTTTATTCTTATGATGAAGCAAGTGTAAAGGTTACAACCAGCTCCGGTTTGGTTTCCAGAGAGTGGATTAGAAATAGGCAAGATTTTATTTGGCAAGATGAAACACCTACAGGTTCGGAAGAAGCGTTTGATTATAAGATGGTTATAACGAACTATGATACCAGTGCAACATCTATACCGTATAAAGGTATTGATATAATAAACGTTTTTCCGGGTTTAAATGACTATAAGTTAAATAAGACCGGACTTAGAGGCTCACAGTTTGGAGATACTATAGATTTAGATAGAATAAATACAGACTTAAAAGTACCTGAGGGGTATAAAGTTACTTACTTAAATACTGATGAAGCAGTATCAGATATATTAGCTAACCAGAATATGGATCAATTAGTAGCCAATACTGCTTATACTTGGAGTGAAACACCGGCAGCCAATACTAAGATGGTTAGAATAACTGCTATAGGTGATAAACAACTTAATGCAGGTGAAGAGCTAGAGCTTCATATACCTATGAAAGCACCAAGACTTGCAGGTTTTGAGAGCAGTATGAAGGGCAAAAAGGCAGTAAACTCTTTTGTTGTTAGACATTATGATGCAGGAACAACAAATTATAGAGATTTTTCAGAGCCAAATAGTGTATTTAACTATATGGTACTTCCGGAGGGTAGTATTACATTTAAAAAGTATGGAAAGCTGGGGAAGGCTGCAAATGATAATACAGCTGTTCCATTAGCAGGAGCAGGATTTGAACTTGTAGATATTAGTGTTAATCCGAATCAATCTGTGGGAGCCGCTTATTCTGAAGATGATGGAACTGTTAAGTTTGAGAATGTAGATATCAGTAAGAGGTATAGAATAAAAGAGTTTGTTGCACCTGATGAATATGTTTTAAGTACCGATATACATGATATAGGTCCTAACGAGTTCAAGAGTGCAGAAGCTAATAATTACAACTATGTAATTCCTGAAAATCAAATTAAAAGAAAGTTTATGAATTATAAACCTGTTGTAGGTAAAATTAAGATAAACAAGAAAGCGGCAGATGGCAGTCCTTTAGCAAATATAAGCTTTATTATAAAAGGTGAAGAGAAGAGTAATAATACTATAAATGAAGAGGTAATGACAGGTGCTGATGGTACTTATACTATGGAGAATCTTCCTGAGGGCAGATACAAAATCTCTGAGATAGAGTCGGCAGCTGTAAACCGCTACGAAAAGTCGGCTGATAAGACGGTTACTATTAATGCTGAAAATACAGATATAACAGTAGAATTTATAAATGATAAGTTCCAAGTCCTATTTAGAAAACTATTGGTAGAAGATGTACAGCTTTTAGATACAACAACTTGGAACACTTTAACAGATTTTGGAAAGAAAAAGGCTTCAGGATATAAGTTTAAAGTTGAAGGTGGTGGACAAACACTTACCACAGACGCAACCAATAATTTGGGTGAAGTAATATTAAAAAATCTAAAAACAGAAACTGAATATAAGGTTACTGAGTTACCGATAGCACAACAAAATTCTGCCACAAAGAATTTATATAAACATAATGATAGAGAGTATAAATTTAAAATCACTAATGACGGAAAGCTTATAAACTTAGGTAATGATACTGTGTTTACACAATATGCTTTAAATATTCCAAATATTGAAAAGGATATTAAAGGTGAGATAACAGTTAAAAAGACTGATAAATCTACTCCTGCCAGAGCCTTAGAGGGTGCTAAGTTTGTTATTTACAAGGTAAGTCTTGATAGTGAAGGAAATGTAGCAAGCTCTCAAAAAGTAGGTGAACAGACTACTGCTATGCAAGGAAGTGATGCTATAGTTAAGTTTACAGACTTAGAACCGGGCTTATATCAAATTAAAGAAGAAGAAGCACCGGCCGGATATGCCTTAAGTAAGAATATTATAGAATTTACTGTACCAAGCAAGGTTACAGATGCTATGGCAACAGATAATGCTTATGATAAGACTGATGCAAATACTATTGTTTATAGGTTGGAAAGAACATTAAGTGATATACCTACAAATGTAGAAGGTATAAAGGGTAGTGATGTCGCAGGCTATAAGAATGTAAGTCTTGCAGAGGCTAAATCTTACGTAAACAGTAAGAAAGCTGAAATACCAAATATTACTTATAGAATGACGGGAACAAATATTGCAACTGTATATATTCCGTTACAAGGAGTTAAGTTTGAACTCTATAAACTTGTTGACGGAGAAAAATCAGGAAATGCCATAGAAATAAATGGAAACACAGATATTATTACTGATAACGAAGGAAAAATAAATTTCGGGAATTATAAGTTTGATTTCGCAACTGAATATGGTCTTTTTGAAAAAGAAGCCATAGATGGATATGCTTCGTTTACAGGTATGAAGCGTATCAATTTAAGTGAGGAAGCTAAAAAACCGGGATTTAACGGAACATTCTCGTTCTACTTGAATAATGATGTAAGACAAGGAAGTATACTTGTTTCGAAGTATGATAGTATACAAAGAAAAAGTTTACTTGGTGCAAGCTTTGCTATTTATAAAGGTACTACTGCAACAGCGGATTATACTAAACCTTTAAAAACTATAGTTACAGGCACAGACGGTATAGCTTTCTTTGATAAGTTGCCTTATGGAAACTATGTACTTAGAGAGATTTCAGCACCGGCTGATTATAAACAACCGGAAGCGGCTACGAGAGATATAGATATAGAAATAAATTCAACAGCTCCATATTATAAGAAGGTAGTATTTAATGTTAAACTTATAGATATAGATGTTAAGAAAAAGTGGTCAGAAGGTTCGGAAGCTAGTGTAAATGTAAGAATGCTTCGTTCACTTAGTAGAAATAATATAAAACAAAATGGTACACCTGTAGTTATAGCAGGTTTAACAGATGAACACGGCATAGTAGTATTGAATGCCGCTAATGAGTGGAAAACTAAGTTCACAAACTTAGAGTTAGCTGATGCTGACGGTAGACCGTACTATTATCAAGTTGATGAGGTAGGTGTAGATGAAAATCTATATACTTCCGTAATAACAGGTACTAAGGAAACAGGTTTTACTATTACAAATACGGCTACAGATATAAACAAGACACAAATAGGTGTTACTAAAAATTGGGAGTTTACAGATGGAAGAGAAGTTCCGGAAGGTACGAAAGTAAATGTAGTATTAAAGAAAGTTACATCAGGTTCCAGATTACCTATAGCAGATACAGATACTACGGTAGATGTAGAAACGGTTACTCTTAGTGCTGAAAATAACTGGCAATACTTATTTACAAACTTACCAAAGCGTGAGAATGGTCAAGATATTGTCTATAGGGTAGAAGAAGTAGGAAATGTGGCAGGCTTTGAAAAACCGACATATACTTATGACGATGCTACTAAGAATATGACTATAGTCAATAAAGCTGTAGATAGAAATATAGTAGTAGAAAAGAAATGGGTAAATGTAGATCCTACACAAGCACCTGAAGTCTTAGTTCAATTATTTGATAAGGATGATATGATAAATCCTATAGCTACTAAGTCGCTTGAATTAGAGAATAATAAGTATCTTGCTAAATTCACCAATGTTCCAAGCTATGCATACACAACAGATGAAAATGGAAATATAGTTGCTAAAAAGATACAATATGCTTTAAGAGAAAAATATGCAGATAATAAAGTAAGAGTTGCTTATACAACAACTACAGATATGAATGATGCTAAATTTGCAGATTATGGTCAAGATGCAAATATGGGAGCAGACATAAATGCTATTATCACAAATACTTTAGAAGTACAAAATATTATTCTAAATAAAACTTGGGTGGGAGTTGATTCAGCTAATGCACCGGCTGTTAGGATGCAAATAGTAGATGTAACAGATGATACAACAACAGATCTTAGTGAAGAGACGGTACATAAAAACGTAGGTGCGGCTATTACCTTAGATAATACCAATAATTTCACTGCTACAGTACAAGATTTGCCTAAGTATAGACCTGACGGTATAACAGAAATTAAGTATATAGCTAAAGAATTAAATTCTATGGCAGGATATAAATATACTTATACTGTAAATAGAGGCGAAGATAATAATATTACTATAAATGCTACAAATACAAGAGAAAAGGTAGAGCTTAACTTATCTAAGACATGGCATGATGTCGATAGTTTGTATACAGGAGTAGAACAGACTCATCCGAGTGTTAAGGCACATATATGGGCTGATGATACAAATGATAATACTTATAACCCTACAGAACTTACAGATCTAGGTGTTGTAGAACTTAATGCTACAAATAGATACAAAGCAAGCCTAAGAGGTCTTAATAAGTATGCAGCAGACGGTATAACAGAAATTAAATATTATGTTAAAGAAGAAGCTTTAACAGGTTATACAAATAACAATGCTCCGAATGATGGAAGTGGTATATTACTTAGCTTAGATGCTGAAACCGGTATTTTGAAAGCTAATATAGAAAATACCGAAGAGAAATTAAATATAGCTGTAGAGAAGAGATGGGTTGGTCTTGATAAGTATACAGATGAGCAACGTGCTAATTTACCGACTGTAAATGTAGATTTATATGATGTAACAGATAGCCATAATAAAATGCTTATTACCGGAAGAACTGCAAATCTTGAACTTGATACAACTGATACAAGTAATTCTACCTATAAGACTACATTTACGGACTTACCAAAATATAAGTATGATAATCAAGGTAATGCAGTTGAAATTGTATATGGAGTAAAAGAAAGACAAGCAGCTAATTTAAGCGGTTATGATGTAACTTATACTACAGATACTAAAAATGCTAAATATACTATTACTAATACAGTTAAGGAAAAAGAAATTTCAGTTTCTAAGACTTGGGTTGGTAAAGAAGAAGCTAGTATAGAACTTAAATTAAAGAAGAATGGTGCAGACTTTAAGACTGTTACTGTTACAAAAAATACTAGTGGAAACAATGATTATACCTATAAGTTTACCGGTCTACCATATTATGAGATAGATGGTACAACAGAAATTACATATGCTGTGGAAGAAACACCTATGAGTGGATATTCTACAGATATTGTAAGAACAGAAGTACCTATAGATAATTCTGTTTTAACCAAATCTGAATTTGTTATCACAAATACATATAATACAGTCAAACTGGATGTTTCAAAAACTTGGACAGGAGTAGAGGGTGAAAATGCACCTCCTATAACAGTACAGGTTGTAGATGAAACAGATAGAGATAATGTAGAAATAGTGGCAGGAAAGACAGCAACATTAAATTCTGATAACAACTTTAAGTTTACATTTAATGCACTTCCTAAATTTAAGGCTGACGGAGTTACCCCTATTAAGTATTCTGTTATAGAAGAACCTAGTCTAGTAGGTTATGAATTTAGCGTGTTAAGAAAAGAGTTCAAAGCAGAAAATACTTTATCGGAAGAGGATAGATTGAATGCACCATTTGGTAAGTGGGAAGTAGATATTTCCAATACCAGAGTAATGCAAGATTTAGTTGTCAAGAAAACTTGGACAGATGATGAATCAGGTTATACAAGACCGAATGTAGTGTTTGATTTATTTGCAGATGAAACGGATGACGGAAATGATAATGCAAGTTTAATAGGAACATATACTTTAAGTGCAAACGAAAATCCTAATGAAAACTTTACGATGAAGCTAAATAAACCTAAGTATGCGGCAGATGGTGTAAGTTTAATTAAGTATTATGCACAAGAAAGAGAAGTTGCAGGATATACAGGAACTGAAGGTAAAGTAGAATTGGTTGCAAATGCTGAAAATACTGCATTAGAAGCTACGTTTACAAATACTTTAAAAACAAGAAATGTTCTTGTAGAAAAGACTTGGGAAGGTATAGATAAATATACAGCAACTGCAAAAGCTAATCTTCCTGAGGTACATGTAAGATTACTTGATGTAACAGATGAAACAAATCCTATAACTGTTAGGGAAGAAAAAGCCCTAGTAGAAGATAATGGTGTATGGAAAGCAAGTTATGAAAACTTACCATATTATAAACAAGATGGAATAACTGAAATTAAATACGCTGTTAAAGAAGTTGAGGAAAACTCTTTAGTGGGATATGCTGTGGCTTATGCACAAGCACAAGCAGAGGGTAATAACCTTAAACTAGGAATAACAAATACAGTAAAAACTATACCTATAACAATAAATAAAGTTTGGGAGGGTGTAGAAGCTAATCTTGCACCACAGATTACATTAAATTTAACAAGTACGGATACAAGTATTAATCTAACAGATAAGAGTGTAGTATTGAATAATACTAATGGATTTACACAGACTATAGTGAATATGCCAAAATATAATATAGATGGTGTAACATTGGCTCAATATAACGTAAGTGAAGCTACAAACTTATCCGGATATACATTTAGTACAAATCCGGGCTTGAATGGAGTAACCAATACCAGTCTAAGTATTACAGCTACTAATACTAGGGTACTTCGTCCTATTAAGCTTAAAAAGACTTGGGCAGATGATTTATCGGGTTATACTAAACCAAATGTAACATTTAGACTATATAAAAATACTGCTAATGATGCAGATACGGCTACAGAAGTAGGAAGCTACACTTTAAGTAATAATACTAATCCAAGCTTTGTGGTTACAGCTCAAGTTCCTAAGTATGCAGAAGATGGAACTAGCGAACTCTTCTACTATGTAAGTGAAGATGCCATTGCAGGATATAATACACCTGAAGGAAGAAAAGCTTTAGTATTAGAAGATGAAGTGTTAAATGTAAGTCTTGAGAATAGTTTAAAGGTTAGAGATGTAAATATCGAAAAGACTTTTGAAGGTTTAGACTTATATACTACAGCAGAACAAGCAAAATTACCTAATGTAGATGTAGAATTATATGATGTTACAGATATAAATAATCCTATAAAAAGTAAGAGAAACTAAAAGACTTACACTCGATACGGCAGATGGAAAAATATAAAGCTAAGTATGATAAATTACCTGAATTTAAAGAAAATGGAACTACACCTATTGTATACAAAGTACAAGAAGTTAGAACTGAAAGCTTAGTCGGATACATAACTACTTATGCAACACCTGTTGTAGATGCAAATAATAATATTACTCAAGGTATAAAAAATACTGTAAATACTGTTAGTATTAAAGCTAAGAAAGAGTGGACAAGAACAGATGTAGCAAATGCTCCGGAAGTTAGATTGGCACTTAGAGCAAATAAGACAGGTGTAGATTTAACTGATAAGGAAGTAGACCTAAACGTAGGAAATGACTTTAAAGGAAGCTTTGGAAATCTACCAAAATATACTATAGATGGAAAAGCTATAGAATATTCATTGGAAGAGCTTAGTAGCAAGTTGGGATATACATTTAAGCAAGCTAGTGAAGCAGGAATAGCAGATATTAGTTTAACAGGTACAAATGAAAGAGTTGTAGCAAATGCTCATTTACAAAAAACTTGGGCACAAGATCTATCAGGATATACCAGACCTAATGTAACATTTAAGCTTTATAAGAGTGGCGATGGAACTAACTTTACAGAAGTAAATAGTATACATGCTGTAGATAATAGTGAGGAAGCTATAGGAGATGCAGGTAATATAGTATTATCAAATGCTAATAATTGGTCTGTAAATATAGCAAATCTACCTAGGTTTGAAGAAGATGGAGTTACTCCTATTACTTACTATGTAGGTGAAGAACCTATAGCGGGATATAAAGAGATAGAAAAAGTAAAACTTAGTGCTGATGCTTTAGATAAGAATAATTTATCTGCAAGTATAGAAAATGAGTTAATTACTAGAAATGTCTTTGTTGAAAAGACTTGGTCAGGTTTAGACGCATATAACTTAGAAGCACTTGCAAAGTTACCTAATGTAGAAGTTAGTCTTTACGATGTAACTAATGGTGAACATACAAAAGTAAGAGAAACAAAGATACTAAATAGAGAAAATACTGTTTGGACAACTAAGTTTGACAATTTACCATATTATAAAGAAGATGGTACAACTGAAATTGTATACAAGGTAGAAGAAAGTACATCCTTAAAGGGCTATGAGGTAACTTATAATAATAGTCTTGTAGGAAATGATATTAAATTTGATATTACTAATACAGCAAAGACTATCAAGGTAAATGCAAAAAAATTATGGCAAGGTGTAGCCCCTGCGTTAGCACCAAATGTTAGCTTAGCTCTTATAGATAAAGCTAATTTAGGTGATATAAATCTAGAAAATAAGAAGTTTGCTTTAAGTCAGACAAATGCTTGGGCAGATGTATTGGTAGATTTACCTAAGTATCATATAGATGGAAATACTTTAGTGGATTATGGTTTATATGAAGAAAATACTAAACCGGGTTATGAATTTAGTTATACATCTAGTTTGAATGATTTAGGTGATGAGCTAAGTTTTGAAGCTACAAATACTAGGGTAAGAAGAGCTATAAATCTTAAAAAGATATGGGCCGGTTCTACAAGTAAGTATGCTAGACCAAGTGTTACTTTCAATATTTATAAAAAAGCAACAGGAAGTGATTATGAACCTGCTTACTTTGAGAAAAATGGAGAGAATACAAATAAACTGGTGTTGGATGGTAGTGAAAATTATGAAGCTACTATAGAAGATTTTGCAAAATATGATGAAAGCGGTCAAAATCTCATTCATTATTATGTAAAAGAAGATCCGGTACCGGGGTATATTATACCTGAAAATTACATAGAATTATTACCTACAGAGAGTAACGATGCTTTGTACGGTGAAGTAAAAAATGTTTTAGCTACTATGAATATTGAAGTTACTAAGAAGTTCTATGGTTTAGAGGTATATTCTCCGGAAGAGTTAAAAAAATTAGCCAAGGTAAGTGTAAGCTTGTATGATGTAACTAAGGGACAGAGAAAATTGGTTGAAACTCTCCCTATAGTAGATGTTGATGGAGAATTAAGAGCTATCTTTAAAGATGTTCCTAAGTTCAAAGAAGATGGACTGACTGAAATAGAGTATGAAGTAAAAGAGCCTGAAGAGGATAAACTATCAGGTTATAAAGTTTATTATGGTGATAAAGAAGTAGATGAGAATGGAAATATCAGCTTTACTATTTCAAATGTAGTAAGGACAAGAAATATAACTATAGAGAAAACATGGAAAACTCCGCCGTTCTTAGTAAATGAAGTAAGAATAAATTTATTAAAGGATGGTATCAAGGTAGGTGAACCTATAATTCTAAATGGAAAAGAGGAGACACCTTGGACAACAACTGTTAGAAATCTTCCATATTACGAAGCAGATGGTACAACACTTATAAATTATTCTGTAAAGGAAGAAGAAACTTTAGGTTATAGAGCTAATATTAGTGTTAAAGAAGTACAAATAGATCCTGATAACGCTAAGTATACTAATCTTGCATTTGATGTACATAACGTATTTATAGGAAATGTAAGTGGTGGAAATGGTGGCAGAGGCTCTATAGGTGGTGGTATTGTAAATCGCTTTATAGAACAACCGGGACCTAATGTATCACAAGAAAAGATACAGATATTTAATGTATCAAATGAAGGTGTACAGGTATCTACTGATGTTGCCATACCATATTATAATGCTGATGGCGAAGGTGATAAATCTGCTAGAAGAAAACGTAATTTAAGCAATCCATTTATACCAAAGACCGGAGATAGTACCAATATAATACCTTATATTGCTATCTTAGTTAGTGTAATACTTATACTCATCTTTCTTATTAAGAAGAGAAAAAGAATAAGTTAAGTTCGGATTCTTAGAACTTTTGAAACAAAAAGAGAAGAGTTAGCGAAAGCTAATTCTTTTCTTTTTGTTGTACGTTATAGATAATATGATAGAAATTCTATATAAAGATAAAGAATAAAAAAATAAACTTTTTACTTTAATATGGTAGATTTTTTTATAAAATAAAGATAATTTGCCTATTGTTTAGAATTGAAAAATTTGTATATAATATAGGATAAATAAGAGGAACCAAGCACGAGCAGGTAAAGTATTTGGTTTTACGATGTTTAAAGAATAAGAGAAAAGGACTTGGTGAAAAGATGTTTTTTGGACTATTTGGGTTAAACTCAAATGATATAGGTATAGACCTTGGTACAGCAAGTATCTTGGTTTATATAAAAGGAAAAGGTGTTGTATTAAAAGAGCCTAGCGTTGTTGCTATAGATAAAGATACAAATAAGATTCTTGCTATAGGTGAAGAAGCAAGACTTATGATAGGTAGAACTCCGGGAAATATAATAGCTGTAAGACCGCTTAGAAAAGGTGTTATAAGCGATTATACAGTTACTAAAAAAATGGTTAGCTATTTCATAGATAAAGCTGTAGGAAAGAAAACTTTTAGAAAACCAAGAATAGCGGTTTGTATACCTTCAGGAGCAACAGAGGTTGAGCGTAAGGCAGTAGAAGATGCAACTTATGCGGCAGGTGCTAGAGAAGTTTCTATTATAGAAGAGCCGGTTGCGGCTGCGATAGGAGCGGGCATAGATATAGCAAAAGCTTGTGGAAATATGATAGTAGATATAGGTGGAGGTACTGCTGATATAGCTGTTATCTCACTTGGTGGTACTGTAGTAAGCACATCTATAAAAGTAGCCGGTGATGATTTTGATGAAGCTTTAGTACGTCATATGAGAAAAAAACATAATCTGCTTATAGGAGAAAGAACAGCTGAAGAGATTAAGATTAATATAGGTGGAGCATATAAAAGACCTGAACAGATGACTATGGAAGTTAGAGGTAGAAACCTTGTAACAGGTTTGCCTAAGACTATAGTAGTTACCAGTGATGAAACATTGGAGGCTTTACAAGAGCCTGCTATGCAAATAGTTGATGCTGTACATTATGTCTTAGAAAGAACACCTCCTGAGCTTGCGGCAGATATCTATGATAGAGGTATAGTTTTAACAGGTGGTGGTGCTTTACTTTCAGGTTTAGATAATCTTATCGAAGAAAAAACCGGAATACAAACATCAATAGCGGAGGAACCTCTTACTGCTGTTGCTATAGGAACAGGAAAATTTATAGAATTTAGACATCCGGATGAAGAAGATAGGAGAAGATAATACTTAAATGACAAGTGTAAAAGGCTATGTTGATAGAATAGTTTTTAGAAATGAAGAAAATGGTTATACCGTATTGTCATTAGAGCTTGAAGATAAGAACCTAACTATAGTCGGAAATTTTAATTATATAAATGAAGGCGAATATATAAGTGCCGAAGGTGAGATGAAGCTGCATCCTAGTTATGGGGAGCAGCTTTTAGTATATTCTTATACTATAGAAGTGCCGGAGGGAACTAAAGATATAGAAAAATATCTGGGTTCAGGTGCTTTTAAGGGCTTAGGTCCGACACTTGCTAAAAGAATAGTAGCGAAATTTAAGACGGAAACTATGCACATACTTGAGAAAGAGCCGGAAAGATTATCCGAAGTAAAAGGTATAAGCGAAGCTATGGCTATGTCTATAGGTGAGCAAATAGAAGAGAAAAAAGATATGTCTGAAGCTATGATATTTCTACAAAAGTATGGAATAAGTATGAAATTATCAGCTAAAAATATATAAAGAATATGGACAAACTTTATATTCTATAATAACCAGTAATCCGTATAAGTTAGCTGATGATATAGCAGGTGTGGGTTTTAAGATAGCTGATGATATAGCTAAAAAAGTAGGTATAAAAAAAGATGCGGGCTTTAGGATAAAATCAGGTCTTATGTATGTATTACAAAGTGCAGCCTTAAATGGACACGTATATTTGCCACTGGAAGATGCACTAAAGTATACTGCCGAGCTTTTGGAGTTGGATATGGCAGATATAAGTGAACATATACTTGATATGCAGATAGAAAAGAGAGTAGTCGTCAAAAAAATGTCCGAGTATAATGCTATTTATAGTAACAATAATTATTATATGGAATTAAATTTAGCAAAGATGCTCCACGATATAAATGTTCGCTCTAATGAAAATGAAGATAAGGTCATAGAAAGTGTAGAAAAGGTAGAAAATCAAATAGGCATAGAGTTGGATGATCTGCAAAGAAAAGCGGTAATAGAAGCAGTATATTCAGGACTACTTATAATTACAGGTGGTCCCGGAACAGGAAAGACTACAGTTATAAATAGTATAATCAAATATTTTGAAGATAAAAATATGGATGTTTCTTTAGCTGCCCCAACAGGTAGAGCCGCAAAGCGAATGACAGAGGCTACAGGACATGAGGCAAAAACTATACATAGATTATTGGAAATAAATGGATTACCGAGTGATGAAAATGAAGAAGATAGATACGAACTTTCATTCGAGAGAAATGAATTAAATCCTCTTGAAGCAGATGTAATAATAATAGATGAAGTAAGTATGGTTGACTTGAGTCTTATGCATTCTTTGTTAAAAGCTATAAGTGTAGGAACAAGACTTATTCTAGTAGGAGATACTAATCAGTTACCTAGTGTAGGTGCCGGAAATGTATTAAAAGATATAATTGCCTCAGATTGTTTTAATGTAGTAGTTTTAAATAGAATTTATAGACAGGAACTCAGCAGTGATATTGTAGTAAATGCCCATAAGATGATAGATGAAGAAATGATAAATTTGGACAAGAAAAGTGATGATTTCCTTTTTATAAATAGAGATGATTCTGAAAAAATAATAGCGGCTATATTAACACTTGTTAAGGATAAGTTACCGCCATATTTAAAATGCCAAGCTACAGATATACAAATTATGACACCTATGAGAAAAGGTGTACTTGGAGTAGAAAGACTAAATACTATTTTGCAGGCACACTTAAATCCTCCAAGTAAACAAAAACCGGAAAAGAAATTTGGTGATTTAACTTTAAGACAAGGCGATAAGATTATGCAAATTAAGAATAATTACCAAATAGAATGGAATGTACGAGGCCTTAGTGGAATAAGTACAGCCAGTGGTTTAGGTGTATATAATGGTGATGTAGGAATAATCAAAGATATAGATGAATATGCTCAAAAAATCATTATAGAATATGATGATAATAAGGAAGTAGAATATGATTTTAGTATGGTATCCGAGCTTGAGTTGGCTTATGCAATTACGGTTCATAAGTCTCAAGGTAGCGAATATCCTGCTATAATAATGCCTATGTTTACAGGTCCAAGATTACTTATGTCAAGAAATCTTATTTATACAGCAGTAACCAGAGCTAGAAATATGGTTCTTTTAGTCGGTTCTAAAGAGGCTTTCTATAGTATGGTAAATAATACATTAGAGATGAAGAGATATTCGGACTGGACGATAGAATAAGAGAACTTGAAATGGAAGAAGAATTTTTAAATAAATTTATAAAATATGAATATAAAAAAAGTTTGTTAAAATATTTAAAAAGTATGAGGACATCTTGGAGAACAGTATTTTTTTCCGCCGAGATGTCCTGTATGTAAAAAGATAGTTGATAATAAAAAAATTATGGTATATGTAAAAACTTGTTTAGGGAAACTAAAACTTATTAAAGCCCCTTTTTGTATGCAATGTGGGAAACATATAGAAGATGATACAGATGAATATTGTGATGAATGTCTTTTAAATCCTAAATCTTATGAGAAAGGTTTTCCGCTATTAAAAATATGATAGTCTATCGTCAAGTATTATGTATGATATTAAATATAATAATAAAAAAATATTATGCTAAAGTATTTGCAAAGATGATATATACCATATGGGGAAAAAGAAATAAAAAAAGTTGAATATAGATTGTATAATTCCTATACCTATACATAAAAAAACGTCTAAAGCAAAGAGGATATAATCAAGCTGAAATTCTCGCTGCATATCTAAGTGAATATTTAAAAATAAATCTTGAAAATGAGGTTCTAAGTCGTGTGAAGAATACTAAAAGCTCAAAAAGAATTAAATCCGAAAGAAAAGAATTAAAAAAATTTAAAAAGAAGCCTTTATCGGTAATATTGAATACAAAAATTGCTTTTAAAAAAATGTACTTTTAGTAGATGATATATACACTACAGGAGCAACCATAGAGGCTTGCACAAGAAGTCTAAAAGCTATAGGAGTAGAAAAAGTATATTATACCAGTATTTGTATAGGATAATAACTTTTATAATGAAAATAAGTATGATATAATGTGCGATGTTTATAAAAAAGAAAAAGAGGTAAATTAAAGTATGTCTTTAACAAAAAAGAGATGGTGGATTTTGTTTGCAAGTTGTCTAATAAACTTGTGTGTAGGTTCAATCTATGCTTGGAGTGTATTTGCACTTGGTATGTCAGAACATTTTAGTCTTTTATATGGAAGGGAGATAAGTGTCGCTGATTTAGCCATTGTATATACAGTTGCAACATCAATTGGACCTGTAACAATGATAAGTGGGGGTTGGTTCAATGATAAATTCGGACCTAAAAAATTAGTTTTAGTTGGCGGTATAATGTTTGGATTAGGGATGTTTTTGTCAGGATTTGCGACAAGTATTTTCTCCTTATTACTTAGTTATGGTATTCTTGCAGGTCTTGGTCTTGGTATGGTATATGGAACTACAATATCAACGGCAGTTAAGTTTTTCCCTGATAAAAAGGGTATGGCAGGTGGTATCATAACAGCCTTTTATGGACTTAGTTCTGTTATTTTGCCACCGATAATTACTATACTGATAGAGAAGTATAATATAACTTTCACATTCAAGTTAGTAGGAATAATATTCCTTGTGGTAGTGAGTATAGCTTCATTTTTCTTAGAAACGTGTCCGGCTGATTTTGTACCGGAGGGTTATGTTGCTAGTGTTACAAATGGCACAAACGTAGAAAGTAAAGATTGGAAGCAAATGTTAGCCTCAAAAGAATTTTATTTTATGATTACTCTTCTTATGCTGGGAGCTTTCGCAGGTATGATGGTTATATCTCAAGCTTCGGGAATAGCAAGAAATCTGGTAGGAATGGATAAGATGATGGCGGCTACAGCAGTTTCTGTCTTAGCTTTATTTAATGTGTGTGGAAGAGTTTTGGCAGGTAGTATATCAGATAAGCTTGGTAGAATAAATACCTTACGAATAGCTTCTGTTATTGCTATAATAGGTTTATTTATATTACATACTGCCGGTGAGGGTACAGTGCTTTTATTCTATTTTGGAGTTGCACTGGTTGGTATTTGTTTCGGTTCTTATATGGCTATTTTTCCGGGATTTACAGCCGAAGCTTTTGGTCCTAAAAATAATAGTGTAAACTATGGGATAATGTTTGTAGGTTTAGCGCTTGCAGCTTATTTTGGACCAAGTGTTATGAAGATGGTCTATACTTCAACAAATAATTATGATGTTGCTTTTTATCATAGCCATAGTCCTCAATGTTTTTTGCTATAGTTTCGGGATTTTTACTTAAAATCATGACTAGTAAGAAAAAAAGTAATGCTAAGAGGACAAACAAAAGTAATAGGCAGACTTTTGTGGTATTCAAGAAGGGTTATTCAAATATATTTTTTTGAATTTGTAAAATATAAGTTTAAAGAGAATAGTTAATATATTGGTAAAAACACAAAAAAATAAACATATAAAACTAGTAAAATCAGAGAATATGACTTGAAAGCTTGAAATAAAAAGATTTATTATAATATAATTTTTAAATATAGAAGAAAAAAAGATTTGGATTAGCATTATTTAAGCTTAGTATATACTTTTAGTCCAATTAAATTATTATGAGGTATAGATACTTGATATTAAAAGCGGATTTGGGAATATGAGGGAGGTGTTTCCGATGTTTTAATTTAATTCTATGTAGTTGCTAATTATAGGTTTAGTATAGACGAGGAGATAGTATATGATGTTAAAGAAGTTTAATATTTTTTTATATGTAGTTATATTTTCTTTTTTATTACTTGCGTATGTTAAAGACGTACATGCTGAGGAAATAATCTTTACGGAAACTTCAAACATACCTACTGGCGTTATACCGATGGAGTTTAATACAGAAGATGAAGCAAAAAATTATATAAGCCAAATGTTGTTAGATGAAGTTTATATAGAAGATGACTGTATTAATATTGATTTTAGAGGGACGGACAGAACGGTAACAGTGGCAACTAAAAGACTTGGAGTAGCTGGTAAAATACATCTAAAGTTAAGTTATGGAACATCGTTGCCGGGTAATAAGGGTACAATAGAGTATGCGGATGCATTTACTACAACATCAGGATTTAGCCTTGGTTTTAATTGGGTGGAAGATAATATAGGTACGGATATTAGACCTAGTGGAAAAGATATATATGTTTATGCCAGTGGAAGAATAGAATATTACATTTTAGTTAATGGTGTAACTAAGTTTTATGAAAGAGATATAGATTTGCATGGTACGGTCGCAGCAGTGAGGTAAGATTATGACATTCTTTTTAGATATAATAGTTTCCGTAAGTAATCTAGTTATTTTTAATAGCTATAGTGTACATATTAATAAAAAAATAGTAATTATATTAAGTAAGAAAAAAAGTAATATTATTAAAAAAATAGATATAAATAGAAGAGATTACAAACTAATTGTGTATTTGTAATCTCTTTTTCTATATATGAAAACTTATTAACTTATGTTAGAATATACTCAGATTAGCTTATAAGAAAAATAGAAAGGTAGACATAGTATGAAAATACGAGTAAGTGATTATATAGCAAAGAGAGTAGTAGAACTTGGAATAGAACGTGCCTTTAGTGTTACAGGTGGTGGTGCTATGTTCTTAAATGATGCCTTAGGTCATAGAGAAGGACTTAAGGTTCTATATAATCATCATGAGCAGGCAAGTGCTATAGCGGCAGAAAGCTATGCACGTATAAATGATAAAATGGCTCTTCTTTGCGTAACAACAGGGCCGGGTGGAACAAATGCAATTACAGGAGTAGTAGGAGCTTGGCTTGATTCTATACCTATGCTTATTCTATCAGGACAGGTTAGATATGATTGCACAGCCAGATCAACAGGACTAGGCATAAGAGCTCTGGGAGATCAAGAGTTTGATATATGTAAATCTATAGAATGTATGACAAAATACTCAGAGATGGTTATAGAACCTATGCGTATAAGGTATTGTCTTGAAAAAGGCTGTTTACTTGGCTGCTAGCGGCAGACCCGGACCAACGTGGCTTGATATTCCGTTAAATGTACAATCAGCATTTGTAGAAGAAGATGAACTTATAGGTTTTGATATAGAGAATTTTGAAAATGGTGGTAATGGACATAAAGAAAATTCACCTTATATTGATAAAGAACTTGATAAGAACTTTAATAAAGATGTTTTACCAAAGAACTTAGATAAAGAACTTATAAGAAAAATTATAGAAAAAATTAGAAATTCAAAAAGACCGGTTTTAAATGCCGGAAATGGTATTAGAATAGGAAATGCACATAAAGAATTTATGGAGCTTGTAGAAAAACTTGGTATACCTGTTGTAGTTGGTTGGAATAGTGAAGATTGTCTATATGATGAACACCCTCTTTATGCGGGTAGACCGGGGAATTTTGGAGATAGACCCGGAAATTTTGCTGTACAAAATTCAGACTTGGTTTTATCTATAGGTTCCAGACTTAGTTTAAGGCAAGTAGGTTTTTAATTATAAAGGCTGGGCGAGAGAGGCATTTACTATAGTAAATGATATAGATAAGGAAGAATTAAAAAAACCGACTTTACATATAGATATACCTGTTCATGCAGATTGCAAGGTATTTATAAAAGATTTATTAGAAGAGTTAAATAATATAGAGGGCAGTTTATGGTCAAACGGTGAGGGCCTAAAAGGTAAAACATGGCTTGAAACAGTAAAATATTGGAGAGAAAAATATCCTGTCTGTAGACCTGAATTTTTAGAAAATGATAATACTAAATTAGCTAATGTATATGCTTTCATTAAGCATATAAGTGAGCAGGCAAGAGAAAATCAAATAACAGTAGTAGGAAATGGTTCGGCTTGTGTAGTAGGTGGACATTCATATATTATTAAAAAAAGGTCAAAGATTTATCTCAAATTCAGCTATAGCTTCAATGGGTTATGACTTACCTGCGGCAATAGGAGCATATATAGCAAATAAAGATTGTGAAAGATATGACGAAGAATTAATCTTAGTTACAGGTGATGGTAGTATACAAATGAACTTGCAAGAATTACAAACTATCGTACATCATAAGATGAATATTAAAATTTTCCTTATAAATAATGGTGGTTATCATAGTATAAGACAAACTCAAAGTAAGTTCTTTTCTGATAAAGTTATGGTAGGCATAGGAGAAGACAGTGGAGATTTAAGTTTCCCTGATATGGAAAAATTAGCTTTTGCTTATGGATATCCTTATGTTAGTGCAAAAACTAATTCCGAATTAAAAGAAGCGGTAGAAAAAGCTTATGCTATAGAGGGTCCTGTAATAATGGAAGCCTTTGTTACAAAAGAACAAAACTTTGAGCCTAAATCATCAGGCAAACAACTTGCAGATGGACGCATGGTAAGTCCGCCGCTGGAAGATTTAGTGCCATTTTTATCTGATGAAGAAATGGATGAAAATATGATAATTCCTAGAATGGAAGAGTAGAAAGTAATAAAAAAATGAAGATATTAATAACAGGAATAAGCAGTTTTATAGGTTCCGGTGTGGCAAAAAAATTACTTGACTTAGGTCATACTGTTTATGGAATTGTTCGTGCAAATTCTAACAATATGTCCAGATTGGAAGCACATGATAATTTATATCTTATACAAAGGGATATGAAAACAATAGAACTTATGAATCCTAAAAGCTTTTACCGAAACTGGATTTATGTTTGCATTTTTGCTTGGGAGGGTGTGGGTGTCCTTGGAAGAATGGATACTGATATACAAAAATAAAAAAACATAGAAAAATACACTAAAATTAATAGAAAAATGCAAGGAACTTGGTGTTAAAAAGATTTGTTTTTTGCCGGATCTCAAGCAGAATATGGTCAAACTTTGGATAGACATATAGAAGAAAAAAATGTGATGAATTAGTAGTAGAAAATCCGCTTTCTTTATATGGAAAAAGCTAAATTAAAAAAATAGCAAGAGAAGCAGCTAAACTTTGTGAAAAAAATTAGATATTGAATATATTCATCTCAGAATATTTAGCACTTATGGCTACTTTGATCATGAAACCTCTTTAATTTCTACCTGCATAAAATATTTTTAGAGAAGATAAAGAATTGGCACTTGGTGAGTGTAAGCAAAAAAATGGAATTACATTTATATAGAAGACTGTATTAATGCTATACTTAGCTTATCTTTAGAGAAAGATTTAAGTATTAAATTAGAGGAATTTTTTTAGAAAACAAAGATATTAAGGAAGAATATAAGAAATATATCTTTAATATAGCTAGTGAAGATACGAGAATTTTTAAAAAGATTTTTGCCTTAGAAATAGCAAAAATTATATGGTAAAGAACAAAAAAATTGGGCTTTATAAAGAAAGATATTAGTTCTGAAGGTATACCATACTTAAATCCGGATATAAGTAAATTAAAAGCAGTAACCGGCTTTACACCTAAGTTTAGTTTTTAAAGAGGGGGTAGGGATAATTGAAAAAAATTGCATAGTATGTAAAGGAGAATTGGAAAAAAATTATTTACTATAAATAATATGCCGTCCTCTGCACAGGATATACCTAGTGCCGAAAATTTGGATAAAGATAAGGGTATAGATATATCGCTTTGTCATTGTAAAGCTTGCGGCTTGGTTCAGTTGGATTGTGAGCCTGTATTTTTACTATAAAGATGTGATAAGAGCCGGAGGTTTATCTACAACTATGGATAAGCTTAGGCGTAGTCAGTACGATGAATTTATTTCATTATGTAACTTAAACAATCAAAAAATACTGGAACTTGGTTGTGGTGGCGGAGAGTTTCTTGGAATTTTAAAAGATTATCCGGTAAAGGCCTATGGAGTCGAGCATAGCGAAAAATTGGTACAAAAGGCACTTGAAAATGGTTTAAATGTAGATAGAGATTTTCCCGAAAGTGAAAATCATATTTTTAAAAATGCACCGTTTAAGGCATTTACTTCATTCAATTTTTTGGAACATCAGCCTAAACCTCTTACCTATCTTAGAGCTATTTATAATAATTTAGAAGAAGAGGCTTATGGTCTTATAACAGTTCCAAGTTTTGAATACATAGTGGAGCAGGAAAGTTTTTATGAAATAATACCTGACCATATAGCTTATTATAGTATGGACAGTTTAAAGACTCTGCTTGCAAATGCAGGTTTTGATGTTCTGAAAGAAGAAAGGGTAAATAGAGATACTTTGGCAGTTATAGTTGCAAAAAAGAGAAAGCCCGATGTGTCTGCTATAGTAAGACAAAAAGAAGATATAAAGAAAGAAACATATAAACTCATAGAAACATATAAAAAAATAATAATAAAAAAATAGCAATTTGGGGTGCGAGCCATCAAGGATTTACTTTATGTGCAACATTGGATTTAAAGGATAAGATAGAATTTATTATAGATTCAGCTCCTTTTAAACAAGGTCTATATGCACCTGCAAGTCATATAAAGATAATCTCTCCGCTAGATGCCGCTAAAACGGATATATCTGCAATACTCATAGTTGCACCGGGTTATACAAAAGAGATAGCAGGCAATATTAAACAAATATTTAATAAACAAATAGATATATATACATTAATGACAAATCATATAGAAAGATATTTAGGAGAATAAATGAAAGCTTTTGTTCTTGAAAGTCCGGCTAAGGCACTTATAAAAGAAATTGAAGAACCGCAGATAAGTGATGCTTATCAAGCAAAACTTAGTCCTATAGCTATTTCGATGTGTACAAGTGATGTAAATACTGTTTATGGAACAGGTTCTAAAAAGCCTGATAATCTTGTACTTGGGCATGAAGCAATAGCAAGAGTGGTAGAAGTGGGAGAAAAAGTAAGGGATTTTAAAATAGGTGATATAGTAGTAGTTCCATCTATGACACCGGATTGGAGACATCCGCAAGTACAAGAGGGAAATATTCTCCATGCAGGAAAAAACTTCTCTGCAAATGCACTTAGTCGAAGTATAAATGGAGTATTTGCCGAGTATTTCATAGTAGAAGATGCGGATATGAATTTAGCTATACTTCCTGATGAAGTGGATATAGAAGATGCACTTATGTGTGTTGATATGGTTACGACAGGATTTACAGGTGCGGAAGAAGCTGATATACAAACAGGAGATACAGTAGTAGTATTTGGTATAGGTGCAGTTGGCCTTATGGCAATTCTTGGGGCAAGACTGCATGGCGCAGGTAGAATAATAGCCATAGGGACTAGACAGATTTGCAAAGATTTAGCTTATAAGTATGGTGCGAGCGAAGTATATTCTTATAAGGAAATGGATATAGTAGAAAAAATTATGTCAGAAACTAAAGGAGTAGGTGCCGATGTAGCTATAATTTGTGGTGGAAATGATAAAACTTTAGATGAAGCTATGCATATACTCAGATATGGTGTGGGAAGAGCTGTAAATTTAAAACTATTTTCAGGGGATGGAGATATGTCCTTTTCAAAGTTTTATAACGGACGTGGAATGTCAGGTAAAAGTCTAAAAATGGAGCTTGGAAAAGGTGGAAGAGTTCGTATGGAAAGATTATTAAATATGATAAAATATAAAAAGATTTAGTGCAAAAAGAACTTATAACACATAAATTTTTACGGTTTTGAAAATGTATATAAATGCTTAGAATTGATGAAAGAAAAAAAGGGGATGGGCTTATAAAAAAACTATGCTCATTCCGGAATGGAAGTAAGATGAAAAAAACTCAGTATAATCATACCTTGCTATAATGAAGAAGAAAATATAGAAGCTATGTATGGAGCTTTAAAAAATCTTTTTGATACTGAACTTGCAAGCTATGATTATGAATTTATATTTATAGATAATGATAGCAGAGATAAATCCAGAGAAATATTAAGAGAGCTATGTAAAAAGGATAATAAATTAAAAGCTATATTTAATGCCAAGAACTTTGGACAATTTAATTCGCCATATTATGCGATGTTACAAAGCAGTGGAGATGCAACTATACTTATGGCTGCCGATTTCCAAGATCCGATAGAGATGATACCAAAGTATGTGTCAGCTTGGGAAGAGGGATACAAGATAGCTATAGGAATAAAAAAGGCAAGTAAAGAAAATGTACTTATGTATAAGCTTAGAACCTTATACTATAAGATGATTAAAAAGCTATCTGATGTAGAACAGATAGAACATTTTACGGGATTTGGTTTATATGATAAAGCTTTCATAGAAGTAATGCGAAAATTAGATGACCCTACTCCTTTTTTAAGAGGAATAGTTGCAGAACTTGGTTTTAAAAAGAAAAAGAGATAGCCTATGAACAACCTAAAAGAAGAGCAGGTATAACCAGCAATAATCTTTATAGATTATATGATGCGGCTATGCTAAGTATTACTTCATATACTAAGTTAGGTTTAAGACTTGCTACACTTATAGGTGCAATGAGTGGTGGTTTCAGCTTTTTTGTAGCTATTATATATCTTATTTTAAAACTACTTTATTGGGATAGATTTCCGGCGGGAATGGCACCTATATTAATAGGAATGTTATTTTTAGGTTCAATTCAAATCTTTTTTATAGGTATGATAGGTGAATATATTCTTACCATAAATCAAAGAGTAATGAAAAGACCTTTAGTAGTAGAAGAAGAAAGAATTAATTTTGAGGAGTATTCTGATAAAGATGAAGTATAAAATAGATACCATAAAAAAAGAAAGAAAATATTATTATATTCAATGGTTGGGTAGTAGGGAAAACAGCTACTTCACCGGTTTCTTATAAAGTTACTCAAGAAAATGGGGAAGCAATAGAAGCTAAGATTATAAGCATCAGAAGAGATGATGTTTGTGAGCATTTCTTCAATGAAATAGTAGATAAAGATTTCGGTTATGATATATCTTTTTGAATATGATGCAAATAAAACTTATTTTTATAGTTATAGAAGTAGATGGAAAAAGTACAAAAAGATAAAGATAGATGAAAAGTTTGTGCAAAATAAGCTTAGTTTAAAACGTAAGCAACTGGAACGTATACTTTCTATGTTTAATAAAAAAAGAGTATAGCAGAGGGTTTTGAATATCTAAAAAAATAATGGCTTAGCTTCTTTGATGAAAAAAATAAGATATAAAATACTAAATATAGAAAGTAAATACGAATATTCAGAATGGTATGAGTTGACTAAACCTACTAAAGCCATTTTAGAAGAACAAAGAAAAGAAAAGTTTGCTTATGAACCTTTGTTTTCTATAATTATACCTGCGTTTGAAATACCTGAGAGATATCTTAGAGATTTGATAGAGTCAATTCAGGCTCAAACATATAAAAAAATTTTTGAAGTATGTTTTGCAGATGGCAGTAGACTTGGTAAATCAAATGAAGTTATATATAAAGAATATGCAGCTAAAGATAGTAGAATAAAATATAAAATATTGGGTGAAAACAAAGGTATAGCCGGAAATACAAATGAAGCCTTATCTATGGCAAGTGGAGATTATATTGTTCTTTGTGATCATGATGATGTATTACCTGAATTTGCTCTATATGAATGTGTAAAGGCTATAAATGAAACACAATGTGATGTTTTATATTCAGATGAGGATAAGATGGATATGGAAACAGATGAGTTGTTTGAGCCACATTTTAAACCTGATTTTAATATAGACTTACTTAGAAGTGTAAATTATATTTGCCACTTGTTCGTTGTAAAAAAAGATTTAGTAGAAAAATATGGTGGTTTTAGAGCTGAGTTTGATGGAGCTCAAGATTATGATTTCATATTTAGAATGACAGAAAAAGCAAATAAAATAGTACATATACCCAAAGTGCTTTATCATTGGCGTTGTCATATGAAATCTACTGCAATAAACCCTGAAAGCAAGTTATATGCGTACGAAGCCGGAGCAAGAGCGATAGAAGAACATTATAAGAGAGCTTTGCCTGATATAAAAGTAGAAAAGGTAGAAAAAGGTGCTTATTACGGAATTTATCATACAATTTTTGCACCGGAAGAAAAGTTGGTATCTGTTATTATACCAAATAAAGATCATACAGCAGATTTGGACAAAGCCATAAGAAGTGTGTATACAAAGTCTACTTATAAAAATCTTGAGTTCATAGTAGTAGAAAATAACTCTACTTTACCTGAAACGTGGGAATATTATGAAAAGATACAAAAAGAATTTTCTAATGTAAGGGTTGTAAAATGGGATAGAGAATTTAACTACTCAGCCATAAATAATTTCGGTGTTACTTTTGCAAAGGGTGAATATCTTCTGTTTTTAAATAATGATGTTGAACTTATAGAACCTGACTCCATTAAAGAAATGGTTTCATATATTCAAAGAGAAGATGTAGGTATCTGTGGAGCCAGACTTCTTTATGAAGATGATACTATACAACACGCAGGAGTAGTTATAGGTTTTGGCGGTATAGCAGGACATACTTTTATAGGACTCGAAAAAGAAAGAATTTCATATTTTAATAGAGCTTTAATAACACAGGACTATTCAGCAGTTACTGCAGCTTGTATGATGTCTAAAAAAAGTGTTTTTGAAGATGTAGCCGGATTTAGCGAAGACCTTGCAGTAGCTTTTAACGATATAGATTATTGTATGAAAGTTAGAAAATTAGGAAAATTAGTTGTATACAATCCTTATGTTTGCTTATATCATTATGAGTCAAAATCAAGAGGACTTGAAGATACACCTGAGAAAATAGAAAGATTTAATAGAGAAATAGCTACTTTTCTGAAAAAAATGGGGCAATATTGTAAATAAAGGAGATCCATATTATAATCCTAATTTAACTTTAAGAAAATCCGATTTTTTTCTCTAAGAGATTTATCCAAAGAGAAAAATAGGAGAGCCTTATAAAAATAAAAAGATATAGAAAAAGTATATGTAGGGGCTGTATGGAAGTAAGTATAATAATACCAAATTATAATGGTTTAAGATTTATGAAAGATTGTCTTAATTCACTTGCTAAGCAAACTTATAAAGATTATAAATTACTAATAGTCGATAATGGCTCAAGTGACGGCTCAAAAAGAGTATTTTTAAAGAAAAATAATATAGATTTTATAGATTTAGATACTAACTTGGGTTTTGCAGGTGGTTGTAACGAGGCACTTAAATTAGTAGATACGAAATATGTAATCTTATTAAATAATGATACGGAAGTTTTTTTGTGATTATGTAGAAAAGTTGGTACAAGCTATAAAAAAAGGATGAAAAAATCTTTTCAGTCAGTCCGCTTATGATAAATGCGCATAAAAAGGATATTGTTGATGATGCAGGTGATGGACTGTGTTTACTTGGCTTTGCATACCAAATAGGTGTAGGAGAAAAAATCATAAATTACACTAAGTCAAAGGAAGTATTTACAGCCTGTGCAGGTGCGGCTATTTATAGAATGGATATTTTAAGAGAGATAGGATTTTTTGATGAAATGCATTTTTGCTTATCTTGAGGATATAGATTTAGGTTTTAGAGCCAGACTGAAAGGATACAAAAATGTTTTTTGTCCAAGTGCTAAAGTTTATCATCTTGGCAGTGCAACCAGCGGTTCTAAGTATAACTCTTTTAAGGTCAAGTTAGCTGCAAGGAATAATATTTATTTGCATTATAAGAATCAAAAGTAATATAATACTTTTTGCTAAATATACTTCCTTTAAGTTTAGGTATATTGATAAAATATATATTCTTTTTCTAAAATGGGTTTTAAAAAAACGATTATGTGGAAGGCTTAAAAGAAGGATTTTCTACATATAAGAAGTGTAAAAAGGGTAGATTTTTAGTAAAGTTAGATTTATGGATTTAGTAAATATAGAATGGAAAATGTTTCTTGGAACTTTCGACTATATAGGACATTTTCTAAATAGACGATTTAAGAAATAGAGGGGCATAATGATTAAAAGAAAATCAAAAGGCAACTTAACGGTATACATGTATTCATAGATATTCTTGTAATAAGCCTTAGTTATTTATTAGCTTGGTTTTTTTATGTTTGGCGGTAATAATAATGCTGTACTTAGTAAGGAACTGTATTTTATCGCTCTTATACCCATAATACCTTTATATATTCTGTTAAATGCTATATTTGGGCTTTATGCACCGAAACGTGTGTCAGGTCGTAGAGAAGAAGTATCTAATATAATTAAAGCTAATTCTATAGGCTTACTGATATTTACTTTAGTGCTGTTTATGGGTTCAAAGAATTATTATATGTACCATTTTTTTCTCGTAAATTAGTATTTATATTTTTATGGCATAGATATATTCTTAACAATCTTAGAAAGAAATGTAATAAGATATATTCTTAGACTTATGCGTGCTAAGGGTTATAATCAAAAGCATATTTTACTTATAGGTTATTCCAGAGCGGCGGAAAGTTATATAGATAGAGTTTTAGCAAATCCTGAATGGGGCTATAATATAAGAGGTATCTTAGATGATAATATGGAGCGTGGATTTGAATATAAGGGCATAAAAGTAATTGGAACTATAGAAAATTTGGAACTTATATTGGAAATGAATGTACTTGATGAGATAGCTATAACCTTGAGTATCAAAGAATACGAAAGGTTGGAGCGAATAGTTAATGATTGCGAACGTTCCGGAGTACATACAAAGTTTATACCTGATTATAATCATGTAATACCTACAGTACCCCATGTAGAAGACTTACAAGGTTTACCTATAATAAATATAAGATATGTACCTTTAACCTTATTACATAGAGCGTTGTCAAAGCGAATAGTTGATATAATAGGTTCTTTAGTTGGAATAATATTATTCTCACCTATAATGCTTATAGTAGCTGTATTAATAAAACTTAGCGACAAAGGGCCTATTATTTTTGCACAAGAAAGAGTGGGACTTCATAATAAAGCATTTAAAATGTATAAGTTTAGATCTATGGCGGTAGAGCCACCCCAAAAAGAAGCCAAAAAGTGGACAACTAAAAAAATGATCCAAGGGTAACAGCTATAGGTAGATTTATAAGGAAAACAAGCTTAGATGAATTACCACAATTTTTTTCAATATATTTATAGGAGATATGAGTCTTGTAGGGCCTCGTCCTGAAAGACCTTTTTATGTTGAAAAATTTAGAGATGAGATACCTCATTATATGATTAAACATCAAGTTAGACCGGGGCTTACAGGTTGGGCTCAGGTAAATGGATATAGGGGTGATACGAGTATAGAAAAAAGAATAGATCATGACCTATATTACATAGAAAATTGGAGTATGGGCTTTGATTTTTAAAAATATTATTTTTTTAACAGTATTTAAAGGCTTTATAAATAAAAAAATGCGTATTAAAATGGAGATTTATGAGAGATAATAAAAAGTAAAACCGGTGTGGGTCAAAATTTGCGTCAGCTTAGAATGGAAAAAAAGAAGAGAAAAAAAGAAAAGACTTATAACATTTGCTATATTGGAAGTTTTAACTCTTATATTAATTTTTTTCTTATGCTTATGTTTTTGAGAATAACTTCAAAAAAATACAAAGACCTGATTATGTAGAGGCAAATGTAAAAAAATAATGATATTTCCGTAGAGAACAAGAAAAAAAGATGGAAGGCTATTTGACTTTTTGCAGTTTTTTGGAGTAGACTCAAGAAATTCAGCAGTCGGAAAAGGAAATAATTCCGATGTTATAATGATAGTTAGTATGAATAGATCTACAGGAGATATAAAAAAATAGCTTCAGTATATAGAGATACCTATCTTGATACAGGAAATGGTCGTCTTGCTAAGATTAATAATGCTTATGCAGTAGGCGGACCTGAGCAAGCAGTAAAAGCATTAAATAAAAATCTTGATTTGGATATAAAAGACTATGTAACATTTAGCTGGAAAGCTGTTGCAACTACAGTAAATCTTATGGGTGGAGTTGATATAGATATTACACCTGCAGAGCTTAGAGAAATCAATGGTTATATAACTGAAACTGTAAAAGGTACAGGCATAGGTTCAGTTCAAATCAAAAAATCAGGTATGCAGCATTTAGATGGTATACAGGCGGTTGCTTATGCAAGACTTAGACATATGGATTCGGATTTTGAAAGAACAGCAAGACAGAGAAGAGTATTGGAGCAAATATTCGTAAAAGCAAAAAAGGCGGATTTTAGACTTTTGCAAGGTGTAGCAGAAGAGGTTCTACCTATGGTTGCAACAAACTTTACTTTGCAAGACGGTTTGGATATGTTAGGAACTATAGGAAGATATAATATAGCTGAAACTACAGGATTTCCGGAGAAAAAAGGTGATTCCGATATGGGATCAAGAGGTTGGAATGTCATACCAAAGACTTTGGAAAGTAATGTAATAGACTTACATACATTCTTTTTTGGTAATGAAGCTTATAGTGTAAGTAATACTGTGAAAAGTATAGATGCAAAAATAGCGGCTTCAGGCGGAGGACCACTTAAAACTACTAAATCGAAGAATGGAAAAGAAGGTGTTTCTGAAGGTGCAATACAAAGAGAGTCGCAAGGAAGTTTAGAAAGTAATGAGAATGGAGAAAGCAGAAGTACATATTCTAATCGTGAAAGTACAAAAAGTAGGCGAAAGTACAAAAGCAGGTGAAACAAGCAAGCAAAAAGAAAGTACAAAAGTCGGGGAAACGACAAAAGTAGGTGAGAGTACAAAAGCGGGTGAAACAAGTAAAGCAAACGAAAATACTGTAAATGTAGAATCAAGACCTGCTGAAACTGTAAGAGAAGGCATAAATGCGGCTCCACACAGTTCTACAAGAGAGGCAACAAAAGCTAGCGTAGAAGGACCTACTTCAAAAAGAAACGGTAAGAAATGCCGAACCTATACAAAAAGAAACGACAAAAGGAGTAGAAGAAGTGGCTCCAAATACCAATACAGGTGGAAGTGGTATAGATGGTGCTATAGCTGTTCCAAACAAGCCGGAATAGATTAAGGACACAAAAAAACATATTTTTCTTTCACAAATTAAATAAACTTAATACACATTTTTAATCACAAAGCATTGATATCATCTAAACATAGTTTAGAGAAAGTCAATGCTTTTTTTATTTTTAAAACAAATTATTTGATAGGAGAAAAGATATGAGTAGAGAATTTGATGAAATGAATGAAAATGTAGAAAATACTAATGAAAAATATTATTAAGGATCTTGAAAGCCTAGAGAGAAATGATGAGTTTTCAGATATTAAAAGAGAATGTGATGACAAAGACAGTAATATACAAAAAGAAGCATACGGACAAGAGAGCTTTGATAAAGGGCAAGAAAGCGAAGAATATTACAAAGAAGAAGCTCCTCGCATAATTAGGAAAAAGAAATCGTTTACAAAAATTGCGGCTATAATAAGTTCGGCTGCACTTTTTCGGTGCTGTGGCAGGAGGAACTATGGTAGGTATACAATATGGCTTTGCACCGGAAAAAAGAGCTGAGGCTGTCATTATAGGCAAGCAAAACACAGGAAATAAAACTACAAACACTATAAGTACAGCCAGTACAGGTTCAAATAGTATAGGGGATGTATCAAATATAGTTTCAAAAGCCATGCCGTCAGTAGTAGCCATAAATGCGACAAGCACAATGAGTGCTTATACTTGGTTCGGAAGAACTCAAACTTATGAATCAAATTCCAGTGGTTCAGGCATTATCATAGGAAATAATGCAGATGAATTATTAATGGTAACAAACAATCACGTTGTAGAAAATACAGATAAGCTAAGTGTTGTTTATAGACGGTAAAGAAGTGCAAGCTACTGTAAAAGGTGGAGATAGTGAAGCTGATATAGCAGTTATAGCAGTCAAGCTCTCTGATTTATCTGAGGAAACCAAAAAAGCTATAGAGGTTGCTACCATAGGTGATAGTGATAAGCTGAAAGTAGGAGAAGGTGTAGTAGCTATAGGTAATGCACTTGGTTACGGTCAATCTGTAACTGTAGGATATATAAGTGCCCTAAATAGAGATGTGGAGATTGAAAACGGTACAAAAAGAAAACTTCTTCAAACAGATGCCGCTATAAATCCGGGTAACTCAGGTGGTGCTTTGGTAAATGCAAACGGAGAGCTTGTAGCCATAAATTCAGCTAAATATTCTTCAACTTCTGTTGAAGGTATGGGTTATGCAATACCTATAAATGAAGTACAAGATTTAATAGAAAATCTTTCAAAGAGAGCAACAAGAACAAAAGTAGATGAAGCCAGCCAAGGTTATCTTGGTATACAAGGTCAAAATATAGATGAAGAGATGTCAAAATCTTATGATATGCCAAAGGGTATATATGTTTATAAGTTAGTCGAAGGTGGTGGAGCATCAAAATCAGAATTGAAAGAGAAAGATATCATTACAAAACTTGATGGAGAGAGAGTTGTAAGTATGCAAGAGCTAAAAGAAGCTCTAAGCTATTACAAGAGTGGCGAGAGTGTAGAACTTACTATACAAAGATTAGATGGTTCAGAGTATAAAGAGCAGACATTGAAAGTAACTCTAGGCAAGAGAACTACGCAAGATTAGGAAATTACCCCTCCTTTTTTATAGATAAAAAGTCCCCTGATAAGGATATGTCTCTCTTTACCGAATAAGCGGTAAGGAGAGTATATATCCGTACCAGAGACTTTTATGTATTTAGATTTAAAATTGCAAAATTATTTAAAAAAACCTCTATAGGTACTAGCCTAGTAGAGGTTTTTGTTATATTATAGTTTACTATAACTACATTCGAGGCGAGAAAATGAGAAATAAAAAAATATTAAAAAAAGCATTTATAGATACTTTACCTATAATGGCAGGATACTTGGTGCTTGGTATAGGTTTTGGAATACTACTAGCTTCAAAAGGTTACAATATATTTGTGGCTATACTTATGAGCCTAATTATTTATGGTGGCTCTATGCAATATCTGGGAGTAGAACTTTTGGCAGGTGGTGCAAGTATTGTAGCAACAGCTATATTAACATTAATGGTACATACAAGATTTGTTTTTTTATGGTGTATCAATGGTAGATAAATTTAAAAAAACTTAATAAATTAAAAATATTATACTATATTTACCTTATCTGATGAAACTTATTCGGTTATTTGTAATGCGGACATAGACGAAAAAGATAGAGGTGAATATTATTTTTTGGTTGCTCTTCTAAATCAAATTTATTGGGTCATAGGTTCGGCACTAGGTTCAGGTATTGGAACTTTTTATAAAATTTAATACAAAAGGTGTTGATTTTGCTATGACTGCTCTTTTTTTGTAACAATTTTTGGTAGGACAGTGGCAAAAATACTAAAGAACATAAATATACTATAATAGGTTTAATAGTCAGTATAATAGCTTTGCTTATATTTGGAGCGAATAATTTTTTGATACCTGCTATGTTAGGGATATTACTTGTATTAAGATATTTTTATAAAAAGGAGAGTGGAAATGGACAAGCATAGTTTTATACTGATACTTATAATGGCAATAATAACAATGACGCTTAGATTTCTGCCTTTTGTAATATTTAAAGGTCGAAAAACGCCGGACTTCATATCCTATCTTGGTGGAGTTTTGCCTTATTCAATTATGGCTATGTTGGTGGTGTATTGTTTGAAAAGTATAAATTTCCTAAATGGCAGCAGAGGTATACCGGAAATTTTGGCTTGTATTTTTGTGGTTTTAATACATTTATGGAAGAATAATACCTTACTAAGTGTAGGCTTTGGAACTGTATTTTTATATGGTATTAGTACAAATAATATTTGTTTAAGAGGTAAATATGGATATATGTGATACTTGTGTAAATTTTGTTTATGATGAAGACTATGAATGTTATATTTGTGAGGCGGATCTTGACGAAGATGAAATGGCAAGATTTATGACTTCTTCTTACAGAGATTGTCCGTATTATAGAAATGGAGATGAGTATCTGGTTGTAAGAAAACAAATGTAAAAGATATAATACTATATAATAAGAGAATGTTGTATACAAGAATAAAACTGATGGCATAAGTATAGAAAACTAAATATATAAAAAGACTTTTTATGTGTGCCGTAAGTAGAATTAAGTAAATAGAGCAAGAGGAAAAAAATGATAAAGAGAACTTTAGAAGAATTAGAAAAAAAGATATAAGAGATAAACTTATTATTGATACAAGGGGAACAGATGACTTTGAAAAAAAGGTGCATATCCTAATGCAATAAATATACCTGCTTTTTGAGTTTGCTTCTCATAAGGAAGAGTTTACAAAAAGATAAACCTATATATCTTATATGTTATACAGGTGAGGTTACAGATGATATAGCCTATGAGTACACCAAAAACGGATATGAGATGTACAGTATAGTAAATGGACATAGAGCGTATTTGAAGAAAAAGTTGGAAGAATACTTTGAAACAGAAGATAAAAAAGAAGAGAAAAATAAAGAGATAGAAAGAAGTATTATCAAAAAATTCAGAAAAGATATATGGAAAAAGTTTACAGCCGCTATAAACGAATATGAACTTATACAAGATGGGGATAAGATAGCAGTTTGTATATCAGGTGGAAAAGATTCTATGCTTATGGCAAAGCTTTTTCAGGAGCTTGAAAGACATGGGAAAAAGAACTTTGAACTTGTCTTTTTGGTTATGAATCCGGGTTATAACGATATAAATTATCAAACAATACTTGATAATGCCAAGCTTATGAATATACCTATACAAGTATTTAGGTCAGAAATATTTGATGTAGTGGCCGATATAGAAGAATCACCTTGCTATCTTTGTGCAAGAATGAGAAGAGGACATTTATATGCTAAAGCAAAAGAACTTGGTTGTAACAAGATAGCTTTGGGCCATCATTTTGATGATGTTATAGAAACGATAGTTATGGGTATGATGTATGGTGCACAAATACAGACTATGATGCCTAAGTTGAAAAGTACAAATTTCGAGGGTATGGAACTTATAAGACCCCTATATCTTATAAGAGAAAAAGATATAGTGCATTGGCGTATTTACAATGATTTACAATTTATAGCCTGTGCGTGTAGACTCACTGAACATTGTGCTTCTTGTGGTGGAACGGAGCAAGGCTCTATGCGTGGAGAAGTTAAACGACTTATTGCAGAACTGGCAAAGAAAAATCCTTATATAGAAAAAAATATATTCAGAAGTGTAGAAAATGTAAATCTAAAAAAACAATAATAGCTTATAAAAAAAGATGGGGAAAAAAACATAGCTTTTTGGAGGATTATTAATGGATAATTTTAAAATAAAAAAAGCAAAAAGATTACTTAGCATACAGGATATTTCCTGTTTCGGAAAATGTTCCTTGACAGTAGCTTTACCGATAATAAGTGCTTGTGGTATAGAAACGGATATAATTCCCTCAGCGGTACTTAGTACGCATACGGGTGGATTTTTGTAATTATACCTTTAGAGATTTGACGGAAGATATACCACTTATAAGTAAGCATTGGGAAAAAAAGAGGGTATATTTTTTTGATGCCATATATAGCGGATATTTAGGTAATAGAAAACAAATTCTATATGTAAGTGATATTATGGATAATTTGTTATATAGAGGTGGTCTTAAAATAGTTGATCCTGTAATGGCTGATAACGGAAAAATTATATAAAGGTTTTGATATGGACTATGTGAAAGCTATGAAAAAAATTATGTGAAAAAAAGCAGATATAGTAAGTCCTAATATAACCGAGGCATGTTTACTTGCAGATATAGAATATAAAGAAATATATGATGAAGCTTATATAAATTTTTATATTAGATAGACTCTCAAAACTTACAAAGGCAAGCATAATTTTAAAGGGAATAAAAAAATAGATAATGATGTTATTAAAGTAGCTATAAAAAAAGGTGAAAAAGTAACAAGGGATACTGAAAAAAAGAAGAAATAAGTTATATAAGTTCAAGGTATATAGAAGCCTCTTGCAATGGAACGGGAGATATATTTATATCTGCTTTTTATAGGGGCTTTTATGAGTGGAAAAAGCTATAGAAAGGGCGGTTAAAAATAGCTATGGATTTTGTAGTAGACAGTATAGAAAGTACGTTATCGGACAAAAGCACATTGGTATGGCGTCAGATTTGAACAAAAATTTGATAAAGTTAATAAAAAGCTTTATAGTTTTTTTAAGAAAATATTCGTGGGGGGGTAGAGGAAAAAAATCTATACAAAATATATAATTATTTTGGGCATATCATAGAAAATATATACAGAATACACTTTAATAGATTAAAGTTCTGATATATATTCTGTATTGTAACAATATAACGGATTAAAATATCACAAAAATATTATATATTTACTTGTTAAGGGAAATAATATATAATAAGAGTATTTCAATAGTTGGGCATATCAGCTTGAGCTTTGTCCAAAGTTAGAGAAAGAATAGAGAGGTGTAATATGAAAAACAAAGTTGTAAGAGTAGCGCTTGTGGCTACGGTTGTCATGGGTGCTTTTTCTGTGCCTACTTTTGCGGCAACTTGGCAACAAGATGCACAAGGAAGTTGGCAGTATTTGGCAGATGACGGCAGTGTAGAGGCGAGTCGTTTTGTTAAGGGAGAAAATGCCACTTATTATATCGGTGATAACGGTTATATGTTGACTGATAGTCTGCTTGCCGTAAATGAAGATTACTACTATTTTGATGAAAATGGTGTAATGCTTAGAAACAATTGGAAACAGTTGGCGGATGAAAACGGAGATTTACATTGGTATTATTTTGGAGAAAACGGAAAAGCTTTTAGAAATTCAGGCTCAAAGTTTTATCCTAAGAATGTAAACGGTATCAAATATGCATTTACAGGTGACGGTAAGATGCTCACAGGTTTTATCGGAGAAGACGGAGAAGTCGTAGAAAACGACAATAACGGTTATGCTTTCTTAAATGCAAAATATTTCTTTGATGAAACAGGTGCTATGTGTACAAGTAGCTGGTTAGAAACAAGCACTACATTAGCTCCAAATATGAGAACGGAACATGGTATGAAAGATTATTCAAACTATGCTCAGATGTGGCTCTACTTTGATGAGAATGGAAAAATAGTTAAGGCTAAGAATAACGAAAAAGAAAAGGTAATGACTATAAATGGTGTCAGCTATGCCTTTGATGAAAATGGAGTTATGATTCCAAGTTTCTCAGTTAATAATACAGAGATTAAGGCTACAAGCTCAGATGCAAGACTTAAAATTTCAGAAAATGATACAAATGGTGCAGTTGTTAAGGATAGATGGACTTGGGCAGTACCTACAGATGTGCTTAGCGAAGATGAATTTAACTCACAAGAATATAGCTGGTGGCGTTCAGATTCAAACGGTAAATTGCTTAAAAACGGAATACGCAGTGTTAATGGCAAAAAGTATGCATTTGACGGCATAGGACGTATGCAGGCAGGCTTTGTTATTATGCTTGAGAATGGTAAATTCGGTATTAAATATGATGTAAATGAATGGAATAGAGAAGACTTCTTACAGGCACGTGAAAATTCAGTTATACCTGCTATAGATAGAGGAAACTTGTATATATTTAATTCAGATGAATTTAATGACGGCTCAATGATGTCAGATGGAGAATACACAATTACCCTTAATGACGGAGAGGCAGTTTTTGGAATATCAAGATCAGGTAAGGTTTATGGAAACCGTTCTACTCTACAAAGAGTTAAAAATAAATACTACTTCAATGGTTTAAGACTTGCGGCAAGTGAGGATATCGGCTATGGCATAGTTGATATCAACACAGGTGCAGGAAGAGATTATGTTGTAGTTGATACAAAAGGTACTGTTATTAAAGGCAATAGAAGAATCATCAGGGATAGAGAGGGAGCTTTTATTGTTATTCAAAACGGTAGATTTGTTGCAAGAGTGCTTGACGGTGATGCACCAAGATGGAAGAACGGTAGATACTGGAGATATGACAGCAGTCTGAAAGGAAACGCAAGATATGTACAGCCTGTAACATATTCTCTTGATAATACTGACGAAGACTTTGTAGTCTTTGAACATTAAATAGGAGTGTAAAAATGAAAAGAAAGGTTTTAAATGGAAAAGCGATTGTAGCATCGATTTTAGCTTTAGGATTAGCTTTGCAGTCAGTTCCATATAATGTACTGGCTTCTGCAAGCGATCCGGATTATACAACCGTATTGGAAGATGATGTTGACTTGATTGACGGTCAACCTGTAGGTAATGAGCAGCATAAGCATTACTATGGTGGTAGCTATGCTGACGGAACAGTTGCTGTACCGGCGGCTGATGGAAGAAAAAATGTTGCAGAGTCTTACGGACAAGGTAAGACCACAGCATATAAGTTCGGTTGGATAAAGCAAGGTTCAAGTGGAAGTTTTGAAGGATGGAAATTTGATTTTAACGGTTTACCTGACCAATATACGAAAGAGGCGACTCAGGAAAGTGAAGAGGCCTTTCTTATATCTGATAAGATAAATGGCGGTAATATGTCTATTACTTATCCATCGTATGATCCTCAAGGTTTTAATACCACCGTAGGATTTGGGGTTACAGATGTTAGCGGTGCGAGTATAACATCTGGACAAAGTGGAATAACTGTTCAAGGTGCAAACTTGACACAACAATTAGGTACCAACCGAACATTAAGAACAACCGCAAATTTGGGTAATAAATTTTATCCGAGTAAAGATGGAGAGTGGAGAAACGGTGAAGTTATAAAGGCTTTTGACGGTTCTACAGACTTAAAGTTAGAGGTAAGATTATCAGTAAAACCTAGTGCAGATGGAAAGTATATACTAACAGAATATACAGTACATAATTCAAATACGGATAAAGATAGTGATAATCCTAAGATAGTTGATGCTAATAGACGTTCTAGTAACAATGGAGACGGTGGACGTACAGTCTGGTTTTCTTCAGGTTCAGATATAATGATAGCAGGACATGATGGAGCACCTGTATGGTCTACAGTAAAAACGGGAACAGGAAATAAGATAGAAGGTATACATGGTCAATCAAATGATAGTGGTACTAATACCTTGGCTTCCTTTGACTTATTAACTTATCATCCACAGTTAAAACTTGGTATACAAAAGAGGGGAGATGAAGATCCTTCTAAGTTAACAACTTGGGTAGGTTATTATGGTAGTTTCCCACAAAATTTATATCACGACTTGGATAATATCTCATATATGCCAAATGGTACCTATAGTTCAGTGGACTCCGGTCTTGCATATTCTATGAGATTTGACCTTTTGCCGGGAGAAACAAAGACAGGTACATTTGCATGGTCTATGAAGGGACCTACATACTATGTAGATCCGGTGGACGGAAACGACGATTATCCGGGTAATGGACACATGGGAACACCTTATAAGACTATAAAAAAAGCTCTTGAAACGATAAAAAACAGAACGCCTAGAAGAGTTTATATAAATGTTATGAGAGATATAGAGCTTGATGAAACTCTTGACATACCTGCAGAAAAGGATATAACAATTTCTACAACGGACTATGTAAAGGCTCCTGAGACAAGATCAAAGACAGCAGCTTATCCTATAGAACTTGATGAGCATAATGTTCGTTCTAATCAAGTATCTATAAAGAGAAAAGCAGGCTTTAACGGGGATTTATTCAGACTTAAAAAAGATCCTTTAAAGTCTGATTTGGAAAATTCAAGGACAGCACTTAGACTTACAGATATTAAATTAGACGGTAATAAAGAGAATGCTCCACAAAATACAGGTGCTTTGATAAATGCAAGTGCAGGTACAGTTGATTTACAAACAGGCTCTATACTTACTAATAATAAAATTCATAAAATACCTGAAGTATTTACAGATACAAACGGTAACGGTAAGTGGGATAGTGACGAAAATTTAACTGATACAAATGGTAATGGTAAGTGGGATGATTTTGCTTATGCAGCCTCTGCTGTAGAACTTACAGGTTCTGCAAACTTCACTATGACAACAGGTGGTGTCATAAAAGACAATGTTTCCTATCAAGGTGCAGCTGTCATAAAGGATAGTACAGGTAAGTTTGAGATAGGAGAGGGTGATAGTCCTTCAGGTTTCATTATAGATAGCAATGTGAATATTACAGGTCAAGCTGCTAATACACAATTGAATGTACAGAAAGCTACAGATGGTACCGTAACAGGTGAGAGCAATAAGATAACTGTAGCGGGAAATATGTCAGGGTACTCAAGAGTAGGACTTGGTACATTATATCCTCCGGTTAGCCAAACAGTAGCTATACCGGTAGTAAATAGACCTGCCAGTAGAGAAAGTGTTCCATTTACAATAACCAATTTCCCGGTAGATAAGAGACCCGGTCAATGGACAGCGGCTGATTTAAGAGAAGATTTGGAATTGTCAGCGGCTGAATATACATATAAGGTGGAGTATCTAAGAGAAGATACCGGAGCTACTTTACATAATTCTGAAAATGCAGTTAATGTAGTTGGTAAGAAGATAGAAGCGAAGCCGGTTGATTTAACATCAGAGGGTTATATCTATAAAGGAGTAGATATCATACCTAATACCAACCATGGACTTTCAGTTGATAATAAGGGAAATATAGATGGTTTCATGCCAAGTGATAATCTATCTATTACATATAAATATGTAAAGAATGCAGGTATTGCAAATTCTTTGCAGATGGCGGAATAAGCTCAGCTGAAGAAATAATTTCTACTGCTGGTGTAGCACCAACAGCTTCTATGCCAACAGCATCAAGAACGGGCTATATATTTGATGGTTGGTATGAAATGACTGATACCAATAATAATGGTGAATATGATGCGGGAACTGATACTTTATCCGCTACAAAGACAACAGCACTTGATAGTCCTGTTGTAATAGGTACAAAGTACTATGTTGCCAAGTGGACAGTAGATCCAAATACCTATGCATTTACGATTAAGCATAAAAATAATAATACAAGCTTGCCTATAACATTTAAGACCGAGACAAATGCTTATACTTATACAAGTGCTATAACTGCCAGTCCTTTAAATATACCGGGATATAAGAGATTAGCACAAAGCGTAGATCCAAACAGTGTAGGTAGCTTTGATAGCAATTTTGATTTTGCAGGGCATATGCCTATAGGTGCTGTAAATCTGGATTATAGATATAGAGTAGATACAACACAGAGATTTACATTTAAAGTAGAACATTATGATACACAAGGTAGAGAAATACAAAGTCCTACAGTACAGAATAGAACAGCTGAAACTAAAGTAACAGCTAAACCTTTAACTATGTTAGGATATGACGTAAGTGCTAAGATTGTTACTTATGGAACAACAACTACAGGAGTAAGTACAGATACAGTTAAGACTATAGAAGATATGGCAAGAGAGTCAGGTGAAACAGTAGGCTTTAATAATACTGATAATACATTCACAGCATATATGCCAAATCAGAATATAACTGTCAGATATACTTATGCTCCAAGTTCTGATTATTATGTAGTTCAAAAATATGTTGATGCAGATAATAATAACGAAAGAATAGGAAATGTTATTCCAAATCCTTATAACAGAGGAGATAACGTAAACTTACCATTTGTAGGTAGATACGGTTATATTTATCATAATGCTTCTATAGATAAAACTATAGGTGGTAATTTTGACGGTGCAGGTAACTTTACAGGTGGTACTATGATAGGTGATAATGTAAATATCACTTATGATATGAATAGGGATCCACAATTCTGGAAAACTATTACTTATAGCGTAGCAAATGCTCCTTATGATAAGGGTAGTGTAACAGGTACTACTTCATTCCAATTCTTAAAGAATGACGGCAGTGATGAGGGTAGAGCAAATGCTTATACCTTCGGGAAAATCAAGGAGCTTGACGGTGTGGCTACACCTGTATCAAACCCATCTCCTTATTACAAATTTGATGGTTGGTATTTAGACCCTCAAGGAACACAAAAAGTAGAAGACAGTAAAACATTTGATGGTGATGTAACAGTATATGCCAAGTTTGTGGAAGATCCTGAGTTCTGGGTTGATATAAACTTTGCGGCAAAAGAACATGGACAAGTAAATAATACTGCGACAACAAATCCTTATCACACATGGTATGATAAGACTTGGTCTCAAATAAGTACGGATTTACCAAATACTACTCCTGAAGTAAACTATCTATTTGATAAGTGGACAGATGGAAATGTAGCTATGCAAGATAATACAGGTCTTGAAAATCATAAGACTTATTATGCAACATTTAAGAAAGATCCTCTTGTTTGGGGTACGGATTTAGGATACTTTAACCCAACAGGTATGATTGCTGAAAATGGTAAGGGTAAGATAAGAGTAACAGGTGTATATAAAGATAATGTATATGTAGTTACTGACTTAGAGGGAAAGGTTATTGATGTAATAAAAGCTCCTGCAGATGGAGTTATTAACTTCAAAGACTTATATCCTGGTACAAGTTACAATGTATATGAGGGTGTACCATCTACTGTAGTCAATAAGGGCGATGATATTGCAAATATAACAGGAGTTTCAGCACCTAAAAAGGTTGTTATACCGGCAGTAGGTACAAACTATACAGTAGGCTATGATACAAACAATGACGGTAAAGTTAAGATAATTGTTGATCCGGCAGATCCTGATTCAGATTACGCTTTAATAGATGAGGACGGAAATGTAGTTCCTTATGATGATTCTGATAATGGTTGGAAACATGCTACTGATAAAACAAATCCTAAGGTAGTGTTTGACAATCTTGAGCCTAATGCAACATATACAGTAGTTGCCAGAAAGAAAGGTGATACTACAAAAACACCTCAAGATAAGTTACCTGAGGGTAGCCAGATTATAGCTAACCCTGGAGATGAATTTGAAGTTCCTAAGTATATAGTAGAAACTAAGGGTGGAAAAGTAGAAACAGTAGGTGATACTACAGTAGGAGCTTCCAGATACGATCAAGTTAAAAAGGGTGAAAGTGTAACTATACATGCAGAGCCTACAAACTCAAACGGTAGTGCTTTCAAGTATTGGAAAGTAATGAACGGTCATAACTCTGCTATAACAGGAAATATTAATACTCAGGATTTCACTTTCAATATGGAAGCTACAAATATAGTATTAAAAGCTGTTTATGAAAGAAGAGTTACAAATCCATCTAATGCTGAAGTAGGAGAAGAAACCAGAGGTGGCGGTATAGGTGAGTTTGGACTTGATCCAAACAGTGTACCAAGTTTGGAAGATGAGCTTACAACAGATAAAGATAGAGAACTTATTGATATAAACGGTGCAGATGTTACTTACAAAGTAATCTTTAATAAGCGTGATGCAAGTAGTGCTGAAAAGACTCTTGTTAAACCTGAATCAATATCAGGTACAGATCACGCAGATGCTTTCACAGCGGCTTGGGCACTGGATATCTTTGCTGAAAGATATGTTGATGGAAGATTGGTTGACAGAGCGACAGCTTCAGATGCAGAACTTGATGCAGTGGTTCAGTTAAATGCTAAGGATATTGATATGCTTGATTATCAAATATTTGATGTAAATACCGCTAGCAGTACTGTAACACTTGTTAATCCTACTTATGATCCAGAGCAAACAGCAGGTTTATTTGAATTTAGAGCTAACCTAAATCATAAATATGTACTTGTTTATTCTAAAGCTTTCAAAGTAAGCTTTGTTGATAATAATCCTGTACTTGATCATTTACACTTTAATGATCTTAGTAGAAACTTCTATAAGAGATTTAAAGTTAGAAGAAATGAGGGCGTAGCAGAAAGCTATTATAATACTGATTATAGTTTAGTAAAAGCGTACGCAAATGGAGCAAGTGCAAATGCTCTTGTAACACCATTTGAAAATATCTACGGTGTGCAATATGATTATGTAAACTGGAGTACAAAGGATATGCCGGCAAACATTAAGGTATTTGATGAGGATGCAGGTATTAAGAAAAATACAGTTGTATTTGCTTACTATAATACTAATAAGCCACAAGTTGATAAAGCTAGAGTTGATTTGACAGATTTGATTGCAGAAGCAGAGGACTTCTCTGACAGTCCATTTATAAAAGTAAGTAGTTTGAATGAACTAAAAGAAGCTATTGCCAATGCAAAAGCAGTTCTTGATAAACATAGAGATGATGAAGCAGGAAATTTAAGACAAGCTAATTATGCCGAGCTACAAGCGGCTTTCGATTTCCTTAAACAAAAGCTTGATGTAATTAAAACAGATGCTGACACAAATAAAACAGCTTATATCGGAAGAACAGGCGGAAACTCAAGCGGTGGTGGCGGTTCAGTTGGTAAGGGTAAGGGTACCTCAGCTATGCCTCTACAAGGAGAGCCTGAAAAGAACTTTATGCTTGGTGTAAACGGTACATGGAAAGTAAATCCTCTTACAGGTAAGTATCAATATCTTGTGTATGGTGGAATGGCACTTAATAATACTTGGGGTAGAATACTTACAACAGATGCAAGTGGAAAGGCTGTTACAAATTGGTATTTCTTTGACGATAAATCAAATATGATAACAGGTTGGTATAAAGATTCAAGAACAAGTAAGTGGTACTATCTAAATCCACAGGCAGGTGCTGATAATGGTAAGATGCTTACATCTTGGTTTAAGACAGCCGAAGGTTCAGTAAATAATAAAGAGTACTGGTACTTTGCAGACAGCAGTAGCGGTGTTATGTATAAGGGCTGGGTACTTATAGGAGATAAGTGGTACTACTTTGCTCCTACAAATATGCCTGACGGCAGACCTGAGGGTTCACTATATACAAATACTACTACACCTGATGGCTATAAGGTAAATGCCAACGGTGAGTGGATACAGTAGAGTGATAGGAGAAATAATGAGAAGAAATAAGTTTAAAAGATATATTGCTAATCTTATGACAGCGAGCATGGCAACCGGCCTGCTCGCTCCACAAGTGCCTGTATGGGCGGCAAACACTCCTCAAAATATAAAGTTTGACTTAGGTATTTATCATGATTTTGAGGGTGTGAGCTTACCTGATATTACATATGGTAATTCATTCAAGATAAAAGATGATGACAGATATAACAACGTTGCCAACTTTCCACTAGATACGGGTTTTAACTTACAAGATAAAAAATCTGTCAGTAATGAAAGTTTAGAAATGCCTTGGTGGAATTATAAGTGGATAGCAAGGGATAATGATACAGCAGCAGGTGCAGATAATAGCGAAACAGCTAAAAGAGCTGACTCTTATGAACGAGAAGTTAAAAATTATGTAGCTAGTGGTAGAACAACTACAGCTCCTGCCAGACCAAATATTAGTTGGAATGGAGTAGCATTTAACTTTCCGGGTTATAGATTTATGGGTTGGACAGAGTCAACAGGAGTTGATGATAGAAAGGTAAATAAATTACCTTCAACCTTCCCTTATAGAGAAACCACATATAAGGCTAATTATAAGTCAGATGGTACACTTTTCAAGGTTACAACTAAATATGAGTCGGCATCAGGGAAAAAGGCACCTGTAAATATTACAGCACCGGCTACTGCTACTTATAGCAAAGAAGTAACTAAAACAACAGACGATACATATCAGACACCTATTATAAATATACCGGGTTATAAGGTTACACTTGCTGATTCTGATATAAAGATATATGATCCGGGTACAACGACACCTATAGCAAATAATAAAACCTATATAGATTATAAGTGGTCAAAAGATGCAGATAAACACTTAGAAGGCAAGATATTCAATAAAGATCTGGAAGTTACTTATAGATATGAACCTGATACAGATGTAAAATTTGCTGTAGATGCTATGCACAAAGTTTTAAATGCAGATGGTTCGGAGAAAAATACATTACCGGACAGGAAACTCTTTAGTGCAGAAGAACAAATTATAGGAGTAGGTCCTCTTAATAGTTTAGTAAAACCTAAAGTGGCCGGTGGTCAAGCTAGATATATTTTAGTTACAGAAGATGATACTACAGCAGGTTCTAATAAGAAAGCTCCTCATTTAACTAGAGGTACGACAGAAAATCTTGTTGGACATGTAACTGCTTTAGAGAAAACATCAGGTAGTTATTTTGATACTGAGCACAATTTAACCGGTAGTATGCCTAACCAGAATGTGGCTTTAGAGTATGTATACATTCCAAATCCGGCATATAAGTTAAATGTAGCTGTAACTTATGTTGACCAAAATAATAATCCTATAACGGATAAAGTCTTATCAAAGGCCGGTACAGCTTTTGCAAATATGACAGAAACAGCAGATCATTCTTTGGTATTGGAATTAAATCCAAATACAAGTGGAGAGTTACCACTTCCTGACTTGACAGATTTAGGATATCAAGCACCAACTTACGCACCTACAGAAAATGCTATTGAAGCAGGTAGTATAAGTGTAGTTGATCATAAATTAAATGTTTCTATGTTAGACACTTCTTATGGTATAAAAGTTACATATGAGAAGGATGCTTCAAAATGGGGTAATGTACTCTTTGATAATGGAGGCAATTTAACTTTAGTAGATAAAGATAATACTACAGAAGAGTATGATCCGGCAAATGGACCTGTGGAAGCTGAAAAAAATACAGCTGAAAAATTACTTATAACAAATGAAGTAGCAGCTACATTCCCAACTATAAAAGCTAAATTAGGTTATAATGTTTTGGGATATTATGATGGTGATACTAAGGTAGTAGATGCAAATAAGCGAGTAGTTGCTTCAAGTGGAACTTATGAGTTAGATAAAACAGGTACTGATTATAAGCTGGTCGCTAAAGTAGAAAGATACTCTTTGGAAAAATTATATCTTAGAGTATGATGGTGGCGAAAATGGTTCTATGAGCCAATCTCCAAAGACCATCTCTTTGTATCCAAATGATGAACATGGTAATCCAAGAGCGCTTACTTGGCCAACTATAACAGATGATAATAATGAAGAATTTATAGGTCTTGTACCTGAAACTACAGCTGATACAGGATATGAAATTAGATGGTATGATCCTAATAATACACAGGTTACTAATGATACAGATATAGTAGGTTCATATCCTAGCGGTACAAAATTTATCGCAAGAGCAGTTTCTACAAGTCCATTAGCAGTAAATGCGCCTAGTATATCATCTAATATAAATGAAAATACAGGTGAAGTAGAGATAAAAGTAGCTAAATTAAATCCGGATCCTACTGTAAATTATGTAGTTACAGATGAGAGTGGAAAGGTTATAAAAAGATTGACTGCTTCAGAACTTCAAGATAAGCATAAAATATTATCTGATGTTGCTATTCGTCCGGATGCTACATATAAGGTATATGAAGTACTTCCAAGTGCTGATATAGGAGATAATATTTCAGAAACACCTGAAGCTGACAGATCTCCTGCAAGTGAGATTAAAACACCGGTTGCTCCTATTCCTGATATAGTACCTGATACTGCCGGAAAAACAAAGGCTATATTTGAGCCTATTACAAAGGGTATGTCTTATGCTATCATAGGTCCTGACGGAAATGTAGTTATTCCATGGACTACACCTGCTCAAGATGGAAGAACCTTTGTTGCTCCAAGTCTTGATCCTGATACGAGATATACTGTAGTCGTAAAACCTGCAACAGCATCTGATGCTGAAACAGATAAGATGCCGGGAATGAATTTTGAGACTATAGCTCAAAGTGCAAATAATAGAATTATACTTGTAAATCCGGATGATATTGAAATAAATGAACCGGCAGGACTTGATATAACTAGTGTTAAATCAGGAACAGTTGTTACTCTAAAGGCAAAACCTATAAATGCCGCAGGTGATGTTTTTAGAGGTGCTAACGGTTGGGAACTCATAATGGGTGCTCCAACAAACGTAACGGGCGATGGAAATACTTTATATAGATTTACAATGCCTAGAGGAAATGTGGTTCTTAGAGCTAGGTATGGTGCATACAGAGCTTCATGGAGTCCGGCAATAATTTCTGATGCACAGAATAAGGCAAGTGATTTAGGTATTTCAAATCCTGATATAGATGTAGCAGGAAAGTTTAGAGTATACCTTGAAAGAAAAGATGCAACTCCAAGTAATGCAAGTGCTATTACTACTGCTAGAGCTAAGTTTAATGGTTTATTCCAATTACGCTCTAAGGTACAAAAAGAGAATGCAGGCGTATGGGAAGATTATAGCTTTAGAGGAAATATATTAACAAGTGTAAATACCGGAATTTTACAAAGAGATAATAGAGAATATGCTCTCTATGAATTAGTAGAAGGCGGTGAACCTGTACTTGCATATACTTTAACAGAAGCAGACTATGAGAATGGTCAGTTTATGACAGAACTTAAAAATGGTGTTGAGTATATTTTCGGTTATAATGAGGCAGATGCGTATAAACTTGAAATTAAAGATAATAGAAATGACTTAACCTTAGCAAATATAAAGATTAGATATGATGCAGGCTTAAAGTCCTTGAGTGATTATAGTGATAAGTATACTGTACCTGCTGTAGGAACACAAAACGTAGGAACAGACGGTGTTACTTATGTATATAGAGGACTTAGTGACAATGAGTCAAGTTTTAATGAAGTAGATGTAAATAGAGCTTTAGCACAAGAAGATGTTATTTTCTATGCATATTATGATAATGATAGAATAGAAAGACAAGAAGCACAAGATGAGCTTACAAAACTTGTAAACTATGCAAAAACAATTGATAAAGCTGCTATTAAACCGGCATTAGAAGAGGCGCAAAGTGTATTAAAACAACTAAGCCCTAGAAAAGCTACAACTACAGAGTTAAGAGATGCTATTAATAAGTTAAGAGCTGCTTTGGATTCTTTATTCCCATCTAATGGTGGCGGACATGGTGGTTCCGGTGGAACAGGCAATAGAAATGCAGGAGCTCAAACAGGAGTAAATAATGGTCTTAGCTGGTATAAAACATATACAGTGGGAACTGACGGACGTTGGAAATTACTTGATAAGGATAATCATGTTTGGGCATTTGAGTTCAACAATGGTACTAGAGTAACAGGTTGGGCAAATCTTGCTTATACTTATGATGGTGTTAGAAGAGTCGAAACATATCACTTTAGAAATGACGGAATTATGGACTATGGTTGGTTTAAAGATGAATCAGCTAGATGGTTCTATATGTCAGAAGTACATGATGGATTCTTTGGTCATCTAATTCGTGGATGGTACAAGGATAACAAAGATGGTAAGTGGTATTACTTATCTCCTATAGATGGACATATGCATACAGGTTGGAACAGTATTAAAAATATTTGGTACTTCTTAAGTCCTGAAAATAATGTAGAACCAACTTGGAGATATAATGAAAGTACAAATAAGTGGGATTATGTAGGAAATTCATCTGTAAGACCACTTGGATCTATGTATGAAAATGAAAGAACACCTGACAACTACTATGTAGATGGAAATGGTGCTTGGATAGAGGGCAGATAGAGGGCTATAAAAGTAAAACTCGCTTAGAGAAATCTAGGCGAGTTTTTATTTGGATATAATAAAAAGGTTTTATGTATTAAAAGAAAGTGATATAATGAAAGAAATTTATAAGTTATATAAAGGGTATAGCAAAGGAGGTTAAGACCATGGAAGAAGCTATATTGTATAACAGGTCTAATATTATTATTTTTTTGAATGTAAGGATTATAAAATAAGGTTTAAAGGTCCATATTCATTAGAATATTTTTTTCACATATAAAAAGAATGGGATAAAGGATATATTGTTGTTATGACCAAATATAAACATTCTAAAGAGTTAATAGAAGAATATATAGATTTAGAGCCGATATTAGATGATTTATATATAGATAAAGAAGAGCTACTAAAAAAAGTATCAAAGGAGTAAAAAAACAGGATATGATCAGTATTAAAGAGGTTGCAGATAAAGCAGATATTATAGTTAATGGATATGCGTTTACCAAAGATAAAGTAGGATATAGAGTTTTAAATTTAAATAGACCCCGTAGAGCTGTAGTATTAGATTATTCAGGGGAAATGCTGGAAACAACAATGGATGATATTGAAGTCGGTATAGTTAAAGATTATTTTATTAAGAATAAGAACTATATGGAGGAAGATAATGCCTAAATATTACGAATTTAAGGTGGCGGATATTATTTATATTTTTACTTCTTTTTGTGTCGTAGAATGTATGCATGTTCATGCCAGTGATAGAAAATTAACAGAAAGTAGCTCGGCAAAGTTTTTTGTGAGAAGTGATGGGAGTACAAAACTTGCTGATAAAGGTATTTTGACTGATAGGGATGTTATTAAAATACAAGCTTTTATAAAGGATAACTATAAGGAGATGTATTTAAAGTGGTTAGAGTATAGTACTAATTCTTTTTTTATGATAAAAAGTAAAAACTCGCTTAGAGAAATCTAGGCGAGTTTTTTTATTTGGATATAATAAAAAGGTTTTATGTATTAAAAAGAAAGTGATATAATGAAAGAAATTTATAAGTTATATAAGGGTATGGGAGGTGCAATGAAAAAAATATAATAGAATTTATAAAGAATAATAGGGCTTATTTAGAGAACTTTATAACCAGAAGTACCTATAATTCAAATGCAATAGAAGGCAATACTCTATCTTATGCTGAAACCTATGCCATAATATGGAATGACAATTCATTTAAAATAAATACTAAACCTAGAGAATTATATGAAGCTATAAATCATAAATATGCTTTTAAGTTATGTATTTGATAATATAGATAAAAGAGCTTGATAAGAATTTTTATAGTTGATATAGCAAAAGCTTATTAATAAGAATATAGATGAAATAGCAGATTATAGAAATACTAATGTGTTTATAAATGGAGCCGCTCATCTTCCGCCTTCTCCTAAGGAAGTTAAGCCGGCTATGATGTATTTGTTATATAATAATTTAAAAAAACAATATATTCATCTATATATGAGCAAATTGCAGATTTTCATATACAGTTTGAAAAAGATACATCCTTTTACGGATGGTAATGGCAGAACAGGTAGACTACTTATTAATTATTTTTCTGCTAAAAGATAATAAGGCTCCAATAGTTATAGAGATAGAAGATGGAGTAAAAATATTTTTGAGTTTTTTTAGCTAAAAAAATGATACAAAAGGTTTATCAAATTTTATAGAAGAACTTAGTAATAAGGAATTGCAAATAATGAGAGATTATAATTTGTATAGACTATGTAAAAAGAAAAAAATAAGGCTGTCGCATTAAAAAAATTAAAAATACAAAAAAATATAGTTACAATTTATAACTAATTTATTATATTTTTGTAGTATTTATTACTTATTACAACAACCTTATTTCTATTATAAAATCAATATATATTATATATCTTTAAAGTGAAATTTCTTTTTCTCCAAGGGCATAAGTATCCACAATATGACCATTACCACTTAATTTGTATTTATAAGTACAGAGTCCTTCAAGTCCCACAGGACCTCTGGCATGTAACTTAGATGTACTTATACCTACTTCTGCACCAAAGCCATATCTGAAACCGTCAGCAAAACGAGTAGAAATATTATGGTAAACTCCTGCACTGTCAACATAAGTTTGGAAATAGTCGGCATTTTCATTTATACTTGTAATTATACAATCTGTATGATGTGAACCATGTTTATTTATATGTTCTATAGCTTCATCTATAGTATTAACTATTTTAATACTAATAATCAAATCCAGATATTCTGTATCAAAATCTTTGTCAGTAGCCGGCTCGCAATCTATAATATCAAGAGTTCTAGTATCCCCTTTAATAATTACGCCGGCTTTATCAAAGGCAAGTTTTAATTCCGGTAAAAACTTTGCTGCTATATTTTTGTGAACCAAGAGTGTTTCTACCGTATTACAAGCAGAAACATATTGAGTTTTGCTATCTACAAGTATATCTACAGCCATATCTATATCGACTTCTTTATCAACATAAATATGACAAATACCATCAGCATGTCCCATAACAGGTATTTTAGTATTTGACATAATATAAGATACAAATTCGTTTGAACCACGAGGTATGAGTAAATCTACACTATCATGACAAGAAAGAAGAGTATTTATATCTTCTCTATCCTCTACTAAAAAAATAGTAAAATTTTTCTTTAATACCACTTTCTTCTATGGATTTTTTTAATATATCAAAGATAGTCTTATTGCTATTTGCAGTTTCGCTACCGCCTTTTAAAATTGCAAGATTTCCGCTTTTTATACAAAGACAGGCTATCTGTATGAGTGCATCAGGTCTAGCTTCAAATACTACACCTATTAGTCCTATAGGACAAGTTTCACGGCGAAGTACAAGGTCTGTGTCTAATTCTCTGTGGATTTGAAGTTTACCTAGCGGATCATCTAATTTGATTAAATCTTTAATACCGTTTATAACAGCTTCTAGTTTGCTTTCATCAAATTTTAGGCGTTTGTAGATACTATCTTTTTATATTGTTTTTCTTTTTGCCTTTTCTAAGTCCAGTTTATTTGCTTTAAAAAAATATCATCTTTATATCTATCCAGTGAGATGTGTATATTTTTCTAAAAATCCTATTTCTAAGCTCTGAACTAAGATTTGCTACTCTAGCGGATTCTAATTTCATCTTTTTTTGCTTGTTCTTTTTATATTCATATAAACCTCATAATTATTTAATGCTTATAGTTTAAGTTAAAAAAACAAGAAAAGTTCAAGTATATATAAGATTATACAAAAAAAGGGGATGTGAAAAAAACTCGATTGAGTTTTTTTCACATCCCCTTTATAGTAAATATTTTTATATACACCTTATCTTCTATTGTATGTAATTTACTATTTTTTTGCACAATAATATACTTTATTAGCTACTATATCACTTGCTCTTACTAATGGAACTTTTTCAGAATTACAATAGCTTAAATTAATATTTTTTTAGATTGATAAATATTGGCTCGTAAAATTTACTATATGTATAGTTATACGTGCCTATTTTTAAACTCTTGTTCTAAGCTCTCCCTTAATTCATATCTTCCGTCCGTAGCTGTAGTATGCTCGTCCATATAGACATATATGTTTTCTACTTCTAAAGGATTTATAATATTATCTTTTATCAAGCTTTCAAGAAACTTTTTTTACTGCAATCTTAAAAAGCATAATCTAAGTATCTTTGCTTACTTTTTTTATGCTTATATATTTTTTTATTTATTCTTTTTTTGATTAATTATAGCTGAAAATTTTTAGAGTATTATTTAATGAACGAAATATTTTATTCTTAGTTCCATTTGAAATTTTACAAGCTTTTAATCTCATTTTCTATACTTTTTAGAATTTCTTATATCTCTTTCTACTTTTTAAATACTTTCTTGTAGCTATATCCTTATTTTCTTTACTTAAATATATGACACCACCAAAAACAAATATCTCATTATGTATATAATCAAATGTTCCTGATTCATCTGCATAAACAAAAAAATATCCATATAAGTCCCCTTTTTACAAAAACCACCTAATAGGTGGCTCTATGGGCGACGACTTTACAAGTCGCTTAAACGCTAATTCGCTACCATAGATATACAGCGTATCGTTACCTGCACATTCATAATACTACTATTTTTAAAAATCTTGTCAATAATATACTACTAAAAAAATTTAAGGATAGCTTCATAAATGCACTTTCAAAACTAAGCGAAGATAATTGGAAAAAAAGTAGAGAAATTCGCTAGAAACTTAATAGAAACTATAGATGCACAAAAAGGGGCTGTAAAAAAACTCAATTGAGTTTTTTTACAGCCCCTTTATAATTAACTATATTATAAGAATAAATATTTTAATAAGAATAATATGGTTAAAATATACATTAATGCAGTTATCTTCTTAGCCTTACCGCTTATTAAGTTCATAAGAGTGTAAGTAATAACTCCGAGTGAAATACCCTCAGATATACTATAGAAGAATGGCATTGCAAAAATACAGATGTAGCAAGGTAGGGCTTCTGTAATATCCTTAAAGTCAATTTCAATAACATTTGAGAACATATAAAATCCTACTACTATAAGTGCAGGTGCAGTAGCAAATGCAGGTACAGCTAAGAATAAAGGTGATAAGAAAAGTGATAATAAGAATAGGACTGCAGTAGTTAAGGATGCAAGTCCTGTTCTAGCACCTTCAGCAACACCTGAAGCAGACTCTACGAAAGTAGTTACAGTAGAAGTACCGAGTACGGCACCTGCTGTAGTAGCAACGGCATCAGCTAAGAGAGCACCCTTGATTTTTGGAAGTTTACCATCTTTATCTAACATTCCCGCTTTTGTAGAAACACCTATTAGAGTTCCTATAGTATCAAAAATATCAACAAATAAGAAAGCAAAAAAATTACAACAGCAAATTTAAAAGTAAATATATTATTGAAATCTAATTTTCCAAATACAGGAGTTATACTTGGAGGAATTATACCATTTGAAAAAAATTAGGTAATAAATTATAAAATCCAAGGTCAGGATTTGGAACATAAAGTCCTGCAAGTTGGCATATTATACCAAGTATCCAAGTAGCAAGTATACCTAAGAGTATATTACCTTTTACTTGCTTTGCAACTAAAACACCTGTTATAAGAACGCCTAAGCAAGCTAGTAAAACGGTGATACCTACATCATTAAATGTGGCACTTACACCATGTAAAGTATTATATCCGTCTAAAGAAAAAAGTGAAACTAAAGTTGCGCCACCTATAACAATCTTAGAATTTTGAAGTCCTATAAAAGCTATAAAAAGTCCTATTCCGACTGAAACGGCAGATTTGAGATTTCTAGGAATTGCGTTGAAGATTTGTTCACGTACATTAGTTACAGATAAAAGAATGAAGATGAGACCTTCAACAAATACAGCAGTTAATGCAGTTTGCCAAGTATATCCCATACCTAAAACTACTGTGTAGGCGAAATATGCATTAAGTCCCATACCCGGTGCCAATGCGAAAGGATAATTAGCAAATAATGCCATCAGTAAAGTTCCTATAAATGAAGCTATAGCAGTTGCTGTAAATACTGCACCCTTATCCATACCTGTTGCACCGAGTACGGATGGATTAACTGCTAAGATATATGCCATAGTCATAAAGATTGTTATACCGGCAATAATTTCTGTTTTAACATCAGTTCCATGTTCTTTGAGTTTGAAAAACTTCTCGAATTGTTTCATAAAATACTCCTTTTTTTTATTTTATACATTTAGGTATAAATTCCGGTAAACGGCCCGGAACGCTCACCACTTAGCAAGCTTTTTTAGAATAACATAATATTTAAGTACTAGCAATAGCTTAAATAAAAGTTGGTATTTTTTTATTATTTGTTGTATAATTGTATCCATATAAATTCAGTGATAAAAAAATAAGATAGGAGAAAAAAATATGGATACTACCTTAGTGATAATGGCAGCAGGCATAGGTTCAAGGTTTGGAGGAGGCATCAAACAGTTAGAACCTGTAGGTCCAAATGGTGAAATAATTATGGACTATTCTATATATGATGCATTAAAAGGCAGGATTTACTAAAGTTATTTTTTTATTATTAGAAAAGATTTGGAGAAAGATTTTAGAGAAATTATAGGTAATAGAATAGAAAAAAATTATTGATGTAGAATATGCTTTTCAAGAATTAGATGATTTACCGGTAGGCTTTTCAAGACCTGAAGGAAGAACAAAACCATGGGGAACAGGACAGGCGGTTCTTAGCATAAAAGGGAAGTTAAAAGGTGCTTTTGCAGTTATTAATGCAGATGACTTTTACGGTTCTGAAGTATTTAAGATTATGCACGAATATCTGGTAGATAAAAATTATGGAAAGTCAGATACATTTGATCTTTGTATGGGCGGTTTTATTCTAAAGAATACACTCAGTGAAAATGGTGGAGTTAGTCGTGGAGTTTGTAAGGTAAGTAGCGACAATATTTTGGAAGATGTAAAAGAAACTTACGAAATAAAGTTTAAAGGTACAGAATTACTTGGAGTAGATGGAGATGGTAAGGAAGTAAAACTTGATCCTGAACAATTTGTATCTATGAATATGTGGGGCTTACCTGAAGAATTTTTAGAAGAGCTGGAAAAAGGTTTTCCTAAATTTTTGGAAAATATAAAAGAAGGAGATTTAAAAAAGGAATATCTCTTACCGACTATAATAGATGCCTGTATAAAAGAGGGTAGAGCTAAGGTTAAAGTTCTTAGAACAGAAGATAAGTGGTTTGGGGTTACTTATAAGGAAGATAAAGAAAGTGTTGTTTCTTCTATAAGAAACTTAATAGATGAAGGAAAATATCCACAAAATTTATATGGAGATAAGTAATTAAATTATCAGTTCTTTTTATGATAGGTAGAGTGGTTTTAAGACTACTCTACCAAAAAAATATCCTAAAAATGAGGAGACCCAAGCTCTGATAAAAACAAAGCTTGGGTAATTATGAAAAAAATTCATGTGCAATTGATAGTAATCAAATGCAATATTGATTTTGTAAGTTTAATATATCTCCTAAATATGAATAAAATGTTAATAAATAGTTAATAAAAAAAGTATACAAGGGTCATTTTTCTATCTTTTGTACAAAAAAATAGGGGGTAAAAATTGTGCAATTCTAACAAGGAAATTGATAATCTACTATCTAATAATCTTAAAATTTCTTGTATATGTTAATGGAACAAAATATAAAAAAATTATGAAAGGAAGTGAAGTATGAATAGGCCAAAGACATTTATAGTAGGGCATAGAAATCCGGATACAGATTCTATATGTTCGGCAATTAGTTATGCATATCTAAAAAATTATATAGAGGGCAGTGGTTACGAAGCAAGAAGAGCCGGTGAGCCAAATGAAGAAACTAAATATGTATTAAATTATTTTGGAGTAGAAGCACCCAAGTTAATAGAAAATGTAAAAACTCAGATAAAAGACATAGAAATATGGCAAGCTGAAGGTGTAAATAAAAATATTACTTTGAAAAAAGCTTGGACACTTATGAGTGATGCAAATGATGTCAGCCTACCTGCAGTAGACAGGAATGGGAAGTTGGAAGGTCTTATTACTATAGGAGATATAGCTAAATCATATATGAATATACATGATAGTCATATTTTATCTATGGCAAATACCAGATATTCAAATATCATAGAAACTTTGGAGGGTTTACTCATAGTCGGTGATGAAGATGCCTATTTTAAACAAGGTAAGGTTTTGATAGCGGCTGCAAATCCTGATATGATGGAATATTATATAGAAGATAAGGATTTGGTTATCTTAGGAAATAGGTATGAATCTCAACTTTGTGCTATAGAAATGGGTGCGAGTTGTATTATAGTTTGTGAAGGTGCCGGAGTTTCAAAAACCATACAAAAGTTAGCAGGTGAAAGAGGAGTAACTATAATTACGACAGCTTATGATACCTTTATGGTTGCAAGACTTATAACTCAATCTATGCCTATAAGTTATTTTATGACAAAAGAAAATATAATTACCTTCCAAGATACAGACTATCTTGATGATATAAAAGAGGTAATGGCAACAGTAAGACATAGATATTTCCCTGTTATAGATAAGAATGGCAAGTATAAGGGTATGATTTCTCGTAGAAATTTACTTGGAGCTACAGGAAAACAACTTATTTTGGTAGATCATAATGAAAAAAGTCAAGCTGTTTTTGGTATGGAGCATGCAAATATACTTGAGATTATAGATCACCATAGACTTGGTACAGTTGAAACATTAGGACCTGTGTATTTTAGAGCTCAACCACTTGGTTGTACGGCAACTATAATATATCAGATGTATGGAGAGAAATGTGTAAAGATACCTAAGCACATAGCAGGTTTACTTTGTTCAGCTATTATTAGTGATACTCTACTTTTTAGATCTCCTACTTGTACTCCTATGGATAAAGAAGTAGCTTTAAAATTGGCTGATATTGCAGGTATAGATATTGAAAAATATGCAAATGATATGTTTGCAGCCGCAAGTAATCTTGCAGGAAAGACTGATGATGAGATTTTGCATCAAGATTATAAGAAATTTACCTTAGGAAAAACAAAGGTGGCAGTAGGTCAAATCAGTTCTTTAAATGAAAAGGAGCTGGATGAGTTGGAAAAAAGACTTATGCCTTATATAGAAGAGGTTTATGAAGTATCGGAAGAAGATATGATTTTCTTTATGCTTACAAATATTTTGGAACAAAATACAAGACTTGTTTGTATAGGTTCGGGTGCAGTAGCTTTTGCTAATAAAGCTTTTAATATGGAAACAAAACCGGATGTAGATAATAATAATGGAACTGTTCATTTGAATAATGTGGTTTCCAGAAAAAAACAATTAATGCCTGCCTTAGCTTTGGCAGCTCAACAATAGGTAAAGAGATGGTAAAAAAGAGTAATATAACATTAATAGGTATGCCTGCCTCGGGAAAAAGCTCGGTAGGGGTTGTTCTAGCCAAGAGGTTAGGAATGAATTTTGTAGATGTTGATATAGTAATACAAGAAAAAAATATGGTATGAAGCTAAAAGAAATCATTGAGAAGTATGGAGATGATGGCTTTAGGAAGATAGAAGATGAGGTTAATGCAAGTATAAATGTTCAAAATAGTATAATTTCTCCCGGTGGAAGTGTTATATATGGAGAGAAGGCTATGAAACATTTAGGAAAAATAAGTAATATAATTTATCTTGAACTTTCATATAATGCTATAAAATCAAGACTTGGAGATTTGACAGAAAGAGGAGTCAGCTTAAAGAAAGGACAAACTCTAAGAAGTCTATATAATGAAAGAGTACCTATTTACGAGAAGTATGCTCATATAACTGTTAATGAAATGAAAAAGAGTATAAACGCTATAGTAGAAGAAATCTGCGAAAAATATGAGGCATTGTAATGGAAAGAGAATTTTGGAGAGGCGGAAATATGCTATACCCTGTTCCGGCAGTTATGGTAAGCCTTGCCGATAAGAGCGGCAAAGCAAATATTATAACTATTGCATGGACAGGTACTATATGTTCAGATCCTGCTATGGTTTATATTTCTGTACGACCTAGTAGATATTCATATAATATATTAAAAGAAACCGGTGAATTTGTTATAAATATATGTACAGAGAATTTGGTAAGTCAAACTGATACTGCAGGAGTAAAATCAGGTTCAAAAATAGATAAATTTAAAGAACTTGGGCTTACTAAGGGTAAATCGAAAGAAGTGGCCGCACCATATATACAAGAATGTCCTATAGCTTTGGAATGTAAAGTTAGCGATATTATACCTCTAGGTACTCATGATATGTTTTTAGCTAAGGTACTTGCGGTAAATGTAGATAAAAAATATATAGATGAAAAAGGTAAGTTTGATTTAAAGGCTGCAAATCCTATAGTTTATTCTCATGGAGAATATTATGGTCTGGGTAAATTATTAGGTACATTTGGTTATAGTGTTAGAAAAAAATAAAAGTATAAGACTAGTATTTTTAAAAACTTAATATGATATTTTTAGATAAGCATACTCTAGGGTAGGCTTATCTTTAGATAGTGTGTTCGAAACCATCCACACTTAAAATAAAACTAAGGGAGTAATAAAATGAGAAACGAAAATTTAAAAAAATTAGTATATGGTGGAGTTATTGCCGCCTTATATGTGGTACTTACTTTGGCATTTAGACCTATAAGTTTTTCTGCCATACAATTTAGAATAAGTGAATTACTTGTTATTTTGCCTGTATTTACACCGGCTGCTATACCGGGAGTATTTGTGGGTTGCTTGCTTGCCAATTGGCTTGGTGGAGCTGCTATACTCGATATTATTTTTGGAAGTATAGCCACATTGATAGGTGCTTATGGAACTTATTTACTTCGTAAAAAAGGATACCTAAGCTCTCTTCCACCTATAATAGCAAATGCTATAATCATACCTTTCGTGCTTAGATATGCCTATGGTTCTACTGATATAATACCTTTTATGATGCTTACAGTGGGTATAGGTGAAATAATAGCAGTAGGAATACTTGGTAATATACTTAGGTTAGTATTAGATAAATATAAACTTTACATATTTGGAGAATAATAGAACAAATTGGAGGCTGATATGGAAAATATAGATTTAAAAAAGGCGGCACATGTATATTTTATAGGCATTGGCGGAGTAAGTATGAGTGGGCTTGCCAAGATTTTATTAAAAAAGGGATTTACCATATCAGGCTCGGATATGAACAGAAGCAATTTGACAGCCGATCTTGAAGATATGGGAGTTGTAATCAACTATAATCAAGTTGCCGGCAATATAACTAAAGATATAGACTACATTGTATATACAGCCGCTATACATGAAAATCACAAAGAGTACGCTAAGGCAAAAGAATTAGGGATACCGCTTATAAATAGAGCGGTTTTATTAGGCAAGATAATGGAAGATTTTAAAAGAGCTATAGCTATCAGCGGTACACATGGAAAAACTACTACAACAGCTATGCTAAGCCATATTTTGCTTGAGGCAGAATTAGATCCTACTATATCAATAGGTGGAGTTTTGGATATTATAGGTGGGAATATACTTATAGGTGGAAATGAAATTTTCTTAACAGAGGCTTGTGAGTATACTAATTCATTTCTGGATATGAGTCCGAATATAGAAGTGATTTTAAATGTAGAGGCAGATCATTTGGATTTCTTTAAAGATATAGATGATATTAGAGCCTCATTTAAAAAAAATTTATTGATAAATTAGATAAAAAAATGGGACACTTGTTATTAATTCTTCCATTAAAGATTATGATAAACTTGTAGAAGATTTTTAAAGGTAAGCTTATACGAGTAGGTGAGAATAATGCAGATATAATAGCTAAGGATATAGTATTTGATGAGCGAGGTTTTGTAAGTTTTTCATATACAGCTTTTTCTAAGGATATGGGAAGAATAAGCTTACTTACAACCGGTGAACACAATGTATACAATGCTTTAGCCGCTATAGGAGTAGCTCTTGATTTAGGTATAGATGCAGAGAGTATAAGAAAAGGCTTGGGTAGCTTTGTTGGTGCGAAAAGACGTTTTGAGCATAAGGGTAGGCTTATAGGTGATATAGATATAATAGATGATTATGCACATCATCCTCAAGAAATAGAAGCCAGCCTTAAAGCGGCAAGAAAATACCCGAATAAGAGAGTGGTTGTTGTGTTCCAGCCTCATACTTATACTAGAACAAAAGCTCTTCTTTCGGAATTTGCAAAAGCTCTTTCTTTAGCTGATATTATTGTTCTAGCTAAGATATATCCGGCTAGAGAGACTGATAATTTAGGTATTAGTTCTCTTGATATAGTAAGACTTATAGAAAAAGAAGGTAAGGAAGTCTACTATATAGATAATTTTAATGATATAGAAACATTTTTATTAGAAAAACTTTGTCCACAAGATATGTGTATAACTATGGGGGGGCAGGAGATATAGTAAAAGTTGGAGAAAACCTATTAGGCAAATAGTTTTCAACAAAATCCACAAGTTAAAACATCGCAAATGTTGATAAACCTGTGGATTTCTTTGTTTTTAGTAGCTATTTAATTTTAACTTTACTTATGTTATAGTCTATAAAACCGGATTTAATATTGGGGAGAAAGTGATGTTAATACAATTTGAGAAGATAGATCCTAGAGATATGTTTGTAATACCTGCAAGTCTGGTTGATGATTTTTATGTTGGGTATTAATGGAGAGTATATAAAGGTATATTTGTATATTTTTAAGAAATTATACAGAGGGTATGGGAGTAGATAAGGTAGCAGATGCACTTAATATGCTGGAGACTGATGTATTTAGATCTTTAAAATTTTGGGAAAGCAAGGGTTTATTGGAAGTAAATGAAGAAGATATAAGTATAGAAAATACATACGAAAAAATAGATAAACCTATTAATTATGCAAAAATCTAATAAAGAACCTGATTTGATAAGAGAAGAAAAAGCTTGTTATAGAAACTAAGGATAACGAAGAGTTTGATTTGGTAAAGGCTAAAAAAATTCTGTAGATATGAAAGAATTAAATGAAGATGATGATTTTAAGATGTTACTCTTTGTAGCTCAGACATATCTAAAAAGAACTTTCAATCAAACTGATGTTCAAAGTTTGGCTTTTATCTATGATAATCTAAATATGTCTGTAGAGCTTATAGAATATTTGATAGAGATGTGTGTATCTAAGGATAAAAAAAGTCTTAGATATATGGAGAAGATAGCTATAGATTGGCATAGGTCAGGTATAGATACAGTAAAGGCGGCAAAAGAGGTGTCTAATTCTTATAATTCCAGAGTATGGGCTGTTATGAATGCGTTTGGAATAAAGGATAGAACTCCTGTTAAGCTTGAGCTTGATTTTTATAAATAAGTGGTTTGATAATTATGCTTTTTAGTACAGATATGGTAGTCGAAGCTTGTAATAGAACTATGATGAGTCTATCAAAACCAAGCTTTAATTACACAGATTCTATACTTACAAAGTGGTATGATGAAAAAAATTAGAACTATTTCAGATATAAAAAAATATGGATGATAGGCATAAGTCTTCGGAAGTGGATAGAAAAAAACTAAAGTTCTTCCTAAAAACCAAGAATAAATTTAATAATTTTTGAACAAAGAAATGATAATATAAACGAGCAGGAACTATATAATGAAATTTTTAAATGAGTTTTAGTATAAAAAAATATAGAAAAAAATCTTGTAAAAATGGTAATATAAAGTGTTACAGAAAGGAGAGCTATGGCATTTAGTAATTCTCAGTATAATTCTATTATGAGAGACTATGAAAAAGATAAGAAGTAGACAAAGAGCTAATTATGAGAAGAGAATAGAAACAGTTTATAAAAACTATTCCACAGATGAGAGAACTCAACGAGAGTCCATCAAGACTGGCTTTTTAGTAAATACAAAGAGTATAGAAAAAAATGGTGATAAAAGTATTTTTATCAGGTCTTTCTGTAGATATAGAAGATATAAAAAAATAAAAAAAGCAAACTTTACTAAAAGAATATGGTTTTTCCTGATGACTATATGGAAATGCAATATGAATGTGAAGATTGCAAAGATACAGGTATGACAGCCACAGGCAGGTGTCATTGCTTTTAATAAAAAGTTGATTGATATTTTTATATTCGGATCCAATATTAAAAAGTATTTTTGGATACAGAAAATTTTTGAAAAATTTCAAGTTTGAATATTTTGATGATGAAAAGATTATCAGCAATATCGGGTTAACAGCCAAAAGCTTATATGGAGAAAATCTACGATATATGTAAGAAGTTTGTTGATAATTTTTGATAAAGAAAAAAAGGAAATATTTTATTTACAGGTAATACCGGAGTGGGAAAAAGCTTTCTAAGTAATTGTATAGCTAAAGACTTACTGGATAGCTATCATTCAGTTATATATTTAACAAGTATGCAGCTTTTTTTGATTATTTAGAAAAAGACAAAGTTAAATAAAGATGCTTTAGATGATGAAAGTCAATTAGTTACTGATTATATAGATACTTGTGATTTACTTATAATAGATGACTTGGGAACAGAAACTAATAATACTTGGACAAGTTCTCAATTATTTAGAATTTTTAAATAATAGATTGAATAGTAATAAATCTACGATTATTTCAACTAACTTATCCATTAATGCGATAAGAGATATGTATAGTGAGAGAGTTAGTTCAAGAATACGTAGTTTATATAAAATTATTGCACTTTATGGCGATGATATAAGGATAAAAAACAGGATTTTTGGAGGAAAAAATGTCAAAAGCAATTAGAAAGATTGAAACTATACCGGTAGGACCGCTAGGATTAGTACCTTTAGCAAGTTGTGAGGCACTTAGTAAAAAGGTGGATTGGTATCTTTCAACTTGGAGAAATCAAAATGCGGATGAACAAACAAATAATATAGTTTTTTTGCGGATATGAAAAAGGATTCTTATATAGTAAAATCAAAAATAAATAGATTTGGTTCCGGAGAAGCAAAAGGTTCTTTTGATGAATCTATCAGAGGTATGGATTTATATCTTATGGTGGATGTATGTAATTACAGTATGACATATTCTTTACATGGTATGACAAATCATATGTCACCGGATGATCATTATCAAGATTTAAAAAGAATTATTGCGGCTGCAGCAGGAAAAGCAAGAAGAATTAATGTTATTATGCCTTTCTTATATGAAAGTAGACAACATAAGAGAACCAAAAGAGAATCTATGGATTGTGCCTTGGCTCTTCAAGAACTGGTTTCTATGGGGGTTGATAATATTTTGACATTCGATGCTCACGATCCGAGAGTACAAAACGCCATTCCTCTAAAAGGATTTGAAACTATACAACCTATATATCAATTTACAAAAGCATTACTCAAAAATTATCCTGATTTAGAAGTAGATGCAAATAATATGATGATAATAAGCCCTGATGAAGGTGCTATGGGTAGAGCTATATATTTTGCTAATATGCTCGGTCTTGATGTAGGAATGTTTTATAAGAGAAGAGATTATACTAAAGTAGTAAATGGAAGAAATCCTATATTGGCACATGAATTTCTTGGAAGCAATGTAGAGGGAAAAGACCTTATTATTATAGACGATATGATTTCTTCCGGTGAGAGTGTTCAAGATGTTGCAAAGGAATTGAAAAAGAGAAAAGCGAGAAGAGTGTTTGTTTGTGCTACTTTCGGCTTGTTTACAAATGGGCTTGCAACCTTTGATGAATATTACGAAAAAGGAATAATTGACGGTATTTTAACAACTAATGTTATCTATCAATCTCCTGAACTATTACAAAGACCTTATTATATAAGTGTGGATATGAGTAAGTATATAGCTCTTATTATAGATAATCTAAATCACGATGTTTCTATAAGTGAGTTTATGACTCCTACAGAAAGAATAAACAATATTTTTAAAGAAGTATAGAGAAAGCAAGAAGCAAAACTAGAGGTAATACGAGTGAGAGTGGTTTTATGTGATGATAATGCAAAGGAGAGAGAATATTTTTTTCCAGTCTTACTAAAGCTATAGCCGAGCAAAAATAATATATTTATAGATTTTTAGTGTATACGAGAGTGCTGAGAATTTATTATTTGAATTAGAAGATGAAATTGAAAAAAATAGATGTATTTCTACTGGATATCAATATGCCGAAGTTAAGCGGTATGGAACTGGCTGTTAAGCTTTAGGGAAAGAGGATTTAATGGAGAAATAGTATTTTTTTAACAGTTTCTAAAGAGCATATATTAAATGCTTTTTGATGTTAGAGCATTCAATTATATAGTAAAAGATGAAACATCTCTAGAAAAAAAACGCAAAAATATAATATCTGATGTTTTTAAAAGCTTTGTAAAGAAAAAAATCTGAAGAATATATATTATTTACCGGTATAGGTGAATATAGAAATATTGCTATTTCAGTATAAAAGTATTTTTGAAATTAAAGGTAAGATAGTAACAGTATATTATGGGGCGGATAAGAGTTTTGAGTTTATTTCTACTATGACTAAGCTTGAGAACTTGTTATATGCAAAGAATTTTATTAGAGTACATAAATCATTTTTGGTATCTACTTTAGCCATAGCAAATCATAGTTTTAAAGAAGTTGTTCTTAAAGATGGGACTGCCATTCCGTTAGGTAGGACATATTATGCCGATATAAAGAAAAATCTTGTCTATTGGTGTTTTTATATGCTTGTCAGCAATAAGTTTTTGGCTAAATAAACCTAGTTTTGCCAAAGAAAATAGATATAAAATTAGTATAGAAAAAAGACCGAGCGAAAAAGAAACAGGACTTAGAAAATATGTTGATGAGGATACCGGTGAAGTTCATTATGAAATTATAGAAGCTACGGGACATATCTGGAGTGAGTGGAAGGTAGAAAAAGAAGCTACAGTTAGTGAGGAAGGATTGATGTATAGGGTATGTACAAAATATCCTGATCATCCTCATTATGAATATATGAAGATACCGCCTTTGCAGGCAATTGATAAGGGACAAGAAGAAACCGGATTAGGTATAGGCTTGGAGACGGGTTCTACAAAGGCAGAAAAAGTAGTGGTTGAAGATAGTTATGTATCTAAAGATGAAAAAACAGTATTAGAAGAAAAAGATAATACTGAAAATATTAAACAAGATATAGAATCTGTAAATAACAATATAGAAAAAAACGGAAAAAAAGTTTATAATTCGGTTTTTTATTGACAGTTATAGATGTTGGACTGGCTACGGCCGGCTTAATCTTTGTTTTCTGGTTTGTTATTATACTTGTTCCTATGATAATGGCACTTATATGGATAAATAGGAAAAAACGTGAAGCAAGAGATAGAATGAGGAAATAATATGCCACTTAGGATATGGATAGAATTTTTTAGTTTTTGTGTATATGTATAATAGTAGCTCTTATTATATATTTTTTTACGCTAAGGGAAAAATAGATGCAGCACAGAGTGATATGACTATAAGACAAAAGAAGGACATAAAAGAAAAGTTAGAAGATTAAAGGTATACTTATGAAGAAATTTGATAGAAAAAAAGTGGGGGTACTAAGTCTTAGTATAGCCAGTACGACTCTTTGTCTATTATATGTTCTTAAATCGCAATTTAGTTTGACTAATGCCTCAGAAGAATTTAAAAGGGCAAATACGAGAGAAAATATCCCAAAACATATAAATCTGATAAATGGAACTTTTGAAGAACCCAAAATAAATACAGTTTGGGCCTATATTAGACCTATGAATATACATACAGAGAGTGAAGCTTATATAGAGGGATGGAATATAGCCTGTAATGAAGCTGCTACGAGAGATATAAGGGAAGTGCCTATGACAGAAGCGAGTCCTTCTGATATAGGAATTGTTAGTGATGGTGGGGGTTCTTGTTTAAGAAATTATCTGGAGCTTAAAAAACTGGATTATAGAAGTGATAATCAAAGTTTAGAACTCATATCGGAAGAGCCTATATATGTGTATCAAAATTTCGAAACTACAGCTAAGCAGAAATTATATATAAATTTTGACTATAGATCTTCTGTAAGCAATGCCGGAAAATTAAAAGTATATATGGCAGAAAAAGATGAAACTAAAAATGAAAGTAATTTAATATTTGAAAAAAATGCGACTACTGATTGGCAAAATCAGACTTTGTCTTATGTAGTACCTGAAGGGCAAGAGGAAAGTAGTATAGGATTTTTTTCGGAAGGGAGTGCCTATAGGACTATAGGAGTAAATATAGATAACGTAGATATAAAGACAGGAGCATATTTACTTGTAGAAAAAAAGTTCAGATAAAAGCACTTTCAGATACAAAAAGATGGAAATAGTATAAGATATAATATAAAAAAATCAAGAATTATGGACAGCTTGCAGCAGGTTCATTAAGTTTATCTGATATCTTAGATAAAAACATTAAGTCTATAAGTGAACTTAAATTAGGAGAACAAGCTATATCTTCGTATTCTGTAGAAGAAAGTAAGCTAAAAAAATTAATTTGGATTCCGATTTCCTAATAGAGCCTAACGAAGAGATAAATGTAAGCTATGTAGCACAAATTGATTCTAGCAAGCTAAGTAAAGCTTTATACGATATTAAAACTCAGATGCAGGTAAACTACAGAGATTATGCTTATGGTGAGCTTAGAGAAGAAGATAAAGCATATTCAAATGTATATGAGCAACAAATTTATAAGACTATTGAAGAAAAGAATGATGATGTTGTAGAAAATACATCTAATATAAATAGCTCTGATAGTAATAGGTTTGTAAGCTTATCAGATAAAGCAGATAAAGAAAAGAAATTAGAAATAGAAACTAAGCTTGAAAATCCGGATTCTTTAGCTGTTGGAGGTGCCAAACTTAAATATGGTATAAATGTAAAAAATAAAGGTGATAAGCCTCTTAAAAACATTTGGCTAAGAGCTTATGTTCCAAAGTATACAAATTATTTAGATAGTGATAGTCTGGGAGAATATGGCTATGTAAATAAAAGGGAGCATATTACTTGGTATATAGATGAGATTCCGGCAGGAGAGGAGAAAAAACTCTATTATGATGTTAGTGTAGATTACTGCATTGGAGGGTCTATAGAAACAGATACTTATTATGAGATTTTAGATGAGGGAACTAAGCCTTATTATAATACGGAAACAAATCCTAAAAATAGATTAGATTAAGGAGATATTATGGGACAAGATAAGAAGTTTGTGCAAGAGATAACTGCTATGGAAGATGATTTTGCACAATGGTATACAGATGTTGTAAAAAAAGCGGAACTTATAGACTATACCAGTGTAAAAGGTTGCATGGCTATAAAACCTGCAGGATATGCTATTTGGGAAAATATACAAAAGGAATTAGATGCAAGATTTAAGAAAACAGGTGTAGAAAATTGTTATATGCCTATGTTTATTCCTGAAAGCTTACTTCAAATGGAGAAAGATCATGTAGAGGGTTTTGCACCGGAAGTTGCTTGGGTAACTCATGGCGGCTTGGAACCGTTACAAGAAAAACTTTGTGTTAGACCTACATCAGAGACATTATTTTGTGATTATTATTCTAAAAATATTAAATCACATAGAGATTTGCCACAGTTATTAAATCAATGGTGTTCTGTTGTACGTTGGGAAAAGACAACAAGACCTTTCTTACGTTCAAGAGAATTTTTATGGCAAGAAGGTCATACAGCCCACGCTACAGCCTCAGAAGCACAAGAAAGAACAGAGCAAATGCTTAATTTGTATGCAGACTTTTTGGAAGGTTTCCTTGCTATACCTGTTGTGCGTGGTATAAAAACAGATAAAGAGAAATTCGCCGGTGCTAAGGATACATATACTATAGAAGCTCTTATGCATGATGGAAAAGCCTTACAATCAGGTACCAGCCACAATTTTGGAGATGGTTTTGCAAAAGCTTTTAATATACAATATTCAGATAAAGAAAATAAATTACAATATGTACATCAAACTTCTTGGGGTATGACAACCAGACTTATAGGTGCGATAATTATGGTTCATGGAGATAATAGCGGACTCAAACTTCCGCCAAGATTAGCTCCAACACAACTTATGATAATTCCTATAGCTATGCATAAAGAAGGAGTTTTAGATAAGGCAAATGAATTAAAAGAAAGTTTACTTGCTAAAGGCATAAGAGTAAAACTTGATGATAGTGATAAAACACCGGGATTTAAGTTTTCTGAATGTGAAATGAGAGGTGTTCCTCTAAGACTGGAAATAGGTCCAAAAGATATAGAGAATAACCAGTGTATATTAGTTAGAAGAGATACAGGTGAAAAGATAGTAAGTTCTCTTGAAAATATAGAAAAAGAAGTTGTGAGTTTATTAGAAGAAATACAAAATGATATGTTCAAGCGTGCCTTAGAACATAGAGAAGCACATACTTATGAAGCTAACACTATGGAAGAATTTACTGAAATAGTAGAAAATAAGCCGGGTTTTGTTAAGGCACTTTGGTGTGGAGATAGAGAGTGTGAGGACAAGATAAAAGAACTTACACAGGCTACTTCCAGATGTATGCCATTAAATGGACAAGGAAAAGAAGGTAAATGTGTATGTTGTTCAAAACCGGCAACTAAAATGGTTTATTGGGGAAGAGCATACTAAAATAAGGGGAAAAATGCTATGAATATGCCAAAAGACGTAGAATTTATAATAGAAGAAATAGAAAAAAACGGATTTGAGGCATTTATAGTAGGTGGTTGTGTTAGAGATGCCTTGTTACACAAAGAGCCGGAGGACTGGGATATAACTACAAGTGCAAAACCGGAAGAAATCAAGAAAATTTTTAAAAAAACTATAGATACAGGTATAGAGCATGGAACGGTAAGTATTTTATTAGGTAGAAATACTTATGAAGTAACTACTTATAGGTTAGACGGAAAGTATTCAGATGGTCGTCATCCTGATAAAGTAGAATTTTCTCCTCTTTTAGAAGAAGATTTAAAGAGGAGAGATTTTTACTATAAATGCTATGGCATATTCAAAAAAAGTAGGTTTAGTAGACTTATTTGAAGGTGAGAAAGATTTGAAAAAGGGCATTATTCGTTGTGTAGGTGTAGCTAAAGAAAGATTTGGTGAGGATGCACTTAGAATGCTCAGAGCAATAAGATTTAGTGCAGTTCTAGGTTTTGAAATAGAGAAAAATACGGCAAAAGCGATAGTAGAAATTGCTCCCAATCTATTAAAGGTTAGTAAGGAGAGAGTCCTAGTTGAATTTAACAAGAGCTTATTATCATCTAATGTAGAAAAAGTAAATCTCATATTTGAATATGGTTTATATAAATATATAAGTAAGAGTTTTGAAAAAAACTTGAAAAAGCAAGATATTAACAGTCTAAAGCTGATTAATAAGCTTAGTAAGAAAAAAATATATAAGATTGGCGGCTTTTTTTCTTATGCCAACAAGGATATAGCATTATCTATTCTAAAAGAATTAAAATCTGATAATGATACTTATAATAGAGTAAAAGTTTTACTTTCATATTTAAGAGAAGATATAGAAGAAAGCGGATATTGTATTAAAAAAACTATTAAATAATATAGAAAGTGATAATTTTGATAGTTTATTAGAATTAAAAAAATATTTTTTTAAAAGAAGATATAAAAAAAGGTAAAAAAACCATTAAAGATGAGATAGTATCTAATAATGAAGCGTACAAACTTAGTATGTTGGCTATTACAGGAAGAGATCTAATAAATCTCGGTATAGAAAAAAAGGACCGAATATAGGAAAGATATTAGAGTATTTATTGGATGAGGTTATGAAATCTCAACTTAACAATCATAAAAAAAGGAATTAGAGTTAGAGGTGAAAAGGAGATACGGGTAAAAATGAAAAAAACGCAATAATATTTTTATTTGTAGTATTATTTTTTTGTTATCTTTACTGTGGTAATGATATTAAGAGCCAGAGCAGAAAGCTTTTACAGCTGTAAGTACTGAGTCCGAACTGATTACTGCTATAGCAAATAATGAGAATATAGCTATAATAAATGATATAAGTTTAACAAATGAGATTAATATATCCAGTTCGTATAATGGAATTATAAAAGCAAGTTCATCAGATGCAAATATAAAAATTATTTCTGCAAATCCTAATCTTGAATTTATGTTTAATGTAGAGGGAAAGGTTAATTTTAAGAATCTAAGTATAGATGGTAATAGACAAGAAGAGTCGACAACAGGTAAAGCTACCGGTGGTAGCAGAGCATTCAGAGTGTTTGGAGAAAGTGCAAAATTAGCTTTGGAAAATGTTATCGTGGAAAATTGTGTCAGCACTGTAGATGGAGTTGCTTCCAGAATTAATAGTAATGGCGGTGCAATTTTAATTCTCGGAAATGCCGAACTTAATATAGCTTCTTCAACCTTTAGAAATAATAAGTCGGTAGATGATCTTGTTGAAGGCAGAGCAGGTCAAGGTGGAGCGATTTATGCTAATGATAATGTAAGGATAAATATAAATAATTCTATTTTTGAAAATAATAGCTCAGGTACAGGAAATATAGGTGCGGTGGTGGAGCGATTTATGTAGATACAAATACCACTTTGAATATTACAAATACTACCTTTGATTTAAATCATTGTGGGAATGTAAATAACAGCTTCGGAAATCAGGGTGGCGCTATTCAAGTCAGCAGAGGTTCTGTGCTTAATTCTACTAATAACACTTATATAATAAATAGAAATTTTTAATACAGGTGGAGCTGTTTATTTACATAGTGCAGTTGCAAATATAAATAATGATACCTATAGAGCAAGTAATCAAGGAGATGCTTATGGCATAAGTGGTGGAGCTATATGTTCAGAAGATTCAGATTTGAATATAAATAATTCTAATTTTAATATTAGCAACAGTAAAGTTATACATGTTGGAGGAATTATAGATATAGTAGGAACGGGAAATTTCAATCTGAGAAATTCTACTTTGGTAGGTTCGGGTTCATGGTGGAACGGTCCTTCTATAGCTACTTTTGGTGGTGCTATAGGCTTTGAATCCGGAAGTAGTGCGACTGCAATTATAGAAAATACTACCATAAGAGATGTGGTTACAGATGAAAATGGTGGTGCTATTTCTACATCGACTAGAAAAGGTGAAATTAGTAGTGTAAATTTAACGCTTAGAAATACCAATATTGTAAATACAAGAACCCGCTATGCATGGAAGGATACCGTCGGTGGTGCTATCTATGTTGCAAAAAGGCTCTACTGTAAGCATAGAGGCAGGCAGCATAAGAGATACCTTTGCTGTTCGTGGTGGCGGTATTTATAATGATGGAGCTGTTAATATATCTAATGGAACTACTTTTAGATAATAATACTACCTATCAAATAGGTGGAGCTATCTATAATGACGGTAGTTTAATCATAGATGAAGCTGTTTTTTTAATAATAATAGAAATGCTGAAGCTAGAAATTATCCCGGAAAGACGGAAAGAATAGGTGATAATATTTATGCCAAGAAAGATGTAACAATTACACCTAATGCCAGATTTATTAATGGTGATATTCGTGTATTGGATGGCAGCTCGTCTGTTATACTTACGGGAGCCCTAAATTCTAAAATAGATATTTCTATAAGTGAAGCACCCATAGGAAGTGCAGACTCTACATACTATGAAGCCCCTGAAAGATATTTAGGTTATACTGTAGCAAAGTCAAATGGAAAGTATACTATAAGTGCAGATGATGCAAATTACTTAAATTATGTCAGTTTAAATACCGACCAAGCTATAGCTCCTTATGAAGATATAAGCTCTGTTGGAAAGTGGGATTTTGTACTTGCAAAGCCTAATAATAAGATTGTCTTAGGTCAAAGGGCTAAAGTTATTTATCATGCAAATTTAGATGGTGCAGGTTTTAATATAAATGGAGCTTCCGAATCTGAATTAAGTAAATTGTACACAGTATACACTTCTGATACACCGTTTATATACCCTGTTGCTATAAATACCTTGAAAGATGACGAAAATCCTACTGCGAGTGGATATGAGCTGGTTTCTTGGTATAATCATAATAGAAATGGCAGTATAGATACAAATCCGGTCAGCTTGGCAGAGGTTAGAGATTATCCAAATGAAAATAGATTTGATTTTGGAAACATAGACTTTAGATCCGGAGCAAATCCTATAACAAATATAATAGATAGGAATATATTCCATGTATATGCAGGCTGGAGAGAGAGGGCTGTTGAACCGGAGAATCCTGAAGCACCGGTTAATCCGGAGGAACCGGATAATCCTGAAGTACCGGTTAATCCGCCAAAACCGGTTAATCCGCTAAAACCAGAGAATCCTGAAGAACCGGTTAATCCGGAGGGACCGGATAATCCTGAAGCACCGGTTAATCCGCCAAAACCTGTTAATCCGGAAGAACCGGTTGAACCGGAGAAACCAGTTAAACCGCCAAAACCTATAGAGTCCGGCGAAACTACTAAAGCAACAGAAACCGAAACTACTAAAGCAACGGAGACTACAAGAGTAACGGAGACTGCGAGAGAAACGGAAACCACAAGAGCGACAGAAACTACGAGAGAAAGGGAAACCACGAGAGCGACAGAGACTACAAGAGAAGTGGAATCTACGAGAGAAACCGAGTCGATAAGATCTACAGATTCTTTCCACCCACATGAGGAAACTACGGAGGCTACAAATCCTACAACAGTAGTGCCAAGTACCGGAGTAACACGAGAGAATAAAGATAATAATAAAGAAATTATTAGCAGCTCACATGGTGGAAGTGGAAATAAGACACCGGGCAGAGTAGTTATCAATAATATAAATAAAATAGATATAAAGAATGCTGAGACTGCAATGGAAACAACTAATGCTCCCATAGTAGATGAAACGACAGATAAAAAAACAAGAAGTTAATATTGTTATGATAGATGAAACGATAAATAAGGAGCAGAAGAATGCTATATACCTATCTAATGTTCCTAAAACAAAAGATACATTAGGCAGAAACTTCTGGTTATTATGTGTAATGCTTTCTTTCATAAGTCTTATAGCTTTAGGTTCGTATAAAATGTATTATATGGATAATAAAGTTAAGAATAATAAAAAGGTAAAGTTGACTATAGCACTTCGTAAAAACAAGGACTTATTTGGATAACAATATGGTACTTTAGACTAAATGTAACTTTACCTTCAAAATAAATGTAACGATATCTTTCAATGTAAATGCAATAGAGGTATCTGTTAGAGTAAGTGCAACACTATGTTGCATTTAAATTGGAAAACTATAATTAAAAAAATAAAATAATTGTTATAATTTATATATTTTATGAGAAAATATAATCTAAGAATAATAAAGATAATATTTGAAATAAGCATACTTACCTATTCAGAGGAGTTTGCTTGTTTTTCGGTTTGAGACGGAGGATTAATGTATAAATCAGCAAGTAAAAAGTACAAAAAAATATTATTGAAAGATTAGTAGTAGTTCTATTAATAATTAGTATATTATTTGGTTCTACTCATATACCAATCATATTCGGTGAAGGTGTGGCAACAGCATCTACGCCGATACTGATAAATACCCCTGGGGGGGGGTACTACTCCTAGTGATATAGATAATGCAGACGAGATAGAATTAGTATCCGAAGAAGAGCATATATCAGGGGACTTTAAGTATATAGTGAAAGATGGTAAAGTTGTTATTACGGGTTTGGTTGACGGCTTTACAGGTACAAGCATAAGCATACCCGATACTATAGGAACAATGCCTGTAGAAGAGATTAAAGATAGGGCTTTCTACATAAAAGGAGTAGAAACGCTTACCTTGGGGAATAATATAAAAAAGATAGGTGAATATGCATTTGCAGGTAATAATATTTCTGATATAACATTTCCGGACAGTGTAGAAGAGATAGGAAGCAGTGCATTTAGAGATAATATATTAAGCAACCTTAACCTAAATCATATAAAAAAGATAGACAGTGAAGCTTTTATAAATAATACCATAAATACCTTAGATCTTGGAAACTCACTGGAAGAGATAGGAACGGGAGCGTTTAAAAATAATAATATAAAAGAAACATCTATACCGGCCACTCTAAACACAATAGGAGAAGATATATTTGCCGATAATAATAGATTTGTAAAAGTGTTAAATAATAGTAATAATACAAACGTCGGTTCTTCCGGAAGCATACCTAATATACAGAAAAAAGAAGGCGGTTTTGGTTATGTTATAGACCCTATAACCATAAAAATAAAATTTATAGATAAAGAAACAGGATTAGAGCTTTTAAATGCTATTACGGTAGGAGATGACCTTGCTTCTTTGAACAATGTATATGTAAAGGGAACGGAGCAAACATATAAAGCACCGGAATTACAGGGCTATAAATTATATACAGCTGACGGCTCTACTATAAGTAGTGTTAATTTCACTCCAAATACCGATCCTTTTGAATTAACAGTAGAATATGTAAAAAGAATGAAGATATAACGCTAAAAAAAGAAAAGAAAAAGTTATCCCTATGTTAAGAGTAGGTGAAACAGATGTAGAGAATGTTCTTAGAAGTTTTATAGAAGCTAAAAATAATACAGGTAGAGATTTAAGTTCACAAGTAGTTATAAATCCTACAAACATAGACACAAGTATTGAGGGTGGAGTACATGAGGTGTTTTATACCCTTAGAGATGAAGATAGTGGGGAAATAAAATATTTAAGTATCAAAGTTTATGTCGGTACAGATATGATGAAGTTTCCGCTGGGGAATGACTGGGTACTGGGAGATTTTGTTTACGCAGGAGACAGAAATGTTGCAAATAACAATGTGTATGAAGTAAGCGGTTTATCAGCAAGCGGAATAGAAAAAATCAAAACTAATAAAGAGTTGGTTTTACCACATATAAATCCTAAGACGGGAGATAGTATTACTAAAGTCAGTTCTCATAATTATGACGGCAATGCCAGATTTGAGAATAAGGGTATAACTTCTATAAGCAGTTTTGACGGTGGAATAAGCAATATAGGTTGGCACGCATTTTATGGAAATTCCGATCTTACCGAAATAAATAATATGCCTAATATAACTAAAGTAGAAGACTCAGCTTTTAGGGATGTTAGAAATTTAACAAAGTTTGATTTTTCAAAGGTGGTAAGTATAGGAGAATGGGCGTTTGCAAATACAAATGTTAAAAATGTAGTGGCTCCGGAACTTATACAACTGGATTTTGCGGCTTTTCATCAGGGGCATGTAGGCTCTGATCCCGATTTTCCTGATGCTATTTATATGCCTAAATTGGAGAGAATAGGAACTCATGCCTTTTCCGGAAATGATATTAAATATATAGATCAGGAAAAGCAATTTCCGAATGCGACTACTATAGGTGTAAACGCATTTAGAGAGATGAGGAATAGAGCTTTAGTTAGTGTTAAAATACCTAAGATAAGCAAGGTGGAGAGCGGAGCCTTCAGTTGGAACTGGAGTATAAAAGAGTTGTATGCACCGGAGCTTGTTACTATAGGAGATAATGCTTTTTCTGTAAACTATATAGATAATATAGATTTACCTAAGGCAGTTACTATAGAAACTTCAGCTTTTTGGCATAATGATGCGAAGACTTTAAGTATTCCCGAAGCTCAAACTATAGGAAATAGCGCTTTCCAAGAGAATAAACTTGTAGAGCTGAACTTACCTAAGGTACAGACTATAGGAATTGAAGCTTTCAAAAACAATCTTATTACTACTGTTACGGCTCCCGTAATAAGACGTATAGACAAGTGGGCATTTTGGAATGATAATAATGTAGATGGAAATAGAGACGGTGCACCCGACCAAAATCCAGGTTTAAAAATATTGGGATATAATATACCTATTTATACAAATAATACGAATCTGGTAAGTAGAGAAAATTATATAATAAATCCTGTAGAAGAATCAGCAGGAGAGTATACCGATGATGATTTTATTTGGGATGAAAACGTGGATACCAAGGTGCTGGGTTTCACAACAAAAGGTAAGGCAAAGCTTATTTCAAATGATTTTGAATTAAAATTACCGGACAAAGTAACGGAAGTAGGAGATAATGCCTTTAATTTTGAAAAGATAAGGGTAATTATAGGAAAAAATGTTAGGATTGTAGGAAAAGAAGCATTTCAAAGAAATAGAATAGAAATCTTGGATATGCCTAAACTTGAAGAAGTAAAAGAGCTTGCATTTGCAGATTCAAATGCAAGTGATGATAAGAGAATAAAATCTCTCAATCTGCCTAAACTAAAAAAATTAGACAGTCGTGCCTTTAATAGTTTAGGTGTTGAAAATGTTGATATGCCTGAAATTGAAGAAATATCGGAGGGAGCCTTTTCTAACAATTATATTACTAAAGTTTCAGCGCCTAAATTAAAGAAAGTGGGAGCCAGAGCTTTTCAGAACAATAGATTTACAGAAATAAGTAAAGAAATGTTTCCGGTATTGGAGCATATAGAGTATACAGCCTTTGCAGATCAAGGAATAATAGAGAAAATAGACTTGCCTACTTTAAAATACTCTTTTGGAGTGGAGGAGTTTAAATTTGGTTACTGGAATAGAAATAAACCGGCAATATGGGTAGTTCCTGAGGGTATAAAAAAAATAACGGTAATAACAAAAAAATCTTTTGGTGATAATACCTTTAATGTAATATTTAACTCTGATAAAACCAGGGAATGGGGAGACTGGAATATAGCGGAACCAGGAGGAATAATACTTACAGCTCCGGTAAGGGCAGATGGAACACTGGACAGAACAAATCCTGACGGTTGGTTGGAGAGTATTAAGACTGCTGATTTTTGGGCTAAGAATGTTGCTGTTAAGGGGAAATATAGAACAGCTATTATTAATCCAAGTACAGTAAAGGTTAATTATAAATTAGAAGACGGTTCGGATTTAGACGGTATAAACGGCAGACCTAATTTGCCGGGCTTCAGAGAGTTTATTTATGAAGAGCAAGACAGAAACCTTCAAAACGGAAGCTTAAAACGGCAAGAACATATTCGGCTCCGAATGTAGACGGATATGTATTAGTTAGTACTACCGATGCTACAGGAAATGTCAGTACTACAAATAAGACAATAGATGTTCCTTATGAAGCAGAGGGAAACAGAACGGACAGAGAGATTACTTTTACATATAGAAAAATAGAAAAGAGTAAGCTGCCAGGACCGGTATTAAAATATGGCATAGGGGAAAATAACAGTACAAAAATTGTAGGTCAAGATGGAGAGTATATTGCTAATAACGGCTCTATGCCACAAATGCTTACCAGATTTGATATAAGTAATGTGCTAAAGACAATTAAAAAAGGCAAGATAAAGATAAGCTTTGATAAACCTTATATAAACCCTAAGTCCATAGTATTAAGCAATAGTGCCGCAACCAGCACTTGGTATGCGGAAAACAATTTTGTTGCAAGTGATAGCGGTATGGAGATTACTTTAAATGATAATATTGCCGCAGGTTCAAGTTTAAATGCGGCTATAAGCTACAAATTTAAAAGTGGAGTAACACCTGACGGAGTTAATGTCGGCTTGAAAATGATACTTATAGATGAGAATGATCAAAGTGTATATGAGATAGTATCAGAAGCTGAAAATGTAAATTTAAAGCTTGCACACAGACCTAAGCCTTTATTAAAGGTACATTATGCCAATAATTTATCAGGTTATAATTATAACGGTTCATATGATTATCAAAATAATCCAAGGGATTTAGGAAAACTTATAGAAAAAAATGATAAAAAAGTAGTTACGGACAATCCTGAGTTTAGAGAGTTTTACTATACTGTAGAGAATGTTTACTACAATATGAGCGGTATTTCTTTAAGAACCTCTTTACCGACTTATAAAGCTATGGAGGCAGATGGAAGTATAGTAGAAAAAACTGCAGTATTTGAACCTGCGCTTAATCCTGAATGGACTTTAAGCTCTGATAACAAGAGCCTTACTTTTAACAAGAGTTTGGCTACTCCTACCAGAGATAAAGAAATTTTAAATAGAAAAATACCGTCCTTAAAATTAAAATTTCCGGGTGCTGTAGAAAAAGAAGAGATTAAAAATGATGCGTATTTATATTTAACACCTGCTAAGGATTTTAGGGATGCAAGTGTCTATAAAGACGTGGCTGCTATTGGAAATTTAGGTGAGGGGGCTACTCTTAGCGTTTGGCCGCTGTATGTTCCTATATTACGGTATCGTTTGAAGATGTAGGGGGAGGAAAGTCTAATGGCGGAACACCTAGAAGTTCAAACGGCACCGCTTATCTGTATGATAATGCAGAAGATAAGAAAAAAAGGATATTACATATAGGCTTAGTGTCAGTGCTACAAATGAATTAAGTGATTTTAAGAATGTTTCTATAATAGATTATGATTTAGATAACAGGTTAAAGTATAAAGCGCTTAGATTTGATAATAATCCTAAGGAAGCTACAGGTGTAAGTGTCCTAGGTTATAAAAAAGTAGGTAATAATATAAATACAGGTGCGGATGCTCTTGTATTTGAAAGAGAAGCTCAAATAAATGCTAATACTATACTTGCTTTTGGAGATACCAATATTGATTATCTGCAAATAAAAATACTTGGAACAGATGAAAAACCTTTCAATGACAGTTTAGCATTTACAGTAATAACCGGACTAAAAAGATGAAAATGCCGCTTTATTTGATGAAATAGACAGTTCAAGAAATTTGTTACTTAATAAAGCGATGATTTTAGGAGACAGATATCAAAAAGGAACAAATACTGAAAAAGCTAACAAGGGAACCGATGAAAAGTATGAAAATATAAGAGAAAACTTTGTTTTGGATAATACTGCTAAGGTATTAATCTATAAGTATAAATCTTATGTGGGTTTAGAGAAGAAGTTAGTATATGAAGCTAATACCGATGCATATCCTGTATATCCTTCTATTGAATCCGGAGAGGTTGTACTTGAGGGACAAAAAGGAGCATATCATCTTAGGCTTAAATCCGGTGTTGAGGGAAATCCGTATGATAGAGCGGTAGATGTACTTGAAAATTTTGAACTTATAGATATACTGCCGGAAGCTATAGATGTAGAAAAAGAAAATATTATTTTAAATCCTACTTTCATAAGAAATGGTGGAAAGTTTGAAATAATATCTGAATATAATACTATTGAGAATGGAGCTAATGTTAAACGTACTGCTATTAAATTCAGTGCGGCTAAACTGGATCTAGCTACGTACAAAGCTCAAAGTCTTGATATAGCTTCTATTACAACAAAGTATCTTGGAACTACCATTGAAAATATACTTATAAATAAGGCATACGCAACTTGGGATAATAAAGGTGTGGAGGCTATGTCTCCTGCTAAAAATACGGCGGGAAATAATATAAAGCCTGATGGGAATGAGCAAGATGGCACTAAAAATCCTTATACCTATGCTGATGTCGGTATAAAAGTAGTTAGAAGTTCTGCCTTGGTTGGACAGCTTTATATAAGAAATAAAACGGATAATGTTTGGCAAGAAGATATACCTACAAAAAGTGATGAAAAATTTGACTATAAGATGGTCATATCTAATTATGATAACAGCGAGGAGAGAACAGCTTATGAAGGTTTAGATATAATCAATGTTTTGCCTGCTATAGATGATCAAAAACTTAATAAGCAAGGTGCGAGAGGCACAGAATTTGAAAACAAAATAGATTTAACTCGCCTTAGTGATATAAAAGTACCGACGGGCTATAGTATTTCCTATTATAATACAACTACTCCTATAAAAAAATATTCTGGCAGGAAATAAGAATGTGGATGATATAGGAAATGATAATGCTATTAATTGGGAAAATGAACCAAGTACCGATACTAAGATGATTAGAATAAAAGCTAATGCAGGTGTTTCTTTAGCTAAAGGGGAAAAGATAGAAATAGAAATTCCTATGGTAGCTCCACATATAGATAGCTTAAATGATACCAAAATAAATAAGAGAGCAGTAGATTCTTATGTATTTAGACACTATGAAAATAATAGTACGACTTATACAAAGTTTGCAGAGCCGAATAGAGTTTATAATTATATGGAAGCTCCAAATGGCAGTATCAGTTTTACTAAGTATGCTAAAGAGGGTAGACTGTTAGATAACAATACGGCTACACCATTAGCAGGTGCAGGTTTTGAGCTGTTAGATAGAGATGACAATAAAAAAATTATTAGCTATAGCTTATTCTGATACGAACGGCTTGGTTAAGTTTGATAACTTACTGACAACTAAGAATTATCAAATAAGGGAGTTTTTGGCTCCAAATACTTATTTGCTAAACACCTATGAATATAATTTTGGAAAAGATAATTTTAGTAGAGTCGAAAAACAATAATTATAATATAGTTATATCGGAAGCGGATAGTAAGAATATGTTTATGAATCTTAAAGATATAAAGGGAAGTATTACTATTACAAAAAAACGGCTAGAGATGAAAAATTATACCTTATCCAATATTCCTTTTTAGAATAAGGGGAACAGATGCTACAAATAATACTTTTGATTTAAGTACAACGACTGACGAAAACGGTCAAATTATACTCACCGATTTATCAGAGGGTAATTATCGAATAGAAGAGATAGAAAGTACAGCTATAAATAGGGTATCAAAAAAAGTGTCCGTTCAAAAATATAAGAGTAAAAGCTGATGCTTTAAATCACAATATTAAAATTAAGAATGAGAACTTTCAAGTTCTTCTTAGAAAGATAGTAAGTACAAATGATATTCAAATAAATCCTGAAAATTGGAATGAGCTAACCGATTTCCAAAAGAAGAAGTTACCCGGATACAGATTTAAGGTAGTGGGAGAGAATGGAAGTACCTTTACTACAAATAATACCGACAATAATGGAAATGTTATCTTACAAAATCTAAAAACGGAAGTTGTATATACAGTTACAGAGTTGCCGATTGCACAACAAACTTATAATAATAAAGATTTGTATTCGTTTAATACTAATGAGTATAAATTTAAAATCACCCACGACGGTAAGCTTATGCATATTAAGGCTGACGGAACTGCTGTAAGATTTAAGCAATATGCCCTAAATATACCTAATAAGTTAAAAAAGGTAAAAGGAAAGATAGTTGTCAAAAAGGTAGACAAGGATAACAACGCAAAGTCGCTTGTTGGAGCTAAGATAGATATTTACAAGGTAGATATAGTAGATGGAAATACAAATCTGACAAAGATTGGAGATACCAAGACTACTGCTATGGTAGGAAGTGATGCTATAGTTACCTTTGATAGCTTAGAGCCGGGTAATTATCAAATAAAGAGATAGAGCCACCGTTAGGATATATCTTAAATACAGTTCCTATAGAAGTAAATATACCTAAAGAAGCACCTGAAGGAAACAATGTCTCTTTTGATAAGAGTGGGGATGATATCATCTATACTGTTAATCAGGTATTAACAAATAAGGCTTCAAAAGTCAAGGGGTTAAAAGGTAGCGATATACCGGGACATAAAAATATGCCTATATCTGCAGCCAAGATTTATATAGATAGCAATAAGAATACTCATCCGAACTATAAGTATAGGGTTATAGGAAGCAGTTTCGCGACTGTATATGAGCCGGTAGCAGGGGCAAGTTTTGAACTTTATGAGATGAAAGATGGAATAAAAAGTGGAAACGCTATAGCCATAGATAGTACAAATCCGACAAATACTACTATAATTAGCGGAGCAGACGGCTCTATAGACTTTGGAGATTATAAATTTGACTTTAATAAAGAGTATGGAGTTTTTGAGACGGCAACAGTAGATGGTTATGAGTTAAATACAGGCTATAAGACTTTTAAGCTCAGTGATGAGGCGGCGAAACCCGGATTTAATGGTGAATATGATTTCTATATGAATAATGAGGCTTCACGTGGTGAAATTTCCATATCCAAGTATGATAGTGTAGAAAAGAGAAATTTGGCAGGTGTAAGATTTAATATTTATAAAGGGAACTAAAGCTACTGCTGATTTTTAATAAAGTTCATAGAAGTGTAGTTACAGGAAATGACGGTATTGCCTATTTTCCAAGATTATCTTTTGGAAATTATATAGTTAGGGAGATAAGCGCTCCTAATGGATATAAGACACCAAGTGTTGATGACGATATAGAAGTTACATTAAGTGAAGCGACACCTATATTTAAGAAAAAGGTATTTAATACAAAGTTAATAGATATAAATATAAGAAAAGTATGGCAAAAAGGTTCAGAGGGAAATGTAAAGGTTAAGTTACTTCGTTCAACAGGGAAAGATGTGGCAGACAGCGGTAGGCCTTTGGTAATACCTAATTTTACAGATGAAAATGGTTTAGTTACCTTAGACAGAAGTAATAACTGGACTGTAACATATCCGCAGTTGGATATGGCTGATAAGAATGGAAATGTTTATTACTTTGCACCTGTTGAGGAAGAAATAACTGATGCAGAATATGAAAATATAATTACCGGTACAAAAGAAACCGGATTTACTATTACAAATACCGCTAAAAAAGAAGCTTCTATAGGTGTAACTAAAGAGTGGGATATAGCAGGTAGCAATGAAGCACCGGAAGGAAGCAGTGTAACTGTAGCATTAAAGAGAGTTAAAACCGGTGGAATTTTGCCGGCGGCAGGAGATGTAACTGAAACTCTACAAACCTATGTATTAAATGCAGATAATAACTGGCAGCATACATTTGAGCATCTACCTCTTAGAGAGTGGGGAGAAAATGTAATTTATAGAGTAGAAGAAGTAGGAAGTGTTCAGGGATTTAAGGAAGCTGTTTATACGTATGATGCGTCTTCTAAGAATATGACTATAAAGAATGTATCTGTAACCAGAGATATAGATGTAGAGAAAAAGTGGATAAATGTGGACCCTACAAACGCGCCGGAAGTAAGTATACAAGTTTTTGACAGTGAAAATATGAATGCTCCGCTTAAAAGTGAAGTACCTACCTTAGAAGCAGTTAGTGGCAAGTATATAGCTAAGTTTACAAATATACCTAGCTATGCTTATACGGTAAATGAGGACGGTAATATAAGTGCAAGAAAGATTAAATATGTACTAAAAGAAGTTTATGCGGACGGGCAAGTCAGAGCCGGATATACTACAAGTGATGATATGGCTGGGAAGTATGATACTTATAGCTTAGATGAAAATATGTCTTCAAAAGTAGAAGTTGTGATGACTAATACCCTGGAAACAGAAAATATAAACATATCAAAGATTTGGTCGGGTATAGAAGCTGCAAATGCACCGGAGGTAAGTTTGCAACTGGTATCTCGTAAAGATGGCACTGATACTGATGTTGGAAGTCCTATTGTGCTTAATAATACAGTCGGCTGGTCTAAGACGCTAATAAACTTACCTAAGTATGAGGCTGACGGTATAACTGAAATCAGATATGATATTAAAGAGTTAAATGCAAAAGACGGTTATACACTTTCAAAGGCACAGACTGTGGACGAAGACGGTAATATAAGTATAAGTTTGACAAATACAAGAAAGGTAGTTTCTGCAAGTATAAGTAAAACTTGGGATATGGTAGCTTCCTTGTATTTAGGAGAAAATATTAGCAAACCGGAAGTGAGATTGCATTTATGGGCAGATACTACAGATAATAATATCTATGATGCAAGTGAGATTAACACTGATACTAATGGAAATGACTTACCGCCTTTAGTCTTAAATGAAACAAATAATTATAGACTAAAGTTAGAAAGTTTACCAAAGTATACTACTGATGGACAGACACTTATTAAATATTATGTAACAGAAGAGGCTATAACAGGATTTAATTCTCCAACGGATCCGGTAGAGTTGCTGGAAACAGAGTTTGCTCCAGATGAATTAAGAGCCAACATACAAAATATACAAGAAAAGTATGATATAAATGTCGAGAAGATATGGGAAGGGCTGGAAAAGTATGAAGAGAACGAAAGGGTAAATACTCCGGAGATTCATATAGACTTATATACAGTAGGAGCGGACGGCAGTAAGAAACCGGTTACCGGTAGAACGGCGACACTTGTTCGTGATACTGCAAATACAAATTTATGGAATGCAAGTTTTACTAACTTACCTAAGTACGATGTGAACGGAAATGAGATTATTTATAAAGTAGTAGAGAGAGAAAATCCGGCAGGATACGATGTTGCTTACTCCGAGCCGGAGGTGGTAGATGTAACTAATAAAAAGATTGTTGTTACAAATACAGTTAAAACTGTAAATGTAGTAGCAAATAAGAATTGGGTAGGAAAAACGGAAGATAGCGTAGAGGTAAAATTATTTAGAGATAATACGCTTAGAGCGACTCAAGTTATAAGTGCAAATGCTGACGGTTTGTATACACATACTTTTGCCGATTTACCTATGTATAAGGTGGATGGAAGTACCGCTTACAATTATACTCTTAGTGAAACACCTATAAATGGGTATGAAACTGCCATAAGAGAGGTAGTTCAAGCTGTGGATAATGGAACTAAGACTTTTGAAATAACAAATACTTATATGACAGTGGATATAAAAGTAGAAAAGAATTTTGAAGGTGTAGAGGAAGCTAACAGACCGGAGGTGAAACTACAGCTTGTAGATGAAACCGACCCTGACAATAAAATAGTTTTAGCTAATAAGATACTTACTCTTAATAGAGAAAACAATTTTAGAGGTGTATTGGAAGATTTACCAAAGTTTAAGGACGATGGAACTACACTTATTAAATATAATCTTGTTGAAAGTCCGATTTTAGCAGGTTATGATTTTAATACAAATGCTACATTCAGTGCTGTAGCACAAGAGAATTCTCCATATGGAGCATGGACTATAATTGCAACTAATGTGCGTAAGACTGAGGATTTAATAGTAAGAAAAAAGTGGGCGAGTGATATCGGTGGCTATACCAGACCTGATGTCAAACTTGAATTGCTTGCCGACAGTACGAATGACGGAGTAGATAATCCTAAAAGCCTTGGAACAAGTGTAGTAAATGCCGATACTGATTGGAAATTAACTAAAACTGTACCTAAGTATGCGGCAGATGGTGTAACACTTATAAAGTATTATGTAAAAGAATTACCTATAAACGGATATAACAGTGTAGAGGGCAATATAGAACTGAGTGAGGCGGGAACTCTTGCTACAGCAGATAAGACGGGAACGACACTTAGCATAGATACCTCTGAAACAACGGATATACCTAGTGCCGCAAATAATACTAAAACTATATTAAAGGCCGGGTTGAGTAACAGTCTGAAGGTGGTTGATGTAAATGTGGAAAAGACTTGGGAAGGTATTGATAAATATGTAAGTAAAACAAACTTACCGAGTATACATGTACAATTAAAAGATGCTACAAATCCTATGGCTAAGATAAATGTAGCTTCTCCAAAAGAGTTGATAGCGGATAACGGTGTTTATAAGGCAAGCTTTAGAAATTTACCTAAGTATAAGCAAGATGGCACTACCTTGATTGATTATGAGGTAGAAGAAGTAGAAGATGCGACTTTATCAGGATATAGTGCAAGCTATGTCAGAGAAGTTTCATCAGATGGAAATACTAAGATAGCTATTACAAATAAAGTAGAAACTGTCAAGCTTTAAAAATTGATAAATCTTGGGTAGGAGTAGAAAATAATGAAGCTCCGGAAGTAAGATTTAATATAATTGATAGAGGTGTAGGTGAGAATGCCACATCTGATATTAATTTAACAAATAAAACTATAGCTCTAAATCTTGCGAATAATTTTTACACAAACTATAGTTGATTTACCGAAATATCATATAGACGGTACCACTTTAGTGGATTATGGTATAAATGAAGTAACAGATTTGGCGGGTTACAGCTTTACGTATAGTAAAAATGTAACAGATGAAGGAATAAGTTTAGTTGCTACCAATACCAGAGTAAATATACCGGTAAAATTAAAAAAGATTTGGGCAAATGATGATGTAGGATATACCAGACCGGAGCTTACATTTGAAATATTTGCAAATGCCGTAGCAGATGACTCAAATAATGCCGCAAAGGTAAAAGAAGTCCAATTAAATGCTGATAATAATTTTGAAATATCTTTAGATTTGCCAAAATATGCATCAAACGGAACGGATGAAATACATTACTATGTACAAGAAGTAGTTCCGAACGGTTATAAATCAGATGACGGAAGAAAAGCCTTGGTATTTGACAGAGGAGTTCTAAAGGCTGAGCTTACAAATAAGCTTATTCTTAGAGATATTCTTATAAGTCAAGAGTGGAAAGACTTAGAACTTTATAAAAAAATTCGGTTAGAGGAAATGTGCCGAATCTACATGTGGAAATCTATGATATTACAGATGGAATAGCTGGAGCAAAAAAAGTTGGAGTTTCCAAGATTTTTGGTAAAAAGATACTGACGGTTTATACAAGACTAAGTACGAAAAGTTGCCTAAGTATAAAGAGGACGGTGTAACCGAAATCAAATATATGGTTAAGGAGCTTGAGGAAAATAATTTAGTCGGATATAAGGTGAATTATAAAACACCTATAGTTGACAATAATGATAACCTTGTCTTGAATATAGAAAATAATCCTGTAAAGGTTGAAATCAAGGTTAAGAAGACTTGGAGAGGTGTAAGTCCTGATCTTGCACCGGAAGTTAGACTCGCTTTAATTGATTCTACAGCTACAAAGGATGTGGATTTAGCAGGTAAAGTAATTAGTCTGAATGTCGGAAATAATTTTGCTTCAAGTTTTGGAGACTTACCTAAGTATAATATAGATGGTACTACGCCTATAAATTATACTCTAAAAGAGCAGGGAACTAAAAAAGGTTATACATTTACCCAAGCAAAGCGAGAGGGCTTGGCTGTAGAGCTGGAGGGTATAAATGAGAGAGTAACTTTATCTGCTAACCTTACTAAGACTTGGCTGGATGACGATACTGATTATGTCCGACCTACTGTGTATTATAAATTATATGTAGGTGATACTATGGAAAGTGCTACACAGGTAAGTACCTTGGCTGATGGCAGTCCTATAGGAAACATAAGCTTGTCAAAAGTAAGTAATTGGACTGCTGTTGTCAACGGTTTACCTAAGTATGATATAGATGGTGATACCTTACTTAAGTATTACGCAGAAGAAGTACCTATATCAGGTTATAAAAGTAAAGGTAGACAGGAGTTGATACTTGCAGAGGATGGTTTATTTGGAGCTGATATAGAAAATGAATTACTTACGACTAATGTTAGGGTAGAGCAGAGTTTTAGAGGCTTGGACAGATATACAGATGAAAATTTGGATAAGTTGCCAAGTATAGAGGTATGTCTGTATGATATAACAGATCCGTTAAATCCTATTAAAATAGAAAGAAGTACAAAGACCTTAACAAAGTCAAGCGATAGTAAGTGGACAACTGAATATAAAAAGCTGCCTAAGTATAAAGAAGACGGAGTAAGTGAAATTAAATATAGTATAGGAAATATAAGTACCTATGACGGGTATGAACAGAGTGAAGTGAATATAGAAAAAACGAATACAGGCGATACATTTATCAGTTTTACCGAAACAGCTAAGATGACAAAATTGTATGTGAAGAAAACTTGGATAGGTGTAGAAAAATCTAAGGCTCCTGAAATAGAAGTAAAGCTTTTAGATAGGGATAAGCTTGATGATATAAAGGATATAGGCTCTGTTAAAAAGCTTAATCAAGATAATGATTTTGAGTATGAGTATTCTGTCTTACCTAAGTATCATATTGATGGAAAGACTCCTGTTCGATATGAGTTTGAGGAAATATCTAAAAAGGATGGGTATATCTTTAAGGAAGATAAGTATGAAATCTTAGGAGATACTATAAAAGTAGCTATAAGTAATACTAGGGTAAGCTTGGATATGAAGCTTAGAAAGTTATGGGAAAAAGATAATTCATCTTATGTAAGACCTGCTGTAAGCTTTACTCTTTATAAGAAAGAGGGAAGTAATTATACAGCTGTAGGTTTTGAAAAAGACGGAGTAGAGCATAACAAGATAACTATAGACGCTTCTATGAACTTTGTTGCAGATATACATGGTCTACCTAAGTATGATGAGTCCGGAGATAAATTGATAGAATATTATATAAAAGAAGATGCACTAAAGGGTTATATAGTTCCGAAAGATTATATAAAAGCGGAAGTAACGGATGATGGAAGTCTTTATGCAGAGGCGGAAAATATCTTGGAAAAAAGGACAGTCAAAGCTATAAAGCATTGGAAAGGACTTGAAAGTTACAGTGAGGAGGATATTAGGAATCTAGCTAAGGTACATGCTGTTCTTTATGATATAACAGATGAGAAGACTAAAGTGGCGGAAGTGGAATTTATCAAGGATGAATCAGGAGAATATAGTGCGGTATTTTCCGATGTTCCTAAATATAAAATAGACGGTGTAACTCCGATAATTTATGATGTTGAGGAGCTTGAAGCAGGAAGACTTGAAGGTTTTACTACGGCTTATCTTGGAAGTAAAGAGGATAGTGCAGGTAATCTGAGTTTTGATATAGAGAACAGTCTGATAACCGGAAAGGTAAGTGTTAAAAAGACTTGGAGAACACCACCATTTTTGGTAGACAGTGTTAATGTTTATCTGACTAAAGGCGGTAAAAAGGTGGGTGAAAGTGTAACCTTAAATGCTGATATGAATTGGGAATATACATTTAAAAATATACCTATTTATGAGGCTGACGGTATTACAAAAATCAAGTATAGCGTTAAAGAGGAAGAAGTGTTTGCTTACCAAACTTATCTGAAAAAAATCAGAGGAAGACGAAAAATACTTTTGAACTTTACAATATTTATACCGGTATAGTAAAAAGATGGGAAAAAGTCAAGTTTTTCTGTAGTAAATAGATTTGGAGCTAATAAACTAGAGCCACAAATACAAGAAAACATTTACGAGAAAAAAATAGATGTAGCAACACCTGACATACCTGAAAGAGTAAAAAGAAAAGGTACTTTCGCTTATTCCGAAGACAGGAGATAATGCGAGTATTTTTGATATATGTAGGACTTGTTGTTCTATCAAGTGTTTTGCTTATACTGGTTTTTAATGTTAAGAAAGAAAGAAGATAGGTAAATTTTTCCTATAAAAGCTTCTATTATAAAAAAATCGCTTAAATTATGAGATTTAAGCGATTTTTTTATAATAGGAATCATACTGTGTATTTATTAAGAGAAAATAGTTAACAAAAAGCTTAACACGATTTTTAATTAATATATCTATATATAATTTAGTGAGGTGGTTTATGTGGAAATATAAAAAAACTATGGCAGGAGTGATAGCAGTTACTCTTTTTTTAAATATGCTTGTGCTAAAAAGCTATGCGGATATTGAAGGTCAGGGTATTTTTTCAGAAGAGAATCTTGTGAAAGTCAAGGAAACACAAGGTATAAAAAATACCATTTGGGCAGAAGGTGTAAATATAGATAACAGTGACTTTCATTTATTTAGAGATGGAGATACAGCGGAATATTTTATAACAAAGCATGGAGCAGGTAGCGGTTGGTATGATATAAATAAAAACTTTGATATGAAAGACGGGGTACTTTGTGCAGGAGCAGTTGCAACAAATATGTTTCATTGGTGGCTTGATATAAACAAGGACTATGTGGATAGATATTTAGCTGAGGACATAAATAATGCGAGCATAACGATATCAGATAAAACAGTAGATTTAAGAGAATTAAAAGAAGTTTATGAAAACGAGGGTTATAGGGATAAAAGTAAATTTTTTGATTTTATAAAGCAAACTTTTAGTGGAGCGGTCTGGGTGGATAAAATACTGGACTTATATATAAATGGATATTCTTATAGTAGAAAGTATGCTAAAAAAATATAAAAAGGTGTAGATAAAAGCAAACAGTTCAGTTAATTTTTTTAATAAGGTATTCTCTGATAATTTATTAACAAATGTATATGATAACATTACCGACATAGAAGAATTTTTCAAATATTGTGAAATCAGAACTTGAAAGTGGAAAAAGTTTTGGGTTTGGGTTATATAGGCGGTATAGTGGTAGGACATGCCGTAACATTATGGGGAGCCGATTTTTGATGAGAATGATAAGCTTGTAGCTGTATATATATCCGACTCGGATGATGGGAGTTTGAAATATGATAATTCCTGTATTGGACTTAAAAGATTTAAGGTAAGTCAAGTAGGCGATAGTGTAAAAAAATTTCAGGTTATAAAAGAAGCTGATGTAGGAAGTAAAAATTTTTTTATGGTTTATTCTTTGATGTCCGGTAAAGAGTATTGGGAAAAAAATATTTTTAAAAAGGTAGATATAGGAGAGAATAATAAAAAAAGAAAAATATAGGAGAGAATAATAAAAAAAGAAAAATATAGAAGAGAATAATAAGAAAGAAAATATAGAAGAGAAGGATATAAAGAATAATAATAAGAAAGAGAATATAAAAGAAGATATTATTCCAAAGGAAGCAAAAAAAATAAAGGAGAGATATATACCTCAAACAAGAAAGGTAAGGAAACAGTTCAAAAAAACAAATACTTCAGAAGCTTCTTTTTTTACTCCGGTGGTGGAGGTTCGTCAAGTAGTGGCAAGAATTTTTAAAAACACTATTAAAAAAAGAGACTATAAGGAGAATATCAATAGTCTATACCATGGTATGTGGAAACAAGATAATAAGGGCTGGTGGTATCAAAATGAGGATAAAAAGCTATCCAAAATCAAGTTTTAAGAGTCTTTTTATGGAATGGAAGGTATTCATGGTATTACTTTAATTCTGAGGGATATATCGTGTCCGGTTGGCAAAAGTATAAACGGAAAAATGGTATTATTTTTATCCTAAAACGGAAGGAATAAATATTTATGGAAGTATGGCAAAGAATACTGTGATAGATGGTTATTTTATAGGAGAAAATGGAGCAGTAAACAGATAAGAGAAAGTTGAGATTTTTTATAGTTGCAGATACTGAGGTTCTAGCTTGTAATTTTTAATAAACTACTCTAAAATAGTCCTTGCACTAAAAGTATAATTATGCTATACTTATTTAGCTTTTAAAATGCGAGGACGTAGGCGGTATGTCCGCAGATATTATAAATATAAATGAGGTGAGGATATGAGAGAAGGAATACATCCAGAATACAATCAAGTTACTGTTACTTGTAACTGTGGAAATACTTTTACTACAGGCTCAACAAAAGATAGCATTCACGTTGAGGTATGTTCAAAGTGTCATCCATTCTATACAGGTCAACAAAAAGCTGCATCAGCTCGTGGACGTATTGATAAGTTCAACCGTAAGTATGGTGTTAACGCTTAATTAAAATGATATGTTTAGGACTAAGCAGGGCTTAGTCCTTTTTACTATATTAAATATTAAAATAAGGTGGTGAGATATTGAAATACTCAGGAATCGGTGGACAGGCTGTTATTGAGGGCATTATGATGAAAAACGGTGATAAGTATGCGACAGCTGTAAGAAAAAGCGATGGAGAAATTGCAGTAGGTGAAGATGAATATATCAGCCTTACAAAAAAATATAAATTTTTAGCTTTACCTTTTATAAGAGGAAGCTTTGCTTTTTATGATTCTATGGTTTTAGGTATGAAAACTCTAAATTTTTCTGCCGGTTTTTTTACAGAAGATGAAGAAGACTATAAACCAAGTAAGATAGAAGTGTTTTTACAAAAGATATTTGGAGATAAGATAGATAAAATAATAATGTCTATAGCAACCCTATTTTTCTATATTGGCGGCTATCGGAATATTTATGTTACTTCCTATGTATCTTGGAAATCTACTCAGAAAATTTGTGGATAGCTATTATGCAGTAGCTATATTTGAGGGTATACTTAGAATAGCTATATTCATAGGGTATATTTTATTAATATCTCGTATGGAAGATATAAGAAGAACATTTATGTATCATGGTGCCGAACATAAGTGTATAAACTGCGTTGAAACAGGTTTGCCACTCACAGTAGAAAATGTTATGAAAAGTTCAAAAGAGCATAAACGTTGTGGAACCAGTTTTATTATAATAGTTATGCTTATAAGTATAATCTTTTTTATGATAATAAAAGTAGATACCTTGTGGCTTAGAGCTGTAAGCAGAATAGTTTTAATACCGGTAATAGCAGGTGTGAGTTATGAGTTTTTGCGTATAGCAGGAAGTAGCGATAGTAAAATAGTGGATTTGCTATCAAGACCGGGAATGTGGATGCAAGGACTTACAGTAAAAGAGCCTACTCCTGATATGGTAGAGGTGGCTATAGTAGCTGTCGAAAAGGTGTTTGATTGGAAAACCTACTTACAAGAAAATTTTGGAGAATCTTAGCAATGCCGGAAAGCTTTAATACATATAATGACTTGCTTATTTATGCAGTAAAAGAATTTGAGAATGTCGGTATAGAAGAAGCAAGTGTAGAAGCAAGGAATATACTTTTGTATACTTTTAATATAAGTTTGCTTGATTTGAGTTTGAATAGAAATAAAGAGCTTGGTGCAAAAAGAGAAGATAGAGAAATTTCTATCTTTTGTAGAAGAAAGGAAGAAAAGAAAACCTTTTCAATATATAATAAATAAGCAAAAATTTTTTTATGGACTTGATTTTTTTATGTAGATGAAAATGTTTTTGATTCCAAGGTTTGATACAGAAGTTTTGGTAGAAAAAAAATACTAAAAAGATAATAAAGATAATAATTTGCAAGTTCTTGACCTTTGCACAGGAAGTGGAGCTATTGCTATAAGTTTGAAAAAAAGCTGGGTGAGTATAAGAGTGTAAAAAGCTTTGGATATATCAGAAAAAAAGCTTTGGATATAGCAAAAGGAAAATTCAAAATTAAACGAAACAACTATAGATTTCATTTGTAGTGATATGTTTGAAAAAAATAAATGGAAAAATTTGATATTATTGTTAGCAATCCACCCTATATACCCAGTAGGGATATAGAAGATTTGAGTTTGGAAGTAAAAGACTATGAACCAAAGCTTGCCTTAGATGGCTTGGAGGACGGTTTGTATTTTTTTATAAAAATAATAGCAAAAAGAAGCAAAAAGCTTATCTAAAAAGAAAATGGAAAAAAATATCTTGAAATAGGCTATAATCAAGCAAAAGATATTAGAGAAATATTTAAAGAGTATAATAAAATAGAAGTCTATAAGGACCTTGCAGGTAAGGACAGAGTAGTTAAGATTAGTTAAGAGAGGTTTATTATGTTTGATAATTTAGATGATATATTAGTACACTATGAAGAGCTTATGATGGAGCTTGGCAGCCCTGATGTGGCAAATGATCAAAATAAGTTTAGGAAGCTTATGAAAGAACAATCAGATTTACAACCACTGGTAGAAAGTTATAAAGAATATAAGAAAGTAAGGCAAGATCAAGAAGATGCACTTGCTTTACTTGAAACAGAGAATGATGAAGATTTAAGGGATATGGCAAAAGAAGAGCTTTCTGAGGCTAAGAAAAGAGAAGAGGAACTGGAACAGGAGTTAAAAATTCTTCTTTTACCAAAAGACCCTAATGATGATAAGAATATTATGCTTGAAATAAGAGCCGGTGCAGGTGGTGATGAAGCGGCACTTTTTGCAGCAGAATTATATAGAATGTATACACATTATGCAGAAACTCAAAATTGGAAAGTTGATATAGTAAGTTTAAATGAGAGTGGCATAGGCGGATTTAAAGAAGTTGTTGCTATGATTACAGGAAAAGGTGCATATTCTAAGATGAAGTATGAATCCGGAGTACATAGAGTACAAAGAGTACCTGAAACGGAAAGTGGTGGACGTATACATACTTCAACAGCCTCTGTTGCAGTTATGCCTGAAGCTGAAGAAGTTGATGTACAAATAGATATGAAAGATATTCGTATAGATGTTATGCGTGCTTCAGGAAATGGTGGACAATGTGTAAATACTACAGACTCTGCTGTGCGTCTTACACATAATCCTACAGGAATAGTAATTTATTCTCAGACAGAAAAATCGCAATTACAAAATAAAGAAAAGGCTTTTGCACTTCTTCGTTCAAAGTTATATGAATTGGAACTTGAGAAAAAACAAAGTGCAGAAAGTGCAGAACGTAAGAGTCAAATTGGTACAGGTGATAGATCGGAAAAGATTAGAACATACAATTTCCCACAAGGAAGAGTTACAGACCATAGAATAAATCTTACTTTGTATAAGTTAGATAAGATTATGAATGGAGATATAGCAGAAGTTCTGGATGCCTGTATAGCTGCGGATCAGGCGGCTAAATTAGCTAAATTGAATGAAAGTGCGTAAATTATGAAAGATATACTTATTATACTTGCATCAAATTCGCCAAGGAGAAAGGAATTATTAAAGCAAATAGGTTTAGACTTCGTAGTCATTCCCAGTAGCTGTGATGAAAACTTAGAATATATAGAGGTAAAGGATATAGTAACTGACTTATCTAAAAAGAAAGCTTTAGATGTGGTTTCTAAGCTTGAAAAAGAATACTTGGAACTTAATCTTTCTGATATAAAAAGAGTTTTGGTATTAGGTTCAGATACTCTTGTTAGTCATAGGGGAGAGGTTTTAGGAAAGCCACTAGATATTATTGAAGCTAAGGCTATGTTGAAAAGTTTATCAAATGACTACAATGAAGTCTATACCGGAGTTTGTCTTGTTCTATTGGAAAAGGAAGATACTAAGTTTAAAGTTTCACAAATAAAATCTTTCTATGAAAAAACGGAAGTCTATTTTGATGAGATATCTGAGGCGGATATAGATGAGTACATAGCTACAGGTGAAGCTCTTGATAAGGCGGGAGCTTATGGTATACAAGGATTTGCCGCCAGATATATAAATAAAATTAATGGTGATTATAATAATGTTGTAGGTCTACCTGTATCAAAAGTGTGGTATAATATAAAAAAACTTTGTGGAGATGAGTAAAATGGACAAGAAAAGTATTGATTTTGCAAATTTGGGTTTTGGCTATATAAAAACCGACTATAGATATGTTTCTACTTATACAAATGGTGCTTGGGATGAGGGGAGACTTACAACAGATGATAAGGTTGTAGTTAGCGAGTGTGCAGGTATTTTGCAATATTGTCAAGAATGTTTTGAGGGTTTAAAAGCTTATAGAACAAAAGATGATAAAATAGTTACTTTTAGACCGGATCTTAATGCTAAAAGAATGTTTGATTCGGCACAGAGATTAGAAATGCCATCTTTTCCTGTAGAAAGATTTTTAGAGGCTATAGATAAGGTGGTAGCAGCAAATAAAGATTTCGTACCACCTTATGGAAGTGGGGCTTCCTTATATCTTAGGCCTTTTATGTTTGCTAATACTCCTGTTATAGGTGTTAAGCCGGCAGAGGGGTATGAATTTAGAGTATTTGCAACCCCTGTAGGTCCGTATTTTAAAGGTGGAGCCAGACCTCTTACTATTTGTGTGTCTGATTTTGATAGAGCGGCTCCTCATGGAACAGGAAATATAAAAGCAGGTCTTAACTATGCTATGAGTTTACATCCGCTTATGGTAGCACATAGAAACGGTTTTGATGAAAATATGTATCTTGATGCGGCTACTAGAACTTATGTTGAAGAAACAGGTGGAGCAAACTTTATATTTATTACTAAAGACGGTACGCTGGTAACACCTAAATCCGATTCTATTTTACCTAGTATAACAAGACGCTCTCTTTTATATGTTGCGGAGCATTATTTGGGTATGAAAGTAGAAGAAAGACCGGTTAGGTTTGATGAATTATCAGAAATGGCAGAAGCAGGACTTTGTGGAACGGCGGCTGTTATTTCTCCGGTAGGAAAGATAGTAGGAAAAGAAAAGACTATAGAGCTACCTAGCGGTATGGATAAGATGGGAGAGAGCTTACAAAAGTTATATGATACTTTAATCGGTATTCAATTAGGTGTTATAGAAGCACCGGAGGGTTGGATTAGAGAGATAAAGTAAGTTTTACTGTCGTTTGTGCTAAAATTACTGTTGTTTATACTAAATTATACTTGAATTTTGACTTTATGCTATACTAATTTTTGTTAGAGAGACTTAGAGTGATATAAGAGATGTAGTTTAGTTTAGATAACTCAGAACTGGACGTGATTTCTTAATAAAGAGTGCTGATAAAGAAATAAATTTTTCGGATTTCTTTATCGGCATTCTTTTATTTTGCCTTTTATTAAAAAAACTTGGATTAGTTATTTGTATGGAAAGTAGAGAAGAAAGTAAATGAATAACTCCCTTTAGAAAATAATTCAAGGCATATTATTAAAGCTATATATGCCATTTAATAGTAAATTAAAAAAATGAGGAAATACGAAAAAAATGTCAAGTAGAGTTATTATATTAGAGTAAATATAATAAAAAAAGGTTACAGACTAACGGTTTTTAAGTCTTAGTCTGTAACCCTTCTTTAAATATAACTAAAAAGTCAAGATATTTTTTTATTGTTAGTATTCTGCTTCAATAAGTCCATAAGTGTTATTTTTTTCTCTTGTAAACAACAGCTGTAGTTTCAGTTTCGGCATTAACAAAAAAACATAAAAAAACTATGTCCTAACATTTCCATTTGTAAACAAGCTTCTTCGGCAGTCATAGGTTTAATATCAAATTTTTTTGAATTTGACTATTTGAATATCATCATTTACCTTATCTTCTTCATCATAATTTATAAATAAATCTGAGAAGGAAGCGGCGGCTTGTTTTTTTATCAATTAATTTATTTTTTTATATTTTTTTGATTTGTTTTTTTCAATAATATCGCTAACTAAATCAATAGCCACATACATATCATTTGAGCTCTCTTCAGCTCTTATAAGTCTATGTTTTGTAGGTATGGTAACTTCTATTTTTTTGTTCTTCTTTTTGCACGCTAAGGGTAACTTTAGCGTCTACGTCCTCCTTAAAATATTTGTTGAGCCTAGATAACTTATCTTGTATTGCTTCTTGTAGACCTTCTGTGATTTCAATATTTTTTTCCAATTATAGTATAACGCATTACATTTAGCTCCTTTCTTTAAGATATGTTAATTATAATATAAATATTTGTATTTTTTTCAATATTTTTTTATAGTAAATTGTGCGAACAATTTGCTATAAAAAAATAAAATTAAAAGTTTTTTAAAAAGTTGATAAAAAAATACTTGTTAATATATATCCACATACTTATCAAAAAGTAAGAATGATGAGAAGAACTTGTAAATATAAGTTTTTCCACTAACTTATCCACATTATCCACAAAAAAAGGAGAATAAGATTTTATAGATAAATGTGTATAAGTTTATTTTTCTGTCATTTTTACTTAAAAAAATTACTATGATATGAATTTTTTTGTTAATACTAAAACATAAACTTGCAGTAAAAAGCTTATAAGTGATAGAATGTGAATTAATGCTATAAAGTATACAGGAGAAGAAGGATGAGCCTGATTGAAAAAATATTTGGAACTCACAGTGAGAGAGAATTGAGAAGAATAAATCCTATAGTAAAAGCAATAGAGGAACTTAGACCTACTATGCAAACTATGAGCGATGAAGAATTAAGGGAGCAGACAATAAAGTTAAAGCAAAGGTTAGCAGACGGTGCAAGTCTGGATGATATATTGCCGGATGCTTTTGCAACTGTTAGAGAGGCAGCAAAGAGAGTGCTCAATATGGAGCATTATCCTGTTCAGCTTATCGGTGGTATAGTTTTACATCAAGGTCGTATAGCGGAGATGAGAACAGGAGAAGGTAAAACTTTGGTTTCTACTTGTCCTGCTTATCTGAATGCCTTAGCCGGAAAAGGTGTTCATATAGTTACAGTCAATGATTACCTGGCAAAGCGTGATGCTGAATGGATGGGTAGTGTACATGAGTTTTTAGGTTTAAAAGTTGGTGTTGTTTTAAATGGTATGACAAGTGATGAGAGAAAAGAAGCTTATGCTTGTGATATTACTTATGTTACAAACTCTGAACTTGGTTTTGATTATCTAAGAGATAATATGGCTATTTATAAAGAACAACAAGTTATTAGAGAGCTTGACTATGCTATTATAGATGAGGTTGACTCTGTGCTTATAGATGAAGCGAGAACACCTCTTATTATTTCAGGGCAATCAGGAAAGTCAACAAAGCTATATGAAGTTTGTGATATGCTTGCAAAGCAACTTATCCGTGGTGAAGCAAGTGGCGAATTTAGTAAGATGAATGCTATTATGGGTGAAGTTATTGAAGAAACCGGTGATTTCATTGTAAATGAAAAAGATAAGGTAGTAAATCTTACAGAAGACGGTGTTAAAAAGGTAGAGGAATTCTTTAAGATAGAAAATCTTGCAGATGCTGAGAATCTTGAAATACAACACTGTATAGTATTAGCTTTGCGTGCAAATAATCTTATGCATAAAGATAAAGACTATGTAGTAAAAGATGATGAAATATTAATAGTAGATGAATTTACAGGAAGAATAATGCCGGGTAGACGTTATTCTGACGGTTTACATCAAGCTATAGAGGCAAAAGAGCATGTTAATGTAAAAAGAGAATCAAAAACTTTAGCTACTATTACTTATCAGAATTTCTTTAATAAGTTTAAAAAGAAAGCAGGTATGACAGGTACTGCATTAACAGAAGAAAAAGAATTTAGAAATACTTATGGTATGGATGCGATTTCTATTCCTACGAATAAGCCTATACAACGTATTGATCATAATGATGTTGTATATAAGAGTAAGAAAGAAAAGTTTACTGCTGTAGTAGATGAGATAAAAGAAACTTACGCTAGAAAACAACCTGTTTTAGTCGGTACTATTACTATAGAAACTTCGGAAATGCTTTCAAAAATGCTTAAAAAAGAGGGTATTCCTCATACTGTACTTAATGCTAAATTCCATGAGAGAGAGGCTGAAATAGTTGCAGGAGCGGGAGCTGTCGGAGCTGTTACTATAGCTACCAATATGGCAGGTCGTGGTACTGATATTAAGTTGGAAGAAGAAGCTAAAGCTCTGGGTGGTTTAAAGATTATAGGTACAGAAAGACATGAAGCCAGACGTATAGATAATCAGCTTCGTGGTCGTTCAGGTCGTCAAGGAGATGTCGGTGAGTCAAGATTTTATATATCTCTTGAAGATGATTTGATGCGCTTATTCGGTTCAGATAGACTTATAAGTATGTTTGAATCTTTAGGTGTTCCGGAGGGTGAGCCTATAGAGCATAGAATGTTATCCAGTGCCATAGAAAGAGCTCAAACTAAGATAGAGGGTAATAACTATGGTATAAGAGAAAATCTTCTTAAATATGACGAAGTAAATAATGAGCAAAGAGAAGTTATTTATGACGAGAGAAATAAGGTTCTCAACGGTAATGACATGCGTGATACTATTATCAGAATGATAAACGATATAGTTGAACATGCTGTAGATCTTGCTATTCCTGATGAAGCTAAAAAAATAGTGAATGGAATTTAGAAGAGTTAAATGAGTTACTACTTCCTATAATTCCTCTAAAGGCAGTAAGTGCCGATGAGGTGGAATCTTTAGATAAAAAAAGGTTTAGTTCATAAACTGAAAGAAGAAGCTATAAAGCTTTATGAGGAAAAAGAGGCACAATTCCCTGAACCTGAAAAAAATAAGAGAGCTTGAAAGAGTTGTTTTTATTAAAGGTTATAGATAATAAGTGGATGAATCATATAGATGATATGGAGCAATTAAGACAAGGTATAGGCTTACAAGCTTATGGTCAAAGAGATCCGCTTGTAGAATTTAGAAAAGGTGCTTATGAAATGTTTGATGACATGATAAGTGCAGTTACTGAAGATACAGTCCGTATACTTTATAATGTGAGAGTTGAGCAGACTGTTGAGAGAGAGCCGGCGGCAAAGGTTACAGGAACAAATAAAGATGATTCGGTAGCAAAAGAGCCTGTAAAAAATACAGAACCAAGAATATATCCAAATGATCCTTGTCCATGTGGAAGCGGTAAAAAATATAAACAATGTCATGGTAGATTAGCTTAATACCTGATAAAACTAGAGGGACTTATATTTTAAGTCCCTTAAATTTTAAGGAGATTTTATGATAGAATTAGATCAATTTAAGTATACTCTAGGTAATTATGAAAATGATTTAAAAGAGCTTAAGGAGTGTCTTTGACCTTGAAAATAAGAAAAATACTATTATAGAAAATGAAAGAAGTATGGAAGAGGCAGACTTTTGGTCTGATCCGGATAAGGCGAGTAAGCTCCTAAGGGATACTAAAAAGATAAAAACAGAATTAGATGCTTATAATAACTTAAATACTTTGTATGAAGATATAGATACACTTATAGATATTGCTTATGAAGAGAATGATGAGTCTTTGATATCTGAAATTAAAGATAATTTAGATGAATTTATTAAGAATCTGGAAAAAATGCAATTACAAATGTTATTTACAGGGGACTATGATTCTACTTCAGCTATCTTGAAATTGAATGCAGGAGCAGGTGGAACGGAAGCTTGTGATTGGTGTGAAATATTATATAGAATGTATACAAGATGGGCGGCTTCACATGGTTTTAAGGTGGAGGTATTAGATTACCTGGATGGTGAAGAAGCAGGAATAAAATCTATAACCTTAGATATAAAGGGAGAAAATGTTTATGGATATTTGAGAAGTGAACATGGAGTACATAGATTAGTTAGAATATCTCCTTTCAATGCTGCAGGAAAGCGTCAAACTTCTTTTGTTTCTTGCGATATTATGCCGGATATAGAAGAAGATATTGATATAGATATAAATATGGATGATGTAAGAGTTGATACTTATCGTTCGGGTGGAGCAGGTGGACAAAATGTAAATAAAGTAAGTTCGGCTGTTCGTATGACACATATACCTACAGGTATAGTAGTGCAATGTCAAAATGAAAGAAGTCAATTATATAATAAAGAGAAAGCACTACAAATGTTAAAAGCCAGGCTTCTTATGCTAAAAAGGCAAGCTAATGTTGAGAAATTGTCCGATATAAGAGGTGATGTAAAGGATATAGCTTGGGGTAGTCAGATTCGCTCATATATAATGCAGCCTTATACTTTAGTAAAAGATCATCGTTCCGGTTATGAAATCGGAAATATAACTGCTGTCTTAGATGGAGATATAGATAAATTTTCGACAGCTTACTTAAATTGGATAAATATGGGAAGTCCTAAGATAAATGGAAGTGAGGACTAAATTTTTATAAAAAGTAGCTATGAACTAACGAGTTTTTAATTGTTAGTTTGTAGTTATTTTTTTTGTATTTATAAAATAGTCAGATTTGCTTATATATGATATAGAAAGATTGAGAATAAAAGGACTTTGTAGAAGATAAGAAAAGTATAAGCCGCCCTATTTATAGATAAAATCTATAAATAGGGCGGCTTATTGATTTTTAGAAGATATTTACAAAAAAACAATTTTTTTGATAATACAATATTTTTATATCAAAATAAAAAAATGGAGGTTACTATATGGAATGTATTTATAGTGAGGCTAGAGAATTTGCTGAAAAATTTATCACACCTTTTAGTAAAAAAGTAGATGAAGAGGGAGTGTTCCCTAGAGAGGCGTTTGAAGAAATAAGAAATAGCGGATACTTAACTCTTATGATTCCAACAGAGCTTGGGGGAATGGGAAAAGGAATAGAGGAACACGTTGCAGTTTGCCGTGCATTTGCAAAAAGTTGTGCCACTACAGCCTTGTGTTATATGATGCATAATGTTGCATTAAATGTTGTTCTATCTCGTGGTACTGATGAGATGAAGAAAATGATTCTCAAAGAAGTAGTAGAAAATAAAAAAGTTTTGGCACTTGCTTATAGCGAGCTTGGTACAGGTACACATTTTTATATATCAGATATTAAAACTGAAGTTCATGAAGATCATATAGTTTTAAATGGTCTAAAGAGTATGGTAACCTCAGCTGAATATGCGTCATATTATTTGGTATTGGCTCCGTCAGAAGTGGAAAATGCCATAGATAATTGGTTGGTACCATTAGATGCGAAAGGTTTATCTTTTAAACAAAATTCATGGCATGGTATGGGTATGCGTGGTAATGTATCCTGTCAAATGTTATTAGACAATGTAGCTCTTAGCAGAGATTATATAATAGGTGAAAAAGGTGCAGGTCAAGAGCATGTATTTAGTATAGTTGCACCATTTTTCATAGCCGGTTTAGCCGGAATATATACCGGTTTGGCAGAGCATATGTTAGAAGAGGCTATAGAACATTCGAAGTCAAGGAAGTATACTTCAGGCATGGCTCTATGTGAGATAGAAACAGTACAAATACATTTAGCTAAGATGTATACACAAGTTAATGCGGCTATTTGTTCATGTAAAGAGGCGACAAGAAGTGCGGTTGCAGGTGAAGCGGATGCTTTGGCTAAGATTTTAGCGGCTCGTGTATTTGCTTGTGAGATGGTAATAGAAGTAGGTCGTTTAGGAATGAGAGTAGGCGGTGGAAAAGCCTATAATAAATTAGGAGATATGGAAAGGCTTGTCAGAGATGCTTATGCAGGTCAGATTATGGCACCTAGTGCAGATGTATTGACTGTATGGTTGGGAAAAGCTATAACAGGTCAAGATTTATTATAGGAAAGTACATTTAGAGAAAGGCATATCTCGAAATAAAATAAAGTAAAGATATAGAATAAAATTATGGATAAAATAAAAGTGGGAGCGGTAATATATGCACCAAAGGTAACTGTTATATGGGAGATTATAGCAAAATTTTTTGAAGATGAACATTGTCCTATAGAACCTATATACTATAGAGATTACAAGACACAAGTAGACGGTCTTATGAGTGGGGAGATAGATATAGCTTGGAATTCACCTTTGGCTTGGTTGGACACTTTTCTTAGAACTAAGGGAAAATGTTTGAATGGTTCTATGCGTGATACGGATCAAAATAGAAGAACATATTTAGTAGTAAAAAAAGATTCGGGAATAGATAAATTAGAAGATTTAAAGGCTAAGGTTATAGGCTTTGGTGCTATAGATTCTCCTCAAGCACGTTTAATACCTATATATAATTTACATAAAAACGGTTTGGAGTTCGGTAAAGATTATATAGAAAAGAGATTTGATATAGGTGTCGGTTTGCATGGAGATCATGTAGGTGGAGAATTGGATTCTGCAAAAGCCTTGATGAATGATGAAGTTTTAGCAACTTGGATGTTGGATTTAAACTATGAATCATGGATAAAAGACGGCACTTTAGATGAGAATACAGTTAAGATATTATATAAAACTGATTATTTTGACCATTGTATCTTTACAGGTAGAGAGGGATTGAATAAAGAAAAATTCGATTTGTTTGCAAAGGTATTACATAAGATGGACTACAATAATCCTGAACATAAGGAAATGATGGATATGGAAGGATTAAAAGAGTGGGTAAGTGGTAGAACAGAATTTTTTGCACAATTAAAAGGAGCAAATGAATATCTAAAATTCTTTGCTTAGGAGGAAAAAATGAAGACTACTTTTTTGCCATTTACTACAGCTTTGCTGGGAAGTATGCCACGCAGTAAAGAACTTTTACAAGCCAGAAGAAAGTATTTATCAGGTTTGTTATCAAAAGATGAATATATGAATCTGGTTTTGGAAGAAAATAAAAAGGTTATAGATATACAAAGAGATAACGGTATAGAACTTATAACCAGCGGTGAACTTACTAGAGATAATTATGTTTCCTTTGTAGCAGAAAAACTCTCAGGTGTAACAATGATGAGTATGGCGGATATGCTTGACTATATAGATGACAAGCAAGCCTTTGAACAAATATTAGAAACTCTCGATGTACCGGCTATAAGTATAAAAAAATGCTATTTGTAATGGAAAGATAGCGAGAAGTGAAAGCTTGTTAAAAGAAGAACTTGAGAGGGTTAAAAGTTTAACGACACTACCTATTAAAGCTACTCTTCCGGGTCCTTATTTAATGACCAGATCCATGTGGTTACCTAATTTATCAGGAAAATATTATTCAAGTAAAGAAGAGCTTGGTAAAGATGTGATAGCTATATTGAAAGAAGAGATAGATGAATTGGAAACCTTAGGAGTGAAAGTTGTACAATTTGACGAACCTGTACTTACTGAAGTAGTATTTACAGAGGGGAAAACTCGTTCTTTTATGTGTGCCGCATTGTCTGAAAAGAAAGATCCTACACAGGAGCTGGAGTTTGCCACTTCCTTAATTAAAGAACTTATGGATTATATGAGAGATAAAGAAATGCTTAGTTCTTTGCATGTATGTAGAGGAAACTGGAGTAAGAATGAAGGCATATTATTAAAGGGTTCATATACACCTTTACTAAAGTTGTTTGAAGAAGTATTGCCGGATGTACTTACTTTGGAATTTTCAACTCCTAGAGCAGGAGAACTTAGTTCTTTACTGGAGAGTAAAAAGATAAGGGAGAATTGTATACTTGGTCTAGGTGTAATTAATCCTAGAACAGACCTGGTGCAAAGTAGTGAAAGTATTATAGAGCGTGCGAAAGAAGCACTTGAGTATCTGCCTAAGGAGAGATTGTGGTTAAATCCGGATTGTGGATTTGCTACGTTTGCAAATAGACCTGTTAATACTATGTTGGGGATAGAAAAAAAATTAAAAGAACTAAATAAAGCAAAAGAATATTTGAGAGCGGAATATGAATAATGTATATGAATCCATGTATCATGACCTTAGATATAGAGCTATACTTGGTAAAAATAACCTAGTCAGTATATATACACAAAATGATAAAATAGAAGTCAGTAGCGAAATGGATTTTGATAGTGTAAATGATAATCGTAGTAGCATAAACTATTTTTGTCAGTGCTGTTATTTCGGTATTCTACATGGAATATATCGTTTGTCAAAAAAAGAGAACATAAATATAGAAGAATTAGAAATCAAATCGAATGTTATTTTGGAAAACCCTTTATCTTATCTTCTTGTAAAGGGCTATGATGCAGCTCCTAAGATAGCAAAAAAATAGATGTAATAGTATATATATATTCGTATGAAGATGAGGACGTGGTTTTTGAACCTATGTTCAAAGGTCTTAGAGAAAAAAATATTATATCAAAGCATAAAAGATAGTATAGAAACGCTGATAGAATTTAGAGTGATATTGTAATTAAATATACTTGTTTATTTTTGGAAAAAAAGTAATCTTATTATGTGATGTAAACCAGTAAACATAGAATAACTTAATATTATTTTTAAGCGGAATGTAATCTGTATATGACAGGAAACATTCCGCTTGATTTTATATCCTATTTTTTTATTCTACATTTTAATATATTTTTTTCTATAAATTAACTTGCAAAATTAAGTATCTCATGTTAATATCCTTTAAGTAAAAACAAATGTTTTTTTGAGGTGGACAGTGAGTGAAGAGAGTAAATATTACTTAGTTAGAGAAAAAGGCTATTCCGGAGGTGCTTATAAAAGTTATAGAAGCAAAAGAATCTACTGAATCATGATAAGCATATGAGTATAAGTGAAGCTGTGGCGAGTGTAGGAATAAGTAGAAGTTCATTTTATAAATATAAAGATGATATTTTTCTTGTTTAACGATTCTTCCAGAGGAAGAACTATAACTTTGGCTATGCAGATACTTGACAGAAGAGGTTTGCTTTCTGAAATATTAAGTATAGTTTCTATGTATAAGGCAAATATACTTACAATACATCAATCTATACCCTTAAATGGTATGGCAAGTATATCCTTATCTGTAGAATTAGCAAAAGACACAGTAAATTTATCTAAGTTATTGGAAGATTTAGAAAATAAAGATGGCATCATAGATGTAAAAACGTTAGCTAGGGAGTAATGAAAAATGATAAATGTAGCAATAATGGGTTTTTGGTACTATAGGTTCCGGAGTATATGAACTTATAAGAGATAATAATGAAAAAAATAAAAGTGGCTATTAATAATGATATAAGAGTAAATAAAATTCTTGAACTCAGAGATTTCAAGGGTACAGAAATTGAGAATCTTATAGTGAATAAAGTAGAAGATATAGTTAATGATGAAGAAACGGATATAGTGGTTGAGTGTATGGGTGGAACAAATCCGGCATACGAGTTTGTTAAATCTATGCTACTTGCAGGCAAGCATGTAGTTACCTCTAATAAGGCATTGGTTGCGGCTTATGGAACAGAGCTTTTACAAATAGCCAGAGAAAAAAATATTAACTTTTTATTTGAAGCAAGTGTAGGTGGTGGTATTCCTGTAATTAGGACTGTTACAGAAGCACTTTCAGGAGAATATATAGAAAGTATAGAAGGTATTTTAAATGGTACTACTAACTTTATACTAACTAAGATGGACGAAGAAGGAGAAGATTTTGCTCTTGCATTAAAGACGGCACAAGAGCTGGGATATGCTGAAAAGAATCCGGAGGCAGATGTTGAAGGACATGATACCTGTAGAAAGATAGCAATTTTATCTTCGCTTGCAAGTGGCAAAGAGGTCAACTTTGAAGAGATATATACAGAAGGTATAACAAAGGTTGATACTAAAGATTTTAGATATGCTAAGAATCTTAAAGCCAGTGTTAAATTAATAGGTAGAGCAAAGTTAAAAAATGGTAAGTTATATTCTTATGTTTGTCCAACTATGATAGGTAAGAAACATACTTTATATGCAGTCAGTGATGTATTTAATGGTGTTCTAATAAAAGGTAATATGTTAGGTGATTGTATGCTTTATGGTAGTGGGGCAGGTAAGTTACCTACTGCAAGTGCTGTTACAGCTGATATTATTGAAGTTTCAAAAAAACTTCACTCAAATATAAAGCTTGGTTGGAGTTCTGATAAGATAGAAGTTGAAGATATGAAAGAGACTTCGCATAGATATTTTGTTAGATTTAATAATAAGGATGATAGATTCGAAAAAAATCTGTGCTTGAGAGCTTTGGGAGCCGATAAGATATATAGACTAGATGGTGAAGAGGAGTTTGCTTTACTAAGTAAAGAGATGAAAGAAGCAGATTTCTTAGTAAAGTATGAGAGTATACCGGAGGCGATAAAAATTTATACGTACAAGCTTATAGAATAAATAGTTTAGTATATAAAGAAAAAAAGCGTATCTTTTGTGTTTTTAAAAATACAGAAAAATACGCTTTTTTTATCTAATAATTTTCGTTATAACCTCTTAAAAAAATTCTCTCGTTCTTTCGTTAGTAGAATTAAAAACATCTTCAGGCTTACCTTCATCTATAATTACTCCCTTATCTATGAAAATGAGTCTGTCACTTATTTCTCTGGCAAAAGCCATTTCATGAGTAACTATAACCATTGCTATATTTAAAGAAGATAATGATTTGATGACCTTGAGTACCTCGTTTGTAAGCTCGGGATCAAGAGCAGAGGTAGGTTCATCAAAAAATAAAATGTCGGGTTTCAAGGCTAAAGCTCTGGCTATGGCAATTCTTTGTGCTTGCCCACCTGATAATTGATAAGGATAAGCATTAGCTTTATCAAGTAAACCCATTTGAGCAAGTAATTTATTTGCTTCTTCTATAACTGAAGCTCTATCTCTTTTTTGAACTCTTATAGGTGCATCTATAATATTTTCAAGTACAGACATATGTGGAAAAAGATTAAAATTTTGAAAAACAAGGCCGAAACAAGAAGAAATTTCTTTTATAAGTTCTTTACTTGCATATACAGCTTTAGTATCTATATCCTTAACAAGTTCTGTTCCTTTGTACGATAGACTACCTCTATCCATATCTTCGAGTAAAGTTGCACATCTAAGTAAAGTAGACTTTCCGGAGCCGGAAGGACCGATAATGGATAAAATTTCTCCTTTTTTAACAGTAAGAGAAATACCTTTTAAAATTTCTGCACCATCAAAATATTTTCTTAAATCAGATAGTTCTAATATATTCATAAGTTCTCCTATCTATAATAATCTAACTTCTTTTCTATAAATTCCATTATATAAGCCACTATAAAATTAAAAAAATATAATAAAATATAGCAGCACAGGCAAAAGGCAACATACTGGCATTAGAGCTTGCCAAAGCCTTAGCAGTAGAAAACATCTCAGCCACACTAATAGTAAATGCTAAAGAAGTATCTTTTACTAGAGTTATAACCTCATTTGTTATAGAAGGAAGAATTTTCTTTATAACTTGAGGTAATATTATAATAAAAAAAGTCTGAGATTTTTGAATATCCAAGCAGCTTTGCGGCTTCATATTGCCCCTATAGGCATAGATTGTATGCCGGAGCGATATATTTCAGCAAAATAAGCGGCATAGTTTATAGAGAAACCTATAAGAGCGGCCCATAATCTATAAGAGTTACTTATTTTAAGTCCAAAGATATAATAAGGACCAAAAATAGATAACCATAAGCTGGAGCATTAAAGGAGTTCCACGCATTATAGATATATATATTTTTATTATTCCTGATAAAATAGGATTCTTACCGGTACGCAAGGCAACTACAATAAGCCCAAGAGGTAGGGATACTATTAAAGTTACTATAAAAAAATGAGTAAACTAATGCCCACACCGGAGCCTAATTCTCTTAGTATATTAAATAATGACATAAAAAAACTCCTTGCTTAAAAAAATATTATTTAGTAGATATACTTACATCACGACCAAACCACTTATTTGATATTTTTGCCATAGTTCCGTCTGCTTGCATTTCATCTAAAACAGCCTGTAACTTATCCCTTAGAGCTTTATTGTTTTTGGCAAAGCCTACACCATATTGCTCGGGAGCCAGACTTTTATCAAGAATTATAAAGTCGTCATTATCTCTAACTTCTAACTGATATGCAGCTACAACCTCGTCCATAGCAAGAGCATCTATAGCTCCGCTTTCTAAATCCATGAAGCCGGTATTATAATCAGGTGTAGTTTTTTTAATTCTTTAAAACTGGCTTGTAGGTCGGGTAAATTTTTTTAAGGCGGCTTCGGCAGAAGAGTCAGCTTGAACCTCTACTATTTTACCTTTTAAGTCATCAAAGGTCTTTATGTTAGGATTTTTTTCTTTACAACAAAAAAATTTGAGCATTTTCCATGTAAGGTTCTGACCAAAGATAAGAGTTTTTCCCTACCATTCATAGTAAAAGCCGTTCCAGATAACATCAATAGTACCTGAATTTAATTCCATATCCTTAGCATCCCAAGCTATAGGTTGATAAGCTATTTCTAAGCCCATACGTTTAGCGGCTTCTGCGGCTAAATCCAAATCAAAGCCTGTAAATTTACCATCAGAGCCGACAAAACCCATAGGAGGTAGGTCCTTATCAAAGCCTACGGTTAATTTTTCCGTCAGCATCAAAGCTCTTTGTATCCGCTTTTTTTGTGCTGGTATCTTTTTGTTTATTATCGGATTTTGTTTCATCAGCATTTGTGCTTTCTTGTGCAAGAGTTTCGTTTGAACTGATTTGCGCATTAGTAGTATCTTTTTTGTTGCCACAGGCTACCAGTGAAAGTCCTAAAGCTAAGGTGGCAAAAGTAAGTATTTTTTTCATAATAATCTCCTCTCAAAATAAAATTAGTATCTAAAAATTGTTAAAATCAAATTACTTTAGTATAGTAGCATAGTAAAGTGATAATGTAAAAGCCTTATTTTTTTATCTATGGACAAGTAGATAATAAGCTGAAAACTAAAAATATGTCTATATTTGCAGAAAATATATAAATATTATATAATGAGTATCAATAGTAAAAATCTTACATATTCAATTTTTAGAAAGAAGTTTATATGAAGCTTAGATACATAAAACATAGTTCTTATGCAATTTTCAATGAAAATTTTTAACATGCTTTTTGATTATTACAAGGGAGAAATGCCGGAATTTGAAAAAAAGATAAAGTGCTGTTTGTTTTTTTGTCAGTCATAGGCACTACGATCATTTTTTTCTAAAGAAATTTTTTTCATTAAATAAGCAAGTAGATAAAATAATTTATATTTTTATCAGATGATATAGATAGAAGAGATGTTCCGGAGAATATATTAGATAAAGCTTTATCTTTTTAAGTCCAAATACAGATAAAGAAATAAGCTTTAGAGAATGAAAAAAATAAGGATACATACTTATAAATCAACTGATGAGGGGCTTGCGTTTATAATAGATACTAAAGATAAAAAGAATATATTATGCCGGAGATTTGAATTATTGGTATTGGGAAGAAGAGCCTAGTATATGGAATGAGAGTCAGGAAAAAAAGATTATAAAAAGTCAATTAAAAGTATATGCAAGCCTTACTTGAGGATGGAAAAAAAATATAGATATAGCTTTTTATACCTCTTGATAACAGACAAGGTGAATTTGCATATTTAGGTATAGAATATTTTTATAGCTTTTGTTGATGCAAAAAGAATATTCCCTATGCATTTTAATGGTGCTTTTGATATCATAGAGAAACTAAAAGACAGATTAAAGGATGAAGATAAAAATAAGATAGTTCGTATAGAGAAAGAAAATGAGGAGTTTATATTATGATAATGTTAAAACAAGCCAGATTTATAGATCCGCTACAAGAACAGATGATATAAGAGATGTACTTATTGCAGAAAGAAAAGTAATAAAAATAGCTTCAGATTTAAGTTTTGAGGCTCCATTAATAGCGAGAGCTAAGGGAGAAAAGCTTGAGGTTATAGATTGTACAGGTAAAGTTGTAGCTCCGGGATTTGTAGATACTCATGTACATTTTAGAGACCCGGGGTTTACATATAAAGAAGATATAGCTTCTGTAGCTAAAGTAGGTCTTGCAGGTGGATTTACACATCTAATAGGTATGGCAAATACAAAACCGGCTATAGATGATGAAGAAACATTACTTTATGTAATAAGAGAAGGCAAGAAAACTGCAATTAATATAAAAACTTGTGCTTGCGTTACCAAGGGCATGCATGGAAAAGAACTAGTAGATATGAAGCTTTTAAGAGATAGCGGTGCTGTAGGATTTACAGATGACGGTTTACCTCTTAGAGATGATAGTATATGCAGAGAAGCTATGAAAAAGGCTAGAACTTTAAAGGTACCCCTATCTTTTCATGAAGAAGCACCGGAATTTGTTATAAATCCGGGAGTTAATGCAGGTGAAGTAGCTAAAAAAATGGGAATAGAGGGAGCTTATTCAAAAGCTGAGTATATGATGGTGGAAAGAGATTGCAAAATAGCAAAAGAAACCGGAGCTTTAGTTTGTATACAGCATATAAGTGCAAAGGAAAGTGTAGATTTAGTTAGAAAATATAAGGCTCAAGGAGTAAGAGTTTTTGCAGAAGCCACACCACACCATTTCTCCTTGACCGAAGAAGCTGTTTTAGAGCATGGTACTTTGGCGAAGATGAACCCTCCACTTAGATTAGAAGAAGATAGGCAGGCAATAATAAGAGGACTTAAAGACGGTACTATAGAAGTTATAGCAACGGATCATGCACCACATTCAAAAGATGAAAAAGATAGAGATTTCATAAAAGCACCTAGTGGTATTATAGGTCTTGAAACTTCTTTATCCCTCGGTATAATGAATTTGGTAGATGTGGGACATATAGATTTACCTAAGCTTATTTCTCTTATGAGTTATCAACCGGCAAGATTTTATAATCTGGATGCAGGAATGATAAAAGAAGATAAAATAGCTAATATAGTAGTATTCGATCCCGATGAAGAGTGGATTTATGATAAATCATATAGCAAGTCGGAGAATTCTCCTTTTTTAGGGAAGAAATTAAAGGGAAAGATTTTATTAACTATTTGTAACGGTTTAGTAGCATATGATAATAGATAATATAAGATTTAATATGTTATAATAATATTAAACTTTGGCTTAGATACAGTTAATTGTATAAGTTGTAAAATGAAGTGTCAGTATAATTAAGTATTAAATTATAAAATAACACTTGTAAATTTATAAAAAAATAGTGTTATAGTATTGAGAGTAGATGAGAGTTTATTGCGTTGATCTTTCACTACATGTGCATTATGCACTCCTATATCACTCTAACCCGGAAAAAGACTAGTCTTGGGACTAGTCTTTTTCAGTGTAAAAAAATAGAAATATTAAAAAAAGGTATTGACATATATAAAATATATGTTATATTACTAGTATAACATATATAACGATATAGGAGGTTTTGTATGAATATAAATAAGTTTACACAGAAGTCTTTAGAGGCTGTTCAAAATATAGAAAAAATAGCTTATGAATATGCTAATCAACAGCTTATGCAAGAACATCTACTTTTAGCATTAGTAGACTTGGATAATTCTTTGATAGTTAGCCTGCTTGAGAGAATGAACATAAATATAGATGATTTCAGAAAAGATGTTGTAGAAGCATTAAATAAGTTACCTAAGGTTTCAGGAAATGCCAATGTTTATATGAGCGCTGAGCTAAATAAAGTTTTAGTAAATGCAATTGATGAGGCTAAAGCTATGGGAGATGATTATGTCAGTGTAGAGCATATATTCCTCAGACTTATAAAAAGAAGCTAATTCCGGTATAAAAAAATATCTTTGATAAATATGGTATTAATAGAGATAGTTTTTTGAAAATCTTATCAGAGCTTAGGGGAAATCAAAGAGTAGTAAGTGATAATCCTGAGGCTACCTATGATACCTTAAATAAATATGGCTATGATTTAGTAGAAAGAGCGAGAAGCGGTAAGTTGGATCCGGTTATAGGTAGAGATGCACAGATAAGAAATACTGTGCGTATACTTAGTAGAAAAACAAAAAACAATCCGGTACTCATAGGCGAACCGGGTGTAGGTAAAACTGCCGTAGTAGAAGGACTTGCAATGCGTATTTTGCGTGGTGATGTTCCGGAAAGTCTAAAAGATAAGAAAATCTTTGCTCTTGATATGGGTTCTTTGCTTGCCGGTGCAAAGTATAGAGGAGAATTTGAAGAAAGATTAAAAGCTGTACTTGATGAGATTAAAAAGTCGGATGGAGAGATAATACTTTTCATAGATGAGTTGCATACTATAGTAGGTGCAGGTAAAACAGAAGGTAGTATGGATGCAGGAAATATGTTAAAGCCTATGCTTGCCAGAGGTGAGTTACATTGTATAGGAGCTACAACTCTTGATGAGTATAGAAAATATATAGAAAAAGATCCGGCACTTGAGAGACGTTTTCAACCTGTTATGGTAGAGGAACCAAGTCTTGAAGATACCATATCTATACTTAGAGGTATAAAAGACAGATATGAAACCTATCATGGAGTTAAAATAACGGATTCTGCACTGGTTAGTGCGGCTGTTTTATCAAATAGATATATAAGTGACAGATTTTTGCCGGATAAGGCTATAGACTTAGTAGATGAAGCTTGTGCTTTGATAAAAACAGAACTTGATTCTATGCCGGCAGAGTTGGATGAGTTGCAAAGAAAGATAATGCAATTAGAAATAGAAGAAGCGGCTCTAAAAAAAGAAACTGATAATTTATCAAAAGAAAGATTAGTTGCCTTACAAGAGGAGCTTGCCGGTTTAAAAGATGAATTTAAAGAGCAGAAAACCAAGTGGGAAAACGAGAAAAAAAAGTGTGGAAGCACTTGCCGGTATTCGTGAAGAAATAGACAATGTTAATAGACAAATAGAAGAAGCACAAAGAAAGTACGATCTTAATTTGGCTGCAAAGTTGCAATATGGAACTTTACCTGAATTGCAAAAAGAAACTTGAAGAAGAGGAAAAGAAGCTGGCTAGTAAGGAGCTAAGTTTAGTGCATGAAGCTGTAACAGAAGAAGAAATATCAAAGATTATTTCTCGTTGGACAGGTATACCTATAACAAAAATTAAACGAGTCGGAAAAAAAGTAAGACCTTGCACTTGGACGAAACCTTACATAAAAAGAGTTATAGGCCAGGACGAAGCTGTAGATTTAGTTAGTGAAGCTATACAACGTTCAAAAGCCGGTATAAAAGATCCTACAAAACCTATAGGTTCTTTCCTTTTCCTTGGTCCAACAGGTGTAGGAAAGACAGAACTTGCAAAAGCTTTGGCAGAGGCATTATTTGATGATGAGAGCAATATTATTCGTATAGATATGAGTGAATATATGGAAAAGTTTTCTGTAAGTAGACTTATAGGAGCGCCTCCGGGATATGTTGGCTATGATGAAGGCGGTCAACTTACAGAAGCTGTAAGAAGAAAGCCTTACTCTGTAGTATTATTTGATGAAATAGAAAAAGCACATCCTGATGTATTTAATATTTTGTTACAAGTGCTTGATGATGGACGAATAACAGATTCTTTGGGAAAAACTGTAGATTTTAAGAATACTATTATTATAATGACCTCGAATATAGGTTCGGCAGATTTACTTGAAGGAACTGATAATACCGGAAATATTAGTACAGAGGCTCAGATGTCAGTAAAACTAAAACTTAGGGATCATTTTAGACCGGAATTTTTAAATAGATTGGATGAAATTATACTATTTAAGCCACTATCAAAGATAGATATATCCAGTATAGTTGATTTGCTGATAAAAGACTTAAATGAAAGACTTTTAGATAGAGAACTTAGTATAGTTGTAACAAATGATGCTAAGAATTATATAATAGACAATGGATATGAAGCAAGTTTTGGTGCGAGACCATTAAAAAGATATATACAAAAGCACGTTGAAACCTTGGTTGCAAAACTTATATTAGCTGAGGATAAGTTAAGTACAGGGGATATTATTGTCATAGATATAGAAGATAATAAACTTGTTGCTAGAGTTGATAATTAATAAATAGTAAGATGTATACTCGGAGTTTAGAAATAAGCTCCGGGTATTTTTTTGTTTTAGGGAAAGGCTCTGTTCTCATCAAGAGAACAAATAAAGTACCGGCTATGCAGGTGCTTGAAATAGACACTTTTGGTGTAGGGGATACCATGTAGATACAGCAGGAAAAAATGCAAAAAAGCAGGGAATAAAATTGACAAAAGATGATAAAAGCAATACAATTGTATTACAAAAGAAAGGAGAGATGATATGTCTATTATAAGTTTGAGAGTTCCGGAAAATGAATTAAACATATTTAAAAACTATGCGAAGCACAATAATACGACCTTATCAGATGTTATCAGAACGACTTTACTTGAACGCATCGAAGCTGAATACGATTTGGATGTTTTTAGAGATTACGAAACAGAAAGACAATCAGGAACATTAAAAACGCGTCCAATCAATGAACTTTGGGAAGAATTGGGATTATGACATATAAGATAGTTACGACAGATAAATTCGATAAAGCGTTTAAAAAATTAGATAGGCAGACACAAAGAATAATCAAAGCTTGGATTGATAAGAATCTTATGGGTTGCGAAAATCCGCGTATTCATGGAAAGGGGCTTACAGCTAACGGAAGTGGACAGTGGAGATATAGAGTGGGTGATTATAGGATTTTGGCAGATATAAGAGATGATGAAATTGTGCTTGTGTTAATTGATGTGGGTCATAGAAGTAGAATTTATGAGTAGAAGCAACACCTTCCCTAAGGGTGTTGTTTTTTGTTAGGGAAAGGCTCTGTCCTCACGAAGAGAACAAATAAAGCACCTGCTACGCAGGTACTTGAAATACCTTTAGCGTTATGTGCCCCCAAAAAAATTTGTTGCATATTTTTAAATAATATATAATTAAGTCAAAAGTTCTGTGTACACAAAATATCTTGAATAAAAGCATAAAAATATTTTTATTATATAAAAAAATAAGTTGAATGGAGTATACAGATGTTTAGATTTATTATAATAGCTATGTTATTGATATTATATCTGATATTAATGATACCTATAATGTTAATTTTATTACTGATATCAAGATACAATAATAAGCTTTCTTCCACTATAGGTCAAGCTATGGTAAGGTTTATATTTAAAATTATACTATTTATAGCAGGGACCAAGGTAGAGATAAAAAGGACTTGAAAATATACCTAAGGATGGAGGAGTTTTATTTGTAAGTAACCATAGAAGCTATTTCGATATATTAATAGCTTATGCTTATACTCCTAAAGAGCTTGGTTTTATTTCAAAATCTGAAATGTCAAAATATATTTTTGCTAAAACAATGGATGTATATAGTGAATTGCCTATTTTTGGATAGAAAAGATATAAAAAAAGGTATGAAAACTATACTGGAAGCTATAGAAAAGGTTAAGTCGGGAACTTCTGTATGGATATGCCCGGAGGGTACAAGACTAAAAGGTGATAATCAGAAAGAATTATTAGAGTTTAAAGAAGGCTCTTTTAAAATAGCAGAGAAAGCAAAAGCGCCTATAGTTCCTGTTGTTTTAAATAATACTGGAGATATTTTTGAAAGACAATTCCCTAAAATAAAAGCGGTTAAAGTAGGTATAGAATATTTGACACCTATATATATGGAAGAACTTCCAAAAGAGACAGTGAAAAAAATTGGTGAATATACTAGGGAGCTTATAAAAGATAAATTGTTATAGAGGTAAAAATATGGACTTGGATCTTAGCAAGATAAGGCAAGAATTAGATGAAATTGATAAGGAAATAGTAAAACTTTATAAGCAAAGAATGTCTACTTGTGAACTTGTAGCCAAATATAAGATGAAAACAGGCAAAAAGTATTCTGGATACAAAGAGAAGAAGAAAAAAATAAATTCGGTAAAAAGCTTTACTGGATGGGGAATACGATAAAATAGCAATAGAACAATTATATAAACAAATTATGGTTGCAAGTAGAAGATATCAATATCAACTATTGGCAGAAAAAATCCGGTTTAAAGAAGAAGTCTTTAAAAAACTTGAGGAATTGCCTAAAGTAAAAGATAAAAGTGCAAAGTTAGTATATCAAGGTATAAAGGGTGCTTATTCGTATCAGGCTACACTTGCATATTTTGGTAAGGATTTCACCATATCAAATGTAGACACCTTTGATACAGCAGTAGAAAAAGTTGCAAATGGAGAATATGATTACGCTGTTTTACCTATGGAAAATTCAAATTCAGGTCATATATTAGATGTTTATGATTTGCTTGTAGAAAAATGACATATATATAGTAGGTGAATATTTACAAAAAGTAAATCATGCTCTTTTAGGTATAAAAGGTGCAAGAATTTGCGATATTAAAGAGGTGTATTCTCATCCTCAGGCTCTTATGCAGGCACATGATTATATTAAAAAGAATAATTTTTTTAGAGAAGGCTTGCCTAAATACTGCTATGGCTGCAAAGGAGATAAAAGATGAAAAATGATTTCTCAAAAAGCGGCTATAGCAAGCGAATTGGCAGCAGATATATATAATTTGGAGATTTTTGGATAAAAAAATATAGTAGGAACAGCTAATACAACCAGATTTATAATATTATCAAAAAAATGCTATATATAAGGAAAAATGCAAATAGAATAAGTTTAATGTTTGAGTTAAAACATACATCAGGTGCTTTGTATTCTATATTGGCAAATTTTTATTTTTTTAATGGAATAAATATGTTAAATATAGAATCCAGACCTATAAAAAAATAAAGAATGGGAATATAGATTTTTTTGTTGATATAGAAGGACGCTTATCAGACGCAAATATAATTAATGCTATAGCAGGCATAAAAGAAGAAGCAATTAATATTAAAAATATTCGGTAATTATTAAAATAGATAAATTATTAAATTGTTAAATTTATAGCAGTATAAATGTAAAAAAATTTAGCTATATAGTAAGGAATATGCTATAATAATTAAAAAGGCTTACTTAGCTAAATAAAGATACAAAATTGGATTTATAATATTTTTATAAGGGAGAGTATCTATGAGTTATAAAAAGAAAGATGAGAACAGAGGATAAAGGAGATTTTTTTATAGCGGACTGGTAAATACTTGGGTTATGGCAACTTTCATTATTTTGCCCCTGATTTTTTTACAAATTATTATTTCAATATATTGGTGACTAAGACTATCACCTTTACCATTCTCAGTATTATTATGTTATTTCCTGCTTTGATAAATGCCTTAGCCGAGGGAGATTTGAGAAAGATTTTTTTGGAAAAGAAAAATTTTTTTCGTTTAAAAGAGAAAATATAGCAAATATAGCATTTCTCGTATTTACAACAGCTGCTATTATTTCTACTTTATCGGCGTATCCATTCATTTTTTTCAAGCTTATCAAGGTAATGAAGGCAGATATAATGGCTTACAATTATATTTGATTTATTTTTTTGCTGTTTATTTTTTTGTGAGTAGATATTTTTAAGTTTGATATGAAAATATTTGATGCTTTCATAATAGTAAGTATTTTAGTAGCATTATTTGGTATAAGTGATTATTTTTAATTTGAATTTACTAGGTTTTTAAAAACTAATATGAAACCGGAACAATGGGCTATTTTTTTACTTCTACATTTGGAAATATAAATACCTATACCGCATTTATAGCCTTATTTTTTTAGGCCTTAGCATGTGTATGTATATCTTTTCTGATAATGAAGGTAAAGACGGTATTTCTATAAGAAAGACAATATTTTTATTATATCAGTATGCTAATAGCCTTTATGGCACTTACTATGGGAAATTCAGATAATGGGTATTTAACCTTGGCAGCTCTTTTTGGATTTATTCCATTTGTAGCATTTAAAAAGAAAGAGAGCTTACTTAGATATACGGTAAGCTTTACCAGTTATTTAACTATAATTCAAACTATAGCTTTAATTAATGAATTATTACCTCAAAAAGGTGGTAGGTATAAATGGTATATATAATATACTGGCAGAGTTTAAATATTTATATGTAATAATAATATGCGCTTGGCTTTTTAACTATATTAGTATATATACTTACTATAAAAAAACAAATACTTTTGATAAGATTTCTAATATACTAAGAATTATATGGAGTTTAATACTTCTTGGAGTAATTGTCGCTGTTATTTACCTAATATATAAAGTGAATTCGGAGAAGATTTAACTAAGTATGGTGCTTTATCTCAATATTTAATATTCAACAATGAATGGGGAACATATAGAGGTTATATTTGGAGGGCGACAATAGAAGAATTTTCCAAGTTAAATATCATACATAAATTATTTGGAACAGGACCTGATACTTTTGGAATATATATGTATAGACTTCGTTATGATGATATGCTTTCAAAAACAAATCAATATTTTGATTCTGCACATAATGAATATTTACAATATTTATTTACGCATGGAATTATAGGCCTAATTTCATATATAGTGCTTTTAGTGGCTGTTATTAGTAGAGGCTTTAGAGCAGGTATAAATATGGTAAAAGATAACAAGAAGAGCGCTGTTCTTTTAGGGCTTAGTTTTAGTGTGTTTTCTTATGCGATACAAGCTATAGTAAATATAAATATTCCTATAGCTGCAGTCTTTTTTTCTTTATGTTTATTATGTTAACTTATGCATTGTCAAAGGAGTAAAAAAAGTAAATGACAGATTTAACAAGTTATAAGCGGGTTATTAAATTATTTGCTGCTTTGGTAATACTTCTAATAGAAATATTTTTCATATTGGTTTATCTGGATTACTTATGTGAATAAAGCTATAGAATTTCCATATTGGAGAAGAGGTAATTGGTTGATAATAGCTATTTATGCTTTTTTTCTTATCCTTTTTCTCTTTTCTTATGGAGGTTTAAAGCTTGGATATTTAAAGACAGGAAATTTGATATATTCAAATATATTATCTATAGTTATAACCAATATATTAGCTTATTTATTGCTGGCTCTTATAGATAAAAAGGTTTCATAATCCAAGTTTATATATTATACTTACAGTTTTTGATATACTTTCAGTCAGTTTATGGGTTTTTATTTTTTTCAGTATGTTTACAGACATTTATTTCCGGCTAGAGCTTTGTTAGTAGTATATGGAGATAAAGGAGTATACAGTATTATAAATAAGGTACATAGTAGGCAAGATAAATATATCATTGGCGGTGCGGTAAATATAGATAAAGGTTTAGAATTTGTAAAAACTAAGATAGATAGGTATGAAGGCGTAGTTATTGGAGATATAGAATCGGATTTAGAAATGATATTTTTGAAGTATTGCTATGATAAAAAAATATAAGAACTTATTCTATGCCTAAGCTAAGCGATATATTACTTAGAAGTTCTACACAATTAGATTTGTTTGATACGCCTTTATTATTATCAAGAAATGATGAGTTGCAGATAGAACAAATAGTAATAAAAAAAGAATAATAGATATAGTTTTTAGGAAGTATTTTTCTTGTTATTTCTTTACCTTTATTTATAATTTTTGGTATAATGATAAAGTCGGTGGACGGTGGTCCTATATTCTATACGCAAAAGCGTCTTACTATTAATGGAAAAATTTTTGAAATATTAAAATTTAGGACTATGAAAGTAGATGCTGAAAAAGACGGAGTGGCCAGACTGGCAGGTGAGAATGACACCAGAATAACAGGAGTGGGTAAGATACTTAGAGCCAGCAGACTGGATGAATTACCTCAACTTATAAATATTATAAAAGGTGATATGAGCATAGTCGGTCCACGTCCGGAAAGACCGGAAATAGCTAGAGAGTATGAAAAAGAATTACCGGAATTTAGATATAGATTAAAGATGAAAGCCGGTTTGACAGGATATGCACAAGTTTACGGTAAGTATAATACAACACCTTATGATAAACTAAAAACTTGATTTGAACTATATAAGATATTTTTAGTTTATGGTTAGATTTTTAAACTTATAATGATGACTCCTAAGATATTACTTATGAAAGAATCAACAGAAGGACTTAGTGAAGGTAAGATTAATGCACTCAGTAATGATAGAAGTTTATTGAAAGCTGAAGTCTATGGTAAAGCAGAAAATCTTGAGGAAAATATAAAAAAATAAATTTGATTGGAGGCTAGGAGGATATATGAATAGACAAGTAGAAACAAATTATGAATTGTGGAAAAGTCAACAACTTGAAGATGAAGCCTTAGTTAAGGAATTACGAGATATAGACGGCGATGAACTTGCTATAAATGATAGATTTTATAGAGAGTTGGAATTTGGAACGGCAGGACTCAGAGGTGTATTAGGTGCAGGAACAAACAGGATGAATATTTATACTGTAGCTAAGGCAACGAGGGGACTGGCAAAATACTTATTACAGAATAATTCCAAGCCAAGTATAGCTATAGCCTATGATAGTAGAAATAACTCAGATGTATTTGCCAAAATAGCTGCCGGAGTTATGGCAAGTATGGGAGTTAAAGTTTATATTTGGAAAGAACTTATGCCAACACCATCACTATCTTTTGCAGTAAGATATTTTAAATGTGATGGTGGTATAGTTATAACAGCCAGTCATAATCCTGCTAAGTATAACGGATATAAGGCTTATGGCAGTGATGGTTGTCAAATGGCAACTAAAGCTGCAGATGCTGTTTATGCACTTATAGGCGAGGTTGATATATTTAAAGATTATGAAGTTATGGATTTTGAAGAAGGTATACAAGCAGGTCTTATAGAAATTATTTCTGAAGAAGTTTTTGATGCTTATATATCTACTGTTTCAAATGAGTCTTTAGCAGGAAATGACATAGATAAGAGTGTTAAAATAGCATATACACCACTTCATGGTGCGGGTCTTAGATGTGTTACAAGCTGTCTTGAAAGAAATGGATTTACTAATATTGCAGTAGTTAAAGAACAAGCTAATCCTGATGGAAATTTTCCAACCTGTCCTTATCCAAATCCTGAGATAAGAGAGGCATTAGAGGTAGGACTTAGAGTAGCAAAAGAAGTAGATGCTGATATATTAATCGCAACAGATCCAGATTGTGATAGAGCCGGTATAGCTGTAAAAGAGGGCGATGATTTTGCACTTGTAACAGGTAATGAAGTAGGTATGTTATTGCTTGATTATATCTGTAAAAGAAGAATAGCTTTAGGTAAAATGCCTAAAAATCCTATAGCCGTGAAAAGTATAGTTTCTATAGATATGGCAACTAGAATAGCTAATAAGTACGGCGTTGAAATGAAAGATGTTCTTACAGGCTTTAAATTTATTGGAGAGCAGATATTGCATTTAGAGGAAAAGGGCGAAGAAGATAGATATATTTTTGGTTTTGAAGAAAGCTATGGCTATCTAACAGGTGCTTATGTAAGAGATAAAGATGCTGTAAATGCAGCGCTTATGATAGCAGAGATGTTTGCATATTATAAGGGTGAAGGAAAGTCTTTGCTAGATGTATTAAGAGATTTATATGCAGAATATGGATATTGCCTAAATACCACATACAGCTTTGAATTTGAAGGTGAAGCAGGTATGAAAAAAATGGCAGATATAATGTCTAACATTAGAAGTACCACACCTAGTAATATTGGTGGAAAGAAAGTACTATCAGTGTTAGATTATGAAAAAAAGCTTAGAAAAAGAATATAGAAACGGGTGAAGAAAAGCTTATAAATCTTCCAAAATCAAATGTAATCAAACTTTTACTTGAAGATTATGCGAGTATAGTATTTAGACCTTCGGGAACAGAGCCTAAATTAAAAAAATATATTAGCATAAGTGCTAAAGATAAGGAAGAAGCAAAGAAAAAAAGAAGCTCTGGTATATGAACAAGCTAAAAGATATATGAAATAATATTAAAGATTAGTGGAAAGTCCTCTATGAATAAATTCGTAGAGGACTTCTATTTATTTAGCTTATAAAAGTTGTATACAAGTTTAGGTTATAAGTGATATAAATACCTTATATATCACTTGTACAATTTAAAGTTGTGAAGTGCTAAAATTTATGTTAGAATATTAGAAATTTTAAGGATAGTGGAGGGACTATGGAAAGGGAACGTTTAGGCAGTCGTCTAGGTTTTATTTTACTTAGTGCAGGTTGTGCAATAGGGATAGGAAATGTATGGAAATTTCCTTATATAGCCGGTCAATATGGTGGTGCAATATTTGTGCTTATATATTTATTTTTCCTGGTTATTTTAGGCATACCTGTAATGACTATGGAATTTTCTATAGGTAGAGCGGCTAGAAAAAGTCCGGTTAGGATTTATGATAAGTTAGCTAAAAAAGGTAGTTTATGGTATTTGCAAGGTTATGCAGCTATGGCAGGAAATATCATACTTATGATGTTTTATACAACTGTTTCAGGTTGGATGCTTAAATATTTTGTAGATACAGCTATGGGAAAATTTATCGGTCATAATAATGAGGGCATAGCAAAGTTATTTGGAGAAATGTTGGCTAGTCCGACACAAATGCTTATTTATATGCTTATAATAGTGATATTAGGATTTTTGATTTGTTCTATAGGTTTACAAAAGGGCTTAGAAAAAGTAACTAAAATAATGATGACAGCCTTACTGCTTATAATGCTTATTCTAGCTGTAAATTCTATTTTTTTGCCCGGTGCAAAAGAAGGTTTAAAGTTCTTTTTAGTACCTGATATAGAGAAAGTAAAAGAAGCAGGTCTTGTAAAAGTTATAGTTGCAGCTATGAATCAGTCTTTCTTTTCTCTTAGTCTTGGTATAGGAGCTATGGCTATTTTCGGTAGTTATATAGACAATAAACAGGCGCTTATGGGAGAAGCTGTAAATGTAGCCTTTCTTGATACTTTTGTAGCTATAACGTCAGGGCTTATAGTTTTACCGGCTTGTTTTGCTTATGGGGTAGAACCTGCGGCAGGACCTAGCCTTATATTTATAACTTTGCCTAATATATTTAATAATATGCCGCTTGGTAGAGTTTGGGGTTCTTTATTTTTTTATATTTATGACTTTTGCGGCTTTTTTTCCACAGTTCTTGCCGTATTTGAAAATATAATAGGAATGACCAGAGATTTATTTGATTTTGATAGGAAAAAAGCTTGTATCATACTTTGTATAGTAATTTCTATTTTTTCAATTCCTTGTGTACTTGGTTATAATTTATGGTCAAGTTTACAACCATTAGGGTCCGAAGTACAATTTTTGGATTTAGAAGATTTTTATAGTAAGTAACTTCTTATTACCACTAGGTTCTTTAGTATATGTACTATTTTGTGGAACTAGATATGGATGGGGTTTTGATAATTTTATAAAAGAAGCTAACAAAGGTGAGGGTTTAAAAGTTCCTATCTGGACCAGAGCTTATATGATATATGTATTACCTATAATTGTCATAATAATTTTTTTGTTTTTAGGACTTATTAAATTTTTAGAATATTTAGTATATAAAAAGAGCTAAGTTTAATCCTAGCTCTTTTTATTATGAAATCAAAAAATATTCTAAAACTCTCTATAGCATCTGCCACTAGCTCCACAAGGTAGTACCAAGGTACTATCTTTTATCTCTAAACCTATCTCATCAGCCTCAACAATAGACATATTTTTCATTCTTAATACATAATTCCAACATATTTTTAAAAACTCCTGCCTGTAAACCGGTAGTATAGGAATTGATGAGGAAAAAAATAAGCTGTCTTTAGATAAGAGTCCTTGACATAAAGAAATCAGATTGTAAATATTATCTTCTATCTTCCAAATTTCTCCCTTTGGACCTCTTCCATAAGAAGGAGGATCCATTATTATAGCATCATATTTATTTCCACGACGTAATTCTCTTTCTACAAATTTAACACAATCATCTACCAACCAGCGTATAGGTGCATCTTTTAAACCGGAAGAAATGGCATTTTCCTTAGCCCAAGCAACCATTCCCTTGCTGGCATCAACATGAGTAACTATAGCTTTTGCTTTTGCACAAGCTAAGGTAGCCCCGCCGGTATAAGCAAAAAGATTGAGTACCTTTACTTCTTCTTTTCCTTCTTGTAGAGCTTTAGATATAAGACGGGATGCCCAATCCCAGTTTGTAGCTTGTTCGGGGAAAACTCCTGTATGTTTAAAACTGAAAGGTTTTAAATTAAAAGTCATTTTTCTATTGTTATTTAGAGAAAATACATCTTTTGGCAACTCGTAGTCTATAGACCAAGTCTCAGGGAGTTTAAAAAATTCCCATTCACCGCCACCCTTTGTACTTCTATGGTAGTGTCCATTTTTTCTTTTCCAACCTTCATGTTTCTTCTTTGTGTCCCAAATGACCTGAGGATCAGGACGTACAAGTATATAATCACCAAAACGCTCTAATTTTTTTCGCCATTTGAAGTATCAAGTACCTCATAATCTTCCCAATTATTTTTTTATTCCACATTTTATATCTCCATAATTTAAAATCAAAACTAGTAATAATCTAACATAAGCTAGGCACTAAGGCAAGAAATATATAGAAATATAGATTTTCTAGAATATCTGTGCTATACTCTTAAAAAGAATAGAAGAGTGATAGTTATTATTTAAGATATAGAGGAATACAGAAGTGAATTTTTTTAGAAGAACGAATACTCAAAGATGGAATAGTTAAAGCAGGTAATGTACTAAAAAGTAGATTCTTTTTTTAAATCATCAAATGGATGTTGAATTATTTGATAAAATAGGAGAAGAATTTAAGAATAGATTTTTCAAATAAAAAAATAAATAAAAATACTTACTATAGAAGCTTCAGGTATAGGTATAGCTGTAGCAGTTGCCAGACATTTTAAAGTTCCTGTTGTTTTTTTGCTAAAAAAAGACAAAAATCTATAAATTTAGATGGTGATGTATATAATGCAAGTGTAGAGAGTTTTACGCATAAAAAAATACCAATAATGTTATAGTTTCAAAGAAATTTCTAAGTAAAGAGGATAAGATTCTTATAATAGACGATTTTTTTGGCAAATGGTTGTGCTATGCAAGGTCTTATACAGATAATAAAAAGCATCAGGAGCCAGTGTTGAAGGCATAGGTATAGTTATAGAAAAAGGTTTTCAAATAGGTGGTAAAACCATAAGGAATTTAGGCTATCAATTAGAATCTCTGGCTATAGTAGATGCTATGAATGCTGAAACAGGAGAAATAGAATTTAGACAACAGTAAGATACATAAATTGTCAGTTTTTTGTAAAAAGCTTTATATTGATAAAACTTATTTTTGAATTATATAATTAAAAAAAGAGCGATATAGAATAAAAAAAGGAGTAGTATATGAATAAAAGATTAGTTATAACATTAGCCGGCATAGGTATAGCTATCAGTTCCAGCCTTAGCGTTTATGCGGCGGGATGGGTTCGTTCGGGTAACGATTGGGCTTATGAAGATGAAAATAATAATAGAGTATATAATGAATGGAAAAAAGGTGCTGATAATGAGTGGCGTTATCTTGGAAATAATGGACTTATGCTAGTTAATTCATGGGCAGATAGTGAACAGTATTTTGTTGGAGCAGATGGACGTATACTTACAAAAACTTGGAAACAGATAGACGGCTCTTGGTATTATTTTGATGAAAAAGGTAAAAGGGTAAGTTCAAAATGGATAAAGGTAGATAATAAAAATTACTATATAGGCGAAGAAGGTAAGATGCTTACAGGTTGGATTCTGGATAATATGTATTATCTGGGGGACAATGGAGTTATGCTTACAGGTTGGCAAAAATTGTATCCTTATGATAATGATGGAAATAATATAGCTAACGGTCCTGATACAAATGGAAATGAAGATGATAAAAAATGGTTTTATTTCGGTTCAAACGGTAAAAAATTCGTTCCGAGCAGTTCATCATCGACAGGTTATGTAGAGAAAAAGATAGATGGAAAAAGATATGCTTTTAATGATAAAGGAGAGCTAGTTACAGGTTGGGTAAATATAGGTACTTCAGCTTCGTCAGCTATAAGAGGATATCGTTATTTTAATGCAGACGGCAGTATAAGGACAGGTTGGTATTCTATAGAACCACCGGAAGACTTATCCGGTAGCTATGATGATCCTGTAGAATGGTTTTACTTTGATACCAAAGGAGAGCCTAAGGCTGCAGCTTCTTCCGAGTATAAAGCCGGTGATTTTGTGAAAATAAACGGAAAACAATACCTATTTGATGAAAATGGTAATCCGGTTTATGGTTTACGAAAGATATATACAGGTGATGGCAAGTATGATATATACTATTTTGGAAAAGCCTCTGAATGTTATATACAAAAGGGTAAAAAGACGGTTGCAGACTCTGATGGTAATTCAGTATATTATTTCCAAGAAACTTCCGGAAAAGGTATAACCGGAGTAAAGGCCGGATATGTTTATTATAAAGGTAGATTGGTTAAGGCAGAGGATGATAAATATGAGATAATTTCATTACCTGTAGAAAACTCATCTAATTATACCAATTACGTAGTAAATAAATCAGGTGGAATTATGAGGAATGCTAAGGTAAAAACAGATAATGATACAGAGCTTAGAACAAATTCTCAAGGCGTTTTAACACAGATAAATAATTCTACAAATGGTATCGGTGCTAAATATATAGAGCCGAAAGAACCTAGTTTATAGATAATAAAGGAGTTATGAAGTAAGTTGAGGTGTACTCCCCTAAAGTTAGGCTCAAAGTCTAACTATTAGGAGATGGGTATAGTATCTTCATAGCTCCTTTTAATATTGACAAATTTAGCTTATTACCTATAATAAAAAAGAAAATAAATTTAGATGCCACAGCTATAAGGAGGATACTATGAAACATCTTATAACACCCCTAGATTATTCATTAGAAGAAACAAATAAGTTGTTAGATTTAGCAACGGATATTATGAATAATATGGATAAATATTCTAATATTTGTAACAATAAAAATTTTTAGCTACTTTATTTTTATGAACCAAGTACGAGAACCAGATTAAGCTTTGAATCGGCAATGCTTAGATTAGGTGGTAAGGTACTTGGTTTTTCTTCGGCTGATTCAAGTTCAGCCTCAAAAGGTGAAAGTGTAGCTGATACAGTTAGAGTTATGTCCGGCTATGCAGATATTATAGCTATGCGTCATCCTAAAGAAGGAGCTCCTTATGTAGCATCTAAATATTCAAGTATACCGGTTATAAATGCAGGAGATGGTGGACATCAACATCCAACACAAACACTAACAGATTTGATGACTATAAGAACTTTAAAAGGTAGATTAGAAAAATATTACTATAGGTTTATGTGGTGATCTGAAATTTGGTAGAACAGTACATTCTCTTATTAAAAGTCTTACACGCTATTCCAATATAAAATTTGTTTTAATATCTCCTGAAGAATTAAAACTTCCTAGCTACATAAAAGAAGATGTATTGGAAAAATCAGGAGCTGATTTTGTAGAACTTAGCTCATTAGATGAGGCTATGCCAAGTTTAGATATTTTATATATGACAAGAGTCCAAAAAGAAAGATTCTTTAATGAAGAAGATTATCTAAGGCTAAAAGATTCTTATATTTTAGACAAGACTAAGATGAAACTTGCAAAAGAAGATATGCTCGTATTACATCCTCTACCTAGAGTAAATGAAATATCAATAGAGGTGGATAAGGATAAAAGGGCGGCTTATTTTGAACAGGCAAGAATGGGAGTTTTTGTTAGAATGGCACTTATAGTAGACTTACTGGCTTTGGAGGTGTAAAATGATAGAGAACAACGGTGGTTTAGTAATAGGACGTATAATGAATGGTATAGTTATAGACCATATTAATCCGGGTAATGCAATGAAGATATATGAGTATTTAGGGCTTGATAAAGCTTGATTGCACTCTTGCTATTATAAAAAAATGCAAGTTCAAAGTTAAAAGGGAAAAAAAGATATTATAAAATTGGAATGTGATCCTGAATTGATAAATTTTTGAAGTTTTTAGGTTTTTTTAGATAGTGAAATAACAGTCAATATAATAAAAAGATGGTAATATTATAGATAAACATAAACTTACACTACCGGAAGTTGTTGTAAACATAGTAAGATGTAAGAATCCAAGATGTATAAGCAGTATAGAGCAGGAACTAACACAAGAATTTTACTTAGCAGATAGAAAAAAGATAAGCTATAGATGTAGATATTGTGATAGCCAATATAAGAAAGACTAGGAGGAATAAAAATGGGAAAGAAAGTATTTATGACAGAAAAGGCACCAAGGGCGATAGGACCTTATGTGCAAGCAACGGAAGCGAATGGGAATATTTTTGTATCCGGTCAATTAGGAATAGATATGAGTACAGGTCAATTAGGGGTAGATGTTGTAGAACAAGCTAAAAATTCCTTGAGAAATATGGAACAAATTTTACTTGCAGCGGGAAGTGATAAAACGAAAGTCTTAAAATGTGTTATATTCTTAACAGATATGAATGATTTTGCAGCAGTAAATGAAGTATATGCTGAATTTTTTGGAACAGAATTTCCTGCGAGAAGTTGCGTAGCAGTAGCGACATTACCAAAGAGTGCAAAAGTGGAAATAGAATGTATAGCTACAGTATAAGATAGTCGGTATTGAGGAGAAATTATGGAGTTCAAAAAAGAAACCTTATGTGTGCATACTAAATTAGAAGACAATATAAAAAATGGATATGGTGCTATAGCAACTCCAATATATCAAACTGCTACTTTTGCACATCCCGATGTAGGTCAGTCAACAGGTTATGATTATGTAAGAGAATCAAATCCGACAAGACATACTCTAGAATGTATGATTACCAATTTAGAGAAGTGTTACGACAGTGTTGCCACAAGTTCAGGTATGTCGGCTCTTTTCATAGCTCTAGAATTAGTGGAAGAGGGTACACATTTTATTTGTTCAAAGGATCTTTACGGCGGTTCAGTTCGTATGTTTGAGACCATGGCGAAAAAGAAAAATATGACTTTTTCTTATGTAAATACAGCTGATATAGAAAAAGTAAGAAAAGAGATAAGAAAAGAAACTAAAGTCTTATACATAGAAACACCGAGTAATCCAACTATGCAAGTAAGTGATTTGGCTAAAATAAGAGCCTTGGCAGATGAATATAAGCTTTTTAGTTATGGTAGATAATACTTTCTTATCTCCATATTATCAAAAATCCATTTGATTTTGGTGCAGATATAGTTATACATAGTGGAACAAAAATATATTAGTGGACATAATGATATTTTGGCGGGCTTTTTATGTGTAAATACTAAAGAATTATCTGAGAAGATGAGATTTACATATAAGACATTGGGAGCTTGTTTATCTCCTATGGATTCATATAATGTAATAAGAGGTTTAAAAACTTTAGCTCTTCGTATGGAGAGAGCAAGCGAAAAATGCTATGAAAAATAGCTGAATATTTAAAAAGACATAAAAAAGTAGAAAGTGTATACTATGTTGGATTAGAAGAACATCCAAGCTATGAGATAAGTAAAAAACAAACTAGAGGCTTTGGTAGTATGATTTCTTTTAAGACATATAAAGAGGAAGATGCAAGATTAGTTCTTCAAAGAATAAAAGCTTATTCAATATGCTGAAAGCTTAGGTGGTGTAGAATCTCTTATGACTTTTCCTATGATACAAACTCATGCCGATGTTCCGGAAGAGATAAGAAAAGAATTGGGAATAGATGGTAGGTTTTTACGCTTTTCTGTAGGTATAGAAAATGTTGATGATATAATTGCCGATTTAGAGCAAGCACTAGGCTAGAAGGAGAAGGATGATGAAATATAATTTTAATGAGATTATAGATAGAAAAGGCACCGATTCCTTAAAATATGATTTTGCAGTGGAAAGAGGCTTGCCAAAAGATGTTTTACCGCTTTGGGTTGCAGACATGGATTTTCCGGTAGAAGATCATATAAAAGAAGCCTTAATAAGAGCTGCTGAACATGCCATTTTTGGATATTCAGATACAAAAGATGATTATTTTGAAGTGCTAAGTTCATGGTATGAAAGAAGATTTTTTTGGAAAGTAAAAAAAGAATGGTTGGTTAAGACTCCGGGCGTAGTCTTTGCTATAGCTATGGCTATACAAGCTTTAACTAAAGAAAATGAAGCTATAATTATACAAGAACCGGTATACTATCCTTTTTCAAGTACAATAAGGGCAAACAATAGAAAGCTTGTTATAAATAATCTAGTTTTGAAGAAAGATAAATATCATATAGATTTAGTTGACTTTGAAAAAAAGATTATTGAAAATAACGTGAAATTATTTATTCTTTGTAGTCCACACAATCCTGTAGGTAGAGTTTGGACTAGAGAAGAATTACAAAAAAACTTGCTAATATATGTTTGAAACATAAGGTATACATATTTAGTGATGAGATACATTCAGACTTAGTATATGAGAAAGATACACATACTATTTTCGCCAACCTAGGTAAGGATGTAGAAGATAGTTGTATAGTTGCTACTGCACCAAGTAAAACATTTAACATTGCAGGTTTACAAGTTTCTAATATATGGATAGCTAATGAAAAAATGAGAGATGCATTTAAGGAAGCTATTGATAGAGCGGGATACAGTCAGCTAAATAATATGGGTCTAATAGCTACTAAGGCGGCTTATAAATATGGAGAAGAGTGGTTGGAAGAATTAAAAATTTACTTGAAATCAAATATTGATTTTGTGAGAGAATTTTTAAAAGATAAGTTACCGAATATAAAATTAATGGAGCCGGAAGGAACATATTTGCTTTGGTTGGATTGTAGAGAACTGGGACTTTCTGAAAAGGAAAGACAGGGGTTAATACAAAATAAGGCTAAGTTATGGTTGGATACAGGTACAATGTTTGGTAAAGCCGGAGCCGGTTTTGAGAGAATAAATATAGCCTGTCCAAGAAAAAAACTCTTGAGGAAGCGATGAATAGACTAAAGGAAGCAATAAATGGCTAGTTTTTTTCTAGCCATTTTTTTATGTTCTAAAAGCATAACTATTTTTACAGTGTATATAATTTTTGTTTGTTGAGATCGGTACAGATATAGGCTATTTAATTCTAATAGAATTTACTTCTTTTTGTTATATTTGTAATACTCATATTAAATATTCCTTATAAAATTTTTGTTGAAATAAAGGTGAAATATGTTATATACTTTTTACAAGTAAGAACATTATGAGGATAAGTTATAAAAGAGGATTTTGTTATGAAACTTGTATATAGGAAAAAGAAAGCTTTATCCCAGTTGCAATATATAGCTTTGGGATATATGTTGATAATTTTAGTGGGAGCTTTATTGCTTTCCACTCCACTAGCTTCAAGAACGCACACTTTTACACCATTTCTAACATCTTTATTTACAGCAACCAGTGCAACTTGTGTTACAGGTCTTGTATTGGTAGATACAGCAACTCATTGGAATTTTTTTGGACAATTTATAATAATTTCTCTTATACAAATAGGTGGTTTAGGTTTTATAACTATCGGAATATTTTTTGCTTTATTTATGAGACATAAAATAGGACTTAGACAGAGAGGACTTATAAAAGAGAGCTTAAATGTGGCAGATATAGGTGGTGCAGTAAAATTAACAAAAAAAGATTTTTGTATGGAACTCTTATTATAGAAAGTATAGGAGCGATTTTTATTAAGTATAAAATTTATACCTATTTTTCGGTCTTTGTAAAGGAATATGGTATGGGATTTTTTTCATTCAATATCAGCATTCTGTAATGCAGGCTTTGATCTTATGGGAATAAAATATGGTGAGTATGCCTCTTTAACTAATTTTTTTATGGTGATAGTTTGGTGAATATAGTTATAATATCTCTTATTCTAATAGGAGGAATAGGTTTTATAGTGTGGGATGATGTGACTAAGTATAGACTAAAATTCAAAAACTATAGATTACATACTAAAATAACTCTTAGTATGAGTTTGATATTAGTTTTCGGTGGAGCTATTCTCTTTTATTTAACAGAGAGAAAAGGTATTTTTGTTAATATGAGTTTCAAAGAAAGAGTTTTATCAAGTTTATTTGCAGCAGTAAGCCCAAGAACAGCAGGTTTTAATACTGTAGATACTATGAAAATGTCTCAAGCAGGGAAACTTTTAACCGTTATACTTATGTATATAGGTGCAGGTTCCGGTTCTACAGCGGGAGGTATAAAAATAAGTACGATGTTTGTTATTCTAAGTTGTATATATACCAGTATAACTAGAAAGTATGGACTAAATGCTTTTGGACGCAGGATAGATGATGAGGCTATAAAATCCGGTATGGCTATTTCGGCATTAAATATGATATTGATTATAATAGGTACTATGATTATTTTGACGGTACAAAATATGAATGAGATAGATGTAATATATGAAGTTACAAGTGCTATGAGTACAGTAGGTATGACAGTAGGTATTACTAGAGATATGAATATAATATCTAGAATAGTTCTTATTTTACTTATGTATCTTGGAAGAGTAGGAGGACTTACTTTTGCTTTGTCATTTTCACAAAATAAGAAAGTGCCGAAGCTTAGACAAGTTGTAGAAAATATAAGTATAGGTTAGGAGGTAGTGTATGAAATCTATATTGATTATAGGACTGGGAAGATTTGGACAACATTTATGTGAAGATTTGTGTAATTTAGGAAATGATGTTATGGTAGTAGATGAAGATGAAACTAAGCTGGAGGCAGTGACATCCATAGTAACTGATGCCAAAATAGGAGATTGCACAAATGAAGATGTCTTAAGAAGTCTGGGAGTTTCAAACTTTGATGTTGTTTTTTTGTTTGTATAGGAACAAATTTTCAAAGTTCTTTGGAATGTACTTCTTTAGTAAAAGAATTAGGGGCAAAAAAAGTTGTTAGTAAAGCAAATAGAGAGATTCATGCTAAGTTTTTATTAAGAAATGGAGCAGATGAAGTTATATATCCTGATAGAGATATAGCTATTAGAACCGCAGCACGTTTTAGTTCTGATAATGTGTTTGATTATATGGAGCTTAATGATGAATTTACAGTTTGCGAGATAGCACCTATGAAAAAATGGATAAATAAAACGCTTAGTGAACTTTCTTTGCCTAAAAAATACGGTATTTCGGTACTTGGAACAAAAATGAATACTCGTACTAAAGTTGCTCTTAGCGGTAACGATAAAATTCATGATGGGGAGCATTTGCTTATAGCCGGAAATTGGGAAAGTATATCTAAGGTTTTGGAGGAGCTGGGATTGTGATAAAACTTTGTGTTTTTGATTTAGACGGAACCTTGTTAAATACCATACATGCTTTGACTAAAATTATAAATCTAACTTTAACAGAACTTGGGTTAGGGACAGTTACAGAAGATGATACCAAATATTTTGTAGGAAATGGATATAAGATTTTCGTAGATAGGGCAATAGCACATTTTAATGCTACAAATGAGGTGAATATTGAAAATGCCTATAAGATATATGAAAAGTATTTTGATGAGTATAGATTATATAAAGTAGAGCCTTATGTAGGTATAGTAGAGCTTATGAAGGAGTTGAAAAATAGAGATATAAAAGTAGTAATCTTATCTAATAAATCACAAGAAGGTGTAGAAGCTAATGTGAAAAAATGTTTTGAAGAAGGTCTTTTTGATGATGTTTATGGAGAAAGAAAGGGAGTAAGAATTAAACCCGGCACCTGATGCACTGGAATTAATAATAAAAGAGTTTTTCTTGTAAAAAAAGAAGAAGTATTATATTTTGGTGATTCAGATGTAGATATGCAAACTGCTGCAAATGCCAAGCTTATTGGAGTAGGTGTATTATGGGGGTTTAGAGATAGAAAAGAATTGGAAGAAAATGGAGCAAAATATATAGTAGATAAGCCTGCTAAGATATTGGATTTATTGTAATAAAAAACGTCCGGAGTTTTATAATAGTAACTCTGGACGTTTTTGTTTGGAATTATTTTATTCTTAGGAAATTATGCAAGGTAGGATTAGGATTGTTGTTATTATATGCAAAGCCTACCACTCTTTTTGGGATAGACATAGAAAGATCAACTTCTACTAATTTTCCTGTATCAAGGTCATCTTTTACAAATTCTTTTATTACACAAGCAACACCTAAACCTATTCTGGCAAATTCTATAAGTAAGTCCATAGTTGTAACCTCTATAGTATTTTTGTAAAGTTATTCCATTAATATTTAAGTAGTTATTTATATAATGTCTAGTAGAATTTTTTTGCCATCGAGTAACATAAAAACTTGCTTGCTTAACTAAATTATAATCGTTTTTCATTAAGGGTTTTCAAACATTGTATATAATCAGGAGAAGCTACAAAAAAATATCATGTATATCCATAATAGGTTTAAAAGAGAGTTTTTTTGAATTCTCAGGCATAGCTATAAGACCTAAGTCAAGTATGTCCTGTTCAAGCATATTTGCAGTATCTGCACTTGGTTGAGAAGCGATATTGATGGTAACATGAGGATACTTTTGCATAAAATCTTCGAGATAAGGTAATAGTATACCTTTACACAAAGTTGTACTTGAACCTATACGAAGCTTGCCTATATTGAGTTCTTTTATTTTTTTGATTTGTTTCTCTCCAAGTATAATAGATTCAAAAGCTGTTGCTATATGAGAATATAGCATTTCTCCCTCCATAGTAAGACAAACACCTCTGGAATTTCTTGAAAAGAGTGCTATACCCAAATTCTCCTCAAGCTTGGAAATTGACTTGGAAATAGCGGGTTGGCTAATATACAATTCCTTGGCAGCTTTAGAAATATTGCCGGTTCTGGCAACTTCATAAAAAATTTTATATTGTGATAAATGTTGTTCCATAAATTCTCCTCTATTTCTAAATAACGAATCGACTTTAATAAGTTATAATAACTATATATTATATATATAACCATTATATACTCTATTATGTTATAATAACACATCGCAAGTAAAAAAAGAAAATTAATTTATAAGAGGATTTTTAATATGGGAATGACTATGACACAAAAAATCTTAGCTGCCCATGCCGGACTTGATAAGGTTGTAAGCGGTCAGCTAATAGAAGCAGATTTAGATTTGGTTTTGGGAAATGATATTACTTCTCGGTTGCTATAAATGAGATGAGTAAAATGGATAATAATGGAGTATTTGATAAGGATAAAATTGCCTTAGTTATGGATCATTTCATACCAAATAAAGATATTAAATCAGCAGAAAATTGCAAATGTTGTAGGGATTTTGCAGCTTCACATAAGATAAGTAATTATTTTGATGTAGGGAAAATGGGTATAGAACATGCTTTGTTGCCTGAGCAAGGTTTAACTGTAGCAGGAGATTTGATTATAGGTGCAGATTCTCATACTTGTACCTATGGAGCTTTGGGAGCTTTCTCTACAGGTGTAGGCTCAACGGATATGGCAGCAGGAATGGTTACCGGAAAAGCATGGTTTAAAGTACCGTCAGCTATAAAATTTGAATTAATTGGAGAATTAAAACCCCATGTTTCAGGAAAAGATTTAATTTTACATATCATAGGAATGATAGGCGTAGATGGTGCTTTATATAGATCTATGGAATTTTGTGGTGAGGGTGTAAAGTCTCTTAATATGGATGATAGATTCACGGTTTGCAATATGGCAATAGAAGCCGGCGGTAAAAACGGTATTTTTCCGGTGGATGATATTGCTATAGAATATATTAAGGAGCATTCAAAAAGGCCATATAAGATTTATGAAGCTGATGAAGATGCCCAGTATGATGAAAGCTATGTTATAGATTTATCAAAGCTTGAGTCTACGGTATCTTTTCCGCATTTACCGGAAAATACACATGTAGTAGGTGAGTTTGACAAGATAGAGGTTGATCAGGCAGTTATAGGTTCTTGTACAAATGGTAGAATAAGTGATTTGAGGGTTGCAGCAGAAGTTTTAAAGGGTAAAAAAGTAAAAGATGGTGTACGTTGTATAATAATTCCTGCAACACAGACTATATATAAACAAGCTATAAAAGAAGGTCTTATAGAAATATTTATAGATGCAGGTGCGGTTGTATCAACACCTACCTGTGGACCTTGTCTTGGAGGTTATATGGGAATTTTGGCAAAAGGTGAAAGATGTATTTCTACGACTAATAGAAATTTTGTCGGTCGTATGGGGCATGTTGAATCAGAGGTTTACCTGGCCAGTCCGGCAGTAGCGGCGGCAAGTGCAGTAGCAGGATATATTACAAAACCGTAGGAGAAGAAGATGGAAGCAAGAGGATGTATATTTAAGTATGGAGATAATGTAGATACCGATGTTATTATACCTGCAAGATATTTGAATAATACTACAGGTGAAGAATTAGCAAAGCATTGTATGGAAGATATAGATAAAGATTTTGTTTTTAAGGTGAAGAAAGGTGATATAATAGTAGCGAGAAAAAAATTTTTGGCTGTGGTTCTTCTAGAGAGCATGCACCTTTAGCTATTAAGAGCGCAGGTATAAGTTGTGTTATAGCAGATACTTTTGCAAGAATCTTTTATAGAAATGCAATTAATATAGGGCTACCTATAATAGAATGTAAAGAAGCGGCTGAAGCTATAAATTCAGGTGATGAAGTAGAAGTAAATTTTGATACGGGAATCATTAAAAATATCACTACAGGAGAAGAGTTTCAGGGTCAGGCATTTCCGAATTTATGCAAAATATCATAAATGCAGGTGGATTAGTAGCTTATGTAAATGGAAAAAGAGCATAAAAAAATCCTTGTTAAATTGCCAAAGAAAGTAAAAGTATATTTATCAAGCAACTAGGAAATATCTCCATAACTATACAAAAAGTATGACGTTTTTGTTACAGAATATCAAAAGAATGTAACAAAAAAAATTAAAAAGAATATTGACATATATACAAAAATCTCTTTTTATAATGCGTGCTATTATAGTAAATATTTATAAGAGAGGTTTTTTGATATGCCAAAACTTAAATCTTTCATTCATAGTATTTGCCATACCATATTTGCGATACATTTTATAATTAGCAAAAGAATGTATAGGAATTTTGCTATACTTTGTGTAGGTAGTATTGCAGTTGCGGCAGTAAGTTTTTTAAGCGCAAGTTTTTCTTCTTCAGGTAAGAATATGGCTTTTTGCATATACATATTCTGAAGAAGATAATAGTCAAGAGACTGGCTTGGAAGAAGTGAATGAAGAAATAGGTGTGGATTTATTAAGTGATAATCTCATAGACTTTAGTAGTAATGAAACTGAGGACTATGTGTTAAATGCTATGATAAATAATAATTCACAGAATGAAGGGCAACTATTCGTTGCAGATAATTTGATGAGTGACATTGAAAATGAAAACGCAAATGCAAATAATGAAAAAGAAGAGCTAGAAAAACTAAAACAAGAAATACAAGAGTATAGAGAGAAAAAAGCGCAAGAAGAAAGAAAAGCCAAATTGATGGAAGAAAGAAGAAATCAGTTTAATATGGATAGCTTTACAGATGAAGATTATAATAATCTACTCAGAATAGTAGAAGCAGAAGCAGGAATTAATGATATAAACGGTAAAATGATGGTGGCTAATGTTATACTAAATAGGGTAGCCAGCCAAAGATTTCCAAATACTATATCAGGAGTTATTTTTGCTAGAGGTCAATTTTCACCTGTCAGTAATGGTAGATTTTATCAGGTGAAAGTAAAAGACAGCACGATAGAAGCAGTAGAAAGAGCTTTAAATGGAGAAGATAATTCAAGAGGGGCTTTGTTCTTTATGAATAGAAGAGCTTCAAACAGAGGAGCAAGTTCTTGGTTTGACTCATCTTTAAGTTATTTGTTTTCTTATGGTGGACACGAGTATTTCAAATAAGTATAGAAAGCTATATAAGTTTTTAGAGAAACACTTAAACTATGTAATAAAAGTTTAGGTGTTTTTTTGATGGCTTGTTAGTATAGTAGCTTAGTAAACTCAAGCTTATCTTGTTTAATTCTATAAAAATATGATTAAAATACTTGCTTAAACTTAATATATGTTATAGAATTAACAAGAATTAAGGTTAGTATTATCATATTTTATAAAGCTTGATGAAATTATAGAAGATAGATAATAAAACCCTAAATTTTTTTATTCAAAGGAGGTCTTATATGTCAACAAAAGCGTATTATCCAATTAGTGAAATTGGTGCAGGAAAAGTAGGTTTCTCTAAGACAAGAAGTATTATAGAAACAGCTTTTTTTATGGTAATAATGTAGTAAAAAAATAAACACATTAAGAGAAGCGTATGAATTAGCTAAAAAAATTCTCCGGGAACTGTAGTTACAGATATGCCTATATATCGTGCTGATGAAATAGGTCTGGAAAAAGATGCCAAAGTTCTTTTATTTAATGACGGTGCTATCACAGGTCGTTATGCTACAGCTAGAAGAATAGCGGGAGAACCAGGTGTAAATTGTGCAGAACTTGATAAAATTACAATGGACGCAATATATAAGGCAAGATGGAAAACTATGTATCATGCCGAAGTATATGTAGGACTTGATAAAGAATTTATGGTAAAAGCCCATCTTTTAATTCCTGAAGGTGAAGAAAATATATTATATAACTGGATGTTAAACTTCCAATATATGGCAGATTGCTATACAAAAATGTATAGAGAATCTAAGCCTGTTGGAGATGGAAAAGAAGCAGATATCTATATCTTCTCTGATCCACAATGGGAGGGCTCAAATAGCCCTACAGTAAACTTAGATGCCCTAAGTGATCCGGAGAAAAAAACTTTATGCTACTTTAATACAGAACAAAATGTTGCCTGTATCCTAGGTATGAAATATTTTGGAGAACATAAAAAGGGTACATTAACTATGGCTTGGGCGATAGCAAATCGTAATGGATATGCTTCTTGTCATGGTGGACAAAAGAGATATAATCTTGAAGCAGGCAAATCTTATGTTGCATCTGTATTTGGACTCTCAGGTTCAGGTAAGTCAACAATTACACATGCTAAGCATGGTGGAAAGTATGATATAACTGTTCTTCATGATGATGCTTTTATTATAAATACTGATACCTGTTCATCAGTAGCGCTAGAGCCAAGTTATTTTGATAAAACTAGTGATTATCCAACAGGTTGTCCGGATAATGCTTATCTATTGTCTGTTCAAAATGTTGCTGCAACACTTGATGAAGACGGTAAAGTTCAGATAGTTACGGAAGATATAAGAAATGGTAATGGACGTGCTATTAAATCAAAACTTTGGAGTCCAAATAGAGTAGATAAACTTGAAGAGCCTGTAAATGCTATATTCTGGATTATGAAAGATCCAACTATTCCTCCAATAGTTAAATTAAAAGGTTCAGAGCTTGCTTCAGTTATGGGTGCGACTCTAGCTACAAAGAGAACTACAGCTGAAAGATTGGCTCCGGGAGTGGATCCAAATGCATTAGTAGTAGTTCCTTATGCAAATCCGTTTAGAACATATCCTTTAGCTAATGACTATGAGAAATTTAAAAAGTTGGTTAATGAAAAGAATGTAGATTGCTATATTATCAATACAGGTGATTTTATGGGCAAAAAAGTTCAACCAAAGGATACTTTAGGTATTTTAGAGACTATAGTAGAAGGTAAAGCTAGCTTCAAACCATGGGGACATTTTTTTCTGATATAGAAATTATGGAGTGGGAAGGCTTTGTTCCTGATATGAATGATAAAGAGTACTTAGAACAATTAAAAGCTCGTATGACAGATAGAGTTCAATTTGTTAAGTCGTTAGAAATAGCAAAAGAAGGTTATGATAAGTTACCGGCTGATGCGTTGGAAGCTATAGAAAAAAAGTCTTAAAAGAATGTAAATAATAAAAAAATTTGACCCGAGCTAAAAAAACTCTGGGTCTTTTTGTGGAGTATGATGAAATTTGAAAATATATTATTTGATTTAGATGGAACTATTATAAAAATCAGATAGAGGAGTTACTATAGGAATAGAACGCTCTTTAAAAAGCTATAGGTGTAGATGTGGTTGACAAGAGTACATTATTAAAGTTTCTGGGTCCTCCTTTGTATGAAAGTTATACAAAGTATTATAATATTACTGATGAAGAATATAGTAAGGCATTAGATGTATTCCATAATTATTATAGGTCTAAAGGAATATTTGAATGTGAAATCTATGCAGGAATAGAAAAAACTCTTGCAAGACTTAAAGAGGCAGGAGCTAAATTATATATAGCCACATCAAAGCCGGAAAGAGAAGCAAGGAGAATTATAGAGCATTTTAATCTAGAAAAATACTTTGATTTTATAGGTGGTTCGGATGGAGATCATGGAACTGATAGATGTACGAAAACGGCTGTCATGGAATATGTTTTAGACAAAGCCAATATACAGGATAAGTCAAAAGTTTTAATGGTTGGAGACCGATTTCATGATATAGAAGGTGCCAAAAATCTAGGGGTTTCTTGTTTATCGGTTTTATATGGCTATGGAAATTTAAAGGAATTTGAAGAATATAAGACAGATTATATAGTTGAAAGCACAGAGGATATAGCTGATTTTATTATTAAAGGTTTATCTAATATAAAATAAGTAAATTTTACTGCTGGATTTTTTGGCAAATATTATGTTAATATTTTTTTATTGATATAGTAGTATACATAGATGATAAGAAAATTTTAGTTTTATTGAGGAAAATATTATGAGAAAAAAATTTTTGTAAAAGTGTGGTATTGTAGCAAGTTCCATGGGCTTAATGATATTGGCAGGTGCTTGTTCAAGTGAAAAAGTAAGCAAGGAAATAAATGTATCTGAAACAACAGCAGAAAAAACAGGTACAGATACTAGCAAAGAAAATGATAGTTTTAAATCAGGCTTAGCTATACTAACTGATATATCAGGTTCTAAGAATGCAGAGGATGGACAGAATGGTCTTGCAGTAGCTGACAGTGTTGTTGCAGCTTTAGTTCTTGATAAGAGTGGAAGAATAGTTGATTTGAAAATAGATGAAGCAAAAACAACAATAGAATTTACTAAAGAAGGACAATTAGTTACCGGATTAGATACAAATTTTAAGTCTGTAAAAGAGCTAGGTGGTGAATATGGTCTAAAAGGAGCTTCAAAAATAGGGAAAGAATGGAATGAGCAGGTAGAGGCTTTTGAAAGCTATGCAAAAGGAAAAACGGTAGAAGAATTAAAAAATATATCTCTAAAAGAAAGTGGAGCGCCGGATGACGTAGATCTTAATTCATCTGTAACAATTAAGGTTGATAGATTCTTGGAGGCAGTAGATAAAGCGGCTACAAATTCTAAAGATAGCAAAGCTACAGAAAAGGATAAGGTAGGTTTGTCAATTATAACGAAGATAGATAGTTCGAAAAGTTTTGAAGATGGAGATGATGGAGTAGCTGTAATAGACAGTTTATATGCTATGACTAGTGTTGGAACAGATGGAAAGATTACATCTGCTATTATTGATGGAACAGATACAGATATAGAATTTAATGATATTGGAGAAATAACAGCTGACTTTGAAGATGAGAGAAAAACAAAGCAAGAATTAGGGGAAGGGTATGGGATGAAAGCGGCTTCTTCTATATTAAAAGAATGGAATGAACAAGCTGATGCTATTGCAGAGTATGTTATAGGTAAAACAGGCGCAGAATTAGAAACTATAGAAGTTGCCGATGATGGAAAAGCTAAAGATGTTGACTTGGTAAGTAAGGCAACTATGGCAATCTCTCCTTTTAAAGAACTTTTAAAGAATACTATAAAATAAAGTTTGTTGAATTATAAATTAGGGACAGTGGCTAGGTTTCATAATATAGAAATAGTGAGTAGGAATATATAATAGCTATAATTATAAAAGTATGGTAATGCTAAGTGCGGTATAGTCAAGTACATAAATATTTAAATAGAGAGTATAGAAAATAATAAAAAAAGATTGTAGTTAAGTTTACAGTCTTTTTTTATTACCTAAAAAAATATAAAAAAAGAAAATATATAATGAGAAGTTGTGTTGAATGTAGCTATGAATTTATTAGACGGGTATAAATGGGAGGATAGAAAAGGTTTCTAAAAAAAGTCCCTATTGAGATAAATTAAAAGTGATGATATATAGTAGATGAAAAAAAACTTATATACAGCATATTGTTATTTATAATAAGAGGCTAAAAAATAGAAAAAAACTTTGGAAAAATACTTGACAAATTGCTACTTAGAGGATAGAATAACAAAGCACGTTACGGAGAGGTATCGAAGTGGTCATAACGAGGCGGTCTTGAAAACCGTTTGTCCGCAAGGGCGCGTGGGTTCGAATCCCACCCTCTCCGCTAGTCATCAATGATGACAAAGTAGAAAAAGGAATGACAACTCGTCCCTAGCAGAAATACCCAAGTGGTTGAAGGGGCTCCCCTGGAAAGGGAGTAGATCGTTAGTAGCGGTGCGAGGGTTCAAATCCCTCTTTCTGCGTTTAAAGCTTAGAAAAAATTTTACAAAACTTATTGACAAGTTATTTTGGAAATGCTAGACTAAGCGAGTTGCTCCTATAAAGGGCAACGAAAAAGAACCTTGAAAATCAAAGATTAAACAGTACACATAACCCTGAAATTTCTTTAAAAGAAAATTCAAGAATGTAAAAACCTTAACAGTAAAGGAAGATAAGTTGAACTTATGAAAATAAGAGTAGATTTATCAAAGGATAATTGCCAGTGCAATTAGAGAGAGATTAAACTTTAAGATGAGAGTTTGATCCTGGCTCAGGATGAACGCTGGCGGCGTGCTTAACACATGCAAGTCGAACGAAGTGTTTATTCGAAGTTCTTCGGGATGGAGAATAAATTACTTAGTGGCGGACGGGTGAGTAACGCGTGGGTAACCTGCCTCACACAGGGGGATAACAGTTGGAAACGACTGCTAATACCGCATAAGACCACAGCACCGCATGGTGCAGGGGTAAAAGATTTATCGGTGTGAGATGGACCTGCGTCTGATTAGATAGTTGGTGGGGTAGAAGCCTACCAAGTCAACGATCAGTAGCCGACCTGAGAGGGTGATCGGCCACATTGGGACTGAGACACGGCCCAAACTCCTACGGGAGGCAGCAGTGGGGAATATTGGACAATGGGGGAAACCCTGATCCAGCAACGCCGCGTGAGTGAAGAAGTATTTCGGTATGTAAAGCTCTATCAGCAGGGAAGAAAATGACGGTACCTGACTAAGAAGCCCCGGCTAACTACGTGCCAGCAGCCGCGGTAATACGTAGGGGGCAAGCGTTATCCGGATTTACTGGGTGTAAAGGGAGCGTAGACGGCATAGCAAGTCTGAAGTGAAAGCCCGGGGCTCAACCCCGGAACTGCTTTGGAAACTGCCAAGCTAGAGTGTCGGAGAGGTAAGTGGAATTCCCAGTGTAGCGGTGAAATGCGTAGATATTGGGAGGAACACCGTGGCGAAGGCGGCTTACTGGACGATAACTGACGTTGAGGCTCGAAGGCGTGGGGAGCAAACAGGATTAGATACCCTGGTAGTCCACGCGGTAAACGATGAATACTAGGGTGTCGGGAGGATTAACCTTTCGGTGCCGTCGCAAACGCAGTAAGTATTCCACCTGGGGAGTACGTTCGCAAGAATGAAACTCAAAGGAATTGACGGGGACCCGCACAAGCGGTGGAGCATGTGGTTTAATTCGAAGCAACGCGAAGAACCTTACCAAATCTTGACATACCTATGACAGACAAGTAATGTTGTCCTTCCTTCGGGACATAGGATACAGGTGGTGCATGGTTGTCGTCAGCTCGTGTCGTGAGATGTTGGGTTAAGTCCCGCAACGAGCGCAACCCTTGTCCTTAGTAGCCAGCAGTAAGATGGGCACTCTAGGGAGACTGCCAGGGATAACCTGGAGGAAGGTGGGGATGACGTCAAATCATCATGCCCCTTATGATTTGGGCTACACACGTGCTACAATGGCGTAAACAAAGAGAAGCGAGCCTGCGAGGGGGAGCAAATCTCAAAAATAACGTCTCAGTTCGGATTGTAGGCTGCAACTCGCCTACATGAAGCTGGAATCGCTAGTAATCGCGAATCAGAATGTCGCGGTGAATACGTTCCCGGGTCTTGTACACACCGCCCGTCACACCATGGGAGTCAGCAATGCCCGAAGTCAGTGACCTAACCGCAAGGAAGGAGCTGCCGAAGGCAGGGCAGGTAACTGGGGTGAAGTCGTAACAAGGTAGCCGTATCGGAAGGTGCGGCTGGATCACCTCCTTTCTAAGGAAGAGAGTAGGGGTTGTGGGTACTGTTTAATCTTAGATTTAAGAGGGATAAATATTCCGGTGTCGATGCGACTAGGGGGCACACCCGTTCCCATCTCGAACACGACGGTTAAGACTTAGTCGGCCGATGGTACTATACTGGAGACGGTATGGGAGAGCAGGTGGATGCCGGATTTTTTAAAAATATAATAAAGCAAAAGGCTTATTATAGAGGGGCTTATAGCTCAGCCGGTTAGAGCGCACGCCTGATAAGCGTGAGGTCGGTGGTTCGAGTCCACTTAAGCCCATGACTACGAAAGTAGTAAAAAGAATAATAAAATAATAAACCAATATGGGGGTGTAGCTCAGTTGGGAGAGCACCTGCCTTGCAAGCAGGGGGTCAAGAGTTCGAATCTCTCCATCTCCACTAGGACTTGTATAAGTCCGAATCGTACCTTGAAAACTGCATATCAAACGAGATTAAGAAGAATGAAACAGTAAAATGGCATTGCGTGTTAGTAGTGCAATACCATTAATTCATTTATCTTAGACATCCGAGGTGATAATAACGAGAGTTATTATCCAAACAAATTAATTATATAAGAATTGCAACATTCAGAATGCTAAGCATTCTTCATGTAAGGCTAACGTCTTTATAATTTTTTTATAAAATCAATAAAAAAATATGCAAGCATATTTTTAAAAGATTTTACAAAAAATGCAATTCATTGTAAACACAATAAAAAAACCAAACCGACCAACAAGATACACGCTAGTATCTAAAGATTATCCTACCGCAAGGATAAGAGTTGGTTAAACATAAAGAGCGCAGGGTGAATGCCTTGGCACTAAGAGCCGAAGAAAGACGTGATAAGCTGCGAAAAGCTACGGGAAGAAGCAAATATTCAATGATCCGTAGATATCTGAATGGGGAAACCCACTTGAGAAGACCTCAAGTATCCATGCCTGAACACATAGGGTATGGAAGGGAACCCGGTGAACTGAAACATCTAAGTAGCCGGAGGAAAAGAAAGAAAAATCGATTCTGGGAGTAGTGGCGAGCGAAACCGGAGGAGCCCAAACCTGTCTGCGTGCAGATGGGGGTTAAGGACTGCAATAAGTTATCTAATAGTTAGTAGAAAGGTTTTTGGAAAAAGCCTACCAAAGAGCGTGAGAGTCGCGTAAATAAAAACGAGTTAGAGACAAGCAGTATCCAAAGTACCACGAGACACGAGAAACCTTAGGGAAGTCGGGGGACCACCCCCAAGGCTAAATACTACTTAGTGACCGATAGAGAAATAGTACTGTGAAGGAAAGGTGAAAAGAACCCCGGGAGGGGAGTGAAAGAGAACCTGAAACCCTGTGTTTACAAACTGTGGAAGTGCAATACTCAGTAAAGCACAACCGCGTACTTTTTGTAGAACGGTCCGGCGAGTTACATTTACTGGCGAGGTTAAGCACTACAGGTGCGAAGCCGAAGGGAAACCAAGTCTTAATAGGGCGAATAAGTCAGTGGAAGTAGACCCGAAACCGGGTGATCTATCCATGTCCAGGTTGAAGTTTTCGTAAAAGAGAATGGAGGACCGAACTCACATCCGTTGAAAAGGGTGGAGATGAGGTGTGGATAGGGGAGAAATTCCAATCGAACCCGGAGATAGCTGGTTCTCCTCGAAATAGTTTTAGGACTAGCCTCGTTAGAGTCTGCTGGAGGTAGAGCACTGAATTTTTGCGGGGGCGTCAAAGCTTACCAATGAATATCAAACTCCGAATGCCAGCCAGATGATTAACGGGAGTCAGACTACACGAGATAAGTTGGGTAGTCAAAAGGGAAAGAGCCCAGACCTACAGCTAAGGTCCCAAAGTATGTGTTAAGTGGAAAAGGATGTGGGATTTCGAAGACAACTAGGATGTTGGCTTAGAAGCAGCCATACATTCAAAGAGTGCGTAATAGCTCACTAGTCGAGAGGTCCTGCGCCGAAAATGTCCGGGGCTAAAACACAACACCGAAGCTTAGGAAGTAGAAATACTTGGTAGAGGAGCATTCTTACAAGCGTAGAAGCTGTATCGGAAGAAGCAGTGAGAAGTAAGAAGAGAGAATGCGGAATGAGTAGCGAGAAAGAGGTGAGAATCCTCTTGGCCGAATATCTAAGGTTTCCAGAGTAAAGCTGATCTGCTCTGGGTAAGTCGGGGCCTAAGGCAAGGTCGAAAGACGTAGTCGATGGACAACAGGTTTAGATTCCTGTACTGCATATAATCAGAACTGTAGGGACACAGAGACGTAAGCGAACCCGGGAGAGCAAAGACCGGGGCAAGCGAGGTATCCGTATGGTAGGAAAAAAACCGCCATGCAAGGAGAAAGCGTTATGCGAAGCGAAAACAAGTAGCGAAGTCGCTAAAGGAGCTGTCAAGAAAAAGCTGCTATTGTATTATATGTACCCGTACCGTAAACCGACACAGGTGGATGAGGAGAGAATCCTAAGGCCGGCGGGAGAAGCATTGTTAAGGAACTCGGCAAAAATAACCCCGTAACTTCGGGAGAAGGGGTACCAAGTGAGAGCTTGGTCACAGAAAATAGGCTCAAGCAACTGTTTAGCAAAAAAACACAGGTCTATGCGAAACCGAAAGGTGAGGTATATGGGCTGACGCCTGCCCGGTGCTGGAAGGTTAAGAGGAGATGTTAGGAAACGAAGCATTGAATTTAAGCCCCAGTAAACGGCGGCCGTAACTATAACGGTCCTAAGGTAGCGAAATTCCTTGTCGGGTAAGTTCCGACCCGCACGAAAAGGCGTAATGATTTGAGCACTGTCTCGACAATGCACCCGGTGAAATTGAAGTACCAGTGAAGATGCTGGTTACCCTGCGCCAGGACGGAAAGACCCCATGGAGCTTTACTCTAGTTTGATACTGGGATTCGATAATACCTGTACAGGATAGGTGGGAGACGAAGAGATATGGACGCCAGTCTGTAAGGAGTCACCGTTGGGATACCACCCTTGTATTATTGGATTTCTAACCTATGGCCGTAAGCCGGTCAGGGGACAATGTCAGATGGGGAGTTTGACTGAGGGCGGTCGCCTCCGAAAGAGTATCGGAGGCGCTCAAAGGTTCCCTCAGAATGGTCGGAAACCATTTAAAGAGTGCAAAGGCATAAGGGAGCTTGACTGCGACACTGACGGGTGGAGCAGGTAGGAAACTAGGACTTAGTGATCCGGTGGTTTTACGTGGGAAAGCCATCGCTCAACGGATAAAAGCTACCCTGGGGATAACAGGCTTATCACTCCCAAGAGTTCACATCGACGGAGTGGTTTGGCACCTCGATGTCGGCTCATCGCATCCTGGGGCTGAAGTCGGTCCCAAGGGTTGGGCTGTTCGCCCATTAAAGCGGTACGCGAGCTGGGTTCAGAACGTCGTGAGACAGTTCGGTCCCTATCCGGCGTGGGCGTAAGATATTTGAGAGGAGCTGTCCTTAGTACGAGAGGACCGGGATGGACTGACCACTGGTGTACCTGTTGGGTAGCAAGCCCATGGCAGGGTAGCCAAGTCGGGAAGGGATAAACGCTGAAGGCATCTAAGCGTGAAGCCCACCTCAAGATGAGATATCTCATGCGAAAGCAGTAAGACCCCTTAAAGACTATGAGGTAGATAGGGTCAAGGTGTAAGTACAGTAATGTACTCAGCTGATGATTACTAATAGGTCGAGGGTTTAACCAAGAAGTCGGTTAGGTTTTAGTGATGAAGTTTGATGTGTAGTTTTCAAGG